>Ga0209759_1000225_pt1 | contig 84464 bp, 70 predicted proteins | sample AraplaCL_Col_mMS_FD_184261 | JGI IMG/M metagenome (GOLD analysis project Ga0209759, IMG submission 184261) | Arabidopsis root microbial communities from the University of North Carolina, USA - plate scrape CL_Col_mMS (SPAdes) (version 2) | ecosystem: Host-associated > Plants > Roots >...
GGCATCGCATGGTAGGCCCGGTACAGATAACTCGAACCGTCGACCAATAGCAGGGTCTTACCTTCAAGGCTTCGTTCTTCAGGCATTATGACTAAGAGAAAAGTGATTCCGAGTCTGCGATCACTCGCAGATCAAGAGCGCGCAACGGCTAAAAAGGCCCGCGCATCGTGGCAGATGTTCACGATTATGGCAGAGTTTATCGAGGCGACCGAGTACCTCTCGGAGATTCGCCCGGCTGTCAGCATCTATGGTTCAGCGCGCCTGAAACCGAACTCGCCCTACTACAAACTTGCCACGCAAATCGCGCGCAAGCTCTCGGACGCCGGCTTCGCCGTGATCTCGGGCGGCGGCCCGGGCATCATGGAAGCAGCCAACAAGGGCGCGCATGCCGGCAAGGCGCCTTCGGTCGGCCTGAACATCGAATTGCCGCACGAGCAGTCGGGCAATCAGTGGCAAGACATCTCGTTGCGCTTCCGCCATTTCTTCACGCGCAAGGTCACGTTCGTGAAAAACTCGGACGCCGTGATCGTCATGCCCGGTGGATTCGGCACGCTGGACGAACTTGCCGAAGTGCTCACGCTGATCCAGACCAAGAAGTCGCGCCACGTGCCGATCATTCTGGTTGGCGCCGAGTTCTGGGAAGGCCTGCTCACGTGGTTCAAGAACTCGCTCACGCCCATGGGCCTGATCAATCCGACCGACATGGACCTCATGCAGGTCATCGACGATCCCGACCAGGTGCTCGAAGCGGTGCTGAAGTTCTATGAAGACCGCGAGGAAGCCGAGCCGCAACCGACCAAGTCGGACGAAGAACGGATGTTCTATCTGTGAGGCTGCGCGCTTCGCGCCATGGCGCGAAATGATGCACGCAGCGGTGTGGATATGCAGATCCTAACGGGCAGCCTCGAGTCTGCCCGTTTCCATTTGATCGAACTGATCGCCTTGCGCTTGCAGCCATTCGCAGAACTGGCTGACGAGCGGCGCATCCGCGACCTCGCGCCTCGCCACCCACCAGTAGCCGCGTGCATCGATACGCGGACCCGCCAGCGGCATCACGAGCCGTCCCGAAGTTAGCTCATCCGCCAGCATGGGCACTGGGCCGAGCGCCACGCCGAGGCCGTCCACCGCAGCCTGCAAGGCCAGATAGAAGTGATCGAACGATTGTTTTTTGCGGCATTTCGCCGTCGCGCCAGCCGCTGCCAACCAGTTGCCCCAGGCATCCGGCCGCGTGTCGGAATGCAGCAGCACGTGCCGCGCAAGATCGTCGGCAACCTTGATCGGCGAACGTTGCAGCAACGCGGGGCTGCACACCGGAATCTCAGTCTCACCGAGAAAATGGCCGCTCACGCAATTGGGCCAATGCGCGGGACCACGCCGCACGGCAACGTCGAAAGCGTCCAGCGTCTCGACCGGCGCATTCGAGGTTGCCAGTCGCAACTCTACGTTCGGCACCTTTCGCTGGAACTGATGCAGCCGCGGCAGCAGCCACTTCATCGCGAAGGTAGGCAACGCATTTACGCGCAACACATGGACGACGCCTGTGTCGCGCAATTGATCCGTGGCGTGCGCGATGCCGTCGAATGCAGCCTGGACGGTGGACAGGTAGCGGCGCCCGTCGTCGGTCAGACGCACGCGCTTGCCGCGACGCTGAAACACCTGCACGCCGAGCCATGTTTCGAAAGCCGCGACTTGCCGGCTGATTGCACCATGCGTCACATGCAATTCGTTCGCTGCCGCAGTGAAGCTTTCATGCCGCGCGGCAGCTTCGAATGCGCGCAGCGCCGGAAACGGAGGAAGATTACGGGACATGCTTGTGATTCTAGATCACAAAGCGGTGCTCAAAAATCGTTTTGCTCGATGCCAGTTCAGCGCTAACCTCCAGAGCTTGACCTGGAAGCTAACCGATATGGATCACGATCTCACCTCGTCCGAGCCTGCGCTTGCGCCCACGCCCACCTTGCGGCAAATCTTCGGCGGCTTTCTCGGCCTCGGGCTGATCTCCTTCGGCGGCGCGCTGCCGCTGGCGCGCCGGGCGCTGGTGGAACAACGCCGCTGGCTGAGTGCCGACGAATTCACCGACTTGCTGGGTCTCTGCCAGTTTTTGCCGGGCGGCAATGTGATCAACCTCTCGGTGGCGATGGGCATGCGCTTTCGCGGCGTGCCGGGCGCGCTGGCCGGTCTGCTCGGACTGATCGCGGGACCGTCGCTGGTGGTGATCGGCCTTGGCGTGCTGTACGAACACACGCAAAACGACCCGCACGTTCGTCATCTGTTCGCCGGTCTCGCCGCCGCAGCCGCTGGCCTGCTGATCTCGATGGCCGTGAAAATCCTGCTGCCGCTTCGGCATAACCCAATGGCCGCGCTCATCGCGGCACTCGGCTTCATTGCGATCGCGATCATGCGCCTGCCGCTTCTGCCCACCATGCTGGTGCTGACGCCACTTAGCATCTACATCGCGTCGAGGAGCGCACGATGAATGACACGCTCATTGCCCTCGCCGTTATTTTCAGTCAGCTTTCGCTGCTCGCGTTCGGCGGCGGCAATACGATTCTTCCGGAGATGCAGCGGCAGGTGGTGGATGTGCATCACTGGATGCCGGCCAGCGAATTCAGCGCGCTGTTCGCGCTCGCGCAAGCCGCGCCGGGGCCGAATCTGATGATCGTCACGCTGATCGGCTGGCACGTGGCCGGCTGGGCGGGCATGCTGGTGACGTCGGTGGCGAAGTTCGGGCCGTCGTCGCTGGTAACGATCCTCGCGATGCATGCGTGGGAGCGCTTCAAGGACCGCCCGTGGCGACGTTACGCGCAACTGGGACTGGTGCCCGTGACCGCCGGCATCATCGCGGCGAGCGCGGCGCTGATTGCCGAAGCTTCGAACTCGACGGCAATCGCGTGGGCGATCAGCTCTTTCACCGCCGTCATGGCGATGACGACGCGCGTCCATCCGCTGTGGCTTCTGGCGGCCGGCAGTTTGATCGGGCTGATCGGCATCGGGCAGCTTTGAGTTTGATCGGGCAGGAGCGAGCTGAAGTGGCGCTTGCCCCTGCCTGCGAAAAACCCGGCTTACTGAAACGCGACTTCCGCGAAGCTGCGCAGCTTGCGGCTATGCAAACGATGCAGCCCGTTCATGCGCAACAGCTCCATCGCCTTCACGCCGATCTGCAGATGCTGATCGACCTGCGCACGGTAGAACTGATCCGCCATGCCGGGCAACTTCAATTCGCCGTGCAAGGGCTTGTCCGACACGCACAGCAAGGTGCCATAAGGCACGCGGAAACGGAAACCGTTCGCGGCGATGGTCGCGCTTTCCATGTCGAGCGCAACCGCGCGGCTTTGCGAGAGCCTCTGCACCGGCTCGCGATGATCGCGCAACTCCCAGTTGCGATTGTCCACACTCGCCACCGTGCCCGTGCGCATGACGCGCTTCAGTTCGACGCCGTCCAGCTGCGTGACCTGCGCGACCGCGCGCTCCAGCGCCACCTGCACTTCGGCGAGCGCCGGAATCGGCACCCACAGCGGCAAGTCGTCGTCGAGCACGTGATCCTCGCGCACGTAGCCGTGCGCCAGTACATAGTCGCCGAGGCGCTGCGTGTTGCGCAGCCCCGCGCAGTGGCCGAGCATGATCCACGCGTGCGGACGCAACACGGCGATGTGATCGGTGATGGTCTTCGCGTTCGACGGCCCGACCCCGATGTTGATCATCGTGATGCCGCTGCCGTCCGCGCGCTTCAGGTGATACGCGGGCATCTGCGGCAGACGCGGCGGCGCCGTGCCTTCCTGCTCCTGTTCGCCCAGATTCGCGTTGTACGTGACCACGTCGCCAGGCTCGACGAACGACGTGTATTCGCTGCGATAGGCGCGCAATTCTTCGTCGTCGGTATGGGCCATCATCGTGCGGCCGAGTTTGACGAACTCGTCGATATAGAACTGGTAGTTCGTGTACAGCACGTAGTTCTGGCAGTGCGTGGGCGAGGTTGCCGTGTAGTGCTTCAGCCGATGCAGCGAGAAATCGACCCGCGCCGCCGTGAACAGCGCAAGCGGATGCGGCTCGCCCGGCAGCGGTTCATACGTGCCGTTGACGATGCGGTCGTCGAGCAGCGCCAGGTCCGGCGTATCGAACACGTCGCGCATCAGGAACAGGCGCTCGCGATCCAGATCGCCTTCGAGATGGATGCCCTCGGCGAAAGCGAAATGAATTGGAATCGGCTGGTCCGACACGCCGACTTCGATCTGCACGTGATGATTCTTCGCCAGCAGGCGCAATTGCTCGCGATAGTAGTTGCCGAACAGATCGGGCCGCGTGACGGTCGTCTCGAACACGCCCGGACCCGCGACGAAACCATATGAGCGGCGTGAGTCGATATGCGTGTTGACCTCGGTGCACACTCGCACGAACGGATAGCAGGCGCGCACACGGCGTTCGAACAACTCGTTGCGGCGATAGCGCGCGAAGGCGTCGCGCAGGAACGACGTGTTCGCTTCGTAGATCGCCGAGAGGCGGGTGACGGCCTCGGTCGCGTCGTCGAAGGATTCGGTTGGGAAGCTGTTGGCGGGAGTCTGCACCGCGCGTTGATTGGTATCGTTGTTCATCTTCATTCGCCTCTAATGATGAGGCCACATTACCACGGAACCGTTGCTCGCCAAATCACCTGACGGTGCTGCAACACACGTTGCCGCACCGCCCGCAACTTTGCGCGCACGCCGCGCGAAAGCGGCGCAAAATAAGGCGGTCGCGCCCGAGGACCAGGTGGGATTTGCTAGAATCGGGGCACCATATTGGAGAATCACCATGAAGCCGCTCCTTCCCGTCGCCGTTGCACTGGCCTTCGCCTTTGGCAACGCCGCGATGGCTGCCCAGCCTGTCGACGATACACCGGCTCCCGGCGTGCCTCAGTCCGCCAACGAACGGGCCGGTCTGCCCGACCTGGAGAAGATCAATCGTCCAGCCGCCGAGGTCAGCTCGAAGGTCGAAATCAACGTGCCGCGCACGCCGAGCTTCTACGAACGCAGCGCCAACGGCACCGAAATCACCGAATACCGCGACAAAGGCAAGCCCGTCGAAATCAACGTGCATTCGAACCTCGGCACGCGCTATCAAATGAGCGCGCCGCTCGACACTTCGCCCTCCGTTCGCGACAACGGCCGTGCAAGCACGCGTTTGCCTTCGGTGCACCTGACCTATTGATGCATGCCGGGGCGGCGCCCCGGTGTGGGCCGCCGCCCGGATCCACGCGCCCGCAAGGCGCCGTCCCGGGTCTCGGACGGGCTGGCCGGTCACCCTGGCGGTAAGGCGTTGAAATACCGCTGCGCTTCACCGCGCCGAAAAAACGCTTTCTCGATACCGCATTTGCCTCACATCGCACTGGCCGAATCGCGCCAGCCCGACCAACCTGATCTGACGTTTCCCGCATGGCTGTCTTCACCGCTGTCACCGAACCCCAACTTGCAGAATGGATGAGCCATTACGATCTCGGCGACGTCGTCGAATTTCGTGGCATTTCCTCCGGTATTGAGAACAGCAACTTCTTCCTGACGACGACGCGCGGCGAATACGTCCTCACGATTTTCGAAAAGCTGACGGCCGAACAGCTGCCGTTTTATCTCGACCTGATGCGGCATCTGGCCGCGCACCGCGTACCGGTGCCGGATCCCATGCCGCGCGAAGATGGCGCGCTGTTCGGCACCTTGCATGGCAAGCCGGCTGCCATCGTGACCAAGCTCGAGGGTGCGCCGGAACTGGCGCCGGGCGTCGAGCACTGCATCGAAGTCGGGCAGATGCTGGCGCGCATGCATCTGGCCGGACGCGACTACACGGGCTATCAGCCGAATCTGCGCAGCCTGCCGTGGTGGCGGGAAACCGTGCCGACCATCCTGCCGTTTCTGCAAGGCGAGCAACGCGAGTTGCTGTCGTCGGAGCTGGCGCATCAGGAAGCCTTCTTCGCCTCCGCCGACTACGCCGCGCTGCCCGAAGGCCCGTGCCACGCCGACCTGTTCCGCGACAACGCCATGTTCGCGCACGCCGCGCCGGACACAGGCCACGAAGTGCGCCTAGGCGGTTTCTTCGACTTCTATTTCGCCGGCTGCGACAAGTGGCTGTTCGACGTGGCGGTGACGGTCAACGACTGGTGCGTCGACCTCGCCACCGGCAAGCTCGACAACGCGCGCACCGAAGCCATGCTACGCGCCTACCAGACCGTGCGCCCCTTCACCGCCGAAGAAAACCGCCACTGGGGCGACATGCTGCGAGCGGGCGCGTACCGTTTCTGGGTCTCGCGCCTGTATGATTTTTATTTGCCGCGCGCGGCCGAACTGCTCAAACCGCACGATCCCGGCCATTTCGAGCGCATTCTGCGCGAACGCCTAACCGGCGTAGCACTTCCAGGCATTCATACCTCATGCAACTGATCGAAGTCCCCGCGAAAGCCGGCTATGTGTGGTTCCGGCAGGGTATCTGGCTGTTCCGCAAGAACCCGCTCGCGTTCCTGACGCTGTTCTTCACCTATCTGCTGGTGATGACGCTCGTGGCGCAAATTCCGGTGGTCGGCGGCGTGTTGCCGCTGGCCTTCATTCCGGGCGTCGCGGTCGGCTTCATGGCGGCGTGCCGCAACACGATCGCCGGCAAACCGGTGTTCCCCACCATTCTGGTGGACGGTTTTCACTCGTACGGCCCGGTGGTCGCCAAACGGCTGCTGGTGCTCGGCGTGCTCTATGTCGTCGCAATGGCACTGGTGCTGGCCGCTTCAGCGCTCGCCGACGGCGGCATGCTGCTGAAGGTCATGCTCGGCGCCGCCACGATGGATCAGGACGCGATCGCCAACAGCAATATCCCGCTGGCGGTGATCACGGCTTTCGTGGTCTACATTCCAGTGGCGATGATTTTCTGGTTCTCGCCGATTCTCGCCGCGTGGCATGACGTGCCGCCCGTCAAGGCGATGTTCTTCAGCCTCGTCAGTTGCTGGCGCAACCGCGGCGCGTTCATCGTGTTCGGCGCGCTGTGGTTCGCGGTGGCGATGACGGTGTCGCTCGGCTTGTCGGCGCTGATGCAGGCGCTGGGCGCGGGCGACTTCGCGTTCGCGATCCTGATGCCCGCCACGATGATCGTCACGACCATGCTTTACTGCTCGTTCTACGCGACCTATCGCGGCTGCTTCGGCGTGCAAACGCCCGAAGCACCTGACTTGCCGACCACGCCGGCGGCTTGAGTTCCATTCGGGCGCGGGCGCTGTTCTGGCGCCCGCGCCGCGCCGCCTTCGCGGCGACGCCTGCCCTCGCCATCTCCTGAATCTCCAGGCTGCACTCGTCAAGCTGCATAGATTTGCGGCACAATGATTTGCGCGCAATCCATTTGCACGCTCTTTTTATACGAGATGCATCATGACCCAGCGCCCCGCTTTGCCCTTCACGCTCGACGAGCAGCTCTGCTTCGCCCTCTACTCGACCTCGCTTGCCATGACCAAGGCGTACAAGCCGCTGCTGGACAAGCTGGGTCTGACGTATCCGCAATATCTGGCCATGCTGGTGCTGTGGGAGAGCGACGACGTCACGGTCAAGGACATGGCCGCGCGTCTGAATCTCGATTCGGCAACGGTCACGCCGCTGCTCAAACGCCTCGAAACCCAAGGGCTGCTGGAGCGGGTACGCGGTGTCGAAGACGAGCGTCTCGTGTATATCCGGCTCACCAAAGCCGGTTCGGCGCTCAAGCGCCAGGCGCGCGAAGTGCCCGCCGAAATCTTTTGCGCGACCCAGCAGACGCCCGAATTTCTGCTGCGTTTGCGCGACGACCTGACTCGCTTGCGCGCTACCCTCAACGACTACATGGACCACTAGCCGGTTCGTTGCAAAACGCGTGCTATCGCTACGATGCGAAAATTCATTTGCACACAAATGATTTGTGTACTATCTTACTCACATGCCGCAGCGACAGCGCTCCGCCAAAACGGCGGGCTCAGCAAAGAGCGGCAAATTTGCAGATCCTGACAACCCAGACAAAGGAGCAGCACCATGAACATTCTCTACAAAGCGAGCGCAACGAGCACCGGTGGCCGCGACGGCCGTGCAGTGTCGTCGGACAATGCATTGGACGTGAAGCTGGCAGCACCGCGTGAACTGGGCGGCACGGGCGCAGCGGGCACGAATCCGGAACAGCTCTTTGCTGCAGGCTACTCCGCATGTTTCCTGAGCGCCATGAAGTTCGTCGCTGGCCAGAAGAAGCAGACTTTGCCGGCTGACACGCAAGTCACGGCGGAAGTCGGCATCGGCCCGAACGACAAGGGCGGCTTCGCACTCGACATCGACCTGCGCGTCTCGCTGCCGGGCCTGGACGCCGGCGCGGCGAAGGAACTGGTCGACGCAGCGCATCAGGTCTGCCCGTACTCGAACGCCACGCGTAACAACGTCGACGTCCGCTTGCAAATCGCCTGAGCGACGGATTCGATGCATTGCTAGAGAATCACTCGAGCGGCGCGGAAAACCGCGCTGCTTGCCACGACAGCGCCCGCACCCTGCACAATAGGGGCGGGCGCTGTGTCGTTTGCAGACGCGGCATGCAATGTGCAGCGCAGCTCCGAAGCACAGTCGCCCTACCTTAATTCCACTATCTACGTTCCCGATGACACGCGTCCGACGCTTGAACGACTCTTTCGACACCGGTCTGGTCTGGTTTCGCCGTGACCTGCGCAGCACGGACAACGCCGCGCTCTACTACGCGCTCAAGCATTGCGAGCGCGTGTGGTGCGTATTCGTGTTCGACACGACGATCCTGCAACCGCTAGTCGACGCCTGGCAGGCTCGCCATCCCGATACGCAGCCGCAGGATCGCCGCATCGAGTTGATTCTTGGGGCGCTGGGCGAACTGGATGAAGCATTACGCGCCAATGGCGGCGGCCTGATCGTGCTGTACGGCGACCCCGCCGACCTGGTGCCGAAGCTCGCCGGCGAACTCGGCGTGGACGCGGTTTTCGCGAATCACGACTACGAACCGGTCGCCATCGCGCGCGACGAGACAGTCCGCGAGACGCTCACTGAAGCCGGGCGCCAGTGGCTAACGTTCAAGGATCAGGTGATTTTCGAGCGGGACGAGGTGCTCACCGGTCAGAACAAGCCGTTCACGGTGTTCACGCCGTATAAGAACGCCTGGCTCAAGCAACTGACGGCCTTCGATCTGAAGCCATACCCGGTGGAAAGTTACACGAAGCATCTGGCCGCGCCGCCGTCGAAGCTGAACCGCCGTTTACCGACGCTCGATCAACTCGGCTTCGCGCCGAGCAATCTCGCCGAACTGGACCTGCCCGCCGGCATGAGCGGCGCACAGCGTCTGCTCGACGACTTCGCGACGCGCATCGACAGCTACAAGGACCGGCGCGACTTTCCCGCCGCGAAGGGTCCGAGCTATCTGTCGATCCATCTGCGCTTCGGCACGGTCTCGATCCGCACGCTCGCGCGCCTCGCCCACGAGATGTCGCTGCAACCTGACGGCGAAGGCTCGGCAACGTGGCTGTCGGAACTGATCTGGCGAGACTTCTACTTCATGATTCTCGCGCATCATCCGCGGCTCGCGAGCGGCGCGTCGTTCAAGGAAGAGTACGACCGGCTGCGCTGGGAGCAAGGCCCGGAAGCCGACGAGGCGTTCGCCGCGTGGTGCGACGGCCGCACCGGCTACCCGCTCGTCGACGCCGCGATGCTGCAACTCAACCGCACCGGCTATATGCACAACCGTCTGCGGATGGTGACAGCGAGTTTTCTGGTGAAGGATCTGGGCGTGGACTGGCGACTCGGCGAGCGGTACTTCGCCCAACAGTTGAACGACTTCGATTTCTCGGCGAATAACGGCGGCTGGCAATGGGCGGCATCGACGGGATGCGACGCGCAGCCTTATTTCCGGATATTCAATCCGATCACTCAGTCCGAAAAATTCGACCCCGAAGGTCGCTTTATCAAGCGTTATTTGCCCCAGCTCGCGAAGTTGCCTTCGAAGTGGATTCATGCGCCGTGGCTGGCGGGCACGGAGCGGCTCGCGGAATTCGGCGTGGTATTGGGCAAAGACTATCCGGCGCCGATCGTCGACCATGCCGAAGCAAGGGCGCGCACGCTGGCCCGATTCGGCAAGTGAGTACACGCTTACGTCGCTTTGCTTTGATGCTGGATATCTGAAGGAGACTCGTGGATGCGCCGATGGCTGTCGCTGGTGGTGTTTCTTGTTCTGGCCTTCGCAGCCGCGTTCGTCGCGAGCCGGTTTCTGCCTGACGCCTGGTATGTGGCGCTGCAAAAGCCTGCGTTCAATCCGCCGGACTGGGTTTTCCCGCCGGCGTGGTCGGTGCTTTATGTGCTGATGGCGATTGCCGCATGGCGCGTGTGGAAACGCGACGGTCTGAGCGCAGCGATCGTTTTATGGCTGGTGCAGTTGCTGTTCAACGCAGCCTGGATGTGGCTCTTCTTCGGTCTGCATCGACCGGACGCGGCACTGGCCGACATTCTGATACTGCTGGTATTGATCGTCGCGCTGACATTTGCATTCTGGCGACGAGACCGCTGGGCAGGCGGACTATTGATGCCCTATGTGGCTTGGGTGGCGTTCGCCGCGGTGTTGAATCACGCGTTGTGGCAATTGAATCCGACTGTCTGAGCGCTTGCAACGACTGCGACAGCTTGGGCGTCTCACCCTGAACACCGGCGTTGCAATTCGCGCCGATGCTTTAACCGATGCAACTTAGTGCTGGGTCATCCACGACGGTTGGCGGACGTGCGCCTCACGATCCAGCTTGCGCATACGGAATTCCAGATCGTACAGATCGGTTGCTTCAGCGAGGAAAGCGTCAGCGCGTTCTTTCGCGAGTTGATCGGGCGATTTGGTCAGAAACAGAAACAGGCGGCTAAGCAGGTACATGGTCAACCTCGACAATGAATTTAGGCGTTAACGCCTAAGGGATAACCCGTATTATAGGGAAAACCCTAGGAACGCGCCAGCACTCATTTCGAAATGTTGTTTCGCCGTCAACGCGCGCCCGCGGAGGCTGCTGCAGCGTCGGCTTCAGCGATACGGCCCGTGCCCGTGCGGCGTTGATGCTTGAAGAATTCCCACACCATGGCGCTTGCGTCGGGACCTTTGGCGGAATGAAACGGCACAGCGTCGTCGCCGCCGCTCCAGGCATGGGCAAGCCCTTGCACCCGGCACAGCCGGACCACACGCCGCCCACCACGCAGATAGTCGCGCATGACCACGCCACCCTTGCGGTCCTCGCGAACTTCGCCTGCTTTGCGCGCGCCGTTCTGGTCGACGATGCGGTTCAGACGGAGAAACTGCACCGCCAGCTGGTCGGCGTTGACCGGCGAGACCACATGGTCGGCGTCGCCGTGGATGATGAGGGCCGGCATGCCGGGGTAACGCGCCACGTCGGCGGCTTCGTCGACCAGTTCGGCCGGTTCGCGGCGCGCGCCGCGCCGCATTACGTCCATCGCCATAATGCCGGAACGCGCCTCGCCGAAAGCAGGGCCGGAGTGCAGCGCGACCGCCGCGAAATGCTCCGGATGATTAAGGGCGAGCAGCGCCGTCAGGCCGGCGCCAGCGGAGATGCCGGCGACATACACGCGCTCGCTGTCGAAACCGTGCTGCGCGACCAGCGCGTCCACCAGCGAGACCACCGCGCGCGCTTCGGCGCCGCCGGCGCTTTCGCCGGCGTCGTACCAATGCCAGCAGCGGTGCGAATGCACGTGCTTCGACTGTTCCGGATAAACCACGGCAAAGCCGAAACGGTCGGCGAGCACGTTCATCCGCGTGCCTTCGGCGAATTCATCGATCGACTGCGTGCAGCCGTGCAGCATCACCACCAGCGGCATGGCTTCGAGCGCATGGCCCGTTGGGACATACAAGCCGTATTGAAGGTGGTTGACGAGCCGGCCGGGCGCTGCAGGCGCCGAGTGGAACGAGCGCGTCCACGACCCGCTCGCCCATGCCGAGGCGCGCGGGCGCACCCGCGATTCACGCGCAGCGGCGCGCGGCACCTCGCGTTTGGCGGGCGCGCGCACGGCCGCGGCCGGCTTGATCGGGCGAACTTTCGTGGACGGCTTACTGGTGGCGGGGCGGGCCGGTCGCGTCGTGCTGCGCTTGGTGGTCTTGCGGGCGTGCTCGGTCTGGATCGCGAGCAGGCGCTTGAGACCGCGCAGCCAGATTTTCGATAGACTTTTTGCCATTGGCGGAAAACCTCGCAAAAAGGGACAGGGTCCGTCCGGTAGAACGGTACTTTGTTGTGCAATGCACAATAACACCATTCCTCATGCGATGCTGGCACCTCTGAGTGCTATCCGGGACCGCGATATCCGCTCGGCGAACCTTGTCGCGAAGGGGGCGTCAAAGCCCGGCAAGGCTCGTGCGCTGGGCGTTTTCCGCTTGCTTGCTGCTTTGTCTGCCGCTGGCCGGCCGGATCTTTGCCGCTTGTTCGCGAACCAACTCCCAGCGGCAAAAAGTCTTGACCCCAGTGCGACCGCCTTTCAGCACCCGTCTATACTGGCGGTTAATTCTCTGCCGCACGGATTTTGCCGCGCCGGCCGAGTCGGCGACTTGCGCCGCTCGTACGTTACGTTAATTCACCACCAACCCGATTCTACGCGGCCTTGGTCGCGCCTTTTGCCATGCCCGATTTGCCTGCCCACCTTTGGTATTCGATCACCAGCCTCGGCGGCGCCGGCATGACGCTGCCGCTCGCGTTCGCCATTGCGCTGTGGCTGGCGGTCGGCTACACGTGGCGCATGGCGGCGGCCTGGCTGCTGCTGCTCGGCGCGGCCATCGGCATCGTGACGGTGACGAAGCTGGCGTTCCTCGGCTGGGGCGTCGGCGTGCGCGAACTGGATTTCACCGGCGTCAGCGGCCATGCCATGCTGTCCACCGCGGTCTATCCGGTCGTGCTGTTTCTCATGCTCTTGCCGGCACGGCCGTCCATCCGTCTGGCCGGCGTGCTGCTCGGCCTCGCTGCGGGGATCGCGGTGGGTTTGTCGCGCGTCGTGCTGAGCGCTCATTCGCCGTCTGAGGCCATTACTGGCTGTCTGACCGGTGCGCTGGCGGCGCTGGTGTTCGTCCGTCTCGCGTGGCATGCGGAGCCGGGCCGGTTGTCGGCCCTGCCCGTCGCCGTCAGCATGATGGTCCTCGCGGTGCTGGCGCACGGTGTGCACGTGCCGACGCAGCGCTGGGTCACGCATATCGCACTAAAAGTGTCCGGTCATGACCGGCCGTTCATCCGCGCAAAGTGGAAGGCGGTGCGCGATGCCCATCCGGCCTTAGCGCCCCTGTCGCAAACGCTCAACATGCTGGCGCCGCCGCATTCGTCCGACGTCTGAATCAACTCCCGTTATTCGATATTCCGCTTCATGCGCACGGCTGAATAATTGTCATGGGTCACCGTTATAACCTGCCATATATTACGATAGCGGTTTAACCTGCCGATCCGGGTCACGCCGGACTTCCAAGTCTTCATGACACTCTCCCGCCGCCTTCTGAAGCAAGCGCTGTTCGTCGCCAGCGCCGTCTCCGTCGCCATCAGCGCCAATGCGCGCGCCGACGAACTGGTGGTCTCCGCGGCCGCCAGCCTGACCAACGCGTTCAAGGCGGTCAGCGAAGCATTCGAGCACCAGCATCCGGGCACCAAGGTGCTATTGAACTTCGGTGCCTCCGACGTGCTGATGCAGCAGATCGTCAAGGGCGCGCCCGCCGACGTGTTCGCGTCCGCGGATCAAAAAGCCATGGACAAGGCCGCCGCCGAAAAAGTGATCGTGCCGGCTACACGTAAGGACTTCGCCGCCAATTCGCTGGTGCTGATCGTGCCGACCGACAGCCGTTTCGCGCCGTCCGCGCTGAACGATCTGACGTCGGCGAATGTGAAGCACGTGGCGTACGGCGATCCGGCGTCCGTGCCGGTCGGCCGCTACACCCAAGGTGCACTGCAGGCCGCCGGCGTGTGGGATGCCGTGAGCGCGAAAGCCGTGCTGGCGGCGAACGTCCGTCAAAGCCTCGACTACGTATCGCGTGGCGAAGTCGACGCCGGCTTTGTCTTCAGCACCGATGCCGCCGTCATGCCGGACAAGGTCAAAATTGCGCTGAACGTGCCGACGCAAACGCCGATCACCTATCCGATCGCGCAAGTGGAAGGCAGCCGCCATGCCGCGGATGCGCAAGCGTTCATGAACTTCGTGCTGTCGCCGGCCGGCCAGGCCGTGCTCGCGAAGTACGGCTTCAAACCCGCCCACTGACATCGCCAGGACGACGCACGCTCATGCAACAGGCCTGGATTCCGCTCTTGCTGTCATTGAAAGTGGCGGGCTGGGCCACCGCGCTCAATCTGGTATTCGGCGTCGCGGCGGCCTTCGGTTTGTCGCGCTGGCGCTCCGGCGCGCGCGACGTGGTCGATTCGCTGCTAATGCTGCCGCTCGTCATGCCGCCCACCGTGCTCGGCTACTACCTGCTCGTCCTGCTTGGACGGCGCGGTGTGATAGGCGGCTGGCTCGACCGTTTCGATATCCAGTTGGTATTCACCTGGCAGGGCGCTGTGATCGCGTCGACGGTCGTGGCTTTTCCGCTCGTGCTGAAATCGGCGCGCGCCGCCTTCGAGGCGGTCGATCCGCAACTCGAACGGGCCGCGCGCACGCTCGGCGTCAGCGAAACGGCCGTGTTCTTTCGCGTGACACTGCCACTCGCCGCGCGCGGCATTCTCGCCGGCGGCCTGCTGGCTTTCGCGCGGGCGCTCGGCGAATTCGGCGCGACGCTGATGATCGCGGGCAATCTGCCGGGCCGCACGCAAACGCTGTCGGTGGCGGTTTACTCGGCGGTGCAAGCCGGCGACGACAGCACCGCGAATTTCCTCGTGCTCGTGACCTCGGTGACGTGCGTCGCGATCCTGTTGCTCGCGGGCCGTCTCGTGCCGCAGCACACCCTGTTGAAGTCGGGTTGATATGCTGCTCGCCGTCGACATCCGCAAGACCTTCCAGAGCGCCGAGCGCCGCTTCACGCTCGACGTCGCCTTCAAGGCCACCTCGCAACGCGTGGTTTTGTTCGGACCATCGGGAGCGGGCAAGAGTCTGACCTTGCAGGCGATCGCCGGCCTGCTGCGTCCTGACGAAGGCTCGATCACGCTGCATGGCAACGCGCTGTTCGACAGCGCGCGCGGCGTCGATCTGAAACCGCAAGCGCGCAAGCTCGCCTACCTGTTTCAGGACTACGCGCTCTTTCCGCATCTGAACGTGCGGCAGAACATCGGCTTCGGCTTGCAGCAGGGCTGGCTCAATCCGCGCAAGCGCATCACGCATCCGCAGATCGATTATTGGCTCGATGCGCTGGAATTGAAAAGCGTGGCGGGCAATCATCCGGCGCAGCTTTCCGGTGGACAAAAGCAGCGCGTGGCGCTGGCGCGAGCGCTCGTCGCGCAACCTCAGGCGCTGTTGCTGGACGAACCGTTTTCGGCGCTCGACAGCGCCTTGCGTCAGCGCATGCGTCGCGAACTGTCTGATCTGCAGACGCGGCTCGATATTCCGATGGTGTTGATCACGCACGATCCCGACGATGTCGCCGCCTTCGGCGATCAGGTCGTGCAGGTCAGTGACGGCTGCGTGCGCGAGGATCATCCGTTCGCAGGGTATGTGCGCAGCGAGCCTTGAGTCTGGACGGCGAGCCCGTCGCCCGCTCAGTCCTTCACGCCAAGTATCACGCTCGACGCCTTGAACGCCGCGACCGCGCTCCCGCCTTCCACGAGGCCAAGCGTGTCGACGCTTTCATGGGTGACGACCGCGGTGATCACCGCGCCGCCGTTCAGCACCAACGACACCTCGGCATTGACCGCGCCGCGCTTCACGCTCTGCACCGTACCGCGCAACTGATTGCGCGCCGAGAGTTTGAGCGGCGTGCCGCTTGCGTTGTCGACGAGCAGCACGACCCACGACGCCTTGATCAACGCGAACGCCGCCGCGCCTTCGGCGAGGCCCAGCGTCTCCGTGCTTTCATGCGTGATGACCGAGACGATCGCGTGGCCGCCGGGCAGCGTTAGCGTGATTTCGTCGTTGACGGCGCCGCGCGTGATCGCCGACACCGTGCCATAGACCTGATTGCGCGCACTCGTCTTCACGCCGATGCGGCCGATCAGGTCCCAGTCTGTCGCAAATCCTTCTATCGCCGCGCCCGCGCGTTCCAGAAAGCGTCGATGCTCGCGCTCCACCGCGCGAAACGTCTCGATCAGTTTGACGGCGCGTGGCGTCAGCGTGGTGCCGCCGCCGCCCTTGCCGCCGGTCAGACGCACCACGAGCGGCTCGCCGGCGAGATTGTTCATCGTGTCGACGGCATCCCACGCGCCTTTGTAGCTGATGCCGACCTCCTTCGCCGCGCTGGTGATCGAACCGGTCTCGCCGATCGCCGCGAGCAGCGCGATCCGCGACGCGCCGCCGAGCGTCTGCGCGCCCGCCTGAAACCAGACAGAGCCGCCGAGTTCAAGCGTTTCGCGGGAAGGATCAGTGCGGTCGGATGTCATGGCGAGGCGCGGTCGATGACCGAGGAAAGAACGACGAATGATTATAGCGACGCGCGCCTGCGCCACCGGCCACCAACCTGGCGGACCTCGAAAACGGATAGATGGGATACTTCGAGTTCGACGCTTCGAACGCCAGGCCCTTTGCATTTTCGGCGCGGCTGGCCACCGCCGGTGCGCTGCAACTTCAACAAGGAGCAAGACAGTGAACATCGATCTATCGGGCAAGACCGCTATCGTCAGTGCATCCACGGCGGGCATCGGCCTTGCTATCGCCACCGGCATTGCCGCGGCCGGCGCGCAGACCATCATCAACGGACGCAAGCAGGAGGCGGTGGACCGCGCGATCGACACGATCCGCAAGACCGTGCCGCAAGCGAAATTGCAAGGCTTCGCGGGCGACCTCGGCACGCTGGAAGGTTGCGACGCGCTGGCGAAAGCCGTGCCGCAGGCGGATATTCTGGTGAACAACCTCGGCGTCTTCGGACCCGGCGACATCTTCAGCACCACAGACGACGATTGGGAACGCTACTTCCAGGTCAACGTGATGTCGGGCGTACGTCTCACGCGCCACTACCTCAAAGGAATGATGGAGCGCAAATGGGGCCGCGTGGTGTTCATCTCGTCCGAATCCGGATTGAATATTCCGCCGGATATGCTCGCTTATGGTTTCTCGAAGACGGCGCAACTGAGCATTGCGCGCGGCATCGCCAAACAGGCGGCCGGCAGCGGCGTGACGGTGAATGCCGTGCTGCCCGGACCGACCTTGTCCGACGGCCTCCGTTCGATGGTCGAAGAAACCGCTAAAGAACAAGGCAAAACCGTCGAGCAGGTCGCCACGGAGTTCGTCCGCGAGCATCGAAGCAGTTCGATCATTCAACGCGCCGCCACCACCGAGGAAGTGGCAAACATGGTCGTCTATGTCTGCTCGCCGCAGGCCTCGGCGACGACTGGTGCGGCGCTGCGCGTGGACGGCGGCGTGGTCGATACGATTGCTTAAGGTTGGCGCTTTTCTGACACGGAGGCGTGCGGCATGGCCGCCCGCCTCTGCTTTTGTCAAAAGTTATGGCGAATGCCGATCGTTGCTCCAGTCGTCGTGCCTTGCAAGCCATATAACGCGTAGCCGATGGCGAGACCGCTATTCATCGCACCACGGTTGTTGATCGCTGCCACCTGCGCATAGAGTGCGGTTCGCACGGACAATGAATAAACAGTGCCTATCGCACCCATGATCGACGAATTCGCCGAATCGTTCCGGTCCATTCTGTAGTACACGCCACCGTTCAGGTTCAGCGCGGGCGTCGCATTCCAATCCACGCCCAGACCATAAAGGTTCGAGTTGAACGATCCTGCGACCTTGTAATTGACGAACTGCGCCTTTGCGGAGACGGCACCGAACTTGTAGACCGTGCCGACGGTGCGGCCTGAGAATTGAAGCGTCGTTGGAATGGGCGTTGACACCGTTCCGCCGCCGATTCCCGAATACAACGCCGCATTGACCATGAAGTTGCCGTTCTGGTATTTCAGGCTTGCGGAATACTGCCTGCCGGCCTGATAGTCGCCAGGCTTTCCGCCCAAAGCGACAAGCGCGCTGCCTTCAAACCCTCCAATAGACGGGCTCGCGTAGGAAATTCCATTGGCGTTGAATGCGCCGGTGCCCAGCACGTTATTGACGTAATTGACGAGGCCGCTGCCGAACTGCGAAAACCCTCGCGGGTCAGTCTCAAATAAGGCCAAGAAGAATGGCGAGAATTGCAGGCCGAATTTCGCTTGACCATAAGGACCCGCCAATGCGACAAATGCCTGGCGCCCGAACAGATTTCCATTGGAATTTTTGAAACCTCCATCCATCAGGTTGACACCGCTTTCGAGGGTGAAAAGAACCTTGGTTCCTCCGCCAATGTTCTCGACACCTCGCAGTCCGAATAACGTGGGTGAAGCCCCGCTGTCGATGACCGACAGTTGACGTCCGCCATTCCTGCCGCTTTTCACGTCGAATGTCCGGCTTGTGTACAGGAGGCCGGCGTCAAGACGACCGTATAGCGTGACGCTGCTTTGCGCGCACGCGCTCTCTATGACGAATATCGCGCCGATGCACGCAGTCAGCCTTGCCATGCATCTAAAAAGTCGATTCATTATCTCCTCACATATTATGGATAGCTAATCATATAATTTAAAAATCGTCATAAACATTTCGCGCTTGCTACCGGCTTATGCGGAGGCTTCGGCTTGCGGGTATTGGCCGTCTTTGTGTAGGTTAGCCGTGCCGGCGGCTTCTACGCGTGCGAATGGAACTCAAACTGTACTTTGCCGTCACGGATCGGCATACCGTCCACTCCGTCCTTACCGATTTCGGCATCAATGAGCAAGTTCAGTTTTTCGTTCATGGCGAGCAATAGCCCTTCGTGATGCCTGGGTTCGAGCGCAAGATTGCGCAGTTCATGCGGGTCGCTCTCGAGGTCGTACAGCTCGACATCGTTATGTGCGAATAACTCATCGACATTGCGCGGCAAGTTGAAATCCATCAGCGAGAAATAACGGCTGAATCTATATCTACCGTCATACACGCTGCGGATCGCACCGCGCTTTCCGAAATCCGGTTGCTGCGCCCGAATTCTGCGATGAATCTCTTCCGGCGGAGTCTTTCTGTCGAAAAGCATGCTCAGCTCCCTGAGCATCCACTCGCTGTCGTAATAGAGGAGCATTGCGTAGCAGAACAATGCGGCTGGACGAACTGCGTCGATTGGGGAGTTTTCGGGTGAACGCAGCAGTGGAACGAGGCTCGATCCCTTCAACGCCGTTCCTCCGATTCGCGCGGCGTCCTTTGTATCCATGCCTGTCAAGTCGAGCAAGGTCGGCACGAGATCGATGTGTGACGTCAGGGAACGACACACCTGTCCGCCCGGATAGGCCGGGTGCCGGATTATAAGCGGCACATGATTCTGCTCGCGATATGCGGTCGCCCCTTTCCCGACGAGTTGGTGGGCGCCGACGTGGTCGCCATGATCCGAACTCATAACGACGATAGTATTGTCGTCAAGATTCAAATCGACGAGCGCATCGAGCAATCGCTCAATATGGCGGTCGCAATCGCGAATGCAATTGAAGTAATAGTCCTGGTAGACTTTGATGCGCTCATCATTGAACGGATACCCGCCTACGAGATTGGCATGAGCCGTGTTGTACATTCCGTGCGCGACCGGACGTCCTGGCGCGTCATACGGTTGGCGCAGGGAGCCGGAAAGAGGTTCGTTCCAGCGCGCATCGTAGATCGCATCACGCGGCGGCCTTGCATTGCCAAGCAGCGGATGACGGCGATTCTGCAAGTCATCGTTTCCCTGATCGGTATCGACGAACATGACGTCATGCGGATTGACAAGATTCACTGCCAGAAACCACGGATTGCTATTCTCGGAGTGTTGCCTGAGCCAGCTCACTGCAGCGCCTGCGGTGATACCGTCGTAATCGTAACCGCCTCGTACCATGCCAATGAGATCTCCGACACCGAAATAGTCGTCGAAACCATAGTCCTGCATCGACTTGTTATAAGCGTTGACCGGTGCGGTATATGGGCTGGCCGTTTCGTGCAGACTTTTGCTGAGATGCCATTTCCCCAGATAAGCGGCGCGATAGCCTGCGTCGCGCATCATATGGCCAATGGTACGAATGCCGGTGGGCATATCGGGTTGCCACGGCAAGCCCGCATTGTCGAACACACCAGTTTGCGGCGTGTGCAATCCCGTATAGATCGTGGAGCGCGAAGGAGAACACACGCAGGCCGCGATCTGGTGATTCGCGAATGTTATTCCGTGGCGCTTTAACCGTTCGCGGCCCGGTACAGGGAACGGCCAGTTTTCGAAGTGACGTTCCTGGTCCGTAAGAATAAACAGAATGTTGTACCCTTTCGGCGGCATGGCAGGCGCGGGCGCCGCAGTAAGCCTGTTCGCGGCAGGCCGCTCGGAAGTGGCATTCGCGAAAGCCGGCAGATCGACTCCCGCAGATGCGACCGCGGCACTCGCGGCTTTCAGAAAATGACGGCGTCCCGCATCACTAGGGCCAGACGCGTGATTGTCCTGTTCATTCATGGTCGTCTTTTGGATGGCGCATGTCTCTTACGCCATCGTTTCCGAATGGAATGCGATTGATGTTATAGAGAACTCGTCTCCACCATTTGGTAATAATCTAAATGGTTCGTGCTCGCGCTAATCCCGGCCGGCCTGGATAATCTTCTCGGCGAGACCGGCAGGATTCGAGAACATGACCTGGTGACTGCCGCTCATGTGCACGACGCGGCAAGGAAAAAGACGCTCCGCGAAGCGCGGGAACCATGCGTACTGTCCTGGCGGCATTGCTACATCCGCTTGAGCGTTCAGGTAGGTCTTCGGAATCTGCAGCTTGTCGAAACTCTTCAATGGAACCTTATCGGTAAGCATCCGATAAGGTTCCGGGCACAACAGGCCGTAAGTATGCTTTGCAGTGGCCTCGTCCGCGTCGCCGATAAAGCTGTCTCGCCAGACCTGATACGGAAGCACCACGCAGTTGTCTCCGCGCTCCTCTGCGATTGCGTCCATCATCAGGTTGTACGTCGGCGGCGACACATCGGCCACGCTTTCGCCGTCCTTCAGCACGAACGCGTTCCAGTAGACGAGGCGCCTGATAAGCTCGGGAACTTCTTCGGCGACTCGAGAAATAATCGATCCGCCGAAGCTGTGCGCCACCAGCACAATATTCTTCAACCCATTGCGGCGGATGTATTCGACGACGGAAGCCACCCCGTCTGCGTGGCCGACATCACGCTCGCCTGGCTGGGCGTTGTACGCATGCCCCGCCACAGTCGGAGTATGGACTTCGTGCCCGGCAATCCTGAGGCTCTCGGCGACAGGCGCCCACAGGTCCCCATAGTGCCAGGCGCCGTGAACGAGTACGAACGTATATCCCCTTTCCATTTCTTCACCTTTGATTCAAGAGCAACGATTATTGAATGTTCAATTAATGTTGAAGAACCTGAGCGCATTCCCGCCAAGTGTCCTCTGCTTTGCCTGCTCGCTCAGATCGGGATGTACTGCGGCATTCTGCCGCCGAGTTCGAACGAGATATCCTTCACGCCGTCGGCGACGTTCTTCATGATCGCGGGCCTGTGCGTGACGCACTCGTGAGCCGTGATAGCCGCTCAGTACGCGCGGCGCCAGCCGATTCTGCAATCACAGTGTCTCCTCCCAGATGAAGGTGTGAGCAGAAGTCTATGAGCAGCATGCGAGAAACGAAAATCACGGTTCCGTCGTTGGGTATGCGAAAGATGCATACCCACGCGCGCCCCGTCAGACTTTTAGCCCCCGGCTAGCCGATTTCGTGCGTCGTTTCGGTGGCCACGCGGCGCAGGCATTCTATGAACGCGAGGCACGCGGCGCTATGTTGCTTGTTCGAGCGCACTGAGAAACCGATCGTGCCAAACGCGCCCGTTTCGGGCAGATCGAGGATGCGCAAAACACCCGCAGCTTCGAACTGGCGGGCTGCTACGCGGGGCATCAGCGCGACCCGCTGCGTTTCCAGCAACAACCCGATATTGGTCAGCAGCGAAAGCGATTCGACAATGTCGACTGGCAACGGCAAGCCGGCTGCGCGAAACAAGTGCTCCGCCGCGAGCCGCGACGGCGAATCGGGCGTAGGCAAAATCCACGGCGAATCCGCCAGCTGGGACAAATGCTCGATGCGGCAACTCGACGCACTGAAGCCCTTACCGACCACGACACACATCGATTCCTCGAAGAGCACTTCGTGGGTCAATGGAAAAGCGTTCGCGATGGGCAATTCCTGTTCGGGCAGACGGCCGACCACGACGTCGAGATCGCCGGTGGCGAGCGCAGGAAAGAGTTGTGCGGTGGTGCCCTCACGCACCGTCACGAGCACCCTGGGCGAACGCGCCTTGAGAGCCGTGATTGCATGCGGGAGCAACCGCGCCGAAGCCGAGATCAAAGTGCCGGCCACCACGTGACCACTCGTGCCGAGCCGAAAGTCGTTCACCTCGTCCGTCATGTAACGAATCTCGGCCATTAGCGACTTCACGCGCCGCCCGAGCAGCGCGCCCAGATCGGTCGGAACGACGCCGCGATTTGACCGGAGAAATAGCGCTTCGCCGAAATACGACTCCAGTTCCTGGATCACTCTGGTCACGGCTGGCTGCGTGAGGCTCAACTCGTTGGCAGCGCGCATGACCGACCGCGTTTCGAGTACGCGGTCGAAGATCATCAACTGATTGAGCTTCAGACGCCGAACCAGAGAGTTTTCGCTGATCGGTTTTTCCATGACGACCTTTGCCTGCCGATTGAAGTTGCACACATGACCTGCCGGTGCGTGAGCTTTCTGACTCGCGCGATGACTGTCGCTGGAGCGCAGAATACAGGAGGCAAGAAGCGTTTTCCGATCATGGGCCGCTATCGGTCGGCTTGAACGCGGCGAGCGGATCGACTTGGCACCGAAGCAACCCGCAGACGCCCGGTTGTTTTGGCACGCGTGGAAGGTCTCGTCGCCGCGCGTGGAAAAGCGTGTCGGCGCGCACTGTCGAACTTGGGCGCAGGGCGTTGAGTCCGCCGGGCGGCAAGCCGAAACACAGACGCGCGGCTTGATGCGGATCAGTGAAGGATCGGCGGCAGCGAACCGCTGCTGGCAGTAGCGGGATTGCTCGTTGCGTTCGCCGGATTGGCGCTAACGTTTGCGGATGAGTTTGCGGATGAGGCCGGCGCATTCACGTGAGATGCAGCCGGTTTCGCCGTGACGGTTTTCGCCGCGACCTTGGCCATTTGCGGATGAGCCTGACGAGCCGGGACCACCAGATTCGCGCGCACGACCTTGCCCTGCCCCGCTTTCGTCTGGACCAGCTGCGCGTGCGACTTTTTACCCTGCGCGCCCTTGGCGGCCACCTTGTTCACGCCGGGATGCGCCGCGGGCTGATTACCGTGCGCTGTCGCCGTTGCGGCGTGCTTCGGGGCGGCCTTTGCAGCGGACTTTGAAACGGCCTTGGATGCCTTATGCGAACCGGCATCAGACTTGACCTTGGCCGCCCCCGGCTTCGTCTTTGTCTGGCTGGCGACATGCCCGCTCGCCTCGGGCGGATTCCACACTTCGGCGTAACCGGCGGCCGTCGCCGCGCCCGACACACACCACACGGCAAGCGCCGCTCCTGCTGCTACTGCTCGAACGCCCATCTCCTGCTTCTCCTGATCTTCGATTTTTCGACGAGCGAGGATTATATTCTCTTGCAAAAATCCATATTTAGACTAATATAAATTTCAAGTACAAATTAGGACTTATCTGTTCATGGCTCACGCTGCCCGTGCCCCTCAACCCGAAGCGCCGATTCGTCGGCCGGCTTCGGAACCCACGCTAACGGAAATGTCCGCGGCGGGTCTACGCGCGTTCTTCAACATTGCGCGCGACTGGGACCTGAGCGCGGAAGAACAGATCGTGCTGCTCGGTTCGCCGGGCCGCTCCACCTATTTCAAATGGAAGGCGGCGCCTGAAACAGCCCGTCTCGGGCGCGACACGCTCGAACGCCTGTCGCTGCTGCTCGGCATCTACAAGGCATTGCAGATCCTGCTGCCGCAAGCCAGCGCCGCCGACACCTGGATCAAACGCCCCAACAGCGCGCCGCCGTTCGGCGGCCGCCGCGCGCTGGACCGCATGCTGGCGGGCAACATCAGCGACCTCGTGGCCGTGCGCCAGTATCTCGACGCAGTGCGAGGCGGCTGGGCGTGACACAACCGCATTGGCAGGACCGCTGGCGCACGGCGCCGCTCGATTGGTCGCCCGCGTATCGCGTGATTCCGACGCGCTTTCCGGCCGTCAATCTATTCGACCGGGTCGCCTCGCCGGAAGATTTCGACGCGCTATACGCGCTCGAAGCCATGACCAACGACCGCCTGCGCACCGAAATCGGCGAACTCGATCTGGTGCCGCGCGAGGAGCGCCGCTTCGGACCGGGCTACGGGCCGATCATGGCCGCGTTGACACATCTGAATCCGCTCGGCAGCCGTTTCTCGGACGGCACGTACGGCGTGTTTTATTGCGCCCGCTCACGCGCCACCGCGATCGCCGAAACGCGTTATCACACGGGGAAATTTCTGGAGGCAACCGCCGAGCCGCCCATGCGCCAGCAGATGCGTCTCTATACCGTCGTCGCGCAAGGCAACGTGGTGGACATTCGCGACGACACGTCGGTGGATCTCGCGGTGCTGTCGCCGGACGACTACCTGGCCGGACAGTCGCTTGGCCGGAGCGTCCGCGAGGCGGGTGCGCCGGGTATCGTGTATCCGTCGGTTCGGGATGACGGCGGTGAGTGTCTCGCCGCTTTCAAAACCACGCTGCTACGCGACTGCCATCACGCGGCGTATCTGGAATACAACTGGAACGGCACGAGCGTGGATATGGTGTTCGAACTCAGCCAGGTCGGCTGATCGCGTGGTCTGAATGGCCGGTGAGTAGCTGATGCGCGGCCGGCATGTCCCATGTTCTGGGGCAACACGCGGCAGACGTTCGGCCGGCTCTGGCTGCCCGCCGTCAAGGCAGCGCCAGCGCCGCCGCGCCTTCCGCGCGCGCCTCTTCGGTTGAGACCGACCAGCGCCTCAGCGCGAGCGGCTCCACGATCGTAAGCTTGCCGCCCGGCCCGAACGCACCCGTGTCGATGAACAACTGCGAGCCGACCTGCTTGATGTCGCGCATCGGCGTGTGACCGCAATAAGTCAGCGAGAGTCCGCGCTGCCGCTGCGGATCGCCATTGCCCAGCGCCAGGTCGCGGCCCCACAGCAATCGCTGGCGGGTTTCGTCGGAGAAATTGCCCGCGTCCAGTTCCGCGTCCGAGCCGAAAAATTCGGCATGCAGAACATTGAATCGCTCCTTGCCGCTGCCTACCACGCGCACAAGCGGCAACCCGCGCAAAACTTCCGCGTAGTGCTGCAAGCGTTCATCGGACAATTGCGCTGCCCAGATGCCGCCGATTCCATACCACCACTGGCGCCGCAAGCGTCCGTCGGCGACGGCGCACAGCGTGTCCTCGTGATTGCCGAGCACAGGGAAAAACCACGGCTTGTCGAGCAACGCCAACGCCAGTTCGGAATGCTCGCCGCGGTCCACCAGATCGCCGACCGAAAACAGCCGGTCGCGCGTCGGATCGAACGTGATCACGCTCAGCAGATAGCGCAATGCATCGACGCAGCCATGCAGATCGCCGACCACGAAGTCGCGGCCGCTCGGGTTGGCTGGGTGATGCTGAACGGAATTGACGAGTACGGTAGCCATGAGTCCATGATAATGCGGCATCCGCGTTTCGTATGCGCGCTGCCCATCGTTTCCTGGCGCCGTGGAGGCCGGGAATGACGCAAATCATCGCAAAAGCGGCCTGTTTTCGGCAGGCCTTACTGGAAACGCCCGCCTGCTTGGTCACTATTGCTGAGTTCGCAATTTGCCGACTTGGTCGGCTGTCACGGTGGACTGGGGATTGCCGAACTGTTTGGTCACATAGTTGCTGATGGCGGCCACCTGGTCGTCGGTGAGTTGATTGGCGAATGCCGGCATCAACACGTCCGCCTGTTTCGTCGTACGAGTGACGCCGTGCAGAATCACCATTGCCAGATTGTTGGCATCGCTCGCCCCCACCGCCGAGTTATGAATCAGCGACGGATACGCCCCCGGCGCGCTCGCACCCACGCCTTGCCCCGTCCAGCCATGGCAGCTCGCGCAATTGGCGACGAACAGTTGCGCACCGTTCACGGCATGGACGGCGGTGCCGCGCAGAACCGTTACGTCGTCGGCGGGATTGCCCCACTGGTCGCGCGGGCGCGATTCGCCGCCGCTGATCGGCGGCACGGCGCGCAGATACGCGACGATCGAGCGGAGATCTTCACGCGTCAGATATTGCGTGCTGTCGGTCACCACTTCGGCCATCGGACCGGCTGCATTGGCGCGGCCCGGCGCCGCACCGGTCGACAGATACGACACCAGTTCGTCGTCGCTCCAGTTGCCCACGCCGCTGTTTTTGTCCGACGTGATGTTGTACGCGTGCCAGCCGGCCTGCACCGCGCCGGAGAAACGCGCGCTCGACTTCAAACCCTGCGTGAAATTGCGCGGCGTATGACATTCCTCGCAATGCGCGAGCCCTTGCACCAGATACGCGCCGCGATTCAATTCGGCGCTTTGCTTGGGATCGGGCACGAAACGGCCCTCGGTGAAATTGAACAGGTTCCAGAACACCATCAGCCAGCGCTGATTGAACGGGAAATTCAGGCTGTTGCCCGGCGGCGCGTAGTGGATCGGCGTGAGCGTGTTCAGATACGCGCGAATGGCCAGCACGTCCTGATCGGTGACCTTGGTGTACTCCGCGTACGGAAAGGCCGGATACAGCCGCTCGCCGCCTTTGCCGATGCCCTCATGCATGGCGCGCAGAAAATCGGCGTCGCTCCATTGACCGATGCCCGTATCCGGATCGGGCGTGATGTTCGGCGTCACGATAGTGCCGAACGGCGTGTTGATCGGCAGCCCGCCCGCGAAGGGCCGCGCCTTGTCCGCCGTATGGCACGCCACGCAATCGCCCACGCGCGCAAGGTATTCGCCGCGCTTGACCAGGTCGCTGCCGGCCGCCGTGGCCGGCACGGCCGCGCCGTTGACCGCTTGCGAGGCGTCGTCGGCGCGAGCCTGGGTGATCGGCAGTTCATCGTTGCGTTGCGTGCTGGGACCGTGCGCCTCATACCAGGCGATATACAGCGCGAACAGCGAAAAAATCGCGGCCAGCGTCGCGACCCTGAGGTGGCGGCGGCGGGCGTTGCGCGCCCGTGCATCGGGCGGCTGCGCGCGAGAAGTGTTCTTCGTCATTGTGGCTCTCCGTTCACGCTCAGATTTCACGCTTGAGCTTGTCGGCCAGCTTCAGCGACAAGGCCGCGATCGTCAGCGTGCAATTCACCGATGCCGCGGTCGGCATCACGCCGCTGCTGGCGATGAACAGATTGGAGTGGTCATGCGTGCGGCAGTCCGCATCGACGACCGAATCCGCCGGATCGCTGCCCATGATCGTAGTGCCCATGATGTGATTGTTCGGCGCGAAGGTGTCGTCGAAGGTGACCTCGGCGCCGCCGAACAGCGCGGCGATCTGCGCATATAGTTCGTGCGTGTTGGCCGCGCTTTTCTTTACGTAATCGTTGATCGAGTAATAGATTTCCGGCTGCGGAATGCCGAGCGAATCCTTGTGATCCGCCGACGGCACCACACGGTTCTGCGGCTCGGCCAGATGCTCGTGGAAACTGTTGATGTTAAGCGTGCGTGCCGCGCGGTCGCGTATCTGCCGGTCGAGTTCGGCGCCGGTCAGGCCTTTTTTCAACAGGTCGGCGGTCACGCTCATGGTCGGCACGCCGTTCGAGAGATGCAGCTTTTTCGCGGCGTAGTCCGAACGGAACGCGCCATCGCGGAAGTTGACGATCGAGGTCATCTCCATCGGTCCGCGTCCGGGCCACAGCGGTTCATTGGCGAGGAACGTAACACCCGTGCCCGGATGGTCCATCAGGTTGCGGCCCACCTGATCGGAACTGTTGCCGACGCCGTGCGGGAATTTATCGGATGTCGACATCAGCATCAGCTTCGGCGTCTCGATGCCGTTCGCGGCAAGCACGAACAGCTTGCCGGTCACGCGCGTGCTGTTGCCGTTCGGATCCTTGTAGTGGACCGCCGTGATCAGCCCTTTGTTGTCCGCTTCGACGCGATACACCACGGCTTCGGGAATCAGTTTCGCGCCGGCCTGTTCGGCTTTCTCCGCATGCACGACGCCGTTGTACATCGCGGCAATCGGGCAGATCGGCATGCAGTTGTTATTGCCGCAGCAGGTAGGCCGCGCATCGTACGGACGGCTGTTGCGCGCCACCGGCTCGGGCACCACCTTGAAGCCTTGCGCGTTGAGCACGTCGCTGAAACGCTGATCCATGTACGAAAGCGGAAGCGGGTTCATCGGATAAGGTTTCGAGCGCGGCGAACCGAGATCGATCGAATTGCCCGGGCCCGACACGCCGAGTTGCACTTCAGCGGCCGAATACCAGGGCTCCAGCGTTTCGTACGGATACGGCCAGTCGCGTCCCACGCCGTACAGCTTGTGCAACTGGAAGTCCGACGGCAACAGCCGCCATGCGGCCGCCGCCCAGTGCCATGTCGTGCCGCCCACCAGCCGTAGGTACTGCGAGCTATACGGATAGTCGCCTTTCTGGATCAGATAATTGTTGGCGGGCGCGTACTCGGGATGCGGCGCGTACGGCGTCGACGGATACGGCGTCGCGAAGTCCGACTTGACCGGCGAGTTGCGGAAGTTCTCCACGATCTGCCAACGCGGAATGCGCGGCCCGGCTTCGAGCAGAATCACCGACGCGCCGGCGAGCGCCATCTGATGCGCGACCAGTCCGCCCGCCACGCCCGAACCGACCACGACGATGTCGGCGGAATTTTTGTTTGCCATTGTTGCCCTCTTGCAGGCTTGTTGTGCGTGTTGTGCTCGCTGTATTCACGTACCGGCGTTGCGTCGAATGATTCAATCAAGCGATGCGGCACGCGCGAGAGGAGCGTCTTCAAGCGCTCAGCGGTTTCTCCGTCCAGTAGAACGGCACGTCCCGGCAATAGGACGGAATCGTGAGCACGTCCTTGACGGGCTCGAACATCAAGGCCTTTTCATAAGCGACCACATCCACATGCGGCATCTCGCCGACGAGGCCGAGATACCACGCGCGCATGATCGCGCTCACGGTTTTGGCGAGCGCGGGCTGGTCGGCTTGCAAAGCCTGCGTGACGGTATCGGACGGCACGCCGCCATGACCTTGCAGCCATGTATTGAGCGCGGCGACGTTCTGCGTGAACTGACTATCCGATTTGACGAGCGCGCCGTAGACACGTTTGCCGAGCGCCGCATCGAAGCCCGTGCGGCCGGTGAGGCGCTGCGAGAGTGCGAGGAAAGCGTCGAGGCCGCCATCTGCGGGCGTGTCGGCAAACGCCGGCGCGATCCATGAAAGCGAGCGGCCGGCGCCGGCGAACGCGAGCGCAGCAGCCGCCGCGCATGCACCGAGCACCCACGCTCTGCGCGAAGCGGAAAACGATGCTGACGGCGACAACTCTGCTGGATGCGTCACTTCGTGGCGCGCATCATTGTTGTTGGGTACATCTGTCATGGGAACTCCAGATGGTGAGTGATTCTCAACGTGCCTCGCGACCGTGGCGTGATGCCATTCGCGCGTGGCGTCGATCTCTATCCCAAACCTGGTCTAAGCGCCGCTTGAGCGGTCTTTTATGAGCAAGCGCATACCCGGTGCAAACTGAGTGATGCAATGCTGATGACATCCGTATGAAGCCGCATGCGCAACATGGCATGCCCGGCAAAAAAACCCGGGCCGCCTGCCAATCGCCTTTCAACTGAAAGCGGCGCGCAAGGGCGTTGCGAAAGACTATAGCCTGTGACCCGTCCATTCGACAAATGATGCACCCGGCGCGGGTAGAATCCGCGACACCGAGAGCCCAACACCCTACATTCCATGCTCACCAAATACTATCCACAGGTTCTTCGCAATCGACCGCGCATGCTGGTCGGCCTTGCGCTCGGCGTCGTCGGCGCGCTGCTCGTGCCCGCGCACACGCGCGCGATGGTCCGCGTGCTGGCCGGCTGGGACGCAGCCGTATGGAGTTATCTGGCGATGATCTGGGTGCACATGGCCGTCGCCGACGAAGGCCGCGTGCGCGAATTCGCCCGTCGCGACGACGAGAACGCCGGCGTGGTGCTGATCGTGATCTGTATGGCGACCATCGCGAGTATTGCGGCCATCGTGATGGAACTGGCCTCGGTCAAGGGGACGGCAGGCGCTTCCACGGTTTGGCACTACGTGCTGACCGGGCTCACGCTGTTCGGCGCATGGTTCCTGATCCCGACCATCTTCACGCTGCACTATGCGCGGCTTTACTACGACACCGATGCGAAGGAAACGCCGCTGCTGTTTCCCGACCACGCGCTCCAGCCGGACTACTGGGACTTTCTGTATTTTTCGTTCACCATTGCCGTGGCCTCGCAAACGTCGGACGTGGTGCTGCGCTCGCGTTCGCTCCGCCGCGCGGCGCTCGCGCAATCCGTGCTGTCGTTCTACTTCAACGTGGCTGTGCTGGGATTGTGCGTGAACATCGCGGCAGGTTTGCTCGGCTCGTAATACTGTCGACATAAAGCGCCCTCCACGAACACCCGTGCCGCATAAAACACCGCCTTTTGCGGTGATCGCCCCGCCTCTGAAGCGCCACGTGTAAATCCCGGACCGTGGCCCCCCGTTTTACACGCGGCGGCCGCCCATTCGACGTCTCCTGACGCTTCGCGCCTTTTCCGCACCCGCCTGCGAACCGTAATGCAGAGCGTCCGCTCAGCTATCCCTCGCTCCCGCTCGAGCCGCACTGGCACAGCGTTTGCTACGTCTCCCGAATCGATCTGGCCGGCCCTTGCAATCGACGCCTGGCGTCAAAGCACCCCTTACTGGCCAGCGGCGTGACGATCTTTGCACTACATTGACCAGTACGCGCCTTCGCTTTACGCATCGCGCGGTATCCGGCTCTGGAAGCCCAATGAGCGCTGTGATCGCATGCCAACTGCATCCACACCGCAGCAGGACGAATCTGGAAACCATCGATGGAACCTCGAAACGGGTACGCGCCGCGGATTTACTTTTTTCATTCACTTCTGGTTGGGCCGCTCGATGCGTGGCCTGCGCAGTTCGCGCATGCGGCCGCGCTGGGCTTCGATCACGCGCTGATTGGCAGCCTCTTCGAGCCGGGACAGGCCGGCCACGGACAGGTGGTCGGCAACCACGCCCGCCTGCATCCGGTGTTCGAAGCCGGGCAGCAATCCGCTACCGAGGCGATTCGCACGCTTGCCAACGCGGCGAAGCAGAACGGCCTGACCTTACTGGCCGATCTGGTGATCGACCGGATGGCCGCCGATGGCGCGCTGTACGCCGAACATGCCGACTGGTTTCACCCCTTCGAATCTGAAGAAGCCCGGCTCGATCCGCGCCATGTGCATCGCGAGGACAACGTCGCGTATGCGAACTTTAACGACGCAGGCAGCAGCGACGCGCTAGTCGGCTGGTGGACGCAGCAACTGCTGGCGCTGGCGGAGGCCGGCGTGGGCGGGTTTCGCTTCGATTCGCCGCATCGCGTGCCTGCCGCCGTCTGGCGGCAATTGGGCGACGCGGTCCGGGCACAGCATCCCGAGGTCCGTTTTCTCGCCGCCACGCCAGGCCTGGCGCGTGACGATCTGCTCGGTCTGCAAGGCGCCGGCTTCGATAGCGTGTTCTCGTCGGTGCGCTGGTGGGACTTCCGCGCAAGCTGGATGGTCGAGGAACATGCCGCCCTCGCGCGTATCGCCGCGCCCATCGGCTTTCCTGAAGCGCCATACGGCACCCGCCTTGCCGCCGAGTTGACCGATGTGCACGACGCCGCCATCGTCGAGCGGGCTTACCGGCGCGCGCTGTTTACATCGGCTTCGATCGGCACGGGCTGGATGATGCCGATGGGTTTCGAGTACGGTATTGCCGAGCCGATGTCGCAAACACGCGGCGACGCGGCGCACTTCGCCCTCGCCGCTCAAGCCAAAAAGTTCGATCTCACGGAAGCCATCACGCATGTAAACCTGGTGGCGAGTAAAACCAGAACGCTGCACGCCAATGGTGAATTGCGCCCGCTCAGCGGACCTGGCGCACCGGCGGCGGTGTTGCTGCGCGCCGATCAGCACGACCTGCGCGATGCCGACGAAGCGATCCTCATCGCGATCAATCCCGAACTCGGTGCGCCGGTACGCGTCGATCCCGCGCGCTTTCTCGCGGGCGTGCCCGGCAACTTCACGCGCTTCGTGCCGCTCGACGCGCCCGGCAACGCCTCGCCCGCCACGCTCACGTCCTTCACACTTGCGCCTGGCGCGGTCCGCCTGTTCCGCGCCGTCACGGAAAAGCCGATCCGTCTCGCGCCGCCCATCGACAAGCCGAACAGCAAGCGCAGCGGCCGCAAGACCGTGATCGAGGCGCTGAGCGCGCCGCGCGTGGCCATCGAGAGCGTGACGCCCTCGGTCGACAACGGCCGCTTCGCGGCCAAGCGCAGCGTGGGCGAACGCGCCGAAATCACCGCCGCGATCTTCGCCGAAGGGCACGACAAGATCGCAGCCGCCGTGATCTGGCGCGCCGCCGACGAAACCGCGTGGCACGAAGTGCCGATGGAGCCGGCGCAACCCGCCGGCCTCGACATCTGGAAGGCGCGCATTCCGCTCGACCGCATGGGCCGTCACGAATTTACCGTGATCGCGTGGCGCGACGACTTCGCTTCGCTGGTCGAGCACGTGCAGAAGAAGCTGAAGGCGGGACAAACCGTCGAACTCGAACTCGACGAAGCGTCGCATCTGTTCGCGCTGGTGCTCGCCGAGGTCGAAACCACGGAAGGCGCGCACATTGAACCGCTCGAGTATATCGTCAAACTCTTCACCAAGGCCGACGCGGAAACCAAGCTCGCGCTGCTGCTCTCGCCGACCACGGCGAAGGCGATGACCGCCGCACGCCATCGGCCATTCCTGAGCCGCGATCCAGTCATCTACAAGATCGACGCCGACCGCACCGCTGCACGCTTCGCAAGCTGGTACGAGATCTTCCCGCGCTCGATGAGCGATGACGAATCGCGCCACGGTACTTTTGCCGATGTCATGACCAAGCTGCCGCGCATTCGCGACATGGGCTTCGACGTGCTGTATTTCCCGCCGATTCACCCCATCGGCGTGGCGAACCGCAAAGGCCGCAACAACACGCTGACCGCGCAGCCGGGCGATGTCGGCAGCCCGTATGCGATCGGTGGGGTCGAAGGCGGCCATACGGCCGTGCATCCGCAACTCGGCACGCTGGACGATTTCAAGGCCATGCTCGCCGCCGCACACGCGCACGGCCTGGAAATCGCGCTCGACTTCGCCGTGCAATGTTCGCCGGATCACCCGTGGCTGAAGGAGCATCCGACGTGGTTCGCGTGGCGCCCCGACGGCACGCTGCGCTACGCGGAAAATCCGCCGAAGAAGTATCAGGACATCGTCAACCCCGACTTCTACGCGCACGACGCCAAACCCGATTTGTGGCTCGCGCTGCGCGACGTCTTCCTGTTCTGGATCGAAGCGGGCGTGCATATTTTCCGCATCGACAATCCGCACACCAAGCCGCTGCCGTTCTGGGAATGGGTCATCGCCGACGTGCGGGCACGCTATCCCGACACGATCTTTCTCGCCGAAGCCTTCACGCGTCCAAGAATGATGAACCGCCTCGGCAAGATCGGTTTCTCGCAGTCGTATACGTACTTCACGTGGCGGGAATCCAAGCGCGATTTCATCGAGTACATGACCGAGCTCACGCAGACCGGCGCGCGCGATTCCTACCGGCCTAACTTCTTCGTCAATACGCCGGATATCAACCCGCGGCATCTGCAATCGCAGGGACGCACGGGCTTTCTGATTCGCGCCGCACTCGCTTCGACGCTGGCTGGTTTGTGGGGCGTGTATAGTGGTTTCGAGCTATGCGAGGCCGCCGCGCTGCCGAACAGCGAGGAATATCTGGACTCCGAGAAGTACCAGTTGCGCGCGTGGGACTGGAACCGGCCCGGCAACATCACCGGCGAGATTACTGCGCTGAACCGCATTCGCCGCGCGAACCCGGCACTGCAAACGCATCTCGGCCTGACATTCCTGCCCGCGCACAACGACCACATCCTGTTCTTCGAAAAGGCGACCGAATCGCGCGACAACGTGATCCTCGTCGCGATCAATCTCGACCCGTTCAACGAACAGGGCGCGGATATCGAATTGTCGTGGGAGACTTTCCAGAAATGGAATCTGCACGATCATGGCCCGCTGGAAGTCACCGACCAGATGACCGGCGCCCGCTTCGAATGGCACGGCCGCTGGCAGCACGTCCAGCTCGGGTCGGGCCAGCCGTTCTCGATCTGGCGCATCGCGCCGCTCGGCGGCCTGCCCGCAGACCGGCCGGATGAAGCCGACAGCGACTCCGACAGCGTTCATCACGCAGACGCTGGCAACCCAACCTCAACGGAAGGTGCGACATGAAGCGTGACGACCCAGCTGAAACAACGACACAATCACCGGTGGGCAATGCTCCTGGCAATACGGCCAAGCCGCGCACCAATCGGCGGGGCAAGCCCGCGGCCTTGAGCGACGATCCGCTCTGGTACAAAGACGCGATCATCTATCAGGTGCACATCAAGTCGTTCTTCGACGCGAATAACGACGGCGTCGGCGACTTTCCCGGCCTGATCGCGAAGCTCGACTACATTGCCGAACTCGGTGTGAACGCGATCTGGCTGTTGCCGTTCTATCCGTCGCCGCGGCGCGACGACGGCTATGACATTGCCGACTATCGCAACGTGCACCCGGACTACGGCAACCTGTCCGACGTGAAGCGCTTCATTCAGGAAGCGCACGCACGCGGCATTCGCGTGATTACGGAGCTGGTGATCAACCACACGTCGGATCAGCACCCGTGGTTTCAGCGCGCGCGGCGCGCGAAGCCCGGCTCGAATCACCGCAACTACTACGTGTGGTCGGACACCGATCAGAAGTACCAGGAAACGCGGATCATCTTCATCGACTCGGAGCCGTCCAACTGGACGCACGATCCGGTGGCGGGCGCGTATTACTGGCACCGCTTCTACTCGCATCAGCCCGATCTGAATTTCGACAATCCGGCCGTGCTGAAAGAAGTGCTGCAGGTGATGCGCTTCTGGCTCGACATGGGCATCGACGGGCTGCGGCTCGATGCGGTGCCGTATCTGGTGGAACGTGAAGGCACGAACAACGAGAACCTGCCGGAAACGCACGCGATTCTGAAGAAAATCCGCGCCACCATCGACGCCGAATATCCGAACCGGATGCTGCTCGCCGAAGCCAACCAGTGGCCGGAAGACGTGAAGGAATATTTCGGCGACGAAGACGAATGCCACATGGCGTTCCACTTCCCGCTGATGCCGCGCATCTACATGTCGATTGCGAGCGAAGACCGCTTCCCGATCACCGACATCATGCGGCAAACGCCGGATCTCGCCGCAACGAATCAATGGGCGATTTTCCTGCGCAATCACGACGAGCTGACGCTGGAAATGGTCACGGATTCCGAGCGCGACTATTTGTGGAACACCTACGCAAGCGATCGCCGCGCGCGCCTGAATCTCGGCATTCGCCGTCGCCTCGCGCCGCTCATGGAGCGCGACCGCCGCCGTATCGAGCTGATCAATTCGCTGCTGCTTTCCATGCCCGGCACGCCCGTGATCTATTACGGCGACGAACTCGGCATGGGCGACAACATCCACCTGGGCGACCGCGACGGCGTGCGTACGCCGATGCAGTGGTCGTCGGATCGCAACGGCGGATTTTCGCGCGCCGACCCTGAGCAACTGGTGCTGCCGCCGGTTATGGGCTCGCTATACGGTTTCGACGCGGTGAACGTGGAAGCGCAGAGCCGCGACCCACACTCGCTGCTGAACTGGACCCGGCGCATGCTCGCCACGCGCCGCGCGAAACAGACTTTCGGACGCGGCACGATCCGCTTCCTGAAACCGGAAAACCGCAAGATTCTCGCGTATCTGCGCGAGATGCCAGGCGAACCGCCGATCCTGTGCGTGGCGAATCTTTCGCGTGCGCCGCAAGCGGTGGAGCTCGATCTGTCCGAGTTCAACGGCTCAGTGCCGATCGAAATGACTGCGGATTCCGTGTTCCCGGCCATCGGTCAACTGACTTATCTGCTGACGTTCCCGCCGTACGGTTTTCTGTGGTTCATGCTGTGCCCGGGCGGCCAGCGTCCGACGTGGGCACAGGCTCATTCGGAATCGCTGCCGGAATTCGTCACGATCGTGATCCGCGAAGGCCAGGTCGGTCCGACGCCGGAGAACGTGCGTCTGCTCGAATCGGAAGTGTTGCCTTCGTGGCTGAGCCGGCGCCGCTGGTTTGCGTCGAAGGATCAGAAGCTCAATGCGGTGCGGCTCGCGGCGCTGACCACGATTCCGCACGGCGGCTTCGCCTTCACTGAAATCGAAGCGGACGTGGGCGGTCACACCGAACGCTACGTGGTGCCGATCGCGATTACGTGGGGCGGCGAAACCACGTTCCCGCTGTTCAAGCAACTCGCCTTCGCGCGCGTGCGGCGCGGCCGCAACGTGGGGCATCTGACGGACGCGTTTGCCTTGCCGATCTTCGCGCATGGCGTGATGCGCAAGCTGCGCGAACGCGCCGTGGTGCCGACTGTGCAGAAGAGCGAAATCAAGTTTCTGCCGACCGAGCGTTTCGCCGAACTCGAAGGGCTCGGCGAACGGCCGGAGATTCGTTGGCTCGCGGCCGAGCAAAGCAATAGTTCGTTGATCATCGCCGACACGGTCGTGCTGAAGCTGGTGCGGCGCCTCGTAAGCGGTATCCATCCGGAAGCCGAAATCAGCCGCTATCTGACGCAATTGGGCTACGCGAACACCGCGCCGCTGTATGGCGAAGTGGTGCGCGTCGATCCCGAAGGCGTGCCGCACACCCTCTGTATCCTGCAAGGCTATATCGAGAATCAGGGCGACGCGTGGAACTGGTCGCTCGACTATCTGCGCCGCTCGGTGGACGAACTCGCCATCGCCGTCGACACCGAAGCGCAGTCGGCGCCGGACCGCACCAATGAGGCAATTCTGCTGGAAGGCTATAGCTCGTTGGCCGGCACGATCGGCAGAAGGTTGGGCGAACTGCACGTGGCGCTCGCCTCGCCGACGGACGACCCGGCGTTCGCGCCGGAACCCGCCAGCGCGGAGCAGGTGAAGGCATGGGTGGACGGCACGCAGGCGATGCTCGCCAGCGCGCTCGATCTGCTCGCGCCGCGCATCGAGCAGATGAGCGATCCGGAAACCAAAGCGCTGGCGCAAAGCCTCATCGACCGCCGCAAGGAACTGGTGGCCGCCGTCGACAATCTCGTTTCCGCCGACGCAGGCGCGCTGCGCATCCGCATTCACGGCGACTTCCATCTGGGCCAGGTGCTGGTCGCGCAGGGCGACGCATTTTTGATCGACTTCGAAGGCGAGCCGGCACGCTCGCTTGAAGAACGTCGTCAGAAATCGAGCCCGCTGCGTGACGTGGCCGGGCTGATGCGCTCGCTGTCGTATGCGAGCGCGGCAGCGCAGTCCACCACGGAAGCCGCGCCGCAACAGACCGCCGATCGCAAGCGCGCGCTGTTCGACCGTTTCCGCGCGCATGCCACGGAAACGTTCCTCAGCGAGTACCGCGCAGCGGCAGCGGAAGCAGCAACACCGCTCGTCGCGCCCGAAGCCGAACAGGCCTTGCTCGATCTGTTCCTGATCGAAAAAGCCGCCTACGAAATCCGTTACGAAGCGGCCAACCGCCCGACGTGGCTCAGCTTGCCGGTACGCGGCCTCGCCGCGCTCACCAGCCGCTTGCTCGGCGACACCGGCGCGCCAGGCCACGATTCCCCAACCCAGGCGCCAGGCGCCGCCACACCGCCTAATCCGGCCGAGGGCGACTATGAGTGAGCATGATCCGGCCGTAGGCCTCCAACCGCTAGATATCGACGCGCTCGTCGAAGCGCGTCACCCCGATCCTTTCTCGCAACTCGGGATGCATCAGACAGACGCAGGTCCGGTGGTGCGCGCTCTGCTGCCGAACGCCGCGCACGTCAGCGTGATTGCGCGCGCCGACGGTGCGCTGCTAGGCGAACTCGAACAATTGCGGCCGGGGCTGTTTGCCGGCCGCGTCACCACTGCGGCGCCGTACCGTTTGCGGATCGACTGGCATGGCGTGGTGCAGGAAATCGAGGACACGTATTCGTTCGGCCCGGTTCTCGGCGACGAGCCGCTTGGCCGGCTCGCCGGCGGCGATCCGTATGCGGTGCTCGAATGCCTCGGCGCCCGTCCGATGGAATTGGACGGCGTGCCGGGTGTGCGCTTCGCCGTGTGGGCGCCGAACGCGCGGCGCGTTTCGGTGGTAGGCGACTTCAACGCGTGGGACGGCCGCCGTCATCCGATGCGGCTGCGGCATCAGGCCGGCGTGTGGGAATTGTTCGTGCCGCGCGTCGGGCCGGGCACGCGCTACAAATACGAGCTGCTGTCGCGCGATGGTCATCCGCTGCCGTTGAAAGCCGATCCGTGCGCGATGCAAACGGAGAAGCCGCCAGGCACCGCGTCGATCGTGGCGCATGTCGACGAGATCGAGCAGTTTCCGTGGACCGATCACGAATGGATCCAGTCGCGCGCCAGCAAGCAGACGCCGCGCTCGCCGATCTCGATCTACGAAGCGCATGCGGAATCCTGGCTGCGCGTCGCGGAACAAGGTCAGCGCGGACTCGATTGGGATGAACTCGCGGAGCGGATGATTCCGTACGTGAAAAGCATGGGCTTCACGCACGTGGAGTTCATGCCGATTGCCGAGCACCCGTTCGGCGGATCGTGGGGTTATCAGCCGCTCGGGCAGTTTGCGCCATCGGCGCGCTTCGGCAAGCCCGAACAGTTCGCGAGATTCGTCGATAAGGCGCACGAAGCCGGACTCGGCGTGATTCTCGACTGGGTGCCCGCGCACTTTCCGAACGACGCGCATGGCCTGATCGACTTTGACGGCACGCCGCTCTACGAGCACGCCGACCCGCGCGAAGGCTATCACCAGGACTGGAACACGATGATCTACAACCTCGGCCGCAACGAGGTGAGCGCGTTCCTGGTCGCTTCGGGGCTGGCGTGGCTGAAGCGCTATCACGTCGACGGTCTGCGCGTGGACGCGGTCGCCTCGATGCTGTATCGCGATTATTCGCGCGCCGCCGGCGAGTGGGTGCCGAATATTTACGGCGGCCGCGAGAACCTCGAATCGATTGCATTCCTCAAGCGCCTGAATCATGAAGTCGGCTACGTGCCGGGCGTGCCGGGCGCGATCACGATCGCCGAGGAATCGACCGCGTGGCCGGGCGTGACGGCGCGCGTGGAAGACGGCGGCCTCGGTTTCCAGTTCAAGTGGAACATGGGCTGGATGCACGACACGCTGCACTACATGGAAGAAGATCCGGTCTACCGTCAATACCATCACCACAACATGACGTTCGGGATGGTGTACGCGTATTCGGAGCGCTTCGTGCTGCCGCTTTCGCACGACGAAGTGGTGCACGGCAAGGGCTCGCTGCTCGGCAAGATGCCCGGCGACAGGTGGCAGAAGTTCGCCAACCTGCGCGCGTACTTCGGTTTCATGTGGACGCATCCGGGCAAGAAGCTGCTGTTCATGGGCGGCGAATTCGGCCAGATGGCGGAATTCGATCACGATACGTCGCCGCATTGGCATCTGCTCGACGATTCGAACCATCACGGCGTGCAAAAGCTGGTGCGCGACCTGAACCGGCTGTACAGCGAGGAGCCCGCGCTGCATCTGCTCGATTGCGAGCCAGGCGGCTTCGAATGGCTGATCGGCGACGACAGCGGCAACAGCGTATTCGCCTATCGGCGCACCGACGGCGCCGGCCGCGAAGTGGTCGTGGTCTGCAATATGACGCCGGTGCCGCGAGTCGGTTACCGGATCGGCATGCCGCGCGGCGGACGCTGGTCGGAAGTGCTCAATACGGACGCCGGCGTGTACGGCGGCTCGAACATGGGCAACGGCGGCCTGATTCATACCGACGAGCAATCGAGCCACGGCTGGCCGAATTCCGCTTCGCTCACACTGCCGCCGCTTGCGACGATTGTATTGCGCGCGGAGTAACGAAGAACGAGCGGTGAAGCGAGCGCGCGGCGTGCGAAATTTTCGCGCCGCGCGCTCGTTGCATGAAGACCCACGATAGCGTTCAACATCAGAACAAGGAAGGGGAATCATGTCGCATGCAATGCCCGACCGGCTTCTGCCCGGTTCGCCCTATCCGCTCGGCGCCAGCTGGGATGGCCTCGGCGTCAACTTTGCAGTGTTCTCGGCGAACGCGCAAAAAATCGAGCTTTGCCTGTTCGATCCCACCGGCCGCAAGGAAATCCGCCGCTACACGCTGCCCGAATGCACTGACGAAGTCTGGCACGGCTACCTGCCGAATGCGCATCCGGGCACCGCCTACGGGTTTCGCGCGCACGGCCCGTATCAGCCGCAGCATGGGCATCGCTTCAACCCGCACAAGCTGTTGCTCGATCCGTATGCGCGCAAACTGGTCGGACAATTTCGCTGGTCGGATGCGCTGTTCGGTTATCGCGTGCATTCGAATCGCGCGGACCTTTCCATCGACCGGCGCGATTCGGCGCCGGCCATGCCGAAGTGCGTGGTGATCGACGAAGCGTTTGACTGGTCGCACGATAAACGCCCGAACGTGCCGTGGGGCGAAACCATCGTCTACGAGACGCATGTGCGCGGCGCCTCGATGTTGCGCGCCGATTTGCGTCAGCATGAACGCGGCACGTTCGCGGCGCTGTCTTCGCCGGAGTTCATTGAGCATCTGCTGAAACTCGGCGTGACTGCGGTCGAACTGCTGCCCGTGCATGCGTTTCTCAACGACCGCTTTCTGGTGGAGCGCGGGCTGCGCAACTACTGGGGGTACAACACGGCGGCATTTTTCGCACCGGAGCCCTCGTATCTGAGCACACACCGGCTCGACGAAATGCGCATCGCCGTGCGTCAGTTACACGCGGCCGGCATCGAGGTGATTCTGGACGTGGTCTACAACCACACCTGCGAAGGCAACGAAATGGGGCCGACCGTGTCGTGGCGCGGCCTCGACAACGCCAGCTATTACCGTCTGATTCCCGGCGACGAACGTCACCATATCAACGACACGGGTTGTGGCAACACCGTGAATCTGCCGCATCCGCGCGTGCTGCAAATGGTGATGGACTCACTGCGCTACTGGTCGACGGCGTTCAATATCGACGGCTTCCGTTTCGATCTGGGCGTCACGCTCGGCCGCGAGCAGCACGGTTTCGATCCCGGTTCCGGTTTCTTCGACGCGTTGCGTCAAGACCCGATCCTGTCGCAACGCAAGCTGATTTCCGAGCCGTGGGACATCGGTCCTGGCGGTTATCAGCTAGGCAATCATCCTCCGGGATTCAGCGAATGGAACGACCGTTTCCGCGACACCGTGCGACGTTTCTGGCGCGGCGACGCCGGCTTGCGGCCCGACCTTGCCGCGCGGTTGACCGGCTCGGCGGATCTCTTCAACCGGCGCGCGAGAAAGCCGTGGGCATCGGTCAATTTTGTCACGTCGCACGACGGTTTTACGTTAGCCGACGTCACCGCTTACGAGCAGAAACACAACGAAGCCAATCGCGAAGACAACAACGACGGCCACAATGAAAACTGCAGCCGCAACTGGGGCGTGGAAGGCCCGACCGACGACCCCGCGATTCTCGCCACGCGCAAACGAGTGGCGCGCTCGCTGATCGCCACGCTGCTGATGGCGCTCGGCACGCCCATGGTGCTGGCCGGCGACGAATCGCTACGCACGCAGAACGGCAACAACAACGCGTATTGCCAGGACAACGAAATTTCGTGGATCGACTGGGAACGGGCAAATTCGCCGGACGGGCAGCAGATGACCGCGTTCGTCGCGCGGGTGATCGCGCTGCGCAAGCAACATCCGCTGCTGCGCGAAACGCGTTTTCTGTTCGGCGATCGTGAAGTGTTGCCGGGCCTGTTCGATGTCGGCTGGTTCGACGAACACGGCGACCCGCTCACCATCGAGGCCTGGCAGGACCCCGAAGGCCGCGCGTTCACGCTGCGCCGCGCGGGTCCAGGTTTAAACGGCGAAACAGAAGTATTGTTGATGATGCTCAACGCCAACGAAGAAACACTGCGTTTTACGCCGCCCGCCCCGCACCTGGAATGGCACGTGCTGTTAGACACTGCTGAGCCGGAGAGCGCGCCGCATCGGCTGGCGGTTGGGGAGGTCGAAGTGGCCGCCCACAGCCTGGTGATGCTGGCTGCGCAGCCGGTGGGCGAAGCGGATTGGCAAGCGGGCTGGAAGGCCGGTGCGCAGCACGGACCGCGGCTTCTGACTGCGCTGCCGCCCGATCCGGGTGCGCATCCGCCCAGCAGCGATACGTCGCCGACCACTTAGGCAGCGGCGCCGCGACCCGACAGCATGCGGGCCGCGTTATTGCGCGTTGTCGTTGTACGCGTTGTGCGTTGTCATAGGCAGCGTGGGCGCGAGCGACGCGTGACACGCGGCTCGAAAGCAAAACTGAATGGTGACGAATCATGTCCGAAAGTCCGATTGATCCTCATGCGCACCATCATGCGCATTGTTTGCCGTTCGGCGCGCAGCTGCTAGGCGCGGCGGGGGCGAAGCCGCGCACTCGGTTTCGCTTCTGGGCGCCTTCCTGTCAACACGTCCAGGTGGAAATCGAAAACGGCCCCGCTCAAGGCGCGCACGATATGACGCCCACCGGCAACGGCTGGTTCGAAGCGAGCGTCGACGGCGGCGCGGGCACGCTATACCGCTTCCGGCTGGATGGCGAGCACGCGGTGCCCGATCCGGCGTCGCGTTTTCAGCCGCAAGACGTGCATGGCCCGAGCGAAGTCATCGATCCGCGCGCCTACCGTTGGGAACATACGAACTGGCACGGCCGGCCTTGGGAAGAAACGGTGCTGTACGAGTTGCACGTCGGCGCGATGGGCGGTTATGCGGGCGTGCAGAAGCGGCTGCCGGAACTCGCCGCGCTCGGCGTCACCGCCATCGAATTGATGCCGTTGAACGACTTTCCCGGCAAGCACAACTGGGGCTATGACGGCGTGTTGCCGTATGCGCCCGACTCCGCTTACGGCCGCCCCGAAGAACTGAAGGCGTTGATCGACACCGCGCATGGCCTCGGCCTGATGGTGTTTCTCGACGTGGTCTACAACCACTTCGGCCCGGACGGCAACTATCTGCATGAATACGCCCGCTCGTTTTTCCGCGAAGGCACGCACACGCCGTGGGGCCCGGCGATCGACTTCGAGCGCAACGAAGTGAGCGACTTCTTTACGGATAACGCCGTCTACTGGATCAACGAATATCGGCTCGACGGCCTGCGTTTCGACGCGGTGCACGCCATCGACAACCACACCTGGCTGCGCGAATTGTCCGACCATATCCGCGCCAAGGTGCAGCATGGCCGGCACGTGCATCTGGTGCTGGAAAACGAGCACAACAGCGCGAGCCTGCTCGAAACACATTTCGACGCGCAATGGAACGACGACGCGCACAACACGCTGCACGTGCTGCTGACCGGCGAAACCGAAGGTTATTACCACGCGTACGAAGATCAGCCGATCCAGCGTCTTGCGCGCGTGCTGTCGGAAGGCTTCGCGTACCAGGGCGACCCGTCGCCGATTCACGACGGCAAGCCGCGCGGCGAAGCAAGCGGTCATTTGCCGCCCACGTCGTTCGTGATGTTTTTGCAGAACCACGATCAGATCGGCAACCGCGCGTTCGGCGAGCGCTTGCGCAAACTGACCTCGGACGACGCATTGCGCGCCGCCACCGGCCTGCTGCTGCTGTCGCCGCAAATCCCGCTGCTTTTCATGGACGAGGAATACGGCTCCACGCAGCCGTTCCTGTTCTTCACCGACTACACCGGCGATCTCGCCGACGCGGTCCGCGAAGGACGCCGCCGCGAATTCGCGCGCTTTTCCTCGTTCAGCGACGAGAAACGCCGCGCCCAGATTCCCGATCCGAATGACGTGAAGACGTTTGCGGCGTCATCGCCGCCGGCGTCGCACGAAGCAGCGAAGCACGACAGCGATGAAGCAAAAGACCGGCTCGACTGGATGCATTTCTATAAATCCGCGCTGGCGGTGCGAGCCAAGTTGATCACCCCGCGTCTGCAACACAGCAAATCGTGCGGCGTAACCGTGCTGACCGCCGGAAACGGCGGCGACGCCAATGCGCTGATCGCGCGCTGGAAACTCTGCGATGGAGAGACGTTGTCGGTCGCGCTGAATCTCTCGAGAGAGAGCGTGGCGTGCACTGAAATTCCCGCCGGCAAAGTGATTTTCGAAACGCCGCCGCGCGTGCGCGAACAGGTCGAGGTCAAGGTTTTGCCGCCCTACGCATTCGTCGCATGGCTGACCGGCGACGTCTGCGGCTACGCCATCGGCCACGATGCTCGCATCGCGGGACAACAGGAGCGCCACGCGTGACTACCCGACGCCCTCACGACACGATCGTCACTCTTGCCTCGCGCGCCGGCTTCGAGGTGGAGTGGCAGGACGCGCACCATACGACGCAGCATGTGCCTGAAAGCACACTCGCCGTCCTGCTCGCGCGGATGGGTTTGCCGTGCGGCAACGCCACGGAAATCCGCCACAGCGCCGCCGCATTGGAAGCCGAATTGTCGGGCCGCAAGCTGCCGCCGCTGATGACCGCGGAAGTCGGACGCGGCATCGCCTTGCCGATTGCGGCGATCAAATCCGGCAGCCACTATCGGATCGAACTGGAAAGCGGCTCGATCATCGACGGCCGGTTTACGGCGCCCAAAGGCGAAGAAGCCCTGCTCGCACCCATCGACGAAGCCGGCTATCACACGCTCGTGATCCACGAACAACGCATCACGCTGGCCGTGGCGCCGCCGCGCTGCTATACGGTCGCCGACGCCTGGCGCACGTTGCACGACAATGCAAGCGGCGACGACACACCCGCGCCGCCGCTCTGGGGCATCGCCGCGCAGTTGTACGGCTTGCGCCGCACCGGCGACGGCGGCATCGGAGATTATTCGGCGCTCGCGCAAATCGCCGTGGAAAGCGCGAAGCGTGGCGCGCACGCGCTCGCCGTCAGTCCGACACATGCGATGTTCAGCGCGGAGCCGGAGCGCTTCAGTCCGTATTCGCCGTCGTCGCGTTTGTGGTTGAACGTCACACACATCGATCCAGCCGCCGTGTTCGGCGCGGATGCGGCGCATGCCGCCCTCGAAGCCGCCCAGGCCGGCGATACGTGGTCGAAACTCGAACGCTTGCCGCTGATCGACTGGCCGAACGCGGTCGTGCTGAAGCTGAAGGTTTTGCGCGCACTATACGAGCAATTCTGCGAACACGAGCGCGCGCAACAGACGCCGCGCGCGCTGGAGTTTCACGGCTTCTGCGAACGCGCCGGGCGTGCGCTCGAAGATCACGCGCGCTTCGAAGCGTTACAGGCGGCGCAACTCTCGCAAGAAGGTGGCAACGGACATTGGCGCAACTGGCCCGAGGCATTGCGCGATCCGCGCAGCCCGGAGGTCGAAGCCTTCGCCGAGGCCAACCGTCACGAGGTCGATTTCCATCTGTTCCTGCAATGGCTGGCCGCCAAGGGTTTGTCGCACGCGCAACACGTCGCGCACGACGCCGGCATGGCCGTCGGCCTCATCGCCGATCTCGCGGTGGGATGCGATAGCGCCGGCAGCCACGCATGGTCGTATCGCGACGACATGCTGCAGGGCGTGTCGGTCGGCGCGCCGCCGGACCTGTTCAACCAGGCCGGTCAGGCGTGGGGACTCACCACGTTTTCGCCGCGTGCAATGCGCACCCAAGGCTTCTCCGCATTCATCGACATGTTGCGCGCGGCGTTCGCGCATGCCGGCGGCATCCGCATCGATCACATTCTCGGCTTGCGGCGGCTGTGGCTCGTGCCGGAAGGCGAAAGCGCGCGTAACGGCGCTTATTTGCGCTACCCACTCGAAGACCTGCTGCGCCTGATCGCGCTCGAATCGTGGCGGCATCGCGCGATCGTGATCGGTGAAGATCTCGGTACGGTGCCGCCGGGTTTTCGCGAGCGGCTCGAAGAGCACGGCATCGCCGGCATTCGCGTGCTGTGGTTCGAGGGCGCGCACGACGGCAAAGGATTCAAGCCGCCGTCCGACTGGGATCGCAATGCGGTCGGCACCACCACGACGCACGATCTGCCGACGGTCGCCGGCTGGTGGCGCGGCAGCGACATCACATGGCGCAACAAGATCGGCCAGACGATGGCGCGCGCCGACGGCCGCGATCCTGAGGAAGCCGCTCAGGAAGAGCGCGCGAAAGATCGCGCCGAGTTGTGGCGAGCTTTCCAGCTAGCGGGCGTGGCCGCGCCCGATGTGCCCGCACCGCCGCCCGACAGGGCGCCCGTGGACGAGGCGCTCGCCTTCGTCGCCGCAACGCCCGGCCCGCTGGTGACGTTTCCGCTCGAGGATTTGCTCGCGCAAGTCGAGCAGCCGAATCTGCCCGGCTCGATCGACGAGCATCCGAACTGGCGCCGCCGCGTGAGCGTGCCGATCGACGAACTGTTCGAAGACGACGCGTTCTGTGACCGGCTGCTCGCGGTGGATCGCGCGCGCCGCGCCGCCACCGCCCCGCTTCCTTCCGCCAACGCTTCTTCGGAGCCTGATACGCCATGACCGTCCCGCGCTCCACGCTTCGCCTCCAGTTCCATCGAGGCTTTACCTTCGACGATGCCGCGAAGCACGTCGACTACTTCGCCGCGCTCGGCATCAGCCACGTGTACGCGTCGCCCATCACCACGGCCGAGCCGGGCTCGATGCACGGCTACGACACCGTCGACTACACCCAGGTCAGCGCCGAATGCGGCGGCGAGGCGGGTTTGAAGCGCCTCGTCGACAAATTGCGCGCGCACAACATGGGGTTGATCATCGATACGGTGCCAAACCATATGGGCGTCGGTGGGTCGAGCAACGCGTGGTGGCTCGATATTCTCGAATGGGGCCGTCACAGCGCCTATGCGCGTCATTTCGACGTCGACTGGCATTCGCCGGATCCCGCTTTGCGCGGCAAAGTGCTGCTGCCTACGCTCGGCGCTGCGTACGGTGAAGAACTCGCGGCAGGCCGCATCGCGTTGCATTTCGCGGCCGACATTGGGCGCTTTTATATCGGCTACGGTCCGCACGTCTTCCCGGTATGCCCGACCGATTACGCGTCGATTCTGCAAAGCGCCGACCGCGCCGATCTCAACGCGCTCGCCGAACGCTTCCACGGACTCACGACGCAGCCCACCGATCATCCGCGCGCCGCCGAAGGCCGCGACATGCTGCGCGAATTCGTCGCGCAAAACGGTGACTCGGCGATCGAGATCGCGCTACAGGCGTATTCTCCGGACGACCCGGTGACGCGTGACCGGCTGCATCGGCTGATCGAGCGGCAACACTTTCGCCTGGCGTGGTGGCGCACCGCGTCGGACGAAGTGAACTGGCGTCGTTTCTTCGACATATCTACGCTTGCCGGTGTGCGTGTGGAGCGGCCCGAAGTGTTCGAGGCCGTGCATGCGCTGCCTTTCCGTCTTTATCAGGAAGGCGTGGTGGACGGCTTGCGGATCGATCACGTCGACGGGCTCGCCGAGCCGCGTGAATACTGCCAGCGTTTGCGGCAGCGTCTAACGGAACTGCGCGACACCGCGCCGTATGTGGTGATCGAAAAAATTCTCGGACGCGGCGAACCGCTGCGCGACGATTGGCCGGTAGACGGCACGACCGGCTACGATTTCATGAGCGACGTGGGCGCGCTGCTGCACGATCCGGCCGGCGCCGAACCGCTCGCGCAAACGTGGACGGAACTGACCGGCCGCAGCCCGCGTTTTGCCGACGAGGCGCTGGTCGCGCGCCGCAAGATACTCGCGGAAAACCTCTCCGCGGAACTCGACCGCGCGGCGCGCGCGTTGCATCGCATCGCACGCGATTCGCTGGCCACGCGCGACTTCACGTTCACCACGCTGCGGCGTGTGCTGACCGAATTGGTCGTGCATTTTCCGGTGTATCGAATCTATCCGCAGAACGGTCTGCGCAGCGCGGCGGATAACGTCTATTTCGACCAGGCTTTGGAGGGCGCAAGACAAACGCTTTCGCGCGCGGATCTCGTCGCGCTCGAGCGCGTGAACGCGTGGCTCGGCGGTAGCGCCGAAGAGGCGGCGCCCGGCCGCAGCGGCACGCCGCAGCAAGGCCAGAACGGCGCGCCGCCGAGCCATGCCGGTTCCGCGCGACGCACCGCGCAAACGCTGTTCTCGCAGTTGACCGCGCCGGTCGCCGCGAAAGCCGTCGAGGATACGGCGTGCTATCGCTATGGCCGGCTGTTGTCGCGCAACGAGGTCGGCTCGGACCCGGGCGAATTCGCGTTGTCGGTCGAAGCGTTTCATGCAGCGAATCTGGAGCGCTCCCAGCGCTTTCCTCATGCGATGCTCGCGACCGCGACGCACGATCACAAACGTGGCGAAGACGTGCGCGCACGGCTCGCCGTGCTGAGCGAGATCGCGCGCGACTGGAGCGCGACGCTACGCGCGTGGTCCACATTGAATGCGCCGAATCGTCGGGCGCTGGATGGCAAATCCGCCAGCAGCGTCGGCCAGGACACGAGCTACGACTGGGCGCCCGGCCCCGCCGCCGAAGCGATGCTCTATCAAACGCTGGTGGGCTGCTGGCCACCCGATCTTCAACCCGACGACGAAGCCGGCGTGAAGGAACTGGCCGAGCGCGTCGCGCAATGGCAGTTGAAGGCGTTGCGCGAAGCCAAGCTGCAAACCAACTGGCTCGCGCCCGACGAAGCGTACGAGACCGCCTGTCGCGATTTCCTGTTCGACATCCTCGCGCCGCAACGGCGTGACGGTTTCCTGAAAGAGTTGTCCGCGTTCGTGGCGCGAATCGGGCGCGCCGGCGCGCTCAATAGTTTGCAGCAGACGGTTCTACGGCTGGCATCGCCTGGGATTCCCGATCTTTATCAGGGCACCGAGTTGTGGGACTTCAGTCTGGTCGATCCGGACAATCGCCGGCCCGTCGATTTCGCCAAACGCGAGGCGTGGCTCGTGCAAACGCCGCCGTCGGAATTTCTACCAGGCTGGCGCGACGGACGTGTGAAGCTCGCGGTGGTGCAGCGCGTGCTCGCGTTGCGAGCGCATTTGCCGGAGTTGCTGAGTCAGGGCGAATATCTGCCGCTCGCGGTGCGCGGTAAGCACGCGTCGAGTGTGATCGCGTTTGCACGGCGGCATGGCAATGCGTGGGCCGTGGTGGTGGCGAGCCGGCTCGCGGCCGGATTGCTCGGCGAGAAAGGCGACTTGCCGATGGTCGATCCGGCCAAATGGGAAGACACCGCGCTGGAGATGCCGGCGGATTTATCCGCGAGAGCGCTGTTCGACTGGTTGAGTCCCGCCGCGCCGAAGGTGGATGAAAACGGTCTGCTGTATCTGCGCGATGCGCTGGGTGCAATGCCGATCGCGGTGTTGGTGGAGGATGGCGTGCCGCGCGGTTGATTTTTTAGTTTTGTGGGTGAAGGCGGTTGGAGCTTAAGGGTTCTAACCGCTTTTTTTTGCCCTATTCGAATTGAGGCATCGACATGCTGCGCTGCTCTGCTGTTCGACTTTCTCGAAGGCCAGGTCGATCGGGTCGATGAGGCGTACACGCAGCACCCGTTGCGGCATCTGCAACGGACGCACTATCGCGTGAACGAACTCGGCGATATCCAGATCGAGCCGCCGATGCACGGCGGCCTGACCGATACCGGCGTGCAAGTGATACGCCGCTGCAATGCATTGGGGATCGTCGTCGATGTCGCGCACGGCACGTACGATCTGGTCAAGCGCGCGGCGGACACGTCGGCTAGGCGGCCACGCAGCTTGATCGAGGCTAGCGCCCCGCCGCCCAAAGCAGTGAAAGTCCAGACGACAACATCAAACCGTCGACGACCAGTTTGAAAGTCGATGGGCTCATCCGAACCACGATCGACCGCGCGGCAAACGAGCCGACCATCAATGCAGAGCCGGTGGTCAAGCCGTCGATCACCACATGCAACGGCAACGCGCCGAAATGATTGAAGACCGCGACTTTGGCGGCATAAACGGTCAGAGAGCCCGCCGCCTCGGTTGCCAGAAAAGCGCCCTTCACAAGGCCATAAGACATGAACACGGGCACGGTGATCGGTCCGGTGGACACGACGATTCCGGTGAGAAAACCCACTACGCCGCCGATCAAGGAAAGCTGCCACAACGAGAACTTGATATCCCGGCGCGCGAGCCAGCGCCGTGTGGGCACCATCGCGACGAAGAACAGGCCCAACGCAATTTCGACCGCGTGCGGCGGCAACGCAAGCAGCGTTCGCACACCCAGCGCCGCGCCCGGCACGGCCGTCACGCAGTAGGCGCCACATGCGCGCCAGTCGATCTCGCGCCACCACGCGAGGACCTTGCCGAAGTTGCCCATGATCGCGGCAATCGCCATGATCGGCACCGCCTGTTGCGGACCGAACAGCATCACGAGCACAGGCATCAGCATCATCGACGAGCCGGTGCCGACAACGCCGCTCAACGTGCCGGCCAGCAATCCGACGCACAGCACCAACAGATATCCCATGTCGCCCTCAACGTGTGGACGACAATTCTACCTGTGGCGTGCCGCGGCGCTATCGTGGCTCAACCACCTTCGTCGTCGAAGGTTTTTGGATAGACCCGCACGAGCACGATACGCGGCCCTTTCATTTTCTTGACCACGACGTCGAAGCGGTCGAACTCGACTCGCTGCCCTTCGCTGGGCAGATCGTTGAGCGCCTGAATCACGAGGCCGCCGACCGATTCGGCCTTGCCTTCGTCGATGTCGATCCCCAACGCGCGTTCCAGCGACACCACCGGCAAGCTGCCCTTGCCCATCAAGGTGCCGTCGTCCATGCGCGTCCAGTCGGCGTCGCCCTGACGGAACTCGTCGTGGATCTGGCCCACCAGCGCGCCGAGCAGATTGTCGAGCGTCAGGAAACCGATTGGCTTCTCGCGCTTGTGGCCGACCAGCGCGAAGTGCGGCGCGCCCTTGCGGAAGCGGCGAAACAATTCGAGCGCCGGCATTTCCGGCGTGACGTATTGCACGGGCCGTGCGTATTTCGAGAGATCCTCGAGTGTGCTGCCCGCATGCCGAGCCAGCAGCAAGTCCTTCAAATGGATCATGCCGGCCACGCGCTCGCCGGACGCATCTTCGAACAGCGGATAACGGCTGAAGCGATGCCGCGCCACCACCTGCATGTTGTCGCGCAACGGCAAATCGCGGCGCAAGCCGATCATCTCATAGGCCGGACGCATGAGGTCCGACACGGTCATGCGCGAAAAATCGAGCGAGTGCGCGATCGTGTTCCACTCGTCCTGACTATAGGCGCCGTCCGCCGAACCCAGCTCCGTGGCGACGTTGGCGCGGCGGCCGCGCAGGATCAGCTTGAGTTCGTCGGTGGAGTAGTGCGAGTCGTGGCCGTGATCGGCGTCGAGCCCGGCGAGTTTGAGCACGGCGTTGGCGCTCGAATTGAGCACCCAGATTGCCGGATACATGGCCCAGTAAAAGCCGTAAAGCGGCGTGGCGGCCCAAAGCGAAACCTTTTCCGCCTCGCGAATGGCCAGCGACTTCGGCGCGAGTTCTCCCACGACGATGTGCAGGAACGAAATGCACGAGAACGCGAAGAACAGCGAGATTCCGTGGATCAGCTTCTCCGATTCCACGCCGAGCAGGCTGAAGACCGGCGTGAGCAACTCCGCGAACGCGGGCTCGCCGATCCAGCCGAGCCCGAGCGACGCCAGTGTGATGCCGAGCTGGCAGGCGGACAGATAGGCGTCGAGACGCCCGTGCACCTTGGCCAGCAGACGCCCGCGCATGCCATGTTTGGCGGCAAGGCTTTGCACGCGCGTCTGCCGAAGTTTGACCAGACCGAATTCAGCGGCAACAAAGAAGCCGTTGAGGGCAACGAGAAACAACGCACCGATAAGGGCGACGACCTGGATCAAAGCGAAAAGCTCCGGCAACAAAAGTTGTCAGTATAGAGGGTGAAAGCTCGGTGAAATCTGAATCGCGCAAACGAAGTGGCTGAGCCGGACCGTTCACTTTGCCGCAGTTGCGCTCAATGGGATGCGAAGCGCGAGCGTGGCCATGTTGCTGCCGGCCGCGTCGCCGCCGGTTGCTTCGCCTTGCTCGAAGCTGCCGCCGTGCGCCTCCGCGACGCGCTTGCACAACGCCAGCACCCACGCGATCCGTTTCGCTTCGCGCGGCTCGCAGGCCTGCTTGCGGGCAAACGCTTCGAGCACATGGGGCAAGGCGGGGTCCTGCAACGCAGTGCCGCTCGTGTCGTAGGCGAGACTGGCGTGCCATGCGCTCGTGTCGGCCTTCGTGTTCAGGACGACCGTGGTGCCCTGCGCGCTCGTTTCGACTGCGAACGTCAGCATCAGCCAAAGCGCCGCAGCGAGGCGCTCGCGGTCGCCGTTGAGTTGCTCGGTGGCGAGTTGCGAGTCGAGCGTGACCTCCACGCCGCGCGTGCGAGCGAGGCCCGAGCGGACTTCTTCCACCGTTTCATCGAGTAAGGGATGCAGCGGGAACGACGCATAGTTCAGCGCCAGCGATTTGGTTTCGGCGCGCGTAGCGTCGACGATCGTCTCGAGCAACTTGACCTGCTGATCCACGCCATTGCGAATGCCGATGACGGCGCGCTGCGAGTTGGGGTCGCTCGCGTCGAGCTTGCGCTCCAGCACGTACGCCCAGCTATGAATGGCATTCAACGGACCACGCAGATCATGCGACACCAGCGACAGCACATGGTCACGCATGAACAGCGCGGTTTCCGCGCGCAGATGCGCGGTGCGTTCGGATACGGCGAAGCCGGAAGGGACTGGCTTTTCGCCGGCAATTCCGGTTGAAGACGTTGTCACGATCGAGCCCTCTCAGGCAGTTCACGATGATTGAAAGAAGCCCCATTATAGGCATGCCTTCCGGCGCGACCAGCCTGGCCGGACGGCCAACTGGTACGCAATCCGTGTGCCACGCGGCAATGCTCGGCATGCGGCGCCAACACGCCTACAATGTCGGTTTTTACGTTTTGACCTGAGGAGCGACATATGTCGACTGTGACTACCGAATCCGGCTTGAAGTACGAAGACGTTGTTGAAGGCACCGGCGCCGAAGCAGTAGCCGGCAAGACCGTCAGCGTGCATTACACCGGCTGGCTGACCGATGGCCAGAAGTTCGACTCGAGCAAAGACCGCAATGACCCGTTCGCATTCGTGCTGGGCGGCGGCATGGTCATCAAGGGCTGGGACGAAGGCGTGCAGGGCATGAAGGTCGGCGGCACGCGCAAGCTGACCATCCCGCCGCAACTCGGCTACGGCGTGCGCGGCGCGGGCGGCGTGATTCCGCCGAACGCTACGCTTGTGTTCGAAGTCGAATTGCTGGGCGTCTAAGTTTTTCGCCGTCCTGTCACTGCGCACCGTCGATGAGCCACGCCGCCGTTACCGCTCCTAGCGTTTCGCTGCGCCGCTACGGCACGATCGAAGCGTCGGACGTGCACGACTTTCACCAGGTCGTGCTCGGGCTCGACGGCGCGATGGTGATGGCGGTGGAAGGTATCGCGCAACGCATCGACGCCGGCTCCGCCTGGCTCATCCCGGCAGGCGCGCGACACGATTACGCGGGCGTCGGCGAAAACCGGCAGTTGGTGCTGGATTTACCGGCCGCATCGCTGCCGTGCCGGAGCGCTTGTTCGACCGCGCGCGGGCCGTCTGCGTGGAGGGCTCGCTTGCGCAACTCGTGCATCGCATCGCGGCGCACGCGACCGGCGGCGCGCTCGGCGACGATCTCGACTCACGGCGTTTTCATTGGGACGCAGCCGCGCGCCTCGGCGCTGCGTTGGTGGCCGACGCGGGCATTGCGGTCGGCGCACCGGCAGCGGGCGCGGGTCTCGACTTTGCGCGTATCGACCGCTGGTTGCGCGCGCATTTGTCGGAGCCTTTGCGGATCGCCGACCTCGCCGCGCATTGCGGCTTCGGCATGCGGCGCTTTCATCAGCTTTTTATCGAGGCCTTCGGCGAGACGCCGCATCGCTATTTGCAGCGGCTGCGGCTCGATACGTCGCTCACGCTGCTCGCCGATCCGCGCCGTTCGCTGACCGATATCGCGTTGGATATCGGCTTCGGCGATCAGAGCGCGTACACACACGCGTTCACGCGGCGTTTCGGGCTGGCGCCCGGTCAGTGGCGCGCATTGCGCCACTGAGTTTTCACGCGCTGGGTTTCATTGCAGTGAGTCGCGCCGCGTTGGCTTTATTGCTTCGTTGCGCGAGCCGCTTGAACGGAACGGCCCGCTTGTCCTGCTTCACCCATTCGTTCAAGCCCTCGCTCGAACCTTCTTCGCTCAACCCGCCAGACCGCGCTCCAGATCGCCGCGAATATCGCCGGCGTTTTCCAGACCGACGGCAAGACGGATCAAGCCTTCGCTAATGCCCGCTGCCGCGCGCGCTTCCGCCGTCACGCGACCATGCGTGGTCGTAGCCGGATGCGTGATGGTGGTACGCGTATCGCCGAGGTTGCCGGTGATCGAGCAGATCTTCGTGTTGTCGATCACGCGCCAAGCATTCGCGCGCATCTGCTCCGGCGTGTCGCCCTTCAGTTCGAACGAGAGGATCGCGCCGCCCGCCTTCTGCTGACGCATGGCCAGCGCGTGCTGCGGATGCGATTCAAGCCCCGGATAGAACACGCGATTCACGGCCGGATGCGCTTCCAGCCAGCGCGCGATTTCGAGCGCATTCGCCGACTGCTTTTCAACGCGCAGCGACAGCGTTTCCATACCCTTGAGCAGCACCCATGCGTTGAACGCGGACAACGTCGGGCCGGCGCTGCGCACGAACGGGAACACCTTTTCCATGATGAACTGTTTCGAGCCGACCAGCGCGCCGCCGAGCACGCGACCCTGGCCGTCGAGGAACTTGGTGGCCGAATGCATCACGACGTCCGCGCCGAGCTTCAGCGGCTGTTGCAAGGCCGGGCTGCAGAAACAGTTATCCACCACGAACAGTGCGTTGGACGCGTTGGCGATCTTGCTGATCGCTTCGATGTCGGCGACTTCGGTCAGCGGATTCGACGGCGTTTCGAGGAAGAACATCTTCGTCTCCGGACGCACGGCGTTTTTCCACGCGTCCAGATCGGTCGGATCGACGAACGTGGTCGTGATGCCGAACTTGCTGAAGATCTGCGAGAACATGCCGAGCGTCGAACCGAACAGCGCCTGCGAGCTGACCAGATGGTCGCCCGCCTGCAACGTCGACATCACCACCGACATGATCGCGGCCATGCCCGACGCCGTCGCCATGCAGGCTTCGCCGCCTTCGAGCGCGGCGAGACGATCCTGGAACATCGAGACGGTCGGGTTCGTGAAGCGCGAGTAGGTGTAGTTGTCTTCGGAATTCTTGAATTTTTCGGCCGCGTCGGCGGCGCTCTCGAACACGAAGCTCGAAGTCAGGAAAATCGCTTCCGAATGTTCGTTGAAGTCGCTGCGCACCGTGCCCGAGCGGACTGCCAGCGTGTCGAAGTTCAGGGAGTCGTCCATGTTGGTTCTGGTTTCCAATGTTCCATGGCTGCGTTCGGCCTCTGCGGCTCACATGCGAGGTGAGCGCGTGATGCCGAACGGCAGCAACAAAAAAGCCCGCTTTTGCGTCGGCATAAGCGGGCTTCATGTGCGGGGGAAAGCTGGAGCGGAGGTAGATGAATGCGGCTTTTCCACCATTCGCTTTAGCTGTTTCGGGTTGCCCCGCGTCCGCAAGCTGAGTTCAAATCGACGCAGCCGTCATGCTAACACGCTCCCGGCGCGGCGTGCAGCGTGCCTTGCCGGGAGCGCTCGACTCGCGTTCGAACCGCGCTCAACCCACCGACAGTTGCAAATGCAGTTGCGAACGGGCCGGTGCGCCGCCGTCGATCGCATCGCTAGCGGCGTCGCGGTCCGATTGCGAGGACGGTGCGAGACGCGCGGTTTCGATGCGGTCCAGGTACTCGGTGGTCACGTCGCCGGTCACGTAGTTGCCGTCGAAACACGATGCTTCGAATTCCTTCAGCGCCGGGTTGATGTCGCGCACCGCTTGCTTGAGCGCGTCCACGTCCTGATAGACGAGGTGGTCTGCGCCGATCATGCGCGCGACTTCGTCGTCCGAGCGGCCGTGGGCGACGAGTTCACCGCGCGTCGGCATGTCGATGCCGTAGACGTTCGGGAATTTCACCGGCGGCGCCGCCGAAGCGAAGATCACCTTGTTCGCGCCGGCATCGCGCGCCATCTGCACGATTTCGTGCGACGTAGTGCCGCGAACGATCGAGTCGTCGACGATCAGCACGTTCTTGCCCTTGAACTCGATGCCCATGGCGTTCAGCTTCTGACGCACCGACTTCTTGCGCACAGCCTGGCCCGGCATGATGAAGGTGCGGCCGACGTAACGGTTCTTGAAGAAGCCTTCGCGATATTCCACGCCCAGCTTCTTCGCGACTTGCATCGCGGCCGGACGGGACGAATCGGGAATCGGCATGACGACGTCGATTGGAACGTCGGGCAGCTCGCGCTTGATCTTCTCGGCGAGGTAGTCGCCCATGCGCAGACGCACGTTGTAGACGGGCACGCCGTCGAGCACCGAGTCCGGACGCGCCAGATATACGAGTTCGAAAATGCAGGGGTTCAGGCTCGGGTTCGTGGCGCATTGCTGCGAATGCAGATTGCCTTCGATGTCGATGAAAATCGCTTCGCCCGGCGCCACGTCGCGCACGAATTCGAAGCCGATACCTTCAATCGCCACCGACTCCGACGCCAGGATCCACTCGACGCCTTCAGCCGTTTCCTGCTTGCCGAGGCACAGCGGACGGATGCCGAACGGGTCACGGAAGCCCAAAAGGCCATAACCGGCGATCAGCGACACGATCGCGTACGACCCGCGCACCCGGCGATGCACGCCCGACACCGCCTTGAACAGCGCAGCCGGATCGAGTTGCAGGCCCGAGCTGGAAAGCTGCAATTCGTGCGCGAGCACGTTGAGCATGACTTCCGTGTCGGAATTGGTGTTGATGTGGCGGCGATCGATGCGGAACATCTCATCTTTCAGCTGCTGCCAGTTGGTCAGATTGCCGTTGTGCGCGAGGATGATGCCGAACGGCGCGTTCACGTAGAACGGCTGGGCCTCTTCTTCGCTCGATGCGGAACCGGCGGTCGGGTAACGGACCTGGCCGATACCGGTCGTGCCGGGCAGGCTGCGCATGTTGCGCGTGCGGAACACGTCGCGCACCATGCCGTTGGCCTTGTGCATGTGGAAGTTGCTGCCGTTCGCTGTCGCGATGCCGGCGGCGTCCTGACCGCGGTGCTGCAGGAGCAGCAGGCTGTCATAGATCAGCTGATTGACCGGAGAGTGGGAAACTACGCCTACGATGCCGCACATGGCATGTCCTTCAAAGGTACGAAATTCGTCATGGCGGCCGCTGCCTGCGATGGTGTCCCGAAGTGACGTCTTTCGGGGCGTTCGCGAAGCTACGCGACCGAACGTAAAGGCAGCCGGTTTGCGCCGGTGTCCTGCTGCGTTTCCCTATCCGCTCGCCTGATCGTCACACTCGGACGTAAGCAGCCAGCGTCTCGGGAAGCAGCGGTTTCATTACGTGCACGCCCTCGACCGCATAGGGCCGAAGCAAGGCGTTGCGCCAGAATTCCTGTTGGGGCAGTTCGGTCAAGCCGGCGAGGGCGACCAGAATCAGCACCAGAATGACCCCGCGCACGAGGCCGAACATCAAACCGAGCGAACGGTCCACGCCGCTCAAGCCGGTTGCCTGCACGATGCGGCTCAAAAGGGCGTTCAACACGCTCGCCACCAGCACCACACCGACCACCACCAGCGCAAACGCCAGCAGCCATTGGGTCAACGCGCCGCCCGGCCAGGTGGATGGGATATACGGCACAACGTAACCGACGAAGCGGCAAGCAATGAAAAACGCCGCAATCCAGCCGATCAGCCCGAATATCTCCGACAAAAACCCGCGCCATGTGCCGCGCAGCGCGGACAAACCGATCACCGCCATTACAGCGTAGTCGAAGGCAGTGAACATCGCTCGCTTACTGTGCGGTGCCGCTGTTCGCGCCCGACGTCAAACCGACCTCGCGAACCTTTGCGATGGCGGCACTTGCCGCTGCGCGATCCGCGAACGGGCCGGCACGCAGCAACGTGAGCGTGGAGCCGTCAGCCTGCTTTCGATGTTCGGTATATGCGGGCACACCCGCCGCTTTCAACTTGGCCGCCCAATTGCGCGCGTTGGCGTCGTTCGCGAAAGCGCCGAGCTGCACGGCGAAACGGCTGCCCGGCGGCGAGGCCGGCGTGCCGGAGTTCGCGTCTGCGCTGGCGGCTGTGGTCGTGTCATCGGAATTCGGGGCCTGCGCAGCCGGTGCGGTCGCGGCGTTATGGGTGACCGACGGTTTCGTCGCCGGTTTGGCGGGCGCTGCGGGCACCGATGGCGTAGTGTTCGCCGCCACGGACGGTGCTTGCGGTTTCGCTGCCGGCTTGGCCGCGGACGCCGCTGCGGTCGTTTCCGTGCTCGATTGCGTCGTGGCGCCGGACTGGCCTTGTCTGGCTGCCGTTGCCGGTGCAAGGCCGGATGCGGCAAGTGCCGCGTCTGGCGTTGCGGGGTTATCGGGTGCTACGCCGGCCTGCGTGTCTTCCTGGGCTTTGGCGAGCTTCGGCGCGGGGCGGCTTGGGATGTCGATGGAGATGTCGTCTGTGACAGGCTTGGGGTGCGAGTCGAGCACCATCGGCAGAATCACGACCGCCGCCACGACCATCGCGATCGCGCCGACGAGGCGGCGACGCGCACGCTGCTTTTCCGGCAACGTAGGGTCGAGCAGCATCGCATCGGCGTCGACGGTGCGCTCCGTGCGGCGGGTTCGCCGCTCCACGCGCTCGCCACGGGCGGCCCGGGTGGAACTGGTGTTTGCGCCGCGCCGGGTGGGCGCGTCGTCTTTCTTGCCGAACGAGAAAATTCCCATGAATCGCTTGGTTCGAGCGTGGCGCCCGTTCAGTGTTGCTGCGATTTACGGTAGGCCATCACGCCGGCCACCGTATAGAAACTGCCGAAAACCACGATTCTATCATTCTCTGACGCTCGTTTTAGCGCGTCTTGGAAAGCCTCTGCCGGTGTGGCGTAGCGCGTCACGCTGCTGTCGGCTCCCTCTTCCACGCCCTGCTCGCGCAAAGCCGCTTCGAGTTCTTCCGCCGACGCCGCCCGCGGCGTCGGCAAATCGGTCACGCACCAGTAATCGATTTCGCCTTTCAGGTTCGCCAGTACGCCGGCGATGTCCTTGTCGCGCATCGCGCCGAACACCGCGTAGGTATAGGGGAAGAAACCCATGTTGCCGAGGTTTTGCGCCAGCACGGCGGCCGCGTGCGGATTGTGGCCGACATCCAGCACGATCGCCGGCTTGCCCGGCAGCACCTGGAAACGTCCGGGCAGTTCCACATTGGCAAGGCCGAGGCGGATGTCCTGCGCCGACACCGGCAGACGGTCACGCAGCGCTTCGAGCCCCGCCAGCGCCGCCGACGTGTTGATCAACTGGTTCGCGCCACGCAGCGCCGGATAGGCCAGCGCCGAGCGCCGCATGGTCGGTCCGACGTAGCTCCATTGCTGGCGCTCGCTGCCGGCCTGACCTTCATAGCGGAAATCGCGGCCGAACAGCCACAATTCGGCGCCGATTTTTTCGGCGTAATCGATCAGCGATTGCGGCGGAACCGGGTCCGCGCAGATCGCTGGCTTGCCGGGACGGAAAATGCCGGCTTTTTCGAAGCCGATTTTCTCGCGCGTGTCGCCGAGATATTCCGTGTGATCGATATCAATGCTCGTGATGATCGCGCAATCTGTATCGAGGATATTGACCGCGTCCAGACGGCCGCCCAGACCGACCTCGAAAATCACCGCGTCCAGTCCGCGCGCAGCGAACAGGCTCATGATCGCCAGCGTCGTGAATTCAAAGTAGGTCAGCGTGACCGGTTCGGCGAGGCTCAGGCGCGCGGCTTCGACGGCTTCGAAGTGCGGCAGCAACTCCTCGTCGCTGGCCATTGCGCCGTTCACCCGCGCGCGCTCGTTGAACGACAGCAGATGCGGCGACGTATGGCAGCCGACCGTGAACCCGGCGCGCAGCAGAATGGATTCGAGAATCGCGCAAGTGGAACCCTTGCCGTTCGTGCCGCCGACCGTGATGACCGGACACGCAAACGACAACTGCATCGCGTCGCGCACCTGGCTGATGCGGGCCAGCCCCATGTCGATGCCGACCGGATGCGCGGATTCTAGGTGCGTGAGCCACGCGTCGAGGGTGGGGAATGTGGTCATCGGGCGAATCGCGAGTAAATCGATTGGGCAGTGTTGCGAATGGGCGCGGAGCGAAGCGACGGGCCTGCGGCTGCGGCTGCGGCTGCGGCTGCGGCTGCGGCTGCGGCTGCGGCTGCGGCAGGAGTCTAGTCCGGCGGGCGCCGCTTTATGCGCGCAAACCACACGTGCCCGCGCTGGCCGCCGTCAGCAACCCTCGCCGCGTTGCGAGACCGTGATTATCCCGGAAATGACAGCGCGCCGCTTGATCACTCACGCGGCGCGCTATTTTTTGCTGCTTCTGACGGCCGCCGCGCTTGAAAAGCGTGGCGACAATTTACGCTGGTGCCTGCTTACGCGACTGCATCAGCCGGCTGATGGCTCAAAAGCGCCATCAATTGAGCGAGCTCTTCACGCAGCTTGCGACGGTCGACGATCATGTCGATCGCGCCCTTCGTCAGCAGGAACTCGGCGCGCTGGAAGCCTTCCGGCAGCTTCTCACGCACGGTTTGTTCGATCACGCGCGGACCGGCAAAACCGATCAACGCCTTAGGCTCCGCGATCACCACATCGCCGAGGAACGCGAAACTGGCCGACACGCCGCCCATGGTCGGGTCGGTCAGCACGGAAATGAACGGCAGCTTGGCTTCGGCGAGCTTGGTCAGCATGGCCGTGGTCTTCGCCATCTGCATCAGCGACAACAGGCTTTCCTGCATGCGCGCGCCGCCCGAAGCGGTGAAGCAGATGAACGGCACTTTCTGTTCGAGCGCGTTCTGCGCGCCGCGCGCAAAGCGCTCGCCAACCACCGAACCCATCGAGCCGCCCATGAACGAGAATTCGAAGCAGGCCACCACCACCGGCAGCGTATGGATCGCGCCGCCCATGACGACCATCGCGTCGGTTTCGTCAGTGTCGTCCATCGCCTCTTTCAGGCGGTCCGGATACTTGCGGCTGTCTTTAAACTTGAGCGCGTCGACCGGAACGATTTCCTGGCCGATCTCATAGCGGCCTTCCGGATCGAGCAGACCGTCGAGCCGCTCACGCGCGCCAATGCGCATGTGATGGTCGCACTTCGGGCAAACATGCAGATTGGCCTCGACGTCGTTACGGTATAGCACCGCTTCACACGACGGGCACTTGATCCACAGCCCTTCCGGAATCCCCTTGCGGTTCTTCGGGTCGGTTTGTTTGATTTTCGGCGGCAGCAGTTTGTCGAGCCAGCTCATAGTGAATCCTTCTCGGGTCTACGATCGCGCAAACGGCGGGACAAGCCCGCCGCTCACACTACAGAAGACAAAAATAACTGTTATCGGGCAGTCGCGACGCTATCCAGCGCCTCGCGCACTTCGGCGACAAAGCGCGTCAGCGTTTCGGCAGCGGCTTCGGGCGCCGCCTGTTCGAGCAATTGCACGATACGGCTGCCGATCACGACGGCATCAGACACTTCGGCCACCGAACGCGCGGTTTGCGCGTCGCGGATACCGAAACCGACGCCCACCGGCAGGGGAACGCGCGACTTGATGGCCGGGATTTTACTCGCGATGCTGGAAACGTCCAGATTTGCCGCTCCGGTCACGCCTTTCAACGACACATAATAGACGTAGCCGCTGGCAATCTTGCCCACCTCGGCAATACGCTCGTCGGTAGACGTGGGCGCCAGCAGGAAAATCGGATCGATTCCGGCAGATCGCATCTGTTCAGCGAAGTTAGCACATTCTTCCGGCGGGTAATCGACAACCAGCGCACCATCCACGCCAGCTTCCTTCGCCGCCTTCGCGAAGGCTTCGGTACCCATCCGCTCGATCGGATTAGCGTAGCCCATCAGCACGACGGGCGTGGTGTCATTGGTCTCGCGGAAGCGCTTCACGTCGGCGATCACGTGGCGTAGCGACACACCGTGAGCCAACGCGCGTTCCGACGACTGCTGGATCACCGGACCATCGGCCATCGGATCGGAAAACGGCACGCCGAGTTCGATCACATCGGCGCCGCCGGCGGCGAGCGCATGCATGAATTCGACCGTGCGCGCGGGGTCCGGGTCGCCGGCCGTCATGAACGGAATGAGTCCTTTCTTACCTTGGGCGGACAGCGCAGCAAACGTGTTCTTGATACGGGACATGGAATATTCTCGGATTTGGGTCACTGCGCAGCGTGCTCACTGCACGTCGCTCATTGCACTTCGGTCTGCCGTTGAGTTTTGGCTTTGACCCGACGCGCAACAGGCGGATTGGCAGCGGCGCTCACGCGTTCGCGCGCAATCGCGCAGTAACTTTCATTGATTTCATAGCCGACGAATTCGCGCTGCTGTCGAGCGCAAGCGACCGCGGTGGTGCCGCTGCCCATGAAAGGGTCGAGCACACGGCCGCCCTTCGGACAACTTGCCAGCACCATCCGCTCGACGATTTCCAGAGGCTTCTGGGTAGGGTGCGCGACGCGCTCGGCATGTTGCCGATGCAGCCGCGATACCGACCAGACATCCTTTGGATTATAGCCAACCTCGAGCCACTTACTGCCTTCGAACAATTTACGCGAACGCGCCTTCTTCGTGGCGGCATCGTACGGGATGCGGACGGGATCGAGATCGAAGAAGTAATCCTTCGACACCGCGAAAAAGCCGATGTTGTCGTGCACCGAAGTGAACCGGCGCACAGTTCCGCCCATGCTCGGCACACGCCGGTCCCAGATGATTTCGTTGATCATCGTGAGTTTTGTCTTCAGGAAGCTGAAGATTTCCGGCGCGTACTGCCAGGTACAGAAAATGTAGAGCGAACCCGACGGTTTGAGCTTCGGAATAGCCAGTTCGAGCCAGCCACGCGTCCAGGCGAGAAAGTCTTCGCCCGTCCGCATGTCGGAGTCGTTGCCATAGTCCTTGCCAAGCCCGTAAGGCGGATCGCATACGATCAGATCGATCGATCCATCGGGGATGTTCGCTACATCGGTCAGAAAATCGCGGTTCAACAGCTGGATGCCGGCAGGCACCTGCGGCAAAAGCGATGCAGGTGCCTCGGCCGCCGGGATATTGGCGGCCGGCGTGGTTTCAATTGCCGGCTGCGGCTCGTCGAACTCGTCACGCATCGTCGCGGCGCTCAGAACTGAATGCCCGATCGCTCAGCGACCGTATGCATGTCCTTGTCGCCGCGGCCCGACAGATTAACCAGAAGGTACTTGTCCTTCGGCAGCGTCGGCGCGAGTTTCGCGGCATAGGCCAGCGCGTGGCTGGACTCCAATGCCGGAATGATGCCTTCGATTCGGCAGCAATCATGGAAGGCTTTGAGCGCTTCTTCGTCGGTGATGCCGACATATTCCGCGCGTTTGCTGTCTTTTAGCCAAGCGTGCTCGGGGCCGACACCCGGATAATCCAGGCCCGCCGACACCGAATGCGTCTCGATGATCTGGCCGTTTTCATCCTGAAGCAGGTACGTGCGGTTGCCGTGCAGTACACCGGGGCTTCCGCCGATCAGCGACGCGGCGTGGCGGCCGGATTCGATGCCGTCGCCGGCTGCTTCGACGCCGATCAGTTTCACCGAAGTGTCGTCAATGTACGGATAAAAGATGCCCATTGCGTTCGAACCACCGCCAACACACGCAATCACCGCGTCCGGCTGACGGCCGACGAGTTCGGGCATTTGCACCTTGCACTCGTCGCCGATCACGCGCTGGAAGTCGCGCACCATCATCGGGTAAGGATGCGGTCCCGCCACCGTGCCGATGATGTAGAACGTGTTCTCGACGTTGGTGACCCAGTCACGCATGGCTTCGTTCAACGCGTCCTTCAAGGTTCGCGAGCCCGACTCGACCGGCACGACTGTCGCGCCGAGCAGCTTCATGCGGTACACGTTGGCGGCTTGGCGGCGCACGTCCTCGGAGCCCATATAGACCACGCATTCCATGCCGAAACGCGCGGCGATGGTCGCCGTCGCCACGCCGTGCTGACCGGCGCCAGTTTCCGCGATCACGCGCGGTTTGCCCATGCGTTTAGCAAGCAACGCCTGGCCGATCACGTTGTTGACCTTGTGCGCGCCCGTGTGATTCAGGTCTTCGCGTTTGAGGAAAATCTGCGCGCCGCCGAGCATTTCGCTCCAGCGCTGAGCGTGATAAATCGGCGACGGACGGCCGACGAAATACTTCAATTCGCGCTCGTATTCGGCGACGAATTCCGGATCTTGCTTATATTTGTCGTATGCCGCACGCAACTCGTCGAGCGCGTGGACCAGCGTTTCAGCGACGAACACGCCGCCAAATTGGCCGAAATGGCCTCTTTCGTCAGGCAAGTTATACATGGTGATCACTCTTCTCAGTGTGGCGCGCGGCTCTCGTGCGAGACAACCGCAGCGCCGGAATCATTCGGCGTCCGCTGCGCGCACCGCGCGTATGAACGCCGCCATCCGGGCGTGATCCTTCACGCCCTTGGCGCCCGGCGTTTCGATGCCGCTCGAGACATCGACCGCGTACGGGCGCACGCGATGGATCGCTTCACTGACGTTTTGCGCGTTCAACCCACCACTCAAAACGGCCCGACGCGCGAGCTCTGCTGGAATAAGTGACCAATCGAAGACCTTCCCGCCGCCGCCGTACCCTTCGACATGGGTGTCGAACAGAAGGCCGCTGGCTGATGAATAGCTAAGTGCCGATTTTACCAAATCGGCCGGCTGAGTATCCGCCGCAACGCGCAACGCGCGCAACCAAGGCAAACCCGCAACGCCGGCGAGCGATTCGCACTGCTCGGGCGTCTCATCGCCGTGAAACTGCAGCAACGTGAGTCCGACGTTGCTCGCAACCTCGCGAATCCAGTCCGCCGTGGCGTTGACGAACAAGCCGACCACCGAGACGAACGGCGGCACATCGTGCACCAACTCGACCGCCTGCGCGACGCTGACCGAACGCGGGCTCGGCGGGTAGAACACGAGGCCGATTGCGTCGGCACCGAGATCGATCGCCCGGGACACGTCTGCGGGCTTCGACAGGCCGCACAGCTTGATGCGCGTGCGATGCGGCGCGGCCTGCTGCTGAGCGCCTTCGTGGGATTCGTTCGCGAGGTTTTCGGTTGAGTTCATGTTTGCGCTTGCTCGGTCCATACGGTATTCCATGGCACGCTGCCCGTTTGCGGCGCGGGCACGGCGAATTGCTCAGGATAGCCCACCTGCGCCAGATACAAACCGTCCGGCATGAAGGTCGGCGCGGCGAAATCGCGATCGCGGCTCGCGAGCACCTCGGCCATCCATTCGACCGGGCGACGGCCGCCGCCGACGTACACCAGGCAGCCCATCAGGTTGCGCACCATGTGGTGCAGGAACGCGTTCGCCCGAAAACGGAAATGGACGAAGTCGCCCTGTTGCTTCACGTCGATCTGATACAGGTGCTTGACCGGCGTTTTCGCCTGGCACTGCGACGAACGGAACGCCGAAAAGTCGTGTTCGCCGAGCAGATGCGCGGCGGCCTTCTGCATCGCGTCGACGTCGAGCGATGTATGCACCCAGCCGGCCCGAGTCGCCAGCATCGGCGAGCGCACTGGATGGACGTACAGCACGTAGTAATAGGTCCGCTCGAACGCCGAGAAACGCGCGTGGAACTCGTCGGGCATCGGCTTGGCCCACTGCACCGAGATCGTCTTCGGCAGGAACGAATTGGTGCCGCGAACCCACGAAACGTCTGCACGATCCAGCTCGGTGTCGAAGTGCACAACCTGCCCAAGGCCATGCACACCCGTATCCGTACGCCCCGCGACGACGGTTTGCACCGGCGTCCGCGCAAACTCGCGCAGCGCCCGTTCGAGTTCGTCCTGCACGGTGTTGCGGTGCGGTTGCGACTGCCAGCCGCAGAATGCCGAACCGTCGTACTGGACGCCTAGCGCAATACGCTTCACGACAACGGGGCGAGCGTCGAGAGCAACGCGCGGGCCTCGGTGCGCGTACCCGGATCGTTCGTCTCGATCACTTCGTTGATGAGCGCGCGCGCGCCGGACAGATCGCCCAGCTCGATATATTCGGCCGCCAGTTCGAGCTTGTTGCGGGCGATGCGGCTGAGGTCGTTCTGCGTGAACGCCGGCAACGGCTGGGCCGGGCTCGGCGGCAACTCGAGATCGAAATCGAGCTTCAACGCGCCGAAGCCGGCCGCACCCAAGCCCGTGCCAAACCCCGCGCCCAAGCCTGCCACGGACGCGTGGCCTGCGGTGCCCGCGGTGATTTCGTCGGCAATGTGCGGCGTGTCGTCCGTGTCGGGCAACGGCACAGCCCGTTGTGCAGTGGTTTCCGGCGACGCCACCGGCCGGCTCGACAGTGAGGCGGGCGCTTGCAAGGCATCGGCGGACGACTCGACGCGCGGCGGCAACGGCATGTCGAGGCTGCCGAACGCATCGACGGCGTCGCGCGGGAATTCGGTCGGCACGGCTGCGGGCGCGGGATGCAGTTGCGGTTCTGGCTCGCGGGTCGGCGAGGCATCGGACGGTAACGTTTGAACCGGTTGATGCGGCTCCTGCGCCAGTTCACTATGCGCTCGCTGCGCCTCGTCCTGCAACGGCTCGGCTGGCGAAGCCGCATCGCTGTGAGACTGACTGAACGCCGGAGTTGACTGCGGCTCGACGTGCGGCTGCTGGAGATCGACCGGCGGCACGTTCAGATGGCGCTGCGATTCGATCGACGGCTCGAGCCGCGCGGCCGGCGTATCATCCCATTGCAGACGATGAGCGGGTTCCTCGTGCAGGAAGGCGTCGTCGACGGGCTCGAGCGGCGTCAGCGGCAAGGCGTCGGCGCCGAGTTCCGCAGCGGCGGCAAGACTTGCGGCCGTGGTCGCGCTGTCGAAGTCGTCGTGGTGCGGCCCGGGGAGAGGTTCCGGAATCGAACCGCCCTGAGCGGACGGAGCGACGTTTGGACTCAATTGCGCAGGTTCGACGAATGCGGGCGTTGCGTCACGCTCTTGCGAGATGTGGTCGGGCGCGTTGAGGTCGGGTGACGGGAAGGTCGTGTGGGCTGCAGCGGGTTGATTTTCTGCTGCACGTTGCCCGATTGCGCGTTCTGCTGCTGCGCGCTCGGCTTCGGCCTGCTCTGCTGCCGTGCGTTCTGCTGCTGCGTGTTCAGCCTCTACTTGCTCCGCTGCGGTGCGTTCCGCCGCCGCGTGCTCTGCCGCTGCCTGCTCTGCTGCCGTACGTTCCGCTGCCGCGTGCTCGGCCGCTGCCTGCTCCGCTGCCGTACGTTCCGCCGCTGCGTGTTCTGCCTCTGCTTGCTCTGCTGCGGCGCGTACCGCTGCCGCGTGCTCGGCCGCTGCCTGCTCCGCTGCCGCGTGTTCCGCCGCAGCCTGCTCTGCTGCTTCCGCCGCCTCCCGCGCAGCGGCCTGACGAATCTCCGCGTCGCGCTCCGCCGCGACGCGTTCTGCCATTTCACGCGCCGCCGCGTGGCCTTCCGCAGCTTCACGCTCCGCAGCCGCCAATGCCGCCGCGTTTCCAACGGGCAAATCATCGCCGACATCCGACGCTCCGCGCGCCGGAATCTGCTCGCGCGTCGACACGACGTCCTGCGGGCCCGTTGCCCGCGCGGACGCCGCCCCATCGCCATCCGCCGACGCAGCTTCCGCCGCCAGACGTTCGCGCTTACGCCGGCCCATGCGCAGCGCCGCCAGCAGCGCGACCAGCGCAGCGCCAATCGCCGCCGCCACACTCAACTCCGTCTGCGACATGCCAGCACCACTCGACGTCGATGCCACCGGCGTAGAGCCGTGACTCGGCACAGCCGCCGCTGATGACACGCCAACCGCCGGTTGCGCGACGCCGGTCGACGCCGTGTTCGTAGCGGGAGGCGTCCCGCCGATACCGTGTTTCTGCAACTCCATCAGCACGCGATTTTTCAGCGCGAGCAATTGCTGCAGGCTCGACACTTGCGCACGCGGTTGCGATGCCGGCTGCGCGGCGGTCGTCGCCGGAGTCGTTCCGGCACCAGCCGCTGATGCGCCTTCAGCCTCGCTAGCCGACGGCTGAATCGAACCGGTCCACTCATGGGTACCGCTGGCCGGCAATGCCGCCGCCTGAGATCCCGCGATCGGCGCCGACGAAGCCGTGCTACCCGGCGTCGCCGAACTCGCCTCAGTGGCCGCACTGGCCATCGCAGAAACAGCGGGGGCGGCTGGCGCCGCAGCGCTTGCTGCGCTTGCCGCCGCCGCGTTGGCCTGCGCCACGGCACTCGCCGCGCTAGTCGCAGATGCCGCATTAGGCGCCGAGGCAGGCGCAGCCGCGACACCCGCCGCCGACGCCGCCAGCGCACCCGACGCATCCAGCACCGGCACCGTCAACACCGCACCCAGCCGCAACCGGCTCGGGTCGTGGCTCATGAAGGCATTCGGGTTCGCGTCGAACAACGCGCGCGAGGCACGTGCGAGCGTCGCCTTGTCGTGCGACTGCGTGACGGCAATCGCCACGTCGTTCAGCGACTGCCCAGGCCGCACCGTCACTTGACCACCGTTCGCGTACGAAACGGAGGCGGCGTCCGGCGCGCTCGCGGCATCGCCCGGTGCGGCGGCCGCGCTGCCCATGCCAGCGCACGCAAGCGCGGCGGACACGGCGGCGGCGGCCGTCAATCGGCTCGCACCCGGAAGATTGAACATAGCCCGAAGGGATGAGAGTCGAAGGTTCATCGGGACTCCTGGCGCGTCAGCGCGCAGCCCTTTTTTGCGGTTGGAAAGAGACAAGATAATCGGAGCACACAATGAAAAAAGCGCCGCGCAAGCGCGACGCTTCTTGAGTTTTCTACGCGTCGTGAGCGCGTAGTTTACTTTACTTGTCGAGCACAATGCGAAGCATGCGACGCAGCGGTTCCGCAGCGCCCCACAACAGCTGATCGCCGACCGTGAAAGCCGACAGATATTCGCCGCCCATGGCCAGTTTGCGCACGCGGCCGACCGGCACCGTCAGCGTACCCGTCACCACCGCCGGGGACAGGTCGCGCATGGATGCTTCGCGCTCGTTCGGCACGACCTTCACCCAGTCGTTGCCCGACGCGAGGATGCTGTTCACTTCGTCCAGCGGCACGTCCTTGTTCAGCTTGATGGTCAATGCCTGCGAGTGGCAGCGCATTGCGCCGATGCGCACGCACAAGCCATCGACAGGAATCGAACCCGGCGTGCCCATGGCCGGCTTGCCGAGAATCTTGTTGGTTTCCGCGCCGCCCTTCCATTCTTCCTTCGACATGCCGTTGCCGAGATCCTTGTCGATCCACGGAATCAGCGAGCCGGCGAGCGGCACGCCGAAGTTGTCGGTCGGCATGCGGTCGCTGTTCATCGCGGAAAGCACGCGACGGTCGATGTCGAGAATCGCCGACGACGGATCCGCCAAATCTTCCTTGGCCGCGCCGTACAGCGTGCCCATTTGCTGCAGCAGTTCGCGCATGTTTTGCGCGCCCGCGCCCGAAGCGGCCTGATACGTCATGGCCGTCATCCAGTCGACGAGATTCTCGCGGAACAAGCCGCCGAGCGCCATCAACATCAGGCTAACCGTGCAATTGCCGCCGATGAAATTCTTCTGACCCTTGACCAGCGCGTTCTTGATCACGTCGAGGTTGACCGGATCGAGAATGATGACGGCGTCGTCCTTCATGCGCAGCGACGAAGCCGCGTCGATCCAGTAGCCGTTCCAACCCGCTGCTCGCAGCTTCGGGAACACTTCGTTCGTGTAGTCGCCGCCCTGGCACGAGATGATCGCTTCGCACTTCTTCAGGTCGTCGATGCTTGTTGCATCTTTGAGCTTGGTCTCGTTTTTGGCGAACGACGGCGCGTTGCCGCCCGCGTTGCTGGTGCTGAAAAACACCGGTTCGATAAGATCGAAATCGCCTTCCTGCTGCATGCGTTGCATCAGGACGCTGCCGACCATGCCGCGCCAACCTACGAGACCTACGTTCATGACTTCATACCCTTCGAATGGAAACTTCCCCGCATCTTTGCCCGCAGTGACCGCGCGGGGAAGATGAGCGGGCACGACGGACGATCAGCGTTTCGTGATCGTTTTCGGGGTAATCGTGATAATGCGCGTTTTGATAGTGGTAATGGCGAGCTCAACCGCACGGGCCGTTTTGCGGTGCAGTTTCGAAATCGAGGAGATTTGAGCCAGTTGTGCCATCACCACAATATACACGAAAACCTGAATCCGGCGACGCCGTTGCTGTCGCTTTCGTCCATCGCCGTTGTCTGAATTACACGCGAATCAGCTCGTTTTCGAGGCCGATTCGCGCTTTATACCGCTTTACAGCGCGGCGACCACCGCGTCGCCCATCGCTACCGTGCCGACCTGCTTGCAACCCGGCGTGAGAATGTCGCCGGTACGATAGCCTTGCTCGAGCACCTTTTTCACGGCGCTTTCGATGCGATCCGCCTGCTCCGCCTTGTTCAGCGAATAGCGCAGCATCATGGCAGCCGACAGAATGGTGGCGAGCGGATTCGCGACGCCCTCACCGGCGATGTCCGGTGCCGAACCGTGCGACGGCTCGTACAAGCCCTTGTTGTTCTTGTCGAGCGAGGCCGACGGCAGCATGCCGATCGAGCCCGTCAGCATGGCCGCTTCGTCGGAGAGAATGTCGCCGAACATGTTGCCGGTGACAACCACGTCGAACGCCTTCGGCGCCTTCACCAGTTGCATCGCCGCGTTGTCGACATACATGTGCGACAGTTCGACGTCCGCATATTCCTTCGACACGTCGATCATCACGTCGCGCCAGAATTGCGAGGTTTCGAGCACATTGGCCTTGTCCACGCTCGTCAGCTTCTTCTGGCGCTTTTGCGCCGCCTGAAACGCGACGTGCGCAATGCGGCGCACTTCGGGCTCCGAATAACGCATCGTGTCGAAGCCTTCCTTCGCGCCTTCGAACAGCCCATCCGGCGACGAACGCACGCCGCGCGGCGCGCCGAAATAGATGTCGCCGTTCAGTTCGCGCACGATCAGGATATCGAGGCCCGAAACGATCTCTTCCTTCAACGACGAAGCACCCGTCAGTTGCGGATAGCAGATCGCCGGACGGAAGTTCGCGAACAGTTGCAGGTGCTTGCGCAGACCCAGAATGGCCTGCTCCGGACGCAGCGCGCGTTCGAGCGAATCGTACTTCCAGTCGCCGACGGCGCCGAACAGGATCGCGTCGGCTTCTTTCGCCAGCGCCAGCGTCGAATCGGGCAGCGGGTGGCCCTTCGCTTCGTAGCCCGCGCCGCCAACCGGCGCTTCTTCGAGTTCGAACTTTTCGCCGAGCACGTTCAAAACCTTGACGGCTTCCTTGACGATTTCGGGACCGATGCCGTCGCCCGGCAAGACTGCGATCTTCATGCGAATTCCTTGAGGTTTGCTTCGAGAATGAGAGTGCGCCCAGACCTGTCGCTTCGCGTCAGGCCCCCGAGGGGGACAGAAAACTTGAGGCGGCCCGGCGTTTTCATGCGAGCGTGAATCTGCGGGCAGGGCCTTGATCGGCCCTCGTGCATTTAACCGACGATGCGGTGCGCCAGCCAAGGCTGCTTCGCAATACGCTCTGCTTCGAACTGGCGAATCTTGTCCGCGTGCCGCAGCGTGAGGCCGATGTCGTCGAAACCGTTCAGCAGGCAGTACTTGCGGAACGCCGCGACTTCGAACGGATATTCGGTGCCGCCGTCCGACGTGCGCACGACTTGCGCCTCGAGGTCGACCGTCAGTTTGAAACCGTTGAACGCATACGTTTCGTCGAACAGGTGATCGACTTGCTGTTCAGTCAGCACGATCGGCAGCACGCCGTTCTTGAAGCAGTTGTTATAGAAAATGTCGGCGAAGCTCGGCGCGATCAGCGCACGAAAGCCGTATTGCTCCAGCGCCCACGGCGCGTGCTCGCGCGAGCTGCCGCAGCCGAAGTTCTTGCGCGCCAGCAGCACCGAAGCGCCCTGATAACGCGGCTGGTTCAACACGAAATCCGGATTCAACGGACGCTTCGAATTGTCCTGACCCGGCTCGCCGTGGTCGAGATAACGCCATTCGTCGAACGCGTTCGGACCGAAACCCGTGCGCTTGATCGACTTCAGGAATTGCTTCGGAATGATCGCGTCCGTGTCGACGTTTTCACGATCGAGCGGCGCCACGACGCCGGTATGTACGATGAATTTTTCCATGACGCTTGGCACCTGTTTCAAGACCGGGCGATGCGCGCGCGGCCGGAAAGCCGCTCGGCGCATGGCCGGCAAAAATCAAAAACCGCTTATTTATCAGCGTGATTGCTGATCGAATTGCCGAGGTGCGACATGTCCTCGCCGAATCCGTGCACCGTGTTGCAACCGGCCAGACCGAGCAACAGCCCAGCCAGCGTACCGAGAGCGAAGCGGCGCAATAGAGTGGTGCGATTGATGTTCTTCATCATGCGTGTTTATCCAAGCTTGCGAATATCGACGAAATGCCCTTCGATGGCCGCAGCCGCAGCCATCGCCGGGCTCACGAGGTGGGTACGGCCACCGGCGCCCTGACGACCTTCGAAATTCCGATTCGACGTGGACGCGCAACGCTCGCCCGGATCGAGCCGGTCGGCGTTCATGGCGAGACACATCGAGCAACCTGGCTCACGCCATTCGAAACCGGCGTCGGTGAAGACCTTGTCGAGCCCTTCACGTTCCGCCTGCGCCTTCACGAGCCCCGAACCCGGCACGACCATGGCCAGACGGATATTCGGTGCCACGCGGCGGCCCAATTTCTTCACGACGTAAGCCGCGGCGCGAATGTCTTCAATGCGCGCGTTGGTGCACGACCCAATGAAGATTTTATCCGGCTTGATCGATTCGATCGGCGCATTCGGTTCGAGCGCCATGTATTTCAGCGCGCGCTCCATGGCGTCGCGCTTGACCGGGTCTTTCTCGCGATCCGGATCCGGCACGCGGCCGTCCACGGCCGTGACCATTTCCGGCGACGTGCCCCACGTGACTTGCGGCACGATCTCGGCGGCGTTCAGTTCGACCACGCGGTCGAAGTGCGCACCTTCGTCGGTCTTGAACTGCTTCCAGTACTCGACCGCGTGATCCCACTCCACGCCTTCCGGCGAGAACGGACGGCCTTTCAGATACTCGATGGTGGTGTCGTCGACCGCGACCATGCCGGCGCGCGCGCCGGCTTCGATCGCCATGTTGCAGACCGTCATGCGGCCTTCCATGGAGAGCGCGCGAATGGTCGACCCGCCGAACTCGATTGCGTAGCCGGTGCCGCCCGCCGTGCCGATCTTGCCGATGATGGCCAGCACGATGTCTTTCGCGGTGCAGCCGCGCGGCAGCGCGCCTTCCACCTTCACCAGCATGTTCTTGCTTTTCTTCTGCAAGAGCGTTTGCGTGGCCAGCACGTGTTCGACTTCCGACGTGCCGATGCCATGCGCCAACGCGCCGAACGCGCCGTGCGTGGACGTGTGCGAGTCGCCGCAAACGATCGTCATGCCCGGCAGCGTGGCGCCCTGCTCCGGCCCGATGATGTGCACGATGCCCTGACGCAGATCGTTCATCTTGAACTGCGTGATGCCGTAGGCGTCGCAGTTCGAATCGAGCGTGTCGACTTGCAGCTTGGAAACCGGATCGGCAATGCCGTGGCTGCGGTCCGTGGTCGGCACGTTATGGTCCGAGACTGCCAGATTCGCGCTGATGCGCCACACCGGACGCTCAGCCAGCTTCAGGCCTTCGAACGCCTGAGGGCTGGTGACTTCGTGCAGCAGGTGACGGTCGATATAGAGAATCGTCGTGCCGTCTTCTTCCGTGTGGATCACGTGTGTGTTCCACAATTTGTCGTAGAGAGTCTGTGCCATGGTATGCGGGGTAGTAATGACTTCGGGCTGACCGTGTCGGTCGATTATGCCACGCAGAGTCCCGCCTGGGCCGCTCAATCAGGGAGAAAACCGATAAAAAACAGGGAGTTGGGTGGTAGTGTCGATACCTGTATGGGCGTTACCCGGCACGCGCGCACACGTGCCCCGCATGTTGCGCCGCCACGCGATTGAGCGCTCACAGCGCGGAATCAGAAGCCGGAAACAAAACGCCCCGACGGAAAACCCGTCGGGGCGTTTTTATCAGCGGCAGACTCCGTACGTCCTAATTCGCAGCACACGCAGCCACGACGAACTATGCGGACTCAAACCCGATCAACGTTGCGCGATCGGCTTGGCTTCACGTTGCGTGTCGCCGATAAACAGTTGACGCGGGCGGCCAATCTTCTGTTCCGGATCGGCGATCATTTCGTTCCACTGTGCAATCCAGCCGACCGTACGTGCCATCGCGAAGATACACGTGAACATCGAGGTCGGGATGCCCAGCGCGCGCTGCACGATACCCGAGTAGAAATCGACGTTCGGGTACAGCTTGCGCGACACGAAGTACTCGTCTTCCAGCGCGATCTTTTCCAGTGCCATGGCCAGCTTGAACAGCGGGTCGTCGTGCAGGCCCAGTTCTTCCAGCACTTCGTGGCAGGTTTCGCGCATCAGCTTCGCACGCGGGTCGTAGTTCTTGTAGACGCGGTGACCGAAGCCCATCAGCTTCACGCCCGAGTTCTTGTCCTTCACCTGCTTGATGAACTCAGGAATGTTGTCGACCGAGCCGATTTCTTCCAGCATGTTCAGTGCGGCTTCGTTCGCACCACCGTGCGCCGGGCCCCACAGACATGCGATACCAGCTGCGATACACGCGAACGGGTTCGCGCCCGACGAACCGGCGAGACGCACGGTCGAAGTCGACGCATTCTGTTCGTGGTCCGCATGGAGGATCAGGATACGGTCCAGTGCGCGCACCAGCACGTCGTTGACCTTGTACTCTTCGCACGGGTTCGAGAACATCATGTGCATGAAGTTCGCGCTGTACGACAGGTCGTTCTTCGGGTACGCAAACGGCTGGCCGATGCTGTACTTGTACGCCATGGCGACCAGCGTCGGCAGCTTCGCGATCATGCGAATGGCCGACACTTCACGGTGACGCGGATTGTTGATGTCGAGCGAGTCGTGATAGAACGCCGACAGCGCGCCGACTGCTGCGACCAGAATCGCCATCGGATGCGCGTCGCGACGGAAACCACGGAAGAAGAAGTGCATTTGCTCATGCACCATCGTGTGGTTCGTCACCGTCTTGACGAATTCGGCGTTCTGCTCTGCGTTCGGCAGTTCGCCCTTCAGCAGCAGATAGCAGGTTTCGAGGAAGTCGGCGTTTTGCGCGAGGTTGTCGATCGGGTAGCCGCGATACAGCAGCTCGCCCTTGTCGCCGTCGATGTAGGTGATCGCCGAATTGCAAGCCGCCGTCGACATGAAGCCCGGGTCGTACGTGAACTTGCCGGTCTGGCCGTACAGTTTGCGGATGTCGATCACGTCCGGGCCGAGAGTGCCCTTGTAAATCGGCATTTCAACGCTCGGCGAATTGTCGCTGAACGATAGCGTGGCTTTAACATCTGACGGGGTCATAGCACATCCTCAATCGAAGTATGGAAACAGGGTTTCGATAATTGCACGCCTGGAACAACGGACAAGCTGCGCTCAAAGCCGGTTATGCCGGTCAGGCATTCCGCAGCAGCTCCAGCACCCGGACCACGTCCGGGTCGGCAAGGTCGCCTTCCGGTTCCTTGCGTACAAGCAGCAAGTCCATCAGGTCGTTATCGCTCAGCTCGAGCAGGCGCGTGAGGGCGCCCACATCTGCATCGCTGAGGTCATGCTCATATCGGCTGAAAAAACGCTCAAAGATCAGATCGTTTTCCAGCAGGCCCCGCCGCGCGCGCCAGCGAAGACGCGCGCGGCGGAGAGGGTCGGACTGATGCGATGTTGAATCCATCTCAGACAGCGCGGCGAACCATCAATTCCTTGATCTTGCCAATCGCCTTGGTCGGGTTCAGGCCCTTCGGGCAAACGTCGACACAGTTCATGATGGTATGGCAACGGAACAGACGGTACGGATCTTCCAGGTTGTCGAGTCGTTCGCCCGTCGCCTCGTCGCGGCTGTCCGCGATGAAACGGTAGGCTTGCAACAGGCCGGCCGGACCGACGAACTTGTCCGGATTCCACCAGAAGCTCGGGCACGAAGTCGAACAGCTAGCGCACAGAATACATTCGTACAGGCCGTCGAGCTCGTCGCGCTCTTCCGGCGACTGCAGACGTTCCTTTTCCGGCGGCGGCGTGTCGTTGATCAGGTACGGCTTGATCGAATGATACTGGTTGAAGAACTGCGTCATGTCGACGATCAGATCGCGAATGACCGGCAGTCCCGGCAGCGGACGCAGCACGATCTTTTGCGGCAGATCGTTCATGTTCTGCAGGCAGGCCAGACCGTTCTTGCCGTTGATGTTCATGGCGTCCGAACCGCACACGCCTTCGCGGCACGAACGGCGGAACGACAGCGTTTCGTCAACTGCCTTCAACTTCAGCAGCGCGTCGAGCAGCATGCGTTCGTGCGAGTCGATCTCGATCTCGTACGTTTGCATGCGCGGCGCTGCGTCCTTGTCCGGGTCGTAGCGGTAAATTTCAAATGTACGCTTTGCCATTCTGAATTCCTTTACCTTGTGCCTTAGAAGGTCCGCGCTTTCGGCGGAACCGATTCGACCGTCAGCGGTTGCATGTGAACCGGCTTGTAGTCAAGGCGATCGCCTTCGCTGAACCACAGCGTATGGCGCATCCAGTTTTCGTCGTCGCGATGTTCGAAGTCGTTTTGCGCGTGCGCGCCACGGCTTTCTTTACGCGCTTCGGCGGAAACCATCGTGGCGCGTGCCACTTCGATCAGGTTCGCCACTTCCAGCGCTTCGACGCGCGCGGTGTTGAACACCTTCGACTTGTCCTTCAGATGGATGTTGTCGACGCGGTCAGCCACTTCGCGAATGCGCTCCACGCCCTCGGCCAGCAGCGCCGAGGTGCGGAACACGCCGGCGTGCTTCTGCATCGTGCCGCGAATGTCGTTCGCGACCGATTGCGCGTACTCGCCCGAAGCCGAGCTGTCGAGCTTCGCCAGACGCGACAGCGCGAAATCAGCGGCGTCGGCCGGCAGCGGCTTGTGCTCCTTGATTTCCTTCACGTGCTTGACGATGTGGTTGCCGGCCGCGCGGCCGAACACCACCAGGTCGAGCAGCGAGTTCGTGCCGAGACGGTTTGCACCGTGCACCGACACGCACGAGCATTCGCCCACTGCGTAGAAGCCGTTGACCGGATCTTCAGCGCCCCTCGACGTACCCACGACCTGGCCGTTGATGTTCGTCGGAATACCACCCATCTGATAGTGGATGGTCGGCACGACCGGGATCGGTTCTTTAATGCAATCGACGTTCGCGAACTTCAGCGCGATTTCGCGGATCGACGGCAGACGCTTCATGATCGTCTCAGCGCCAATGTGCGACAGGTCGAGCAGCACGTGATCCTTATTCGGACCCACGCCGCGGCCTTCCTTGATTTCCTGGTCCATCGAACGCGACACGAAGTCACGCGGCGCCAGATCCTTCAGGGTCGGCGCGTAGCGCTCCATGAAACGCTCGCCGTTCGAGTTGCGCAGAATGCCGCCTTCGCCGCGCACGCCTTCGGTAATCAGCACGCCCGCGCCGGCCACGCCGGTCGGGTGGAATTGCCAGAATTCCATGTCTTGCAGCGCGATGCCCGAACGCGCCGCCATGCCCAGACCGTCGCCGGTGTTGATGAACGCGTTGGTGGACGCAGCAAAAATCCGGCCCGCGCCGCCCGTGGCGAACAGCGTGGTTTTGCCTTCGAGAATGTAGACGTCGCCGGTTTCCATTTCCAGCGCGGTCACGCCGAGCACGTCGCCTTCGGAGTCGCGGATCAGATCCAGCGCCATCCATTCGACGAAGAACTGCGTCTTGGCCTCGACGTTTTGTTGATACAGCGTGTGCAGCAACGCGTGACCGGTACGGTCAGCCGCTGCGCAAGCGCGTTGCACCGGCTTTTCGCCGTAGTTCGCGGTGTGGCCGCCGAACGGGCGCTGGTAAATCGTGCCGTCCGCGTTACGGTCGAACGGCATGCCCATGTGTTCGAGTTCATAGACGGCGTTCGGTGCTTCGCGGCACATGAACTCGATCGCGTCCTGGTCGCCGAGCCAGTCGGAACCCTTGATCGTGTCGTAGAAGTGGTAGTGCCAGTTGTCTTCGCTCATGTTGCCAAGCGATGCGCCGATGCCGCCTTGAGCAGCAACCGTGTGCGAACGCGTGGGGAACACTTTGGACAGCACGCAGACCGACAGACCGGCGCGCGCGAGTTGCAGCGAAGCGCGCATCCCCGAGCCGCCTGCGCCGACGATAACCACGTCAAACTTGCGACGCGGCAGAGAATTCTTGATTGCAGCCATTCTTTTACACTCTCCAGAGAATCTGCGCAGCGTAGCCCGCACACGCGAGCAGCCAGACGATCGTCAGCGCTTGAAGCAACAGGCGGATGCCAACGGGCTTCACATAGTCCATCCAGATGTCGCGGATACCCACCCACGCGTGGTAGAACAGCGAAAGCAGCGTGACGAACGTGGCGAGCTTCATCCATTGCGTGGCGAAGATCGACGCCCAGCCGTCGTACGAGAAATCGCGCGCGCCGAAGAACCAGGCGAGCAGGATGACCGTGTAGATCGCCATCACGGCGGCGGTAATACGCTGGGCCAGCCAGTCGCGCAGACCGTAATGCGCGCCGACGACCAGACGCTTCGAACCGATTCGGTTATTTGATGACATTTTTTAGAATGCTCCGAACAGTTTTGCCGCGAATGCAATGGTGAGCAGCGACGACACGACGAGAACGACGACGGAGGTCGACTTGCCCTTTTCCTTCGTCACTGCGTTGTGGTTCGTGTCCATCAGCAAGTGACGGACGCCGGCGCAGAAGTGAAACAGGAAAGCCCACGCGAGAACGAGCGTGATGAGCTTGACGATGATGTTGGAGAGGAAACCCTTGAAGACTTCGAAGCTGAGTTCAGAAGTCAGGCTCTGATCGAAGAGGTACAGCAGGAACGGAAGAAAAACAAAAAGCAGACCACCGCTCACGCGGTGCAAGATCGATACTCGCCCCGCTAGAGGGAGACGATACGCCGTCAATATCTGCCCGATACCGATGTTCCGGAATTCCGGCCTCGGTTTTTTTACGGCTTCAGCCATGCTAGACCCCTACTATGTAGTCACACTAATCCGCAATTTTAGCGCCTTTTTATATCGCGCTGCAGCGAAAACCACGACAGGTCCGTTACAGCGCGCGCGATAAAGGCGCCTTCAAACAGGCGCGCGCGTGGGACGCAGCGCCCTCATTCAACCCAATTCAGCTTAGATCGTTTTGATAGTAATACCCGGTTGTGACATACCAACCGCGGCGCACCTCAACCGGCCGGTCCCCATATGTATAGGACACGCGCTCGACAGATAGCAGCGGAAAACCCGCTGGCACATGCAGCAGATCGGCCACGGAAGGCTCGGCCGCCACCGCGCGGATCTTCTCGGTTGCGCGGATCATGCGGGTGCCGAATTCCGTCTCGAACATCGCGTAGAGGGGACCTTTATACTCCGACAGCCGCTCGAGCGTGAGGCCGCGGAACACCGCGCCTGGCAGCCAGATTTCGTCGAGCACGGTGACTTCGCCGTCGAACTGCAGCAAGCGCTTGATCAATACGACCGGATCCGCCGGTTTCAGATCGAGTTGCCGGGCGATGTCCGCCGAAGCACGCAAACGCCGGCATTCAAGCAGACGGCTGACGTGCGGGTGCTCCGCGCCGTCATCGGCCAGTAATCTGAGGAAGCGAAACTGGGCGCGGTCTTCGTTGTGCGTCGCAACAAACGTGCCTTTGCCCTGGCGACGCACGAGCAGGTTGTCGGCGGCGAGTTCGTCGATCGCTTTGCGCACCGTTCCCTGACTGACCTTGTATCTGGCCGCCAATTCGACTTCACTGGGAATGATCTCGCCCGGCTTCCACTCGCCGCTTTCAAGGCTCTGCGTGATCAACCCCTTGATCTGCTGATATAACGGGCTGAAAGTGGGCGACGTGGCCGTGGGCGCAGCGGGTACACCCTCTCCCGCGACCCCTTGGCCGCTCGGATTCGTGGTGTTCGCCGGGTTCGAATTCATGCGCGCATTTCATCATAAAGGGCTAGGCCGCGTCTAGGGTTTTCCCCGCAACAGATATGTCTTATATAAGACATAAGATAATGTTGACTTTGTGTCTGACGACTCCTACACTCCTTGTCGAGCAAGGGTTTGCGGGGTTTTCGGCGGCTATTTGAAGCAGCGCCGCGACGCACCGGCAGCCACTCTGCACCATGCTGTTCCCACGCAGTTCAGGTTTCGATTTCGCCGCCATTCGCTGGTCAGACGCTTGCCGAAACGCGCTGTTTGCAGGAGCCCGCACCGTGCAGCGGCTACCCGGCGCCTCGTATTCCGCTCCCGTGCGGCAGTACAGATTCCAGCATGGCGGTCTCGCCGCAACGCGCCGCTCGGCCTCCGCAGATTTCGAGGCAGGCCGCGTGAGTGAATTCCGCCGTGTTTCACTACGCTTCGCTGAACGCGCATATAGAATGGCGTTTTCCCTAGCGTCTAACGCATCGTCCTGGAGATTTCTCAATGGCTAAGCCCGCAAAGCGCGTTGCCGTCACCGGCGCCGCAGGTCAAATCGCTTACTCCCTACTGTTTCGCATCGCCAATGGCGACCTGCTCGGCAAGGACCAACCGGTGATCCTGCAACTGCTCGACCTGCCGCAAGCGCAAGGCGCCGTCAAAGGCGTCGTGATGGAACTGGATGATTGCGCATTCCCGCTGCTGTCGGGCGTCGTAATCACCGACGATCCCGAAGTTGCATTCAAGGACGCAGACGTGGCCCTGCTGGTCGGCGCGCGTCCGCGTTCGAAAGGCATGGAGCGTAAGGACCTGCTGTCGGCCAACGCTGAAATCTTCACGGTTCAGGGCAAGGCGCTGAACAAGGTCGCGAGCCGCGACGTGAAGGTGCTGGTGGTCGGCAACCCGGCCAACACGAACGCCTACATTGCCATGAAGTCGGCGCCGGATCTGCCGAAGAAGAACTTCACCGCCATGCTGCGTCTGGACCACAACCGTGCGCTGTCGCAACTGGCCGCCAAGTCGGGCAAGCCGGTCGCGTCGATCGAAAAGCTGGCTGTGTGGGGCAACCACTCGCCGACCATGTACCCGGATTTCCGCTTTGCAACGGCAGAAGGTCAAGACCTGACCAAGCTGATCAACGACGACGAATGGAACCGCAACACGTTCATCCCGACCGTCGGCAAGCGCGGCGCGGCGATCATCGAAGCGCGCGGCCTGTCGTCGGCAGCGTCGGCGGCTAACGCGGCAATCGACCACGTGCGTGACTGGGTGCTCGGCACGAACGGCAAGTGGGTCACCATGGGCATTCCGTCGGACGGTTCGTACGGCATTCCTGAAGACATCATCTACGGCGTGCCGGTCACGTGCGAGAACGGCGAGTACAAGCGCGTCGAAGGTCTGGAAATCGACGCGTTCTCGCGCGAAAAGATGGACGGCACGCTGAACGAACTGCTGGAAGAGCGCGAAGGCGTTCAACACCTGCTCGGCTAAGCGGCTGGCTGATACAGACGAACCGGAACTCGTGAGAGAACGCCAGGCTGCCCTCGGGGGCCTGGCGCGAAGCGAGAAGTCTGGCGCGGCGCTCACAGGCGCCGCCATGGCGGGTTCCGGTTTTTTACATGCGAATGCGGCTATTCGCATCTGATCCGAACGCGTTTTGCGCAGTTACCGCGATGGTCCGGCAGAGCGCGCCCGAATCGGATTTCTCCAAACATTACCCACGCTCCTGACGCCGAGAATGCGCGCCCTCACACCCGCCGAAGTGCTGTTTGACGGCGAAGTGCCGCCCGCTGTGCTGCCTGCCTGCGATCACTACGCCGGCAGCGAAAAGCTGATGCTGAAATCGTTGGCCTTGCAGCAGCAACTGGGGCCCGTGTTCGACATCACGCTCGATTGCGAAGACGGCGCGCAGGTCGGCCGCGAAGCCGAGCACGCGGAACTGGTCGCCTCGTTGCTGGGCGGCGAGCATGACCGCTTCGGCCGCGTCGGCGTGCGGATTCACGACTTCGATCACGCACACTGGCGCGACGACGTCCGTCTTATTCTGCGTGCCGCGAAGCGAGCACCTGCTTACATCACCCTGCCGAAAATCCGCAACGTCCCCGATGCCGCCGAAATGGTCGCGTTCATCGAGGCGACGCGGCGCGAACTGGGCATCGCGCAACCGGTGCCGGTGCAATTGCTGGTCGAAACGCACGGCGCGCTGACACATGTGTTCGACCTGGCCGCGCTGCCCGGCGTAGAGGCGCTCAGCTTCGGCCTGATGGACTTCGTCTCCGCGCACGACGGCGCGATTCCCGATACCGCCATGCGCTCGCCCGGCCAGTTCGATCATCCGCTGGTGCGGCGCGCGAAGCTGGAAATCTCGGCCGCCTGCCATGCATACGGCAAAGTGCCTTCGCACAACGTCAGCACGGAGGTGCGCGACATGAGCGTGGTCGCCAACGACGCTGCGCGCGCCCGCAACGAGTTCGGCTACACGCGCATGTGGAGCATCCATCCGGCGCAGATCGAAGCGATCGTCGCCGCATTCGCGCCGCGCGACGAAGAGATCGCGACCGCCACCGAAATCCTGCTTGCCGCGCAGTCCGCGCAATGGGGCCCGACGCGCCATCACGACACGCTGCATGACCGTGCGAGCTATCGCTACTACTGGTCGGTGCTGCGTCGAGCGCAAGCTACGGGGCGCGCCGTCCCGCAAGACGCTGCGCCGCTCTTCGCGAAAGTGGGCACTGACGTGCCGGCAGGATCATGAGTGTGAATGTCGCTGCGGCAATCGGCGCGGCGGCCATGAGCGGTCCATGCGCACGCCGTGAGGCAAGCGGAACAGTGCACCGTGTGGCGCTGCGCGAGACGGGCGTCGAACGCACGGATCAATCAGAAGCATCGAGCAGGCACAAAGGAGATTGCGGGAGATGAGCGAGACGACGCAAACCGCCGGTGCACAAGGCGGCAACGAACCCCAAAGCGGCTTCAAACCGAAGAAATCCGTCGCCCTGTCGGGCGTGACGGCGGGCAACACGGCCCTCTGCACGGTCGGCAAGACCGGCAACGACCTGCACTACCGCGGCTACGACATTCTCGATATCGCGAGCGCCTGCGAATTCGAAGAAATCGCGTATCTGCTCGTGCACGAAAAGCTGCCGACCCAGGCTGAACTGACCGCCTACAAAACCAAACTCAAGGCGCTGCGCGGCCTGCCCGCCAACGTGAAAGCCGCGCTCGAATGGATCCCGGCCGCCGCGCATCCGATGGACGTAATGCGCACCGGCGTCTCGGTGCTCGGCACCGTGCTGCCGGAGAAGGACGATCACAACCTGCCGGGCGCGCGCGATATCGCCGACAAGCTGATGGCCTCGCTCGGCTCAATGCTGCTCTACTGGTACCACTACTCGCACAACGGCAAGCGCATTGAAGTGGAAACCGACGACGATTCGATCGGCGGCCACTTCCTGCATCTGCTGCACGGCGTGGAGCCGTCGAAGGCGTGGGTCGACGCGATGCACGTGTCGCTGAACCTGTACGCCGAACACGAATTCAATGCGTCGACCTTCACCGGCCGCGTTATCGCGGGCACGGGCTCGGATATCTATTCGGCGATCACCGGCGCGATCGGCGCGCTGCGCGGGCCGAAGCACGGCGGCGCCAATGAAGTCGCGTTTGAGATCCAGTCGCGCTACCAGACGCCGGACGAAGCCGAAGCTGACATCAGAAAGCGCGTCGAGAACAAGGAAGTGGTGATCGGTTTCGGCCATCCGGTGTACACGATCTCCGACCCGCGCAACAAGGTCATCAAGGAAATCGCGAAGAAACTCTCGAAGGAAGCGGGCAACAGCAAGCTGTTCAATATCGCCGAGCGGCTGGAGTCGGTGATGTGGGAGG
>Ga0209759_1000228_pt1 | contig 84202 bp, 63 predicted proteins | sample AraplaCL_Col_mMS_FD_184261 | JGI IMG/M metagenome (GOLD analysis project Ga0209759, IMG submission 184261) | Arabidopsis root microbial communities from the University of North Carolina, USA - plate scrape CL_Col_mMS (SPAdes) (version 2) | ecosystem: Host-associated > Plants > Roots >...
CGAGCCTTTGGTCCAATCACAGGCTTTTATGCTAAAGTCCATCGCGCTTGTCCTCGGATAAAATCTGGGCTTAGGATGAAAGCCGCAATTATCCGCTATTTTTCCCGCGGCGGCTGCACCGGAGGCGTGACGGGAAGCAACCCGCGCGTCGCTGAGAGCGCCCCCTCTCGTCATCAATAATGATCTTCGAACGCTCCCTCCAGCGCGAACTCGCGTATACGGCTGGTGCCGTGTTCATGGTTCTCCTCACGCTCGTGCTGACCACGATGATGATCCGCATCGTCGGCTTCGCGGCGCAGGGCGAGATCGACCCGCGCGACGTGCTGGTCCTGATCGGGCTGACCGTGATCGGCTATCTGGCCATCATGCTCGTCGCCACACTGTTCGTGTCGATCCTGTTCGTGCTGACACGCTGGTACAAAGACTCCGAGATGGTCGTGTGGCTGTCTTCGGGCGTGAGTCTCACGCAGTTCATCAAGCCGATTGGCATCTTCGCCACGCCGATCATCATTCTCATCATGTTCTTCGTGTTCGTCGGCTGGCCGTGGTCCAACCAGCAGAGCAAGCTGATCCGCGCGCGTTTTCAGCAGCGCGACGAAGTTTCGCTACTCGCGCCCGGCCAGTTCCGCGAATCGGCGAGCACTCACCGCGTGTTCTTCATCGAGAAGATGTCGCCCGACCAGGGCCATGTGGAGAACGTGTTCGTGACGAGCACGGAGAACGGCAAGGTCAACGTGGTCGTGTCCAAGAACGGCCACACCGAAACGCATAAGAACGGCGACCGCTTTGTGGTTCTGGAAAACGGCCGCCGCTATGAGGGCGAACCGGGACACCCGGATTTCCGCATCATGGAGTTCGAGCGTTACGGCGTCAAAATCGAAAGCCAGCCGGTCGTCAATACGACGAGCACCACCGGCACGCCCACGCTCACGCTGCTGCGCAATCCGACCAGAGACAATCTCGCGGAGTTCGCATGGCGCGCCGGTCTGCCGCTCATCGCGATCAACCTGATGCTGCTCGCCATTCCGCTTGCGCATCAGAACCCGCGGCGCAGCCGCACGATCAATCTTGTCATGGCCGTGCTGATCTATCTGACCTATTCGAATCTGTTGAACGTTGTCCAGTCGTGGATCGAGCAAGGCAAGATGTCGTTCGGGGTTGGACTCGTGAGTCTGCATGTGATCGTGGCCGCGGTTGTCGCGTTCATCTTCTGGCTGCGCGTGCGCAACCGGCCGCTGTTCACGCGGGCCATGTTCACCCGTTCGCAGGGAGCGTGACCGATGCGCATCTATGAAAGGTACTTCGCGCGTCAGATCTATCTCACGTTCATCTTCATTCTGTTCGCGTTTTCGGGCCTGTTCTTCTTCTTCGACCTGATTAACGAACTGAACTCGGTCGGCCACGGCAACTATAAATTCCAGTACGCGGTATTGCGCGTCGCGCTGCAAACGCCGTCGCGCTTCTACGAAATCATTCCGGTTGCCGCGTTGATCAGCGCGATCTACGTGTTCGCGCAAATGGCGGCGAACTCCGAGTACACGATTTTCCGCGTATCCGGGCTCGCCACCAATCAGGCATTGCGCTCTCTGCTGAAGATCGGCATTCCGCTCGTGTTTCTCACGTATCTGATCGGCGAAGTCGTCGGTCCGTACACGGATCAGTTGTCGGAGCGTGTGCGGCTGGAGGCGCTGGGGTCGTCGGTATCCAGCAACTTCCAGTCGGGCGTGTGGGTGAAAGACACGCTCACGGCGCGCGCGGACGGCGAGCAGGTCACGCGCTTCGTGAACGTCGGCGAACTGAAGCCGGACGCGACAATCAGTAACGTACGGATTTACGAGTTCGATTCGAAGTTCCGGCTCTCGAATGTGCGCATCGCGAAGTCCGGCGTATATCAGCCGCCGGGGCATTGGCAATTGACCGGCGTGACCGATACGCAATTAATCGACGTGCCGCCGCCTCCGGGCACGCCGGCCGACGCGCTCAATCCCGTGTATCGTGCAAAGCAGGTTGCCTTGCCTGAATATTCGTTGCGTTCAGAGCTTACGCCGCAGATTCTCTCGGTGCTGCTCGTGTCGCCGGATCGCATGTCGATGTTCAATCTGTTCCGCTACATCCAGCATCTGACCGAGAATCATCAGGACACGCAGCGTTACGAGATCGCGCTGTGGCGCAAGGTGCTGTATCCGTTTGCCGTGTTCGTGATGCTGGTGCTGTCGCTGCCATTCGCGTATCTGCATACGCGGGCCGGCGTGGTCGGCATGAAGGTGTTCGGCGGGATCATGCTCGGCATGAGCTTCCAGTTGTTCAACACGCTGTTCTCGCATATCGGCACGCTCAATACCTGGCCTGCGCCGCTAACGGCGGCAACCCCAGGGCTGGTGTATCTGGTCCTGGGTCTCGTCGGATTGAAATGGGTTGACCGGCACTAGGAGCCTTTGTCATGGCTACGCATGGATTGGTGTTGTTCGGACATGGCGCGAGAGATGCGCGCTGGCGCGAGCCGTTTGAGAGGCTGGCGCAGAAGTTAATAGCCGCACGAGCGCACGATGAAGACGCGCAGGCAGTGAGCCTCGCCTTTCTCGAATTGATGGAACCGGATTTGCCCACGGCTATCGGACAGCTTGCTACGCAAGGTTGCGCGCTCGTCACCGTGGTGCCCGTGTTCTTCGGGCAAGGCGGACATATCAGGAAGGATTTGCCCGAGTTAATCGAGCGGTGCCGGGGGCTCTACCCGGCTGTCGAAATTCGCTGTGCGGTGGCGGTCGGCGAGGACGAAGCGGTTCTGGACGCAGTTGCAGCATATTGTTTGCGGCAGGTTTAAGAACGCTGTTCGCGCCGCCGATCGGGGCGACACGTTCGAATCGGGCCGAGCATCGCCTTGAATCGGAAACGCAGTCGAAAACCTAAGCCGCCACTAACATCCCACTCGCAGACTGAAGCGCGCTGATCTGCCGCTCAGCAAACGCCTCCCCAATCATCACCAGACTCGGCTGCGAAGCATCCACCCACCGTTGCGCTTCGCCAGCAGCAAGCTTTTCGAGCGTCAGCGTCAACATCCGCTCACGCTCGGTACTGCAAGCCTCGACAATCGCGACAGGCGTGGAAACCGGCTTGCCTGCATCGATCAATTGCTGCGCAATCTCAACGCCGCTATCGCGGCCCATGTAAAACACGAGCGAATCGGCGTTCACCTGCTCGCGGATTTCGTCGGAGCCCGGCGCGCGACTGAACGTCGCCAGCGCGACACTGCGCGATACCCCGCGCAACGTCAGCGAGCGCTTCAGCGAGGCGGCGCTTGCCAGCGCCGCCGTAATGCCGGGCACGACCTCATATTCGATGCCGGCCGCCTCGAGAGCGCGCATCTCCTCATCGGCGCGACCAAACAGCATCGGATCGCCGCCCTTCAGGCGGACCACCACCTCGTGCTCCAACGCGGCATCCACGATCTGCTTGTTGATGAACTGCTGCGCCGTCGATAGTTGTCCGCAGCGCTTGCCCACCGCAATCCGGCGCGCGCTGGACGGCGCGTAATCGAGCATCGCGGGCTCCACCAGCGCGTCGTGCAGGACCACATCGGCGGTCGCGAGCAGCCGCGCGCCGCGCACCGTAATCAGGTCCGCAGCGCCCGGTCCAGCACCGATCAGATAAACCTTACCCATTTGCCTCAGCCTGTTCGTCAGGGGCGTTCGCGGTGCGCGGCTGCGCCAATCATTTACGCGGAAAACGCCCGGATCATCCCGGCCGCGACCGTGTGATGAGTCGCTTCGTCGATCAGCACGAACGCGCCCGTGCCCTGATGCGAGTCATACACGTCGCACACCAACGGCTTTTGCAACGTCAACGCGACGCGGCCGATATCGTTCATCGCCAGTTCGCGGCGATCCGTCGACTGCGACAGCGTATGCACGTCGAGCACTTCCTTGATCGCGCCGATGCGCGCGAACACCGTATTGGTGGTCTGCTTCAACAGATACTTGCGTTGCGTGGAAAGCGGCGTGTCGTCGAACCAGCACAGGTCGGCTTCGAGTTTCTTCGCCGGCTCCGGAGCCGCTTCGCGCAGAACGAACGTATCGCCGCGCGACACGTCCACGTCTTCCGCGAGACGGATCGTCACCGTTTGACCGGCGAACGCGCGATCCACCTGCGCCGTGCCGCCGACCACCGGCGCGATGATCTCCGCAACCGTCGCTTCGCGGTTGGCCGGCAACACGACGATCGTGTCGCCCACCTTGACCTCACCCGCTTCCACACGGCCCATGTAGCCGCGGAAATCGTCGGCCTGGCTGCCATCCTGACGCGCGACCCATTGCACCGGGAAACGCAGCGCCTGGCCCGTCGGCACTTCGACCGGCAACGCTTCGAGCAGATCGAGCAGCGGCTCGCCCGCATACCACGGCATGCTTTCGCTCGCCGTCACGATGTTGTCGCCCTTCAGCGCCGACACCGGCACGAAGCGCACGTTGCTCAAGCCGAGTTGACGCGCGAGATCGACATACGCGTCGCGAATCTCGTTGAACCGCGCTTCGCTGTATTCGACCAGATCCATCTTGTTGATGGCAACGATCACGTGCTGCAAGCCGAGCAGCTTGACGATCGCGCTATGACGCTTGGTTTGCGGCAGCAATTGCGCGACGCCGTCGACGAACGTCACCCGCGTTGCGTCGACCAGAATGATCGCCGCGTGCGCGGTCGACGCGCCCGTCACCATGTTGCGCGTGTACTGCTCGTGGCCCGGCGTATCGGCGATGATGAACTTGCGCTTCGCGGTCGCGAAGTAACGATAGGCGACGTCGATCGTAATGCCCTGCTCGCGCTCGGCTTCGAGGCCGTCGGTCAGCAGCGACAGATCGATTTCATCGCCCACGGTGCGCTTGTTCTTCGCGCGCGACAGTGCGGAAAGCTGATCGCTCAAAACGGCTTTGCTGTCGTACAGCAGGCGGCCGATCAACGTGCTCTTGCCGTCGTCCACGCTGCCAGCGGTAATGAAGCGAAGCACGCCGAGGTCTTCCGGTTGATGAATATTCATGATTGCATTGCCTCGTGTGCTTAGAAATAACCCTGCTTCTTACGCTGTTCCATCGCGGCTTCGGAGACCTGATCGTCCATCCGCGTCGCGCCGCGTTCCGTGATTTCCGTCACGGCCGTTTCGGCGATGATCTTCTCCAGATCGTCCGCGTCGCTCTCGACCGGGCACGTGCAGCTAATATCGCCCACGGTGCGAAAGCGCACCTGTGCCGTTTCGCTGACTTCGCCTTCGCGCATCGGCGTGAGCGGTGTGACCGGCACGAGCAGGCCATTGCGTCGCACGATCTCGCGTTGGTGCGCGTAGTAGATCGACGGCAGTTCGAGCTTTTCGCGAGCGATGTATTGCCACACGTCGAGTTCGGTCCAGTTCGAGATCGGGAACACGCGCAGATGCTCGCCGTTGTGCAGACGCGCGTTATACAGGCTCCACAGTTCCGGGCGCTGCGCTTTCGGATCCCATTGGCCGAACTCATCGCGGAACGAGAAAATGCGCTCTTTCGCACGGGCTTTCTCTTCGTCACGGCGCGCGCCGCCGATCAGCGCGGTATAGCCGTGCTGTTCGATGGTTTCGAGCAGCGTGACGGCTTGCGCCGCGTTGCGCGAATCCGTTTCGCGGCGCAAACGCACCGTGCCGCGCTTGATCGAATCTTCAACGTGACCGACCACCAGTTCCGCGCCGATCTCTTTCGCGCGACGGTCGCGGAAGTCGATCACTTCGTCGTAGTTATGACCGGTGTCGATATGCACGAGCGGGAACGGCAGCACGGTCTTGCGATTTGCGCCGATGCCGAAGGCCTTCAGCGCGAGCGCCAGCACGACGACCGAGTCCTTGCCGCCCGAAAACAGCAGCGCGGGCTTGCTGCATTCGGCAACCAGTTCGCGCAGGATATGAATCGACTCGGCTTCGAGCCAATCGAGGTGATCCATCCGGTTCGCCGTGTTGGCAAGCGGAGCGTTGACAGTGGAATCGAGCGTGGTGCTCATGTTTGGGTCCTTCGTTGATTCGCTTGTCGAGCGGTTGCCCGTGAAAGCGCTGATATTCAATTCGGTATGTGCGGCGTGAAGTGGCAAAGCCAAGTCCTCGACGCAACACAATTCAGGCAATGCGTCAGGCCGGAGCGTTCTCGCCGCGGTCCACTGCAATCGGCGTAATCGTCGTGATATGAAGTCCGCATTCCTTCGTGTCGCGCGATTCCCACCACCAGCGGCCGGCCCGGCTATCTTCGCCCGGACGCACCGCACGCGTGCAAGGCTCGCAGCCAATGCTCGGATAACCGCGCGCATGCAGCGGATTCACCGGCACGTCGAACGCTTTCAGATAGTCCCAGACCTCAGCCTCGGTCCAGTCGGTCAGCGGATTGAACTTCGCGATGTTGCGCGCGGCGTCGTGTTCTTCCTCGTGCAATTCGGCACGCGTCACCGACTGCTCCCGACGCTGGCCCGTCACCCACGCGCTCACGTCCGACAGCGCACGGTTTAACGGCTCGACCTTGCGGATTTCGCAGCAGCGCTTGCGCAGATCGACGCTCTCATAGAAAGCATTCAGCCCATGCGACGCGACGTATTCGTCAATCGCGGCAGCCTGCGGATGAAACTGCTCGATGTCGTAGCCATAGCGCTCTTTCACACGATCGATCATGCCGAGCGTCTCGGCATGCAAGCGACCCGTATTCAACGAGAAGATGCCGATCTTCACGCCGCGCGACAAAATCGCATGCGTGAGCAACATGTCTTCGGCGGCGAGACTGCTTGCGAGCTTCACGTTCGAGTGACGAGCAGCGATCGAATCGAGCAGCGCGTCAAGGCGCTCGACCTTCGCGGCGAGTTCCGGTGTGAGCGATTGCAACGAGGCGGCGCTCATGCCGAAACCTTCTGCGAAGCAGAGGACGAAGCTGCGCGGCGGCGGAACAGCGGCGACGGCTCGTCGAACGCGCCCTGATATTGCACGGTAAAGTCGTCGAATGCTTTCAGCGCGTCGCTGATGTCCTTGTCCGCGCGCACCGCAAAAGCGTCGAAGCCGCAGCGGAACATCAAACGCACCTGGTCGCGCAGCACGTCGCCGATCGCGCGCAGTTCGCCCTTGTAGCCATAACGCTCACGCAGCAGGCGGCCGATGCTATAACCTCGGCCGTCACGGAACACCGGGAAGTCCACGGCGATCACTGCAAGCTTGTCGAAGTCGCCGGCAATGTCCGCCGGCTCGCTGTCCGGCGCGAGCCACACGCCGAGTTCAGCGGCGCTGCGCGAAGCGCTCAACGCATCGCGCTCTGCCTTCCACAACGCGAGCGGCACCAGCACGCGGCCAGCCGGCAGTTCGTTCACCGCGGGCAGCGAGCCGTCTTCCGCCGGGCGCACGAGCGCCCAGTCATCGTTGACGATCGCGCGGTTCTTGATGATAGAAGCCATCTGTTCTTTATCCTTTGCGCGGTTACGCGTGAGCCGGTTGACGCGACGCGTACACGCGTTCCTTGAACGGAGCCATGCCGATGCGGGTGTACGTGTCGATGAAACGCTCGCCTTCATGGCGGTTTTCAACGAACGTGTCGATCACCTTCGTCATCACGTCCGGCATTTCTTCCGCCGAGAACGACGGGCCGATCACGCGGCCCAGCTGAGCGCCGCTTGCGCCTGTACCTTGCTCGCCGCCGAGCGTCACCTGATACCACTCCGAGCCGTCCTTATCGACGCCCAGAATGCCGATATTGCCGACGTGGTGATGACCGCAAGCGTTGATGCAACCCGAGATGTTCAGCGATACGTCGCCCAGGTCGTACACGTAATCGAGATCGTTGAAACGTTCCTGGATGGCGAGCGCAATCGGAATCGATTTCGCATTCGCGAGCGAGCAGAAATCGCCGCCCGGGCACGCGATGATGTCGGTCAGCAAGCCGATGTTCGGCGTTGCGAAACCTTGTGCCTTGGCCTTTTCCCACAACGCGAACAGGTCGCGCTTTTTGACGTTCGCGAGAATCAGGTTCTGTTCGTGCGACACGCGGATCTCGCCCAGCGAGTACTCGTCGGCCCAATCGGCGACCGCTTCCATTTGCGCGTCGGTGGCGTCGCCCGGCGCGACTACGCCGTTCTTCAGCGACAGCGTGACCGCTGCATAGCCCGAAACCTTATGCGGACGCACATTGCGCTCGACCCAGCGGGCAAACGCGCGGTTTTCCAGCAGATGCTTTTCGAACGAAGCGTCCGTGTCGGCCAGCTTCTCGTACACCGGCGGCTGGAAGTATTGCGACACGCGATCCAACTCGGCCTGCGTGAGCGTCGAAGGGCCGTCCTTCAGGTGCTGCCATTCTTCCTCGACCTGCGCGGCGAACTTCTCCGGGGAGAGCGCCTTCACCAGAATCTTGATGCGCGCCTTGTACATGTTGTCGCGGCGGCCGTAGCGGTTGTACACACGCAGCACGGCTTCGCTGTACGTCAGCAGGTGTTGCCATGGCAGGTCTTTGCGGATCACCGCGCCGACGATCGGCGTGCGGCCCAGACCGCCGCCCGCCAGAATGTCGACCACGAGTTCGCCCTGAGCATTGCGCTTCACATACACGCCCATGTCATGAATCTGCACGGCGGCACGGTCTTCGTGCGAACCGGACACGGCGATCTTGAACTTGCGCGGCAGCCACGCGAATTCGGGGTGGAACGTCGACCATTGACGCAGAATTTCCGCCCAGGGACGCGGATCGACGAATTCGTCCGGCGCCACGCCCGCGAACTGATCAGCGGTGATGTTGCGGATGCAATTGCCCGAGGTCTGAATGCCGTGCATCTGCACCGACGCGAGCTTGCGCAAAATCTCCGGCGTTTCCTCGAGCTTGATCCAGTTGTACTGGATGTTCGAACGCGTGGAGAAGTGGCCGTAGCCCCGGTCGTGCTCGCGCGCGATCTGCGCGAGCATGCGAAGCTGGTCGCTGCGCAGATTGCCGTACGGAATCGCGATGCGGTGCATGTACGCGTGGCGCTGGTAGTACAGGCCATTCTGCAGCCGCAGCGGACGGAACTCCTCTTCGCTCAATTCGCCCGACAGACGGCGGCGAACCTGATCGGCGTACTGCGCGACCCGTTCATCGACGATGGTCTGGTCGTACTGATCGTATTGGTACATTCGGGGACCCCAATTTTTTTGCGTTACCGCGTGACACGAGGCGATCCGGTTTCGCCGCGCTCTGAACATCTGTGTTTGTCAGCTGGATCGAGTCAGGGTTTAGACCTATCTCTCATTTGCTTATAACAAATACAGATATCCATATTGAAAAAGATGGACGGATCGTAATAAACTCGCCTTATATTTCAAACGACTAAAAAATTCTTTTGATATGCGGAGAGGTTATATATGAACCTGCATCAGTTCCGCTTCGTCCGCGAGGCTGTGCGGCAGAACTTCAACCTGACCGAAGCAGCCAAGGCGCTGTATACAAGCCAGCCAGGCGTTTCGAAGGCGATCATCGAGCTCGAGGACGAACTGGGCGTCGAAATCTTCACGCGCCACGGCAAGCGCGTTCGCTCGCTCACCGAGCCGGGCCGGATCATTCTTCAGTCGGTTGAGCGGATCTTGCAGGAAGTAGAGAGCCTGAAGCGCGTCGGCAAGGACTACGCGGCGCAGGATCAGGGCAACCTCGTGATCGCCGCCACGCATACCCAGGCGCGCTACTCGCTGCCCGCCGCCATCGCCGAATTCAAGAAACGCTTTCCCAAGGTCCACCTTTCGATACTGCAAGGAAGCCCGACGCAGGTCGCCGAAATGGTGCTGCACGACCAGGCGGACCTCGCCATTGCGACGGAAGCGATCGCTAACTATAAGGAACTGGTCTCGCTGCCGTGTTTCCAGTGGCACCACGTGGCGGTGATGCAGCCGGACCATCCTCTGCTCGACCGCAAACTGCTGTCGCTGGACGATCTGACCCAATATCCGCTGATTACTTACGACAACGCGTTCGCCGGCCGTACCAAGATCAACGAGGCGTTCCGGCTGCGCGGGCTGCATCCGGACATCGTGCTGGAGGCCATCGACGCCGACGTGATCAAAACCTACGTGGAACTGGGCCTCGGCGTCGGCATCATGGCGGACATCGCATTCAACGCCGAGCGCGACCGCCATTTGCGGGCAATGCCGGTCGGCCACCTGTTCGGCAGCAATGTGACGCGAGTCGCGCTCAAACAGGGCGCGTATCTGCGCAGCTATGTGTACACGCTCGTCGAACTGCTGTCGCCGAGCATGAACCGCAAGCTGATCGAACAGGCGCTCAAGGGCGAACACGAAACCTACGAACTTTGAACTCACCACCGCTTCCTGCTATCCCGCTACGGAGACCCATCGATGACGTCGCATAACAACAAACTTCGCGGCCTCGCCGCTCTCGGCGCTCTTTTGTTCGCCACCGCCGCGCACGCCGACATCAAGGTCGGCATCGATCTGTCGAGCACCGGCCCGGCCGCGGTGATCGGCATTACGAGTAAGAACGCCATGCTGATGTGGCCGGCCACCATCGCCGGCCAGAAAGCCGACTACATTTTTCTCGACGACGCCTCCGACCCCGGCGCCGCCGTGCGCAACATCCGTAAGCTGATCAACGAAGATCACGTCGACGTGATCGTCGGCCCGAACATCACGCCCGCGGCGATGGCCGCGCTCGATCCGGTCGCCGAAAGCCAGACGCCGATGATCACGCTGATCGGCTCGGCGAGCGTCGTGGAGCCACAGGAAGGCAAGAAGGTGTGGGCGTACAAGATGGCGCAGACCGACAGCGCGATGGCCGACGTGATGACGCGCTACATGTCGAACCACAACGTCAAGACAGTCGGTTTCATTGGTTTCGCGGACGGCTACGGCGAGAGCTGGCTCAACGAGTTCAGCAAATTCGCGGCGCTGCGCCACATTCAACTGGTCGCGACCGAGCGCTATAACCGCACCGACGCTAGCGTGACCGGCCAGGTTCTCAAGCTGATGGCCGCGAAACCCGACGCGATCCTGATTGCAGGCGCAGGCACGCCGACCGTGTTGCCGCAGCGCACGCTGATCGAGCGCGGTTTCAAGGGGCCGATCTACCAGACGCATGGCATCGCGACGCCGGAATTCATCAAGCTCGGCGGCAAGGACGTGGAAGGCACGCTGTTCCCGACGCAGCCGGTCGTCGTCGCGCGCACGTTGCCGGCCGATCATCCTGCGAAAAAGGCGGCGCTCGCGTTCGCGAACGAGTACGAGGCGAAGTACGGGCCGGGCAGCGTCACGCAATTCGCGGGCGATGCAGCCGGCGTCTATCCGCGTTTGCAGGACGCGGTGACGCGCGCGCTCAAGACCGCGCAGCCGGGCACGGAAGCTTTCCGCGTGGCGTTGCGCAACGAACTGGAACACGCGCATGAACTGGTGGTGCCGAACGGCGTCGTCAATACGAGCGCGAAGGACCACGTGGGACTGGATCAGCGCGCGAGCGTGATGGGCATCATCAGGAACGGCAAGTTCGTTTATCTGAGTCAGTAAGCCTTGTTCTGCGTGCGCACGCTCGAGCGGCGCCGCGGGTTCGGTCTCGCGCGCCGCAACCTCCGTGTACCATGCTGACGGCCAGCTTGCGGTGAGCGCGGGCTCAGGCTAACTTGCCGATTGCGCGACGAGCGCGCGGCGCGCCCGTGCCTCAGGCCGCCGCCTCTCGGGCCACCGCCGAATCCGCGTGTATCGCCAATCCGTGAAGTCCGTCAGATCGCGCATGCTAAAGACCAGAAAACGCATCATCATCGCCGCCGTGGTTGCCGTCGTGATTCTCGCCATCGCGATAGCCCAGGCGATCAGAAAGCGCGAAACGCCCGCCACCACGGCGGACACGGCATCTTCCGTGATCGAATTCTCTCCCGACGATCTCACCACGGTCAGCCGCCGCTCGCTCGTCCAGACGCTGCCTCTTACCGGCTCGCTGCGCGCCGTCACGCAAGCCGCCGTCAAATCGAAGGTCGCCGGTTCGGTACTGGAAGTCGCCGTGCGCGAAGGCGACGCCGTGCAGAGCGGCCAGATTCTCGCGAAGATCGATGCCCGCGACTACGTGGCGCGCGCCGAGCAAAGCCGCGGTCAGATGGCCGCGATGGTGGGGCAACTGGACATTGCAAGGCAAACGCTCGAAAACAATCGCGTGCTGGTGGAGAAAGGCTTCATTTCGAAGAACGCGTTCGACACTGCGCAAAGCCAGTACGAGATAGCGCGTGCGAATCTCGATGCGGCGCGCGCGGCGCTCGCGTCGTCGAATCTGTCGCTCGCCGACACCGTGGTGCGCTCGCCGCTCAACGGGCAGATTGCGTCGCGTTCGGTCGAGCCAGGCGAAAAGGTCGCCGTGGATACCAAGCTCTTCGACGTGGTCGATCTGCGCACTCTCGAACTCGAAGCGCCGGTGCCGGTCGGCGAGATCGGCCGCGTACGAATGGGCCAGCCGGTGCAGATCACGTTCGACGGCATCGACGGGCCGGTACAAGGCGCAATCACTCGCATCAATCCCGCCGCGCAGCCCGGTTCGCGCTCGATCATGGTGTATGTCCGGGTGGCGAATCCTTCGGGCACATTGCGTGTGGGCATGTTCGGCACCGGCACTATCTCGGTCGGCAGCAGGGAAAACGTGCTGGCGGTGCCCGCCACTGCCGTGCGTACCGATGCCGCGCGCCATAGCGTCTATGCGCTCGTCGGCGGCAAGCTCGTGGAACAGCCGGTGCAGACCGGAATCACCGGCGACGCCGACGGCGGCACGTGGACCGAGATCGTCGGCGGCCCACTGACACCCGGCCAGCAGATCGTGAAGAACAATCTCGGCTCGTTGCGCATCGGCAGCACCGTGCATATGGTGCCCGCGGCGGGAGCTACGGCGCCTGCGTCCAGGCCAGCTCCAATTCCAGTTCCAAGCCCAGCCCCAGCGCCGGCGACCGGCGCGCCTGGCTCCGGCCAGCGCTGAGCGGAGCCCTCGCCCATGTGGTTCACCCGCATCAGCATCGGCAACCCGGTGCTCGCCACGATGATGATGATGGCCTTCCTCGTGATAGGCCTCTTCTCGTATCAGCGGCTCAAGGTCGATCAGTTCCCCGACATCACGTTCCCGATCGTCGTCGTGCAGACGGCGTATCCGGGCGCATCGCCCGAATCGGTCGAGTCTGACGTCACGCGCAAGATCGAGGAAGCCGTCAATACTATCAGCGGCATCGATCAGATCACGTCGCGTTCGTACGACGCGCAATCGGTCGTGATCGTGCAGTTCGATCTCGCGGTGGATGCGGTGCAGGCCGCGCAGGACGTGCGCGACAAGATCGCGCTGATCCGCCCCGACCTGCGCGACGGCGTCAAGGAGCCGCGCGTATTGCGCTACGACCCGGCTGATATGCCGATCGTGACGGTTGCGGTCTCGAATGCGCCGGGCGCGTCGCTGTCCACGCGCGATCTCACCACCGTCGCCGATCAGATCGTGCGCAAGCGGCTGGAGACCGTGCGCGGTGTCGGCTCGGTGTCGCTTGTCGGCGGCGTGAAGCGGCAAGTGCAAATCGACGTGAACCCGCAGAAACTGCAGGCGCTTTCGGTCGGCGTGGATCAGGTGATCCGCGCGGTGCAAAACGAAAACCAGGAGATTCCAGCCGGGCCGCTCACGTCGAACAGCGTCGAGCAGACGGTGCAGGTAAAGGGCCGCTTCGAGACGCCGGCCGACTTCAAGCGGATCATCGTCGCCCGGCGCGGCGCGCAGTCGGCGATCCCTACGGCTTCGTCCACCTCGCAACCAGTGACGCTGGATCAGGTCGCCGATGTGATCGACGGTCAGCAGGAAGCGGACAGCATGGCGCTGCTCAACGGCCGGCGCGCGTTGTTTCTGTCGATCATCAAGGCGCAAGGCGAGAACACGGTCGACGTCGCGCATGGCGTGCGCGCGGAAGTCGCGCGCTTGCAGCCGCAGTTGCCGCCAGGCGTAAAGCTCGACATCACCGACGACTCGTCGATCAACATCGAAGAGAGCGTCAATGAAGTGAAGCGCACGTTGTTCGAAGGCGCTTTGCTGACGGTGTTCATCGTGTTCCTGTTTCTGGGCTCGTGGCGCAGCACGGTTATCACAGGCCTTACGCTGCCGATCGCGCTCATCGGCACGTTCGCAGTGATGTACGCGTGCGGCTTCACGATCAATGTCATTACGCTGATGGCGCTGTCGCTATGCGTGGGCCTTCTGATCGACGACGCCATCGTGGTGCGCGAAAACATCGTGCGGCACGTACAACTCGGCGCCGACCATCGCACGGCGGCGCTCGACGGCACGAAAGAAATCGCACTGGCGGTGCTTGCAACGACCTTCTCGATTGTCGCGGTGTTTTTGCCGGTCGGCTTCATGGGCGGCATCATCGGCCGCTTCTTCCATCAGTTCGGCATTACGGTTGCCGCCGCCGTGCTGATTTCGATGTTCGTCTCGTTCACGCTCGATCCGATGCTCTCGTCGATCTGGCCGGACCCCGATCTCCACGACGCGGACACAGGCCGCAAAGGGTATCGTTACGGCCGTTTCGTCGAACGCTCGCTACACCTGTTCGACAAGCAGATTGCGCAGCTGAGCGCGCTCTATCAACGCCTGCTCGGCTGGTCGCTCGAACATCGGGCGATCACGCTCGTAGTGGCCGCGGCGACTTTTTTCGGCAGCCTCTTTCTCGTGCCTTTTGTCGGCACCGAGTTCGTGCCAAATGCGGATTTCTCGATCACGAAGATCGGCTTGAACACGCCGGTGGGCACGTCGCTCGAAGCGACGTCGAAGAAGGTCCAGCAGGTCGAGGCGATTCTCGCGACTTACCCGGAAGTGCGCTACACCTATGCAACGGTCAACTCGGGCAACACGCAAGGCAAGAATAACGCGCTCATTACGGTGCGGCTGAAAGACCGGCGCGACCGCACACGCGGCGTGGCCGAACTGAATCAGATGTTCCGCGCGCGTCTCGCATCGGTGGCGGGCGTGACCGTGACCGAAATCGGCATGCCGGACGGCGCAGGAAGTACGAAGGCGATCCAGCTCAGCTTGCAGGGCGACAACATGGACGAACTGCGGCGGCTCTCCGAAGCGGCGCAGGCTCGCATGCGCAAGATCCGCGGCCTCGTGGACCTCGATTCGAGCCTGAAGGCCGACAAGCCGATCGTCGCGATCAATGTGAAGCGCGAACTCGCATCCGACCTGGGTGTGGGCGTGGCGGATATCGGCACTGCATTGCGGCCACTGCTTTCGGGCGACGCGATCAGCACATGGCGGGCGCCCGACGACCAGGACTACGACGTCAGCGTGCGCTTGCCGCGCGAGCAACGCGAAAGCATCGACGATCTCTCGCGGTTGATGATCGCCACCAACCGCACCGACTCGAACGGTGCACCGGTGCTCGTGCCGCTGCGGCAGATCGCGGACATCGTCAAGACGACCGGCCCGGACGTGCTGAATCGCCGCGACCTGCAGCGCGAGGTCATGCTGACCACGAACGTGAACGGCCGCTCATCCGGCGAAGTCGCGTCGGACATTGCGAAGACGCTCGACGCGATGCATCTCCCCGCTGGTTACCGCTACCGCTTCGAGGGTTCGACCAAGAACATGAACGAGTCGCTGGTGTTTGCAGTCGAGGCGCTCGCGCTCGCGGTTATTTTTATCTACATGATTCTCGCCTCGCAGTTCGCGAGCTTCGCGCAGCCACTCGCGATCATGGCGTCGCTACCGCTTACGCTGATCGGCGTGCTGGTCGCACTGCTGCTGTTCGGCAGCACGCTCAACATGTTTTCGATCATCGGCTTCGTGATGCTGATGGGGCTCGTCACCAAGAACGCGATCCTGCTCGTCGACTTCGCCAACCAGGCGAGGCGCGGCACGCTGCTCGACGCCTCGGGTAAAGGCCGCGTGATGGAGCGGCGCGAGGCGTTGCTCGAAGCGGCACGCGTGCGCTTGCGACCTATTCTGATGACCACGCTCGCGATGATCTTCGGCATGCTGCCGCTCGCCGCCGCGCTCGGCGAAGGCGGCGAGCAACGCGGGCCGCTGGGGCAGACGGTGATTGGCGGAGTGATTACGTCGTCGATATTGACGCTCGTCGTCGTGCCTGTCGTGTACACCGTGCTGGAAGATTGGGCGGACTGGTTGCGACGGAAGTTGCGGCGCCGGGCGGGCTGAGCCGCAGGGGGTCGGCGAAATTGTTAAAGTAATAGTCTTTCCCTGATCAGCGGTCCCACACCATGCGCACCACGCGAGCCATCCACGCTGTCGAGCGCTTGAAAACGCGCAGCGGCAATCCGCAGTTCGCCGCGATCAGCCTTTCCGGCGGCCTCTTCTATCTCGTCGACAAATCGGGCGGCACCGACAAGAAAGTCTCCGATCCGCTCGGGCTTGACGACTTCGTCAAGTTTGTCGATGCATACGGTCCGCAAAAACCGCGCAAGGCGAGCAAGCTCGACATTGCGTTCGAAGCCCAGATCAAGAAGAGCAAAGGCGGATGAAGCGTAAAGCCATGCAGCGACCGCGTGGCTCTACGACTTCTCGATCTCGCGCCATTGCCCGTCTGCAGCACTGCTCGCGAGCACCGCATCGATAAAGCGCAGACCGGCCACGCCGTCCTCCACCGTCGTGAGCAGCAGGCTTTCCGCCGGCAACGCGCGGCCCTCGTCCAACGCTTCGATCTGCAACGCGGCGTCTCTATACAACTGCGCGAATGCTTCGAGATAACCTTCAGGATGACCTGGCGGCACACGCGTCGCATGAATCGCGCTCGCGCCGCTTACGCGTCCACGCGTCAGGCGTTCGGCTGCCCCGCCGAGCGGTGTGAACCACAGTTCGTTGGGCTGCTCCTGGTCGAACGATATGCCCGCTTTGGTCCCATAAACGCGCAGACGTAAAGCGTTTTCCGCGCCGCTCGCGACCTGGCTCGCCCATAGCATGCCGCGCGCGCCGTTCGCATAACGCAGCATCGCCTGCACATGATCGTCGATGCGGCGCCCCGGCACGAACGTGTGCAACTCGGCGGAAAGCGCGGCAGGCGTCATACCCGTGACGAAAGCGGCAAGGTGATACGCATGCGTGCCGATATCGCCGAGACAGCCCGCCGGGCCCGCTAAAGCCGGGTCCGTGCGCCAGCCGGCCTGCTTGTTCAAGCCGCCCGTTTCGATCGGCTCGGCCAGCCAGTCTTGCGCGTATTCGACCTGTACGACGCGTATCTGCCCAAGCTCGCCCGCTTCGACCAACTCGCGCGCATGACGCACCAGCGGATAGCCGGAGTACGTATGCGTCAGCGCGAAAAGCTTGTTCTTCTGATGCGCGAGTTTGGCGAGCGCTTCGCCTTCGGCCAGCGAAATTGCAAGCGGCTTATCGCACACCACATGAATGCCGGCTTCGAGAAACGCGGTGGCAACCGGCGCATGAAGATGGTTCGGCGTCACTATCGCGACGGCGTCGATACCGTCGTCGCGCGCTGCTTCCGCTCGCGCCATTTCCTGCCAGTCAGCGTAGCTACGCGCAATGCCCGCCTCGGCGGCGCTCGCTTGCGCGCGTTCGGGATCGGACGACAACGCGCCGGCGACAAGTTCGAAACGATCGTCGAGGCGCGCGGCGATCCGATGCACCGCGCCAATGAACGCGCCCTGTCCACCGCCGACCATGCCCAATCTGAGTCTTCTGGATGGCATCTTGTCCGCTCCTTTTGCTTACCGCTGGCTCACCGTTGCGATCAGCGCCCTAAATGCCGAGCACGCGCTTTAACTGCGCTGCATCGACGCCGCTGCCCGCGAAATCGTCGAATGCATGCTCGGCCACGCGAATGATGTGCTCGCGGATAAACTCCGCGCCTTCGCGCGCGCCGTCATGTGGATGCTTGAGCGCACACTCCCATTCGAGCACTGCCCAGCCCGGGAAATCGTATTGCGCCATTTTGGAAAAGATCGCGCGAAAATCGATCTGGCCGTCGCCGAGCGAGCGGAAGCGCCCCGCGCGCTCCACCCAGCCGCTATAACCGCCGTACACGCCTTGCCTGCCGTTCGGCCGGAACTCCGCGTCCTTCACATGAAACGCCTTGATGCGCTCGTGATAGATGTCGATGAACGCAAGGTAGTCGAGTTGCTGCAGAACGAAATGGCTCGGGTCGTAGAGGATATTCGCGCGCGGATGCTGTTTTACTCCATTCAGGAAGCGCTCGAAGGTCACGCCGTCGTGCAAATCCTCGCCCGGATGAAGTTCGTAGCACACGTCCACACCCGCTGCTTCGAAGGCATCCAGAATCGGCGTCCAGCGGCGCGCGAGTTCGTCGAACGCGGCCTCGATCAAACCGGTTGGACGCTGCGGCCACGGGTACACATAAGGCCACGCAAGCGCGCCGGAGAACGACACGTGCGTGGTCAACCCCAGGCGCTGCGACGCCTTCGCCGCCAGCTTCAATTGCTCGATGGCCCACTGCGTTCGCGCTGCCGGGTCGCCACGCACATGCGGCGCGGCGAAACCGTCGAACAATGCATCGTAAGCGGGGTGCACGGCCACGAGCTGCCCTTGCAGATGCGTCGACAGTTCGGTAATCGTGACGCCAGCGTTGTCGACCGTCTCGCGCAGTTCGTCGCAGTACGCCTGACTCGACGCTGCCTGTTCGAGATCGATCAGGCGCGCATCGCACGGCACCTGAATGCCCTTAAAACCGAGCCCCGCAGCCCAGCTAGCCAGATGCGCGAGGTTGTCGAACGGCACTTCGTCGCCCATGAACTGAGCGAGAAAAATTGCCGGACCTTTGATGGTTCTCATCGTATGGTTCCTTTAGCGGGGTGCGCTGTCTCACTACGCGCCCCGCTGCCAATAGACGGTGCAAAGGCTCAGAACGGCGAGTCCGGGAAATAGAACTGCTGCGCGTTCTCCTTCGTGATCAGCACCGACGGAATGATCGTGGTGGCCGGCAGCTTCTCGCCCTTCAGGCGTGCTTCGGCGGTGAGCTTGATTGCGTCGTAGATGAATTTCGGCGAGTACGACACGTCCGCCTGGATGCGCGGTGCGCCGTCCATCACGTTTTTCACCATGCCTTTCGAACCCGCGCCGCCGAAAACTATCTTGACGTCGCTGCGCTTCGCCTGGTCGATCGCCTTGAGCACGCCGACCGCCATGTCGTCGTCGGCGGCCCAGACGGCGTCGATGTGCTTGAAGCGCGTCAGATAGTCCTGCATGACCTTGAACGCGTCGTCGCGATTCCAGTTCGCGTATTTCGCGTCGAGAATCTTGATGTTCGGGTAGCCTTTCAGCACGCCGGTGAACGCGGTCCAGCGTTCGTTGTCGAGCGTCGTCGGAATGCCACGCAGCGCGACGATGTCGCCTTTGCCGTCGAGCGCTTTCGCCAGATATTCGGCGGGAATTCTGCCGAACGCGGTGTTGTCGCCGGCCACGTAGGCGTCCTGCGCGCTGGTGTCCGTCAAGCCGCGATCCACCACCGTCACATACACGCCCTTCTTTTTCACCTGCGCGACCGGCTGGGTGAGCGAAGCCGATTCGAACGGGAAAATCACAAGCGCATTGATCTTGTTCACCGTAACCAGATCCTGCAACTGGTTTGCCTGTTCTGGCGCTCCGGCCGCTGTCTTCACGATGACTTTCAGATTCGGATGTTCTTTCTCGAGATCGGCCTTCGCCTTGTTCGCCCACCAGACGATGCCGCCCGTGAAGCCGTGGTCGGCTGTCGGAATCGCGACGCCCAGCGTGACCTTGTCATCGGCTCGTGCAGCGCCCGCGGTGCCCAGTATCCCCAACGCCAGCATGCCGGCGCCGATCGCTCGAATGACCTGCTTCATGGTTGTGTCTCCAATTTGTGCTGTTGTGAGGCGTTCGTGCGCCCCTGCCATTGTGTCGCTTTGCAGCGCTACACCTACCGCCGTCCACGTTGAACGAACGCGACGAAGATAATCACCACGCCCTGCACCGCCGCGTTCAGATACACGCTGATGATGCTGGTCAAATTCAGAATATTGGCAATGACCGACAGCAGAATTGCGCCGATGACCGTGCCGATCACGCGCCCTTCTCCGCCCTTGAGCGCGGTGCCGCCCACCACTACCGAAGCAATCGCTTCGAGTTCCCATAGCAAACCGGTGGTCGGCGTCGCCGAGCCGAGACGCGGCACATACAGCACGGTGGCCACGCCAACGCAGATGCCGAGCAGCACATACGTGACGATCTTCACGGTATCGACACGTATGGCCGCATAACGCGCAACCTGTTCATTCGATCCGATCGCCTGCACATGACGTCCGAACGCAGTGCGATTCAGAATCAGCGCACCGCCCGCCGCCGTCACGAGAAATACCCAGATCGGCACGGGCACACCGAACAGACTTGCGTAATAAACGGGACCATAAAGATCGGATAACGAATTATCCAGTGTCAGCGCGCCGCCGTCGGCGAGCCATGTCAGCACCGCGCGAAAGATGCCCAGCGTGCCGAGCGTGACGATGAACGGCTCGATGCGTCCCTTGGTGATCAGCAGCCCGTGCGCGCAGCCGAACAGTCCGCCCAGCACGAACGCGAATGCGATGCCAAGCGTCACGATGACGAGCGGCGCAAAAGTGTGCCCGCCTACGCCCGCTGCAAGCCCGTTCATCAGCCAGATCATGCTGCCCGCGATCAGCGCCGCCATCGAGCCGACCGACAGATCGATGCCGCCCGAGATGATCACGAACGTCATGCCCACCGCGATGATGCCGATGAACGACGTGCGCGTCAGCACATTCATCATGTTGTCGAGCGTCGCGAAATCGCGATTCAACGCCGTGCCGACGATACACAGCGCGACCAGACCGACGAGCGGTCCGAGTGCATACAGTCGATGCGCGAAGCGCAACGCGCGGCCGGATTGCACGGCTTCAGTGGGTGCCGGTCGCATGGGCGATCAACTCCTCTTCGGTCAGATGGTCGAGCGTCAGCGTGGCTTGCAGGCGTCCCGCGCGCATGACGGCGACGCGATGGCACAAGCCGATCAGCTCGATCAGTTCGGATGAAATGACGATCACCGCGCGGCCCTGCGCGGCGAGACGATGAATCAGGAAATAAATGTCGCGTTTCGCGCCGACGTCGACGCCGCGCGTCGGCTCGTCGAGCACGATGACGTCTGGCTCCGGCTGTAGAAACTTGGCGAGCGCAAGCTTCTGCTGATTGCCGCCGGAGAGCATGCGCGCGCGGCTCGACAGGTCGCCCGTGCGGATGCCGAATTCGCTCACCGCGCTCTTCAATGCGTCGCGACCCGCTTTCATGTCGAGCAGCGGATGCGCGTAACGTTCGAGCGTCATGAGCGTCACGTTGTCCTGCAGGCTCAGGTTCACGTGCAGGCCCTTGCCTTTGCGGTCTTCGCTGAGATACGTGAGGCCGTGGCGCATTGCTTCGCGTGGACTTTTCAGATCGACGGGACGCCCCGCGATTTCGATGCGTCCAGCCGTGCGCTTGCGCAAACCGATGATCGCTTCGAATGCTTCCGTGCGTCCCGCGCCAACCAGTCCGGCGAATCCCAGCACTTCGCCAGCACGCACGTCGAAGCTCAGATCGTCGACCCATTCCGGCACGGCGAGCCCTTGCACTTTCAGCGCGACCGGCGCGGCGGCGGATACCGTGATCTTCTCGGGGAACATGTCGGACACGTCGCGGCCGACCATCAGGTTGGCCATCTGCTGCCGCGCGAGCGCCGCCGTTTCATTGCGCGCGACGAAGCGGCCGTCGCGCATCACGATGGCTTCGTCGGTAATGCGCTCGACTTCATCGAGCTTGTGCGAGATGTAAACGATGGTCACGCCATCGGCCTTCAACTTTGCCATCAGCGTGAAGAGCCGCTCGGTTTCGGACGGCGTGAGCGTTGCCGTCGGCTCGTCCATGATGAGCAGGCGGGCGCGGCGCGACAGCGCTTTCGCGATTTCCACCATCTGCTTTTCCGCGACGATCAGTTCGCGCACCTTCGTGTCGGGCGCCTTGTCCAGTCCGACCTGAGCGAGGTAACGCGCGGCGTCGGCGCGCATCGCTGCATCGTCGACGAACCAGCCGCGCCGCTTCTCGTGGCCGAGATACATGTTTTGCGCGATCGTCAGATGCTCGGCCAGATTGAATTCCTGATGAATCAGCACGATGCCTTGCGCTTCGGCGTCGCGCGAACCGGCAAAGTGTTGCGCATGACCGTCCACCAGCAACGTGCCCGACGTTGCGGTTTCATAGCCGGCGAGAATTTTCATCAGCGTGGACTTGCCCGCGCCGTTCTCACCGAGCAAACCGTAGATGCGCCCCGGCGCGAGATCGAAGCTCACGCCATGCAGCACGCGAACCGGGCCGAAGTCTTTGCGGATGTCGTCGAAGCGGATAGCGAGGCTCATGAGTCACGTGCTCCCGCGAATCACGAGCCGGTGCGGCAGCAGCACACCCGGCACGTTGGCGAGCGGATTGGCAAGCCGCTGCAGCAGAAGGCGCGCGGCGGTTTCGCCCAGTTCGCGCATGGGCTGCGCGATCGTGGTGAGCGGCGGATCGATTTGCGCCGCGATAGAGATGTCGTCGAATCCGACCACGGCGACATCGTCGGGTACGCGCTTGCCGACGCTTCGCAAGCCGTGAAGCACGCCCGTCGCGAGCGTGTCGGACACGGCGAAGATTGCGGTCGGTGCGTCGGGCGGCAGCATCAGCGTTGCCGCCGCCGACGCGCCCGCCTCATAGTCGAGGCTGTTCAGGTTCATGCGCCAGCCGTCGAGCGGCGTGATGCCCGCGTCGGTCAGCGCATCCAGATAGCCTTGCTGACGCTGCCGCGCGTATAGATAGTCGATGTCGGAATTGATGAGGCCGATGCGCCGATGCCCGCGAGACAGAAGGTGCCGAACGGCGTCGCCTGCGGCCCGGTAGTTGTCGATGCCCACATACGGCACGCCCACCGCCGGATCGAACTCACAGCACGCAACCCACGGCAACGCGCCGGATGCATCGCTTTGTGCCTGCTGGATCGTCGCCGGGTCGAGACAGATCGCGCCGTCGGCGCGGCGGCGGCGCAGCAGGTCGAAGTAGCCGCGCTCGCGGCCGGCGTCCGCGCCCGTGTCGCAGAGCAGCATGAAGTAACCGTGCTGGCGCGCAACGCTGTCGATGCCGCGGACGATCTCGGCGTAGAACGGATTGCCGAAGTCGGGGACCATGGTGAGCAACAGGCGGCTTTCGGCGGTGCGCAGATTGCGCGCGAGCTCGTTGACGCGGTAGCCGCTCGCGTCGACGGCGGCGAGCACCCTGTCGCGAGTCGCGGGCCGCACGTTCTCGTGCGCATTCAGCACTCGCGATACGGTCGCCACCGAAACGCCTGCCTGCCTCGCCACGCCCGCGATAGAGAGCCCTTCCGCCGAGCGCGACGCCCGCGAAAGCGGTTGCGGGCGCGGCCCGTCGCCGGTTGCGGACACCGCTGCGGGCTTCGCTTTTGATGTCGATCTGGACAAGGCAGCGGCTTCCGGAAATGTAATCGATTACATTTTTTAGCGAATGAGTGTGGAAGTGCAAGGCCGGATTGCTAGGGATTTACACGGGGGCATCGGCGAAAAGCGCGCGGCGGCGAACACACAGCCCCCGCGACGAACGCGCGAACCCGGCCGGCGCCGGCGCAAGCCCGCTCAGCGCGATGCCCGTCTCGGCCCGGACTGCCGGCACCATTTGGTACAATCCCGCAGTTACCCTGCCGCGGCTTGCGCATCGAGTGTTAGTGCTGACATCAGCGGACTCTCCGCCGAAGCCGCCGCGCAGTGGGAAAATCGCAAAACTCGCCAAACCAGAACCGCCAAACCCACCATGAACATCGAGCAAGCGCGTTTCAACATGATCGAACAGCAGATCCGCCCCTGGGAAGTGCTCGACCAGGACGTGCTGAATCTGCTGTCGATCGTCAAGCGTGAAAACTTCGTCCCCGCCGCATACCGCGATCTGGCTTTCGCCGACTTCGAAGTGCCGTTGCCGGCCGGTCAGCACATGCTGGCGCCGCGCGTCGAGGCGCGCACGCTGCAGGAACTGGCGGTGAAGAAACATGAGAGCGTGCTCGAAATCGGCGCCGGTTCCGGCTACATGGCGGCGCTGCTCGCGCACCGCGCGCAACACGTGCTGACAGTCGATATCGAACCGGAACTCGCGGAACTGGCAAAGAACAACCTGATCGCGAATGGCGTGCTGAATGCCGAAGTCGCGACCGGCGACGCCGCGCGCGGCTGGGCCGCCGCTGCTCCGTACGACGTGATCTGCGTGTCGGGCGGACTGCCCGTGCTGCCGCAGGAAATTCTCGAACACCTGAAGATCGGCGGCCGTCTGGCAGCGTTTGTCGGCACCGCGCCGGTCATGAAGGCGCAGATCATCACGCGTATCGACGAAAAGCAGTACCGCGTTGCCGACGTGTTCGAAACCTACGTCGAACCGCTCGTCAACGCGGTGCAGCCGCCGCGCTTCAAGTTCTGATTCGCGTGTTTTTCACGGACGGCCGGCGCGCCGCCGTCCTCTGAACGGAAGTCTCGCTGATGCAAAACCTGACCGCTCCCGCACTCGCCGAATGGCTCGCCGACACGTCGCGTCCCGCACCCGTGCTGCTCGACGTGCGCGAGCCGTGGGAAATCCAGACGGCGGCGATGGCCGGCATCGTGTCGATTCCCATGCGTGAAATTCCCGCGCGCAGCGAAGAACTCGACGACGACGCGCAGATCGTCTGCATCTGCCACCACGGCGCACGCAGCGCGCAGGTCGCGATGTTCCTCGAATCGCGCGGCCACGCGAACGTCTTCAATCTGCAAGGCGGGATCGACGCATGGTCGCGCCAGGTCGACCCGTCGGTTCCCACTTACTGAGCCCACGGGCAATGAAGCGTCAGCGCGCGCCGCTCCTGGCGTCTGCTCTGGCGCTTGCTTGCGCGCTTGTCTGCGTGTTGCACGCGCCGCTCGCGCAAGCAGTCGATCTCTCCCAACTCTACGACGAAGCACTCTCCAACGACGCGCCACTGCAGAGCGCGCGCGCCGCGCTCGCCGCCAATAGCGAGGAACTGCCGCTCGCACGCGCGAAGCTGCTGCCGCAAGTCTCGGCGTCGCTCAATGGCAGCCGTCAGAGCACGGACTTCGGCGGTGGCTTTCCGGCGTCGTATGGCAACACCTACGGCTATGTGGTCTCGCTTACGCAGCCACTCATTCATGTGGACAGCTGGTACGGCTATGCGCAGGGCAAGCTCGCGGTCGCGTCCGCGCAGGCCTCGTTCGCGCAGGCGCGCCAGGATCTGATCGTGCGCCTTGGCGAGGCGTACTTCGACGCGCTCGCCGCGCAAGACAGCGTTGCCATCGCGCGGTCGCAGAAGGCGTCGATCGCGCAACAACTCGAATCGGCAAAGCGTTCATTCGAAGTGGGCAACACGACGATCACCGACACGAACGAAGCGCAGGCCAAATACGATCAGGCGGTCTCGCAGGAAATCGCCGCGCAGAACGATCTCGCCGTCAAGCTGGCGGCGTTGCAACAGATCGTCGGGCATCCGGTCGAGCATATCGACGGTCTCGCGGCCGGGGCTCCGCTGCCGCCGCCCGTGCCCGCGGACATCAACCAATGGGTCGATGCGGCGAGCGACGCGAACTATCAGGTCGTACTCAGACAGATCGCGCTCGATAACGCGCAGCGCGAAACGTCGAAGGCGAAAGCCGGCCATCTGCCGACTGTGGATCTGGTCGCGAGCCGCTCGCATAGCAGCCTGGGCGCAGCGGGAGCCGGCAACTTCGGCGGGAATTTCGGCGGCGGCTTCGGCAGCGGCGCGAATACGCCTTCGCCCGGCACGCCTGCGCTGGCAGCTGAACTCGGCAACCTGGGCTCCTCGTACACGAACAGCACGATCGGCGTGCAGGTCACGATTCCGCTTTTCGCAGGCGGCGCCACGCAAAGCCGCGTTCGCCAGACGCTCGCACTCGAAGACCAGGCTGCCGCCGATCTCGACACTGCCCGGCGCAACGCGGCGCTCTCCGCGCGCCAGGCGTTTCTCGGCGTGGTCAGCGGGCTCGCGCAAGTGCGTGCGCTGCAGACTGCCGAGCGCTCCGCGCGCACGTCGCTCGAATCGAATCTGCTTGGCTATCAGGTCGGCGTGCGCATCAACATCGATGTGCTGAACGCGCAAGACCAACTCTTCTCCGCACGGCGCGACCTGGCAAAGGCGCGTTACGACACGCTGATCAATAGTCTCAAGCTGAAGGCCGCCACCGCGAACCTCACCGATCAGGACGTCTTGCAGTTGAGCTCGCTGCTATCTCCCGTCGACGATGGCGCATTGACCGCGCTGCCACAAGCGCCCACGGTGCCGCATCCGGGCGCCGCGGCGAAGGGCGCGGCGGGCAAGCTCGGGCGGCGGGGTTTGCCCGGTACGGCCACAACGCAATAGCCGCTGCTGCAGTTCAAAGCCGGGCTGATCCGCGGACTGAGTCGCGGACTGTACCGTTCACCCCGCATATAAATCTATCGCGCTTTCGCGGCGATCTTCCACGCATCTTCCTGCAGAACAGGACCCAACTGTGCGGCCTCACTCTCGCATTTGTCGTCGCGTGCGGCCGCTTTGAACCATCTCCCATCTTTCTGAATGTCATCGGGGCTTAACTTGAGTTACTCAAGATCCGTTCCCATTCGATCTCTTACAACCGACATCAGGAAGCCTATGTTGTGCCAAGCACCCGCACGCCGCCCGTTATCGATTTTCGTTGCTTTATGCACCCTGCTCGCGCTGGGCGCGTGTGGCAGCAGTGACGACCTCCAGAGCAGTGCGGCCGTCGCGCCCGCCCCGCCGGCGGATCCTGGATTTGTGGACAGTGCCTCTATTCCTCCCGTGCCGGCATTCGTCGACAATGCCGCTTCCAATCAAAGAAACGACGCGCACTTCGCGACCCTCGATACGAATGCCGGTGTACGTGTGGTCGCGCGCTTCCTCGACCTGTGGCAGCCGTCGACGATGATTGTCGACGCGGGAGCGTCCGCGCCTGCAGTCGACGGTTTCCCCGCCGTGGTTGCCTCCACATGCTCGGGTCTCATCAACTCAGGCACAGCGTGCGGCACGGTCCTCAATGCGGCCGTGTTGAATCAGAACACGCAGTTCGTCGTCAACGAGACGGTCTCGCGCACCCAGGCGCAAGCGGATGCAGCGTATTTCGACGACCGCCGCAACAAGGGATACAGCGTGACCGACGGTATGGGACCGTTGACCGGCGCATGGCTCGGCCTCACGCAGCAGACCACCACCATCACGTCGATTCCGGCGAACGCGACCACCACGCTGTACAACGACGCAGGCAACAACACGGGCGTTGGCCGTCCGGCCAACGCCGCGTTCGGCACCGTGGTCGACTTTGTCAACGCAATGAGCACGAACGGTTCGACAGAACCGGCGAAGCGCTTCTACAAATACGCGAGGCCGTACCGCTGGAGCAGTTCGGTGGTGGTCGTGCCGACACTCGTGCCGGCCGAAAGCACGACGCCCGCCACCGATGGCGGCTTCATCAGCGGCCATACGGCGGAGGCAATGCGCGACTCGATGGCCATGGCTTACGTGGTCCCGCAGCGCTTCCAGGAAATGATGAGTCGTGCGATGGAACTCGGCGAAAACCGTATCGTCGCAGGCATGCATTCGCCGCTCGACGTGACAGGTGGACGGATGCAGGGCCTGGCGGTTGTGGCTGCCAATCTGTATAACCCGGCCAACGCGTCTTTGAAGGCCGCCGCCTACGCGCAGGCCCAAAGCGCTCTGATGGCTCAAACCAGCACGACGAACAGCACGTTCAACACGTTCGCGCATTCGGGCACGACCGCGACGGACCGTTTCGCCGACTACACGGCCAACCGGTCGAACTATTTGCGCCGCATGACATTCGGCTTCGCGCAAATCGAAGCGACCGATGCAGCGCCGGTGGTTCCGAAGGGTGCGGAACTGTTGCTGGAAACCCGCTTTCCGTACCTCAGCGCGGATCAACGCCGCGTCGTGCTGAAGACGACAGAACTTCCGTCGGGGTATCCCGTCATGGACGATGCCGAAGGCTGGGGCCGCCTGAACATGTTCGCAGCCGCGGACGGCTACGGCGCGTTCAACGGCAATGTGATCGTGTCCATGGACGCGACACAAGGCGGCTTCAACGCGCTGGACACCTGGCGCAACCCGATCTCGGGCGCGGGCAAGCTTACCTTGCAGGGAACCGGCACGCTGAGGCTAGCCGGGGCCAACACCTACTCGGGTGGCTCGCAGATTGCAGGCGGCACGCTCGAAGCCGACTCTGCGTCCGCGCTCGGAACAGGTGACGTGTATCTAGGTGCGGGCTCGCTGGTCATCAATGCGCCCGGTGTGGTTTCCGTCGTCGGCAAATTCACGCAGCTTGCAAATACGACGCTGGAGCTCAATCTCGGCGCCAATGGACAAGGCTCGATGAAGGTCGGCGCTCAGACCACGGTTCTCGGCGGAACGCTGCATGTGAAGTTCGTCGACGGCTTCAAACCCAAGGCGGGCGATACGATCACTGTGATCAGCGGCAATGGTTCGAACGTGAAGTTCTCCGCTGTTTCCGTTGATGGCTTCAAAGCCACGCCGGTCTACTCATCAACCGGCGTTCAGGTCCATCTCGATTCGTAACCAAGGCGGCAAGGCTCCCCGCCTTCGCCACATCGGCTGCGAGTCCGCTCTGCGCGGACTCGCAGCCTTGCATTTACCCCTGAATGAACGCCAGCAGATCAGCGTTGAGCACATCTGCGTTCAACGTCAACATGCCGTGTGGGAAGCCCGGATACGTCTTCAATGTTCCGTTCTTCAACAGCTTGATCGACTTCAGCGCCGCATCGGCAAACGGCACGATCTGGTCGTCTTCGCCGTGCAGCACGAGAGTCGGCACGCTGATCGAGCGAAGGTCTTCGGTCTGGTCCGTTTCCGAGAAGGCCTTGATGCCTTCGTAGTGCGCCTTGGCGCTGCCCATCATGCCCTGACGCCACCAGTTCTGGATCACGCCTTGATGGACCGTCGCGCCCGGACGATTGAAGCCGTAGAACGGTCCCGCCGGAACGTCGACGAAGAACTGCGCGCGGTTGTCGGCAAGCGCCTTGCGAAAGCCGTCGAAGACTTCGAGCGGCAGACCTTCCGGGTTTGCTTCGGTCTTGAGCATCAGCGGCGGCACGGCGCTCACCAGCACCGCCTTCGCGACGCGACCAGACGGTTCGCCGTGCTTCGCCACATAGCGAGCCACCTCGCCGCCGCCAGTCGAATGGCCGATATGCACCGCATTGCGCAGATCGAGCGCTTCAACCACCGCGAACGCGTCGGCGGCGTAGTGGTCCATGTCGTGTCCGTCGGAGACTTGCGACGAGCGGCCGTGGCCGCGCCGGTCATGAGCGATCACGCGGAAGCCCTTCTGAACGAAGAACAGCATCTGCGTATCCCAGTCGTCGGAAGACAACGGCCAGCCGTGATGGAACACGATCGGCTGCGCGTCCTTCGGACCCCAGTCTTTGTAGAAAATTTCGACATTGTCCTTCGTTGTCACGTACGGCATGGTCGTTTCTCCTGTTTCACGTTTTGGGCAATAGCAGACTGGATGATCCGGCGCGAGTGTTACGAAAGCCACCATGGTGGCAACAAACTGTGGAGCGAATCTGGCAACGCGCTGAAAGGAGAATACTGACACGCGCCGCGTTATGGAAGCGCGATGAAAAGAACTGATCGTTGCGCCGCTGCCATCAATCGCCTCTTGGCACGCTCACTCTCGTCGCAATTTATTGCGCCGCTTCGTCCACCCGATTGAGAAATTTCGCAGGGTTTCCCGAATACCAGACAGGCACCATGCTCGGTCCATTTCGGGAGCCGTGTGATGAGACTCATGAAGATAGCGATGCTGGCCGCAACCGTGTTGCCGTTGGCGTCGTATGCCGCACTGGGCGGCCCGCCCGTCACGGGAGCGTCCATGCCGCTCATGCTGCGCGCCGCCACGCCGCAGTTAGCTCCGGCGTCCGCTCCGGCGTCCGCAAGCAGCCAGCCGGCCGGCGGGCTCGTTAGCGCGGCGCCCTACTCGGTGCGTCAGTCGATCGACGCGAACGGCGTCACGATCCGCGAATACGTGTTGAGCGCCAACGTCGTGTTCGCCGTGACCTGGGACGGCCCGGTGCGCCCGAACATGCGCGCGCTGCTCGGCAGCTACTTCGCGAATTACGTTGCGTCCGGACAAAGCGGCGTGCGCGGCTCCGGTCCTCTGATCGAAGGCAACGACGACTTCCGCATCGAATCCGCAGGCCGCCTCGGGCGCTTCTTCGGCATGGCCTGGGTGCCGCGTCTGATGCCCGCGGGCGTGCGTCCGGGCGATCTCGAATAACAGCCATGCGCTTCCCGGGAAAACACATGAATACATTGGAAAAGACGCTGTCGCTCGCGGCGGTCATCGGCGTTCTGGCGCTTGCCGCTTGTGGCGGCGGCGGCGGCGGGGGTGCCGGCTCCGCCACTCAGGGCAATAATTCGGCCGGCTGGAACGCCACACCGCAATGGACACCGCACGGGTCCGGCGCCTCCGGCGGTTCGGGGAACTCGTCGCCGCCCGCTACAGGCGACAACACGGTCACGATCCGCGTCGACAATACGATGGGCGGCGTCAACCTGCTCAAGGCCTCGATCAGGCTATGCGTGCCGGGCAGCCAGAGTGCGCCGCGATGCGTGACCGTCGACAACATGCTGGTCGACACCGGCTCCACCGGCGTGCGGATCGCCGCGCGCGCCATTCCCACACTGGCCCCGCTGCTGCTCACGCAAGTCGGCGAAGTCGACGACATAAGCGGCTCCGCCCCCATCGTCGAATGCATGCCGTTCGCCTCAGGCTATACGTGGGGCTCGGTCAAACGCGCCGACGTTACGATCGGCAGCAAGACAGCGAGCAACCTTCCAATCCAGGTGTACGCGGACAACGCATTCGCCGCCCCCGACGACTGCACGAACTACGGTGCCGACCTGGGCGGCGGCGCCTTCGCTGGCATTAACGGTATTCTCGGCGTCGACAGTTTCGCTACAGACTCAGCCGACGCGGTCACTACCGCGATTCCTGGCAATTACTACTACTGCCCGTCGCAGAACTCGTGCGTTAGCACACGCATGCTAGCCGGCAAGGAAGTGAAGAACCCCGTGGCCGCATTCGCCACGGACAACAACGGCACGATCATCCGCCTGCCCGCTGTGCCCGCCGGCGGCCAGACGAGCGTCACGGGGCAACTGGTGTTCGGCATCGGTACACAGCAGAACAACGCCTTGCCGCCGAGCGCGACCGTGCTCGCCATCGACAAATACGGCGCTTTTACGACGCAGTATCGCGGCAAAGTTTTTACCCGCAGCGTGATCGACAGCGGCACTAATGCATACGCCTTCCCCGACGACACCATCGCGACGAGTGCGGACGGCTGGTACACGCCTGCCACGCCGCTGAATATGAGCGCAACAATGGAGGCCACCAACGGCACAGGCAAGCCGCTCGATATGCCGTTCTCCATTGCCGATACGAGCAACCTGCGGTTGTCCGGCTACTACGCTCTCAGCAACGCCGGCGTGAACTTCGCGTACAGCGGAAAAAACAGCATGTTCCTGTGGGGGCTGCCGTTTTTCTATGGCCGGGACGTCTACACAGTAATGGGGAACGCGAAGGTCGGTAACCAGAGCGGACCGTTCGTCGCGTTCTAGCGTACTGACTCAAAACACGCGCAATGCATGAGGCCGGCGCGGCACGCGCTGGCCTCATTCAAACGCCTGATGCAAAGACCTGATGCAACCCCTACGGCAAACTCCTAAAGTCAGCGCATAAAGCCATCGCCCGAAGCTTCAATCCGTCTCCCTCAACACCTCGGCCACCGTCGCAAAAATCTCGTCGATCTGAGCCTCTTCGATAATGAGCGGCGGCGAGAACGCGAGAATGTCGCCGGTATAGCGTGTCAATACACCCTTCTGGAAACATCGCACGAAGACGTCGTAAGCGCGTGTGCCAGGCGCGCCGTCGCGCGGCGCAAGCTCGACGCCGCCCACCAGCCCGAGATTGCGAACGTCGATCACATGCCGTTCACCGCGCAGCTTATGAATCGCGCGCTCGAATAGCGGCGCCATCCGCGCGGCCCGATCGAACAACTGCTCGCGCTCGTAGAGGTCGATCGTCGCGCATGCCGCCGCAGCCGCAATCGGATGTCCCGAGTACGTATAGCCATGAAACAGCTCGATGCCGCCTGGCGCGCCGTTCACGATCGAGTCGTGAATCTGGCCGCTTGCGGCCACCGCGCCCATCGGAGCGGCCGCGTTGTTGGTGCCCTTCGCCATCGTTAGCAGGTCGGGCGTGACGCCGAAGTACTGCGCGGCGAACGGCGCGCCGAGGCGGCCCCAACCGGTGATGACTTCGTCGAAGATCAGCAGAATGCCGTGCTTGTCGCAGATCTCGCGCAACCGTTGAAGATAACCTTGCGGCGGAATCAGCACGCCTGTCGATCCGGCCACCGGCTCGACGATCACCGCCGCAACCGTCGACGCATCGTGCAGCGCGACGATCCGCTCGAGTTCGTCGGCGAGATGCGCGCCCCACGCCGGTTGGCCTTTCGAATAAGCGGCATCTTTGATGTTCAGTGTATGCGGCAAATGATCGATCGACGGCAGTAGCGCGCCCGAAAACGCCTTGCGGTTGGGCGCAATGCCGCCCACGGAAATACCGCCGAAGCCGACGCCGTGATAGCCGCGCTCGCGTCCGATGAAGCGGGTGCGTTGTCCCTCGCCACGCGAGCGGTAATAGGCAAGCGCGATCTTCAGCGCGGTGTCGACTGCTTCCGAGCCTGAGTTCACGAAGAAGATGTGCTTCAGATCCCCCGGCGTGTGTCGCGCGATTTTCGTCGCGGCTTCGAATGCTTTCGGGTGGCCCATCTGGAACGTGGGCGCGAAATCCATCTCAGCAGCCTGAGCCTGCACGGCGGCCACGATTTCATCGCGGCAGTGCCCTGCGTTCACGCACCACAGGCCCGCGGTGCCGTCGAGAATGCGCCGCCCATCATGCGATGTGTAGTACATGCCCTTCGCGCTCGCGAGCAGACGCGGCGCGCTCTTGAACTGGCGATTGGCGGTGAAGGGCATCCAGAACGCGGACATATCGGGTTGATTGGCGCCGGCGGATTCAGTCATCTCATATCTCCATGCAGAACTGTCGACGGGAATTAGCGCTTCAGCGCTTAGTCCCGTCCCATGCAAAGGCCAGTAAGCGGTCTTTCAGTGTAGGCACAACACAGCGCATGCACAAAGCAGCGGCGCATGTGCACCGCCAAAGCCCGCTGGCCGATCGTCACGCTTCGTCGCGGCGCGGCGCGCACCTGAACGAGGCGCGTCGAAGCCATGTGCACCAGATTCGTACGCCAAGCCGCATAAGCCCGCTCGCGTGGAGGCGCGCCGCAGCGCGCGAAGCCGCGGAGTGCTGCGCGTTCCTCACATGGCATGTGCCTTGCAGTACACGAGCGGCAAGTCATGCGGGGCAAGCCCCGTGGCTGAAATCGACGCCCATAAACATTCATCATCAATGGCAAGGGGATATACATGAAACGTCGCAGTCTGTTGAAGTTCGGCTCCATGTCCGGCGCGCTCGCGCTTGCAGGTCGCGCGCCGTTCGCGCACGCACAGTCCGCGAGCGGCCCGATCAAGGTGGGCATCCTGCATTCCCTGTCCGGCACGATGGCGATCTCCGAGACATCGCTGAAAGACACCGCGCTGATGACGATCGCTGACATCAACAAGAACGGCGGCGTGATGGGCCGTCAGCTTCAGCCGGTGGTGGTGGACCCCGCTTCGAACTGGCCGCTCTTCGCCGAAAAAGCGCGTCAGTTGATCACGCAGGAAAAGTGCGCGGTGGTGTTCGGCTGCTGGACATCGGTGTCGCGCAAGTCGGTGCTGCCGGTGTTCGAAGAGCTCAACGGCCTGCTCTTCTACCCGGTCCAGTACGAAGGCGAAGAGATGTCGCGCAACGTGTTTTACACGGGCGCCGCGCCGAACCAGCAGGCGATCCCTGCAACCGAATATCTGATGAGCGCGGAAGGCGGCGGCGCAAAGCGCTTCTTCCTGCTCGGCACCGACTACGTGTATCCGCGCACGACCAACAAGATCCTGCGCGCGTTCCTGAAGTCGAAGGGCGTGCAGGAGGCCGACATCCAGGAGGTCTATACGCCGTTCGGCCATAGCGACTACCAGACCATCGTCGCGAACATCAAGACCTTCTCGCAAGGCGGCAAGACGGCCGTGATCTCGACGGTGAACGGCGACTCCAACGTGCCGTTCTATAAGGAACTCGGCAACCAGGGGCTGAAGGCTTCCGATGTGCCGGTCGTAGCGTTCTCGGTCGGCGAGGAAGAACTGCGCGGCATCGACACGAAGCCGCTGGTGGGCAACCTCGCGGCATGGAACTACTTCATGTCCGTGCGCAACCCCGCCAACGAGAAGTTCAAGAAACAATGGGCCGCGTGGGTCAAGGAGAACAATCTGCCTGGCGGTACCAAGCGCGTGACGAACGACCCGATGGAAGCGACTTTCGTCGGCATCCACATGTGGAAGCAGGCCGTCGAAAAGGCGAAGAGCACCGAAGTCGACAAGGTGCGCGTGGCGATGATCGGCCAGCAGTTCGCAGCGCCGTCGGGCTTCACGCTCGAAATGGACGGCAACCACCACCTGCACAAGCCGGTGATGATCGGCGAAGTGCGCGCAGACGGTCAGTTCAACGTGGTGTGGCGCACCAAGACCGCGGTTCGCGCACAGCCGTGGAGTCCGTTCATCGCAGGCAATGCAGGCAAGCCGGATGTGGTCAGCTCGATCCCGGCGTTTCTGAAGCGCTCGCGGGTCGCTTAACAGCACCGCGTATGACGGCGGCTCGAGTGGCCGCCGTCATGTGTCGAGGCGAACTCGGGCGAATTCCAGGTGAACTCCCGGCGACCGTTACCGTGTTCCGGCACGCGCAACGAGTTCGCCGCGAATCCGGCATGCGCAGCAATTGCAATCGAAACTCGCGCGCGCCCGGCGAGCGATCACGGCCGTAATGCTTGCGACCCGATCCGCTCGACACTGCCCCATGCGATTCGGCGGCTGAACGAAGCCGTGCAGCGTGCGGCACAACACCGGCCCGCATTCAACCGGCGCGATGCGAGCATTGCAAAGCGCGTCGCCGGTCATTCTTCAAAGGCCATCATGGCGTTTTCATTCCTCACTTTTGCACAGCGGTTCGCGCGACGCAGCGTCAGCAGCACCGCTCTTGCGTTGCTCACGTTGGTTGCGTTGGGCTCGCTGACGCCGCATGCCGCGTTCGCGTTGACCGCGGCCGATGTCGCGCCGCTCGCCGCCGACGACTTCGACGCGAAGTCCGCAGCCATCGACAAACTCATCGCCAATCACGACAAGGAGTCGGTCGCGGTGCTAAAGGCGTTGTCCGAAGACGGCGTGCTCGCCACCGACTCAGGCGCCGTGCTGCTGCAGGACGGCGACGCGACGCGCGATGCCGTCACCGGCAAGACCGTCGCCGCAAGCGACGCACAACCCGTCACGTTGAACAATCTGCTGCGCTCGAAAGTGGCGGGCGCGCTCTCGGGCTTACAGCTCGACTCGCCCGATAAAGCGACGCGCGAGCAAGCCATCAACGCGCTGCTGAAAAACCCTGACCCGTCGATCAAGCCGCTCGTCGACACGGCCCGCGCAAAAGAAACCGACCCGGCACTGAAGAAGCGCCTCGACACGCTGTGGGCAATGACCGCGCTGCATGACGCCGACGCGGCTAAACGTCTCGAAGCAGTGAAGCTCGTCGCCGCGCGGCACGATCTCGACATGAACGAACTGCTGCGACCGCTCGTCGCGAAAAAGCCCGACGGCACTTTCGCGGAAGCCGACGCTCGCGTGCGGGCCGCGGCGCAAAGCGGTATCGACGAACTCGACGCAATCCAGCGCCGCGGCGAAATCGCCGGCACGCTGTTCGCGGGTCTGTCGCTCGGCAGCGTGCTGCTGCTCGCGGCACTCGGGCTTGCCATCACGTATGGCCTGATCGGCGTCATCAACATGGCGCACGGCGAATTCCTCATGATCGGCGCCTACGCCACGTATGTCGTGCAGAACCTCTTTCAGCGCTTCGCGCCCGGCGGCTTCGACTGGTATCCGCTCGTCGCGGTGCCCGCGTCGTTCGTTGCGGCGGCGCTCGTCGGCATCGTGATCGAGCGGCTCGTGCTCAAGCATCTGTATGGCCGTCCGCTCGAAACGCTGCTGACCACCTTCGGCATCAGCCTGATCCTGATTCAGGCGACGCGGATGCTGTTCGGCGCGCAGAACGTGCAGGTCGTCAATCCTTCGTGGATGAGCGGCGGCGTGACCGTCATGGCCAACCTGATCCTGCCGTACAACCGGCTCGCGATTCTCGCGTTTTCGCTGATCGTCGTCGGCATTGCATGGGCCGTGTTGACGAAGACCCGCCTCGGTCTCTTCGTGCGCGCCGTCACGCAGAACCGCCGCATGGCAGCATGCGTCGGCGTGAAGACCGCACGGGTCGACTCGTATGCGTTCGCGTTCGGCGCTGGCATCGCGGGACTCGGCGGCTGCGCGTTATCGCAGATCGGCAATGTCGGGCCCGACCTCGGGCAAAGCTACATCATCGATTCGTTCATGGCAGTCGTGCTCGGCGGCGTGGGTCAACTGGCGGGCACGGTGATCGGCGGCTTCGGGCTCGGACTCGTAAGCAAGGCGATCGAGCCGTTCTGGGGCGCCGTGCTCGCGAAGATCGCGGTACTCGTGCTGATCGTGCTGTTCATCCAGAAGCGTCCGCAGGGCATGTTCGCCCTCAAGGGCCGTAGCGCGGAGGCATGAGATGACATCTGCAACTTCTTCTTCGGCCGCGTCCGGTCATGTCGGCACAGCGGATGGCAACCCGGGCGGCAACTTAGCCGGCCGCGTCGCGCAGTCGGGCTTTGCCCTCGGCTTGCCGCCGCGTCCCGCGCTGCTGTCGCGCCGTGCATGGCTTGCGCTGATCGCGCTGATCGTCGTGTTCGGCCTCGGCGTGCCGTTCGCTACACTGGTGGTGCCGGAAGCGAGTCCGCTGCACCTGTCCGCTTACGCGACGACCATCACCGGCAAGTTCATGTGCTACGCGATCGCGGCGCTCGCACTCGATCTGGTGTGGGGTTACTGCGGCATTCTGAGTCTCGGGCACGCGCTCTTCTTCGCACTGGGCGGCTACGCGATCGGCATGTACCTGATGCGCGCAATCGGCCACGACGGCAAGTACGGCAGCGATCTGCCCGACTTCATGGTGTTCCTCGACTGGCATCAACTGCCGTGGTATTGGCAAGGCACGCAGCATCTGGGCTATGCGCTCCTGCTCGTGGTGCTGGTGCCGGCAGTGGTGGCATGGGTATTCGGCTTCTTCACGTTCCGCTCGCGGGTGAAGGGCGTCTATCTGTCGATCATTACGCAGGCGATGACGTTCGCTGCCATGCTGCTCTTCTATCGCAATGAGACGGGCTTCGGCGGCAATAACGGCTTCACCGATTTCAAGCGCATCGGCGGCTTTCCAATCACGCATGCTGGAACGCGCACTGCCCTGCTGCTGATCACGTTTGCGGTGCTGATCGTCGCGTTCCTCGGCGCGCGGGCCATCGTCACCTCGAAGCTGGGCCGCGTCGTGACCGCCGTGCGCGACGGCGAAACGCGCCTGATGTTCCTCGGCTACAGTCCGCTCGCGTACAAACTCTTCGTATGGACCGTGTCCGCCGTGTTGTGCGGCATTGCCGGCGCGTTGTACGTGCCACAGGTCGGCATCATCAATCCGGGTGAGATGTCGCCTGGCAATTCGATCGAAATGGCCATCTGGGTAGCCGTCGGTGGACGCGGCACGTTGATTGGGCCGATTGTCGGCGCGTTTGCAGTGAACGGCGCGAAGAGCTTCTTCACGGCAAACTTTCCTGAATACTGGCTGTTCTTCCTCGGTCTGATTTTCGTGCTGGTCCCGCTGTTTCTGCCGAACGGCATCATGGGACTGGTCGAACTCGTGACGCGCAAGAGGAACCGCTCATGAACGAAAACCCGATGGTTCCCGACCTGGCTTTGCCCGAACATCCTTCTGAACACGCGTTGAGCGGCGTCGCGAGCATGGGGCACGTTGTCGTTCCCGGCGAGATCGACGTTTCCCACGGCACGATCCTGTATCTCGAAGACGTGACCGTGAGCTTCGACGGCTTTCGTGCGTTGAATGCGCTGACACTTTCTATCGACGCCGGCGAATTGCGCTGCATCATCGGACCGAACGGCGCGGGCAAGACGACGATGATGGACGTGATCACCGGCAAGACCTCGCCCGATTCGGGCAAAGTGTTTCTCGGCCAGTCGATCGACCTCACGCGAATGAACGAGCCGTCCATTGCGCGTGCCGGCATTGGACGCAAGTTCCAGAAGCCGACGGTTTTCGAGCAGCATCCCGTGTGGGAAAACCTCGAACTTGCGATGAAGACCGACAAGGGATGGCTTGCGTCGTTGCGGGCGCGGCTAGATCGCGAAGCGCAAGCACGCATCGAAGAAACGCTCGTCCTGATCGGTCTGGAATCCGAGGCGCGGCGTCTTGCCGGCGAACTGTCGCACGGACAGAAGCAGCGGCTCGAAATCGGCATGTTGCTGATGCAGCAACCGGCGCTGCTGCTACTCGACGAACCTGCCGCGGGCATGACCGACGACGAGACGATGCAGCTGGCAGACCTGCTCAACCATCTGCGAGGCACGTGCTCGATGATGGTCGTCGAACACGACATGGAGTTCGTGAAAGCTCTATCGGGCGATACCGGCAAGGTCACGGTGATGGCCGAAGGGCGCGTGCTCGCGCACGGCACGCTCGACGAAGTGAAACGCGACGAGACGGTGATCGAGTCGTATCTTGGCCGCTGAGCGGACTGGCCAGTCAAAGGGTCGAACGGACATGCTAGAAGTAGAAAACCTGAACCAGTACTACGGCGGCAGCCACATTCTTCGCGATGTGAAGCTCACCGTGCCCGATGGCAAACTCACCGTGCTGCTCGGCCGCAATGGCGTGGGCAAGACGACGTTGCTGCGCTGCCTGATGGGCGTCGTGCAGACGAAGAGCGGCTCGATCGCCTGGCGCGGCGCGCCGATCACGAAGCTGCCCACCTATTCTCGCGTCGAGAAAGGGCTTGCCTACGTGCCGCAAGGACGCGATATTTTTCCGCGGCTCACCGTCGAAGAAAATCTGCTGGTGGGCGCCGCCAGCAAGAAGGCACCGAAGAAGATTCCCGATCGCATCTATGAGTTGTTTCCCGTGCTCAAGGATATGCGCAGCCGTCGCGGCGGCGATCTGTCGGGCGGTCAGCAACAGCAGCTCGCGATCGGCCGGGCATTGATGAGCGATCCGCAACTGCTGATTCTCGACGAACCCACGGAAGGCATCCAGCCGTCGATCATTCAGGACATTGGGCGCACGCTGCGTCAGCTGGTCGAAGAGATGGGCATGACCGTGCTGCTCGTCGAGCAGTACTACGACTTTGCTAAGGACATTGCCGACCGCTATTGGGTGATGAGCCGCGGCGAGATCGTCGCGGGCGGCGAAGGCGCGAACATGGATGCGGATGGCGTGCGTGCGCTGATCGCGGTGTGACGCTCTCGCGTGGGTGAGCGTGCTATGCTCGGCGCGTCTCGGGCCGGGTCCGCACGCTCCTGGGCTTGCGGCTTCCCTTCTTGTACCTTCCTGTACCAATACGTCGATCGCACGTTCATTCGCATGTCGCTTCACGAAAATCACGCCACGCTCGCTACTGTGCAACCCGAAGCGAAAGCCGAGACGCATGCGCATTGGCGCGCGCGGCTCGAACTTGGCTTCGTCAGGCATGGCGAGCGCAGCGTCCTGCAGCATCGGCTGCACGATGGCCCGCTGCGTGTCCAACGGCCGTTGTATCCGGAAGGTCAGGCTGTTTGTCACGCAGTGATCGTGCATCCGCCGGGCGGGATCGCGGGCGGCGATCAACTCGATATAGAAGTCAATGTGGGTGCTCATGCGCATGCTGTGATCACGACGCCCGGCGCGACCAAGTGGTACAAATCCAATGGACGCTCCGCGCGGCAGCATATCGCTGTACGCGTCGATGAACATGCGAAGCTCGACTGGCTGCCGCAGAACAATATCGTTTTCGATCATGCAAAGGCAGACCTCGACTTCTCGCTGACACTCGACGAAGGCGCAACGGCGATCGGTTGGGATGCGACGCAGCTCGGGCGGCAAGCGGCCGGCGAGCGGTGGTCCGATGGAAGCCTGCGGGCGGTGTCGCGTATCGCGCGGGCTCACGGCGAGTTGTTGTGGCTTGAGCGGGCGAGCCTCGTTGCCGGCGACCCGTTGCGCGACGCGGCTCAGGGGCTTGGCGGCTTTCCTGCGTATGGCACGCTGTGGGCCGTTGGCGCGGCTTGCGACGACGCGCTCGCTGAAGCGCTGACCGCGCAGCTTCCCTTCGACGACTCCGTGCGCGCAGCGGCTTCCTGCGTGACCAGTGGCGTATTGCTCGTGCGCGCCGTGTCGCGATCAATGGAGACGTTGCAGCGCGCGTTGACGCAATGCTGGTTGCAGTTGCGGCCCGTCGTGCATGGCGTCGAGGCGGTGCCTTTGAGAATCTGGACGACGTAGGCGACCTGCGCAAAATCACCACGCCTTCGCCGCACGCGGCAGCGCCGCAGCTTCTTAACCAATCACACCCGCAATCACACCCGCTTTCACACCCGCTTTCACCGCGTAAGACAAGTCCGCACCAACTCGAAGCAATCTCGGGCCCCTATCTGGTGCGTCGTCTGGCAAACCTCCCCAACAGCCCCCGCCGCACCACGATGGCACACACCTTGCGTTGCTAGCGGCCGACGCTGCCGCTTCCTCGCCGCCAGCCGCCTGCCCGCCACCACCACAGCTACTACAAATGAACCGACCAACGCTTCGTTCCGCCCGCCGCACGCTCCTCGCCGCACTGCTCGTTTCGCCTGTCCTCGCAATCACCGCCCCTGTGGCGCACGCCGATACGCTCGACAACATCGCCAAGGCAGGCGTGCTCAAGGTCGCCGTGCCGGAAGACTATCCGCCGTTCGGTTCGGTCGGCCCAGACATGAAGCCGCAAGGCTATGACATCGACACCGCCGCGCTGCTCGCGAAGTCGATGAACGTGAAGCTCGAACTGGTGCCCGTGAACAGCGCGAACCGCATTCCCTATCTGCAAACGAACAAGGTCGATCTGGTGATCTCGTCGCTCGGCAAGACGCCCGACCGCGAAAAAGTGATCGACTTCTCCAACGCGTACGCGCCGTACTATCAGGGCGTGTTCGGCCCCGCCGACATCAAGGTCAGCGGCCCCGCCGATCTGACCGGCAAGACGGTCGGCGCGACGCGCGGCGCGCTCGAAGAACTCGGTCTCACGCAAATGGCGCCGAACGCCACGATCAAACGCTTCGAGGACAACAACGCGACCATTGCCGCGTTCCTGTCGGGCCAGGTTCAGTTGATCGCTGCCGGCAACATCGTCGCCGCCGCGATTCTGGCTAAGAATCCGCCGCGCCGTCCTGAGCCTAAGTTCGTCATCAAGAACTCGCCGTGTTTTGTCGGCATGAACAGGAACGAACCGCGCCTGCAGCAGAAGGTGAACGCCGCCATCGCGCAAGCCAAGCAGGACGGCACGCTCAATACGATGTCGAAGAAGTGGTTCGGCGCAGCGCTGCCCGCGGATCTGTAAGCGCGTCGTTAGCCGGGCTTGATAGCGTCGCTGTCTTGTCCGGCATTGCATGGGTCGCATCGGCGACCCGCAACGCATATCATTGTCGCAGCCCGATTCCTTCGGATCGGGCGCAACCCACCGCACTCATTCGATGAAGCTAACACCTCGCGAGAAGGACAAGCTGCTGATCTTCACCGCCGCGCTGCTTGCCGAGCGGCGCCGCGCACGCGGCCTCAAACTGAATTATCCGGAAGCGGTCGCGTTCATCACCGCCGCGCTGATGGAAGCGGCGCGCGACGGCAAGACCGTCGCCGAGGTCATGCACTACGGCACGACGCTGCTCACTCGCGACGACGTCATGGAAGGCGTGCCCGAGATGATCCCCGACATCCAGGTCGAAGCCACGTTTCCCGACGGCACGAAGCTCGTCACGGTTCATCATCCCATTCCCTGATCCGCTGAATCCCGCTAAACCTAACAAGGCACGCCCATGATTCCCGGCGAACTCATCACCGACGACGGCGAACACGAACTCAACGCGGGCCGCGCCACCGTCACGGTGCTCGTGTCGAATACCGGCGACCGGCCGGTGCAGATCGGCTCGCACTACCACTTCTATGAAGTGAACGACGCACTCGCTTTCGACCGCGAAGCCGCACGCGGCTTCCGGCTGAACATCGCCGCGGGCACCGCGGTGCGTTTCGAGCCCGGCCAGGAGCGCACCGTCGAACTCGTCGAACTGGCGGGTGAGCGCATCGTCTATGGCTTCAACGGCAAGGTGATGGGCAAGCTGTGACGCGCCGCGCGCGCTCATCCGCTTGCACCGCCCTGCTCAATTCCGGACTGACATCATGACCTTACGCATTGGCCGCCGCGCATACGCGGAAATGTTCGGCCCCACCACCGGCGACCGCGTGCGTCTCGCCGATACCGAGTTGCTGATCGAAGTGGAGCGCGACTTCACCACGTACGGCGAAGAAGTGAAGTTCGGCGGCGGCAAGGTGATTCGCGACGGCATGGGCCAGTCGCAGCGCGTGCATGCCGACGTCGTCGATACCGTTGTGACCAACGCGGTGATTCTCGACCATTGGGGCATCGTGAAGGCCGACATCGGCATCAAGAACGGCCGCATCGCGGCTATCGGCAAGGCGGGCAATCCCGACATTCAGCCGAACGTGACGATCGCGATCGGCGCATCCACGGAGGTGATCGCCGGTGAAGGGCTGATCGTGACGGCGGGCGGCATCGACACGCATATTCACTTCATCAGTCCGCAGCAGATCGAAGAAGCGCTCGCCAGCGGCGTGACGACGATGCTCGGCGGCGGCACAGGTCCGGCAACGGGCACCAATGCGACCACCTGCACGCCGGGTCCGTGGCATCTCGAACGCATGCTGCAAGCAGCGGACGGCTATCCGATGAACCTCGGCTTCCTCGGCAAAGGCAACGTGAGCCAGCCGGAGCCCGCGCTCGAACAGATCGCGGCGGGCGCGATCGGCCTGAAGCTGCACGAAGACTGGGGCACGACGCCGGCCGCAATCGACAACTGCCTGTCCGTCGCCGACGACACCGACACGCAGGTCGCCATTCACACGGACACGCTGAACGAAGCGGGTTTCGTCGAAGCGACCGTGGCGGCGTTCAAAGGCCGCACGATTCATACGTATCACACGGAAGGCGCAGGCGGCGGCCACGCGCCCGACATCATCAAGGTATGCGGCGAAGCGAACGTGCTGCCTTCGTCGACGAATCCGACGCGGCCCTACACCGTCAACACGCTCGAAGAACATCTCGACATGCTGATGGTTTGCCACCACCTGGACCCGTCGATTGCGGAAGACATTGCGTTCGCCGAGTCGCGCATTCGCCGCGAGACCATCGCCGCGGAAGACATCCTGCACGATCTCGGCGCCCTTTCCATGCTGTCGTCGGATTCGCAGGCGATGGGCCGCGTGGGCGAAGTCATCATCCGCACGTGGCAGACCGCGCACAAGATGAAAGTGCAACGCGGCGCGCTACCCGAGGACACCGCACGGCACGACAATTTCCGCGCGAAGCGCTATGTCGCCAAGTACACGATCAACCCGGCAATCACGCACGGCATTGCGCATGAAGTCGGGTCTATCGAGCCCGGCAAGTGGGCCGATCTCGTGTTCTGGGAGCCCGCGTTTTTCGGCATCAAACCGTCGTTGATCCTCAAAGGCGGCATGATCGCAATGGCACAAATGGGCGATCCGAACGCGTCGATTCCCACGCCGCAGCCGGTGCATTATCGCGAGATGTTCGCTACGCGCGGCGGTGCACTCGGGCGCACGTCGCTGACTTTCGTTTCGCAACTCGCCGCCGATGCGGGCGTCGCGGAGCGCTATGGCCTGAACAAGCGTATCGTGGCTGTGAAGAACTGCCGAAACATCACGAAGGCAGACATGATTCACAACGCGTGGCGCCCGTCGATCAGCGTCGATCCGGAAACCTATCAGGTGATCGCCGACGGTCAACTGCTGACCTGCGAACCGGCGACTGTCCTGCCGATGGCGCAACGCTATTTTCTGTTCTGACCATGCGCACACTCGACAAACTGGTTGCACCGCATCTCAAACTCGCGCCGGTGCTGGTGAAGCGCGCGCCGACGCTAACGCTTGCTTTCGACGAGCGCCGCAAGAGCCGCCTTGCTGCCACGCTCGACACCGGCGAAGAAGTGGCGGTACTGCTGCCGCGCGGCACCGTGCTGCGCGACGGCGATGTGCTAATTGCGGACGATGGCGGTCTCGTGCGAATAGTCGCCGCGCCGGAAGCCGTGCTGGTGGTCCGTGCGAAAGACGCGTTGACGCTCACGCGAGCGGCGTATCACCTGGGCAATCGACATACGCCTGTGGAAGTCGGCGCGGATTATCTGAAGCTCGAATACGATCCGGTGCTGGCCGATATGCTGAAGCGTATCGGCGCGACGGTCGATCAGGTTTCGATGCCGTTCCAGCCGGAGTCCGGCGCGTACGGCGGCGGCCATAAGCACGGCCACGACGAGACGTTCGCCGAAGACTACGCATTGGCGCAGCAGGTGTTCGGCGAGCATCATGGGCATGAGCATTCTCATGATCACGGGCATGGGCATGCGCACGATCACGGGCACGAAGGCCACGTCCACGACGAATCTTGCGGCCACGCGCATCACCATCACCATGCGCATCGCTGAACTTACCGCGCTACTGCACCTCGCGTCGCCGGCGCTGCCTATCGGCGCCTTCAGCTACTCGCAGGGTCTCGAAGCGGCGATCGAAGCGCAACTGATCACCGACGCCGATTCGGCACGCGCCTGGATCGCGAGCGGCCTCACCGATGTGCTCGCGCATGGCGAACTGCCGTTTCTCGCGCACCAGATGGAGCGCTGGCGCACACACGACGCGCCCGGCCTCGCGCAGGCGAATGGCGAGTTCCTCGCGAGCCGCGAGTCGGCCGAATTGCGGCGTGAAACCGAACAGATGGGCTGGTCGCTGCGGCAATTGTGCACGTCGCTCGAATGGGGCGATGCGGCGCGGCGCGCGACGCTCGCCTCGATGACGCCGCTCGCGCAACCCACCGCGTTCGCTTTTGCAGCCTATGCACACGATGCCGCCGTCGACGCCGCGCTTGCCGCGTACGCGTTCAGCTGGGTCGAGAACCAGGCCGCCGCAGCATTGAAAGCCGTGCCGTTGGGACAACTGGCGGGGCAACGCATCATCGTCGCGTTGCGCGAGCCGATCAATGCGGCGGTCGAGCGCGCTTTAGCCACGTCGCCGGAAAATATCAATACTTTCGCGCCGCAACTCGGCATTCTGTCGGCGCGTCACGAGTCGCAATATTCGCGGCTTTTTCGCTCATAAAACGATCCATCATGAACGCACCTCATCATCCCGCTCACTCGTCCGTCCGCACGAAGAAACTGCCGCCGCTGCGCGTGGGAGTAGGCGGCCCGGTCGGCTCGGGCAAGACCACGTTGCTCGAAATGCTCTGCAAGGCGATGCGCGAACAGTACGACCTCGTCGCGATCACCAACGACATCTATACGAAAGAAGATCAGCGCTTGTTGACCGTGGCGGGCGCGTTGCCGGCCGAGCGGATCATGGGTGTGGAGACGGGCGGCTGTCCGCATACCGCGATTCGCGAGGACGCGTCGATCAACCTCGAAGCTGTCGATCGCATGCTCACGCGTTTTCCGGATGCGGACATCGTCTTTATCGAATCGGGCGGCGATAACCTCGCGGCGACCTTCAGCCCGGAACTGTCGGACCTGACGATTTACGTAATCGACGTGGCAGGCGGCGAGAAGATTCCGCGCAAAGGCGGCCCAGGCATTACGAAATCGGATCTGCTCGTGATCAACAAGACGGACCTCGCGCCGATGGTCGGTGCGAACCTCGACGTCATGGCTTCCGACGCGAAGAAAATGCGCGGCGAGCGGCCTTTCGTGATGAGTAATCTGAAGGCGCTCGACGGCTTGGACGACGTGGTGCGGTTTATCGAGCGAAAGGGGCTGTTGAAAGTTTGAAGGCAAGCGCTGAGTCTCCTCATCACTCGTTTGTCCTCACTCCGGCAACAACGCCATCAACACATCCACGGTGCGCGCGGTCGCCCCGCGATGACGCGCGGCAAACGCCGAGGCCGCGCCGCCCATCATGAGCCGTCGCGCCTTGTCGTTGAAGAGTTCGCGCAGTGCTCGCGCCAGATCGGCCGGATCCTGCACCTGCACCGCTGCGCCTGCGGCGACTGCATCGGCCGTGGCCTGCGTGAAGTTGAACACGTGCGGCCCGATCAGCACGGGCACACCCACCGCGCAGGCTTCGATCAGATTCTGTCCGCCGAGCGGCAACAGACTGCCGCCGATAAACGCGAGGTCCGAGGCCGCGTAATAAGGGCCCAGTTCGCCCATCGAGTCGCCGAGCAGCACATTCACGTCCGCCGGCAAAGCGGGCACACCGCCGCTCACAGCCGCTGACGCAACCTTCGCATCCGGCGCCCATGTCGAACGTCGTGCGAGTCGCAGCCCGGCTTTCTCGACGAGCGCTGCAACCTCATTAAAACGCTGTGGATGGCGCGGCACGAGAATCAACAGCGCATTCTCAACGTCGAGGGCCGCGAACGCCTGCAACACGAGTTCCTCTTCGCCTTCGCGTGTACTTGCCGCCACCCACACGGGTCGCGCGCCGATTGCCGCGCGCCACGCATGACCGCGCGCCGCCAGTTCCGGCGGCGTGCTCATGTCGAATTTAAGATTGCCGAGTACCGCGACGTTGCGCGCGCCGAGCGCCGTCAACCGTTCCGCGTCCGATGGGCTCTGCGCCAGCACACGCGCAAAGCCGCCGAACACGTCTTTCGTCGCGCCGCCGAATCTGGCGGCCCGCTTGTATGAGCGCGCCGACATCCGCGCGTTGGTCAACACCAGTGGGACGTCGGCGCGCCGGCATTCGTCGATCAACGTGGGCCACACTTCGGTTTCCATTACCAGACCGAGCGACGGCCGCCACGCGCGCAGAAAGCGCCGCACCGCGTGCGGCATGTCGTACGGCAGATAGCTGCGCATCACGCGGTCGCCGAAGATCTGCTCTCCGGTCGCGCGACCGCTGGGCGTCATATGGGTCAACAGAATGCGTGCGTCCGGACGCGCTTTGATGAGCGCGTCGATCAGCGGTTGCGCGGCACGCGTCTCACCGACCGACACCGCGTGCACCCAGATCAACGGCGCGTCGTCTTCGGGCAAACGTCCGCGAACATAGCCGAAGCGCTCGCCGATATGTTCCCGATAACCGCGCTCCTTGCGCGAACGGACCAGCAGACGCAGCACCGCAACCGGCGCGATGATCCACCAGAGCGCCTTATAGATTGCCCTTAGCATCGGCGCTCCGCATCATGCAAGCGCGCAGCGTGCAGCTCGCAAATACCGTGCGGATGCAATGGCCCTGGCGCAGCCGGATGGCCAGCCATCGGCGCGCGACGGTGCACAAAGTCTGGCGAGCCCGAACGAACCGCGGCGCTCAAACCAGCGCCCTGCCCTTCAGGCGTTCAAGTATGCCGAGCGGCGCACATTCGGGTTGCACCATTGCCTTGACCGGCAGGAAGAACGTCTGCTCGAGCATGAACTGACCGGACATGACCGCGTGCGAAGTCTGATCTGAGAAGCACACCCACACGCTGCCCGGCGGAAACGGCATGGTCTCCTGCGGACTTGTCTTCTGATATTCCATGTCGGCCTTCATGCCGTCGTGCAGATGGAGCATCAGATGGTCGTACTCGCTGCGCGGCGATTTCGTTACGTGCAACAGATTCAGCAGCCACGCTGCGCCCGGCATTTGCGGCTTGATGCGCGGCAGAAAGCGTTTGGCCATGTCCTCGAACGGTTCGCCGACTCGCCATACACGCGGCACGCCATTCGGATTGACGTTGGTGAACACACGCAGAATGCGTTCGCCGTAATTGGGCCGCGACGGAAAGGCGTCCACATGCAAGCGGCTATCGTCCTTGCGCCATGACGTTTGCCGTGTTTCTACCTGATGCAGCCGCAAACTCGTGGGCGCTACGCGCAGCTTGCCGTTGTATTCGGGAAAGAGCCCGTCGACGAGCGTGCGCGCATTCGTTTGATAACGCGCGATCAATGCGCGCACCGCAGACTGCGTGACCGCGTTGCCGGCCACGCCATGCAATGCGCCGCCATTCGGTTCGAGGCTGATGTTCTTGCGGTTCGGATCGGCCAGCGCGGGGTCGAGCAGCGCCTGCTCGCCGCCTTCAATCGCGAAACGCAGGTTCGGGAAATACAGCACCTTGCCGCGTTCGACTCCGGCGAGCAGCGTCTCACGCGGCACGGACAGGTTGCGCGCGTGCCAGTCGGCATTCGCTACTTCGATGATCTGGGTTTCGTTCATGATCGCCCTTGGAAACGGATGACGCGTGAGGCGAAGCGCACCGGACGAATCACAACAGTCCGAAGCCGGCAAGCGCGGACTTCACCTGTTGCAGCGTGGGCGGTTGCCCTGCCGTGCCGAGATTGACGACGTTCGGCGACCAGTAGCCGCCGGTGCGCCACGCGGTCGCGAAATTGTACAACTCGACCGTGGGCCGCTTAAGCGCCGCCGCGATGTGAACCAGACCTGTGTCAACACCGACCGTTGCAGCCGCGCCTTCGATCAGACCGACCACCGCGGGCAACGACAGCCTGGGCGGCACGATGGCTGCCGCCCCGAACTCTTTCGCGAGACGCTCGCTCGTCTCGCGCTCGGCCTCGCTGCCCCAGGGCAAGACGATCGACGCGCCGCGCCGCACGAGCGACTGCCCCAGCTCGATCCACGCGGTGTCGGGCCATTGCTTGTCGGCACGCGAGGTTGCATGCACGAACACCACGTAAGGCACCGGAAGATTGAGATTCGCCGCGGACAACGCCAACGCGGCGCGCCGCGTGTCGATGCCAAAATCGATCTCGTCGGTAGGTTGCGGCTTCGGGTCGTTCAGCGCCGCCGCCACCAGTTGCCGCGTGCGCTCGACCACATGCGTGCGCGGCTCGATCGGCACGCGTTTGTCGTAGAAGAAGCGCACCGGCCATTCAAAGCCCGCGCCGTCGGTGCGATTTGCAAGGCCGACGAGCGGTCCGCGCGCCATCTTCGCGACCCACGCGGTCTTGATGAGCCCCTGGCAGTCAATCACCAGATCGTAGTTCTCTGCGGCGAGCGCACGTCGGAATGCGTTTATCTCGCGCCAGTTGCCGATCGACAAGATGCGCTTGCGCCAACGGCGCAGCGACACGGGAATCGCGCGCCGCACGCCGGTCACGAGTTCGACGAGCCCCACGAAGCTTTCCTCGACGAGCCAGTCGATCTGCGCCTCGGGATGTCGGCGCCGGATGTCGGCGATCACCGGCATGTTGTGAACGACGTCGCCCAACGACGACACCCTCACGATCAATATCTTTTGCACGCTCAAGAGTGGGAAAACCGGTTATCCGGCCCGAAGATGCATTGAAAGAAGTCCAACGAAACCTAGCGCTTCGCGTGAGACTTCCAGCGAGAGACGACAGAACGTAGACGTTATGTCACCAGGACGGCAATTCTAGCGCGACCTGGCAGACTGGCATGAAAAAACGCGGCGCGGTAAGTGAAACCCGCGCCGCGTTCTGGCCGATGGCCACGGCTCGCCAGCAACGCCAGCAATGCCAGCGCAAGCCCCGCCGTTCGAACGTTTAGAACGGCAGCTTTGCGTCGGCCTTCTCCGCGAGAATCACGCGGCGGAAGTCTTCCTGAATGCGCTTGAGTGCCGCGTCGTTATCGGCTTCAAAACGCATGACCACGACCGGCGTGGTGTTCGACGAACGCGCGAGGCCGAAGCCGTCGGGGTACTCGACGCGCAGGCCGTCGATCTTCACGACGTCGTCGGCGCCGGTGAACTTCGCATTCCGCTGCAAGCGGGCGATGAGTTCGAAGTTCTCGCCTTCCTCGAGTTTCAGTTGCAGTTCGGGCGTGGAGTTCGAGTTGGGCAGCGAGTTGAGCAGCTTGCTCGGGTCTTCCACGCGCGTGAGGATTTCCAGCAGACGCGCGCCCGTGTACAAGCCGTCGTCGAAACCGTACCAGCGGTCCTTGAAGAACACGTGGCCGCTCATTTCGCCCGCGAGCGGCGCGCCGGTTTCGCGCAGCTTCGCCTTCACGAGCGAGTGGCCGGTCTTCCACATCAGCGGCTCGCCGCCCTTGTCCTTCACCCACTTCGCGAGATTGCGGGTGCACTTCACGTCGTAAATGATCTGCGCGCCCTTGTTGCGCGACAGCACTTCTTCGGCGAACAGCATCAGTTGGCGGTCCGGATAAATGATCTGGCCGTCTTTGGTGACGACGCCGAGGCGGTCGCCGTCGCCGTCGAAGGCAAAGCCGATTTCCGCGTCCGTTTCCTTCAGTGCGCGAATCACGTCCTGAAGGTTTTCCGGATGCGCCGGATCCGGGTGATGGTTCGGGAAGTTGCCGTCGATTTCCGTGAAGAGTTCGACGAGTTCGCAGCCGAGCTTCTTGAAGAGCTTCGGCGCGAGGCCGCCGGCGACGCCGTTGCCGGTGTCCACGACGATCTTGATCGGGCGCGTGAGCTTGACGTCGCTCGCAATGCGCTCAAGGTACGCATCGGCAATGTCGTACTCGGCGTAGGTGCCGCTGCCTTCGGAGAAGTTTTCGTCGACGATGCGCTGATGCAGCGCGAGAATCTGGTCGCCGTAAATCGCGGAGCCGCGCAGGACCATCTTGAAGCCGTTGTAGTCCGGCGGATTATGACTACCGGTCACGACGATGCACGAATCGATACGCCGTTCGCCGCCTTCGAGTTGCAACGGCACGCTCGCCGCAAAGTAGCCGACCGGGGTGGGCACCATGCCGACATTGACCACGTCGACGCCGGCCGCACGCAGCCCGTCCGACAATGCCTGGATCAATTCCGGGCCCGACAGGCGACCGTCACGCGCGACCACCACGGCGTCGCCGCCTTGTGCACGCACTTCGCTGCCGAACGCACGGCCGATCGAACGCGCTGCATCGGCATCGAGCGTCTTGCCGATTACGCCGCGAATGTCATATGCCTTGAAAATAGATTTGGAGATCATGTTGGCTCACTTGCGTGCAATGGAAAATTTTGACCGGCGCAGTCATGCTGAATCGGTAAATCATAGCGATCGGACATGATGCTGCGCCCTTGCCGGAAGCAATCCGGTTCCAACTTATAATTGCGCTTTTGGGACCAGCCTGGTAACACCATTCTAATGCTTAGACGCCCTCCATTTGTAAAGTTGCCAAGGCCGCCCGTGCCTCGACGGCCAGCCAGGTGGGCAGACTCGCGCCGAACGCATTGGCGGGCACTTACCGGATGCTGACGCTCAAGCGCTTTGCCAATCCCGACGTCACGCGCGCTTTCACGAACATTGTCTGGCTTGGCCTCGAACGGCTCACGCAAATCGGCGTGGCCATTGCAATCAGCGGCATGCTCGCGCGTTACTTCGGGCCGGACACGTTCGGCAAATGGCAATACGCCAATACGCTGCTGCTGGTGCTCTCGCCTGTCACCTGGGTATGCGGCGCGGAGATTCTCGTACCCACCATTGTCGAACGGCCTCCCGCGCAGCTCGGCACCGTGCTCGGCAGTGCGTTCGCGCTGCGCTTTTCGGTGTCGGTCGCAGCATTGCTGCTGACGTGGCTCGGCATTGCGCTCAATCTGTTCGATCCGCTCGTCGGCGCAATGCTCGCGGGGCTCGCCGTCACGATGCTGTTTCGCGAACCGTTCGTCGGCGTGATCAATGCGTGGCTGCAGAGCATGACGTACAGCAAGCCGCAATTGCTCACCAGCATGAGTACGGCGGTTATCAAGGCTGGCTTCGTCTATCTGCTCGTGCGCGCCGCTGCGCAACCCGCGCGCTTCGGCTGGCTGTGGGCGCTCGAGTCTGCGGCCATTGGCAGTGTACTGGTGGTCTATTACATTCGTCGGCATGGCGGCAAGCTGCGGTTACATTTCGACCGCTCTCTCTTCAAGCACTTCGCGAGCGCGGGCACGGTGTTCTGGCTCGGCCTGATCTGTATGTATCTGTTCCTGAAACTGGATCGGCTCATGTTGGAGCGGGCCATTTCGTTCGCCGATCTCGGCCGCTATTCGGCAGCGCAGCAGTTGAACGAGAACTGGATCACGCTCGCGCTGATGCTCGCGCAGACCATCGCGCCGGCGTTCGTCTACCGTGTGCAGCAGGCCGCACAGTTGCGCCGCAACGTCTGGCGCCTTACCGCAATGACCGCCGCGTTGATGGTCGCGGGCGCCGCGGTGCTCGATGTGCTCGCCGGCTTTATCATTCGCCGCGTGTTCGGGCCGGGCTTCGAAGGCGCGATCGAGATTTTCCGCTGGGCGGTATGGCTCTCCGTGCCCGCCGGCATCGAGGCAATCGGCAATCTGGTCGTTCTCAAATATCAGGCGAAGTTCGTGTTGCTGTTCAAATGGCTGCTCGCGCTAGCCGTTGCGTTCGTCGTCAATCTGCTGGCTGTTCCGCGGCTTGGCGCTTATGGCGCGCTCGTGGGCCTTGCATGCGGTTATCTCGCGGCGGCGTCGGTTAATCTTTATTACATCCGTTTCAAATTGCACCCATGACGTTTACCGCCGTCGACACGCCGCCGCACTGCCTCGATGACGTCGCGGTGCTGATGCCCGCCTACAACGGCCAGGCCGACGTCGATCTTACGCTCGCGTCGTTCAATGAAAGTGCGCTGGTGCACGTTCTGATCGTCGATGACGGCAGCACGCCGCCCATCGTCGCGCCAACACTTGCGAACCTGCAGATCGAAGTGTTGCGCATGCCGCAGAACGGCGGCATCGAGCGTGCGTTGCAAACCGGTATCGACACGCTCGCGCAGCGCGGCTTTCGCTATGCCGCTCGTATAGACGCGGGCGACCGCAGCGTGCCGCAACGGCTTGCGAAGCAGCGCGCATACATGGAAGCGCATCCGCAAGTGGCCGGGCTTGGCATGTGGACGCAGGTGGTCACGCGTGCGGGCGCACCGCTTTTCATGCTGACGCCGCCCGCCGAGCCCGCGGCGATTCGCCGACTGCGGTTCTTCCGCTCATGCCTTGCGCATCCTTCCATGATGCTGCGTATCGACGCCGTGCGCGCTGTCGGCAATTACCGCGCGGCCTATCCGTCGGCGGAAGATCTCGATCTGTTCGTGCGTCTGATGGAACGTTACGACTGCGCGAACCTGCCGGAACTGGGTCTTTACTACGAACTGAACGAAGGCGGCATCAGCGCGACGAGACGCCGCCGCCAGGTGCTCTCGACACTGCGGCTGCAACTGCGCTACTTCAACGTCGCGAATCCCTACGACTGGTTTGGCCTCGCCAAAAATCTGCTGCATCTCGTGACACCGTACCGCGCGTTGCAGCGGGTCAAACGCAGCCTGCTCGCGCCGCGCGCGACTCATTGATCCGCATTGTCACGTCCGTTCGTCCTTTCATTCACCGCCGAGCACGTTCCCGCATGAAGCCAGCCTTGAAGTCGACGCCCGCGTTGCGCATTACACTCGTGTGTAACACCGCCTGGGCAATCTATACGTACCGGCAAGGGCTGATTCGGATGCTGGTGGGACGCGGCGTCGACGTGACGGTGCTCGCGCCGCGCGACCGCACGTTCGAGCTGCTCACGGCCATGGGCTGCCGCTGCATCGAATTGCCGGTTGCCTCCAAAGGCACCAATCCGCGCGACGACCTGCGCACGTTGTACACGCTGTACCGGCGCTATCGCGCGATTCGCCCGCACGTGGTATTTCATTACACGATCAAGCCGAACATCTATGGCTCGATAGCCGCGAAACTGGCGGGCGTGCAGTCGGTTGCGGTGACAACGGGGCTCGGTTATGTGTTCATCCAGCGAAGCCGCGCCGCGCTGGTGGCCAAAAAGCTGTATCGTTTCGCGTTCCGCTTTCCGCGCGAAATCTGGTTTTTGAATCGCGACGATCAGACAGCGTTTGTCGAACAGAATTTGTTAGTGCATCCTGAACGCGCCCGGCTGTTGCACGGTGAAGGCGTCGATCTCGAACAGTTCGGCTTTACACCTCTGCCCGAGCGCGCGGAATTCAAGTTCGTTCTGATTGGCCGTTTGCTGTGGGACAAAGGCGTCGGCGAATACGTGGAGGCTGCACGGCAGCTTCGGCAACGTTATCCGCAAGCGCGTTTTCAGCTGCTCGGTCCAGTGGGCGTCGACAACCCGAGCGCGATCACGCGCGACGAAGTGGCGGCCTGGGAACGGGAAGGCATCATCGACTATCTCGGCGAGGCGCATGACGTACGGCCTTTTATCGCCGATGCGGATTGCGTCGTCTTGCCGTCGTATCGCGAAGGCGTGCCGCGCACGCTGATGGAAGCGTCGGCGATGGGCCGGCCGATTGTCACGACCGACGTGCCAGGCTGCCGCGAGGTGGTAGCACACGGGGTCAATGGACTGCTTTGCGAAGCGCGCAGCGCGGAAAGCCTCGCCGCGGCGCTCGCCGGAATGCTCGATATGAGCGTCGCCGAGCGCCGCGCCATGGCAGAACGCGGCCGGCAGAAAGTCGCGCAGGAGTTCGACGAACGCGTCGTCGTCGAAACGTATAAGGACCTGGTGCAAAAAATGACAGGCGTTTTACTTTAACGGAGCAACAGCATGACCACGAAGGGCACGATTCTGGTAACGGGCGGCGCGGGCTTCATCGGTTCGCACACCTGCGTTGAACTGCTGAACGGTGGCTACGACGTAGTGGTAATCGACAATCTCGTGAATAGCAACCGCGAGTCGCTGCAACGCGTGGAGCGAATCGCAGGCCGCGCCGTTGCGTTCTACGAAGCGGACGCGCGCGACGAGGCGGCGCTCAACCGTGTTTTCGACGCGCACCCGATTACCGGCGCCATCCACTTTGCCGCGCTGAAAGCGGTGGGCGAGTCGGTTGCGAAGCCGATCGAGTACTACAGCAACAACGTGGGCAGCCTGCTCGCGCTGCTCGGCGTGATGCGCGATCGCAACGTGAAGCAGTTCGTGTTCAGTTCTTCGGCGACGGTGTACGGTGTGCCGAAAAGCTCGCCTATCGACGAATCGTTTCCGCTGTCGGCCACGAATCCGTATGGTCAATCAAAGCTGATTGCCGAACAGGTGTTGCGCGATCTCGAAGTGGCCGATCCCTCGTGGCGCATTGCCACGCTGCGCTATTTCAATCCGGTCGGCGCGCATGAAAGCGGGCTGATCGGCGAAGATCCGGCGGGCGTTCCTAACAACCTGATGCCGTATGTCGCGCAGGTCGCGGTCGGCAAGCTCGCCAAGCTGCGCGTGTTCGGCGGCGACTATGAAACGCCCGACGGCACCGGTGTGCGCGACTATATTCACGTGGTGGATCTCGCGCGCGGGCATCTGGCGGCGCTCGACGCGCTCGTTAAACGCGACGCCAGCTTCGTCGTGAATCTGGGGACAGGCCAGGGTTACAGCGTGATCGACGTCGTGAAGGCGTTCGAGAAGGCGTCGGGGCGGCCGGTGCCGTATGAGATCGTGGCGCGCCGTCCGGGCGATGTGGCGTCATGCTTTGCCGATCCGCGCGCCGCATTGGAACTGCTCGGCTGGCGCGCGGAGTTCGGCATCGAAAGAATGTGTGCGGACCACTGGCGGTGGCAGTCGGCGAATCCGAACGGCTTTAACTGATCCGGTCGCAAGAAGGTCGCGGGTATGCGTTGAAACACGGCATGTCCGACCTTCTCCACTTCGCGTCCCGCTTTCCGGCTTCGCCGCTTTCCCTTCTGGATCCTTCCCGGCCCCAGTCCCGCGCCAGCGCGACTTCTTTCCTACTCCTTCCCCGGATGCGCCGTCACGCTCTGGTTAAGCCGCTATCCAATGTCTGGCCGCAGCTCAAGGCCGATGCGATCCTTGCCACCACCGCACGGTCTTGACGTGCGCAAGCGTGCCGATCAACTGTAGACGAGAGTCGGCCTGGGCCGACTGCCTGATCATTTTTGGAGCGCCGTATGGTCTGATCCGAGCAACCACCTTTTCAAATTCTGTACCGCGCGAGGCAGCTGCGAATGCGAAACGACGCGACTATCGCTAGGGTCTATCGGTTCGCGCTAATGGAGGGAATAAGACCACTTGGATAAAGTCCCTCTGAGCCGAACACTGATTCCGGCTCGCATTGTCATCGCCGGCGTTGGCACGAACGCGTCAAGGTTAGGCAAGTGGTACAGAGTCTCTCGCGTAGCAAGGAACTGTCTGTCGACTGAAGCCCATACTGGATGCGTCCTTGCTACACTGCGCACCCGCACCAAAGTTGAGGGAAATCAGGCAGCAGACTATCGGCAATCTCGACAGAAGACGCCGACCATTCGAACTTGGCCGAACCCGCTCCAACGACGAGCCGACGAGGCGCTTCGCCGTTGATGCTGTCGCATAAGGCAGCAGTCGGACCCTCAACAGCCGCATACCGCGGTGCGATGTTGACGACAACTCGGGAACGGCTTTGCGGCATAGCGCTAGAGACATCGGATGCCCGCCGTCGCGTTCGATCTGAACGTCCGATTCGCAGGCGCCAGAGGCTGACTTCGCCTTCCCGGTTAGGCGATCGACAGCGTCGCTTAGCTTCCACCTCATCGGCTATCTCACGCTGGTGTGACGCGGCACCACTGATAGGGAGAAGTGCCCGCGCCGATGTGGGCTTTATAAAGCTTGCAGGAGCTGGCGTCGAGCACAAATCCATAGTTCGCAAGGACAGCTTTAGAATTAACGATCTCAGTCAAGTTCTTGGCCTGGTCGTACTCTCCATGTGTCCAGTAGCCGGGAATCAGGGCGTACAGCGGTCCTCCCCTTGTGCGAGCCATGGCGTGGACCTTATTGTCGTACGCTGGCCTTGCCTGTGGAAATGCTGACACGACAGCGGCGAATGCAACGTTCTCAGGGAAGAGCGCGACCATCCAACCGAGTGGCGGATCGCCCGAGGTCAACAGCACCGTCGTGTTCTCCGGCGTTGGAAGCGGCGGCAGGTCAATCGAAAATGTCTTCTTGCTCCATGCCTCGTGGCCCCACGAACGCGCACCGCCAATCAACACGATGAGCGAACATATGACGAGCATCGTTCTCGAGACGCCAATCGCTCTCCGGTACGTAAGCATCTGGCCGACTAACATATAGACGACGAGCGGTAAGCACAGTTCGATTCCAACGAGATACCGTTGAATGCTAAACAGTTTCATCCATACCAGATACCCGATCGCGACGTACGCGACCACGTACCGACCCCGGCCTGGCAATTGAGGCGCTGCGACTCCCTTCGCTTTTCGAACCGCCACGGTCAGGGTCCAGCACCAGAAACACGCGTATGCTACGGCCCATATCGCCTGATGCAGGCGCGCCTGTCCGACACGGTAAGGATTGAGCGAGAAAATGAAAGGAAAGACGATCGCTTCGAGGAAACTCTTCGGAAGCCAGCCAGTGTCAACAACTGACACCGGCGAGGTCAGCGCACTAGGGAAAACGGAACTGAATTGCGGATACAACGGGTTGCCGTACCGGTGCCAAAGTTCGGCGAACCAGAAACCGCCGGTCGTTGCAAGGCCAGCTAGCACGCCAACGCCAAATACGAATGCCGCGCGCAGGCGCGAAGGTATCGACACTGGCGCGAACAGGAGGCCGCCGCATAGCGCAACAGAAAAGACAGCTGTCGTCAGTTTGAGTCCGGCACCCGCCCCGGACACGAAACCGGCGAGAAGCAGCGTCGCGATCACGGGTATGCGGAACTGCGCCAGTCGCGGCCAGACGTGCAGCACGATGAGCAAAGCACCGAGACTTGCGAGCGATGTCGTGTTATCGCCCATCGTGTTACCGATCGCCGATAGAAAGTTGGCGGTGACGCAGCCCGCGAGTGCAAGCCAGAATGCCGTTCGATAACGGGTTGCCTCGGGAACATGACTTAGCGTCACAAGGCAGATACCGAGCAGCAGGGGGAAATTCAGCCCGTGAACGACGCCCATCACGAACCCGACAACCATCGCGGGCAGATGCATCGCCATGAAGTAAAACGGAATATCCAACAGCGGATTGAAATAGCTTTGCATCCCGGCGGGAGCAAGATCGATCGATAACTTCCCGTGAACGAATGCAAAGGCGTTGTATAGGTGATAGTTGCGCAGGTCCCAGTTTGAATCAGCGCCCTTACTCAGTGAGTACAGTCCAAAGATGATCGGAACGATCCAACACGCATGCTTTACGGCGCGAGGGCTGTTGATGCTGAGGCCTCGAAGCCAATGCGTTCGGTTCTGCACGGTCGTGGTATTCATTTGGGTGCGTAAGGTACGGCCTAATTTCGGAAGGCCCAAAATTTGGCTGCGAAGAAATTGACGAACATCCCTGCGAGCGATCCGCAGGCGACCCCGATCAGCGGCAGCCATGAACTACGAGGCCCGCTGATGATGATGAGCGAATACACCGCGTAATTGATGCTTGCGCCGCTCAACATGGACAGCAGGTAGCGCCACCATTCCGCCCACGCGGAACGCTGCCCCCGGTCACGGAAGGTGTATTGACGATTGATCCGCCAGGTCACCCACACGGCGGCTAGAAACGATACGACCCGGCCGAAGAATGGACCGGATCGGCACGCAAGCGCGAAGTACAGGACACCAGCGTCCGCTGCGAATCCGATGGCGCCTGCAATGGCGAATCGGATGACCTGCGACTTCATCATGCCCGACGGGGACCAGGGATCGCCAGGTAGGCGAGGCGCTTCGATTCCGCTCGTCCGTGCGTGACGGTATCAAGGACGATACCGCATACCAGCAGGATTGCGCCGAACAGCATCAGGGCGACGCACATCAGTGCTGTCGGCAAGCGCGGTACGAGACCTGTGCGGATGAACGTGTCGAACAACGGTATGGCGAGCAGGATGGAAATGAGGGCGCACAATCCGGATCCGAGCGAGAAAAACGCCAATGGCTTCTCTGTCTTGAAGAGCCTGGCGATCGTCATGAGGATTCGGAAGCCGTCGCGGTAGGTGTTGAGCTTGCTGGCTGACCCTTCGGGACGGGATTTGTAAATCGTAGCCGTCTCCGCTACGGGCATGCGCAGCTCGAGCGCATGGACCGTCAGTTCCGTTTCTGTCTCGAAGCCCGATGCGTGAGCAGGAAACGACTTCACATATCGACGCGAGAAGACCCGGAACCCCGAGAGCATGTCTGTGAAAGTCCGGCCAAAGATGGACGATACACAGCGTGTGAGGAGGACGTTCCCAAAACGATGCCCGAATCGATAGGCAGCGTGCTCTTCGGAAACCCGAGTGCCAACGACCATATCGAGCCCTTCCGCAAGAAGGGCGTCGATCATTGCCGGCGTTGCACTCGCATCATAGGTGTCATCGCCGTCGACGAGCACGTAGATGTCTGCCTCGACGTCGGCGAACATTCGCCGGATGACGTTTCCTTTGCCGCGCAGCGCCACCGTTCGGACATGAGCGCCAGCATTCTTCGCCACTTCAACCGTTGCGTCGGTCGAGTTGTTGTCGAACACGTGCACTTCACATCCGGACACGACAGCTTTGAAATCCCGCACTACGGCAGCGATCGTTGCGGCTTCGTTAAGGCAAGGGATGAGAATGGCAATGCGATGTGCAGTTTGTGCGGACATTCTGTGATAGAGAAATGCTCGGGTTACGGCACGGGACCACGCGTTCCGCAGCGGCACAGGCAGCCGTGGATTGAGCGGATAACTCGCCAAGTAAGTGGTCTATTTTAATAGAGTTTCGTTGAGCGCAACGAACTTGAACCGTGGCGAATGGAGCCACGGTGCCGCTCCCCGCCGCAGAATCGTTCGCAACTCGGCAGGATGGCGTGCCATGTAATTTGGTAAAAGAAGCGGACTGACAGCCACGCCCGGGTGGTGATAGTCATCGAAGCGATAGATCGGAAGGCATCGAAGCCCAAGCTGCACGTGGTTGGTAGCAAGTACGCCGTAAGTATGCACGGTGTCGACTGCGGGATTGTTGCTGTCCAGACGTTGCAGCATCGCGGCGACGGGTGGATGCTGTTCGCGCTTGATCGAAGCGTCAAACTCGCAGTTATGACGACATACCGGCATAAAAGCGGAATGACTTTTGCGATATTTGGCGAAACCATCGGGAAAGTGGGGCGGCCTTGCAACCGGTCGCGCTAACGCACGAGCGGTACCGCGTTTTCGATTTATGGACGGCTTCGGCGCCTCACTATTGAGAGCAGTTGGCGAGACGCAACAACAATCGCGGCATCTGGGCGCTTGCGGGCAGACGCATGTTGGAGATGAGCAATCTGCTGCACCGCGAAGTGTCGCGTACCGATTCGGGCGAATATTCCGCGGGCCTCTTATATTCGACAAGTGCGGCGTTGCCGCGCGAAGTCCCCGATCCCTGTAACTTTGTCCGTTTGTTACAGTCGGCCTGCGCTATGGAAACTCAAACAGTCTCCGGTAGCAGCGCACGGCTGGTGATGCTGAAATCCACGTTCGCCCGGACACCAGTACCCGCTCCCGACGGACTTTCTCCCACCCGAAACACCGCAACCGCCTCCCGCAAAACAGCGGCCTGTTCTTCCAGCGATTTCGCCGCCGCAGCCGCTTCCTCTACGAGTGCCGCATTGTGCTGCGTGACTTCGTCGATCTGCGAGACGGCCTTGTTGACCTGCTCGATGCCGTCGCTCTGCTGCAGCGCGGCGGCCTCGATTTCTCCCATGATGCCGGTCACGCGCTCGACCGACTGCATCGCCTCGTTCATCGTGCGGCTCGCCTCGGCCACGAGTGACGCGCCCTGCTCGACCTGAGCCGCCGAATCGCCGATCAGTTCCTTGATCTCCTTCGCCGCCGCGCCCGAGCGCTGCGCGAGGCTGCGCACTTCCGACGCCACGACTGCAAAGCCGCGCCCCTGCTCGCCAGCACGCGCCGCCTCCACGGCCGCGTTCAACGCGAGAATGTTGGTCTGAAACGCAATGCCCTCGATCATGCCGATAATCTCCGTCACTTTGCGCGACGACTCGCTGATGCCGTCCATCGTTTCCGTGACGCGCGACACCACCTTGCCGCCGCGCGTAACCGTGTCGAGCGCGCCGTGCGCGAGCCGGTTGGCCTGCTTCGCGTTGTCCGCGTTCTGCTTCACGGTCGCCGAGAGCTGCTCCATGCTCGCGGCCGTCTGCTGAAGCGCCGCGGCTTGCTGCTCCGTGCGCGCGGACAGGTCTGCGTTGCCCGAGGCAATTTCATTGGCGCCCTGCGTAATGGCCGTTGTGCTGCCGCGCACTTGCGAAACGGTGTCGACCAGACCGTCGCGCATCTTCGTCAGCGCGCTCAGCAACTGGCCCATTTCATTGCGCGACTGGCTCTTGATCGCCACGGTCAGATCGCCTGCGGCCATCCGCTCAAAGTGCTTGACGGTGGCATTGACCGGCTTGATGAGCGCCGCCGACAACGCAACGCGCGCCGCCACGCCGATCACGATGGCGAGGGCGCCGATTGCGGCAAAGAGAAGCGTCGCAATCTGGAAGCGTTGAGCGGCGGTCGCGGCCTGGCGGTGCTGGTTCTCCGTCTGCGCATGTTCGAGCGCGTCGATCGCCTTCGAATACGTGGAGTAAAACCCGTTCGCCGTCTCGCCCTGAATGTTGCGGAACGTATTGAAGTCGAAGTCGGTGAGCGCTTTGAACTCCGGTTCGATTGCCTTATCGACCAGCGCGTTACGGGCCTGCTCGACGTTCTGCGCGAGCTTCTGCTCCGCGTCGCTCGAGAACGGCCCCGCCATGTAATTGCGAAAGTCCTTGTTCGATTCGACCAGCACCTTGTGCGCGGCGGGCAGCAGGTCGTCGGTTTGCTTGCCGACGCTGAAGAGCGTTTGATAAGAGCCCAGCGCGAGTTGCACCTGCAGCAGCTTTTCGGAGCTTGCCTTCAGATGCGAGAGCGCCGCGGCGCTGCGCTGCGTGTCGTCGAGGCTACTGTTGGCAAGCTTCAGTGCGCCATATCCAACGCCGATTACGGTCAGCAGAAAGGCAACGAATACGCTGATCACCAGCGTCAGGCCGCCACGAATTGTGATGTTATTTAGCATTGGGTCTCCGGAACCGTCTTGTCGATCCGCGGCGAGTGTTCTATCCGCCCGCATAGCGCACACGTCGCCGCATCCAGGTTAACGACGCGGCGCGACCTTCGCTACATAGGTGAAATCCATGACTGGCGCGGGTTTGCGCGCGATTTGCGGCTCACTATCTGGGATTCGTAGCGGCTCTTGCAAGCCCGGCGCTTTTCGGGGCGTCTCGCGTTTCGTTTGTATAATTCGGCGTCTTCGTTCAGGCCCACTTTCATGCTTAGTTTTGCGCTCGGCTTTATCGTTTCACTGCTGATCACGCTGTTGATCGTGCGCTATGCGCATCTGCATGAAAAATTTTCGACCGACACCGATCTGGCCGGCGTACAGAAGTTTCACGTGCGCCCCGTGCCGCGCATCGGCGGAACGGGCATTCTCGTCGGGCTGATCGTTTCGGCCGTGCAACTGCGCTATGCCTACCCGGCGGTATCGGGCGGCATTCTCGGGCTCATTGCGTGCGGCATGCCGGCCTTCGGCTCGGGTCTCGTCGAGGATCTGACCAAGCGTGTGTCGCCGCTCGCGCGCCTCGTCTGCACGATGGCGGCAGCGGCGCTTGCGTATTTTCTGCTGGACATTGCAGTCACGCGCATCAGCGTGCCGCCGCTCGACTTCCTGCTCTCGTATGCGGTAATCTCGTGCGCGGTCACGGTGCTCGCGGTGGCGGCGCTTGCGAACGCGATCAATATCATCGACGGCTTCAACGGCCTTGCGTCGATGGTGGCGTTCATGATGTTTGCGTCGCTCGCTTATGTCGCTTTCCAGGTGCACGATCCGATCGTGCTGTCGGCGTCGTTCATGATGATGGGCGCGGTGCTCGGCTTCTTCATCTGGAACTTCCCGGCGGGGCTGATTTTTCTTGGCGACGGCGGCGCGTACTTCATCGGCTTCATGCTTGCCGAACTGTCGATCATGCTGGTCATGCGCAATCGCGACGTGTCCGCGTGGTATCCGGTACTGCTCTTCATGTACCCGATCTTCGAGACGTGTTTCTCGATTTATCGAAAGAAGTTTATTCGCGGCATGTCGCCCGGCATTCCGGATGGCGTGCATCTGCACATGCTGGTGTATAAGCGGCTGATGCGTTGGGCGGTCGGCGCGCGTACCGCACGCGAACTGACGCGGCGCAATTCGCTGACGTCGCCTTATTTGTGGCTGCTATGTCTGATCGCGGTCGTGCCGGCCACGTTGTTCTGGCGGCATACGCTGCATCTGTTCTGCTTCGTGGTGGTGTTCGCGGCGACCTACGTGTGGCTCTACGTGAGCATTGTCCGGTTCAAGTCGCCGCGGTGGATGGTGGTGAGGAAAGGGAAGTAATCAAGCCACCTCTAGGAAGCACGAGCAGTGAGGCGTCGACAATTTCGATTCCTGAACCCAGCGCTGCGGAAAAAGCGTCTCAATTGGAAATTCACAGCGGAGAGTGAAAGGCACTATGCCAGCTGACGATTATGGAGTCTGTCATGATCTTGGCGGCTATGTGGGAAATTGAGTGCTGCGGAACGTCTTGCTGCCTTACGTTCGCAACCGGAACGTGAAGATTGCATGATTGAGGACAGCTCCAGCGGACAATGCGGATGCAAGCAGCTCGGATCGCCTGCCGCTTTCCGAGCTGCTTCATGTCGATCATCCCCAGAGATTTGGCGAGGGATTGGCGCAAGGGGATGGTGTCTCCATCGTGGCTACCGAAGCTGGTGATGGAGCTGTAGCAAAATTTCGAGAATGCTGCGACGACTTCAGCATGCCAACGCTTCGGACCGCGATTGGGTTATCACATCGAGCGCAACCCTATCGCTGTGCCGCGCTTGGGTCGTGAGCCATCCTGCAACAGTGCGTTCGGCTCAAGTCTTAAGAGACTCGCTGACCCGACCGTCACATGGAGCCGGCGACTTCGCTTGGCGGGCACGCCGGCCCGCTATGTTCAGCCTCGCGCCGGTGAGTGTGAATCTTCGCGATGACACGCCGCGATTTGTAGCGTACCCGAAGGCATACCAACGCAAGCAAAATGACTTCTGGGAAGCATCGGCGTCGGACCGAGTTTGCCGAATCGCGTGCCGGCTTGCGTTCGCGATGTTACCTGCAAAGATAAAGAGGCTATGCAGGAGAGCAAAGGTATGGCGTCGAGATGGTTTAGGAAATAGCGATATCATTGCGCTCAGATGAGTACGCAATTTTGACGTTCCCACGGGAACTCCAAATGTAGAGCGCGCACGGCGGCCACCCTGCACGCCGCTGCGGTGCATCGTCCAGACTGTATGCGACCGCGTGGCGACTCAGCCACGCGGCGGCCGGCATAAAATGCTACACCGCAACCTTGAGCCCGTCGGTTTGGTGCGGTTCTCATCCAGATAATTGCCCTTGGGCTATTGCACCTTCCCTACTGCGGACTGAACTGCAGCCAAATGGTCATCCGACGTCCCAGAAGCTTTCGGACATCCTCGCAACGGTTTCCGGATAATCACGAACTGGCGGACCTCATTGCTGCATCAATAGCAGATCCCCTACCAGAGGTGCGATTCGCATCGAACTCAGACCATGACCGCGGCGTGGAATAGCCACGGGAATGGGCTCCAGTGAACGTAAGCTTTGTAGACGCCGCAACGAACAGGCAATTGCGAGTGCGGAGCGGCTGCACACGTATCTTTAAGCCGGAGGGCACGGCACTCGCCTCACATTTTTTGCGCTTGCCTTACGACGTTAAGCGTCGACGTAGGACGTGTCTTGCGACGGCAAGGCGAGGGCTGGGCGTGCAAAAGCGTACACACAGATCATCACTGAGCGCGGCATGACGTCCATCAGGTGCAGTCATCATCTGGCGAGGGCCGTCGCATTCAATTTTGCCTATCGTGTTGCAGGCCGGGCACGTCACACTGTCACCTTCGTGTGCAACATCCTGCCCGTTCAGTTAAATCGCGGCCGGCGTAGCGTGGACGGTGCCGTTAGCTGTCGTCGTGTCCCCGTTCAAGATGAGATGTCGTTCCATGATATTTGTTCGCTTACCGACGCTTCACAGATTTTAGTACATCATCCCAGACCGCAATCAACATCGGCCGTGCGCTTTCAGGCACTGCAGCGTGCGTATCCATGGAAATCTTTATGGTCGGCTCGGTCGCGTGATCGTTGCCAGTAAGCACGCTCCATTCCAGCGAAACGTCTTTTGACTGCTTGACCGCGTAGCCATATTCATCGCCTTCCCGTCCCGCAACGACCTTGCCGCCACGTCGCAAGATTTCTGTGTCATTGGACACCAGGTTAGCAAGGGGCACTGGCAGGTTGCTCATACGAGCAATAAGATTGCCGCCAGTATTCTTGGCCTCAGTATTGGTGCTCATCATAAGCGATGCATCGGGACCCGATAAGTCGACCGAAATCGATGCCGTTTCGCCGCCTGCGTAACCACCCGGAATAAAACCTCGCTCGATGCAAAACCCCTGCTCAGTTGGGACAGCAAATGGATCGCGAAGCCGGATCTCCTGGATGAGCTGTGCGATCGCCACTTTCGCGCCTTGAACAGAATCGTTTGTTACCTCGATACTGAAAAGGAAACCCGTGTCGTGCTTCAGGGTCGTTCCACGCACGGTGTAGAGATTATTTCCGCTTTGCCAGACCTGAATCGGGTCTGCCGCATTGTCGCCCTGCGAGACAACCTGCCTAGGCTCGAAGTCGGTTACTTCGGCGTCGCTTGCAAGCTTATGCGCCGCTTCGGCATGAAGCTGCTGCTGATTCACAGGGTAGAACACATCTATGTCGATACCCTTAAAGCTTTGTACCAGACGCACATTCGTCGCCGAATGAGGGATATCTATTGTATACCGTCCGACACACACCGTCTTGAGCGGCGCAGCGTTGGCGGGGGTAGAAGATGCGCTCATGGCGGAATCCTGACGGTTACTGCAACCCAGCAAAGAAATTAGAAATGATGCTGTCAATATGGTGACAACGAGGCCCGTGCGATTCATGCATCTCCCCAATCGGCCTTCTGCGCGATCTTTGCGATCGCGTACTTTGACACAGCCATCACGTCATGTACGTCCGTCATGTATGCACCTTGATGGTCAAAACCCCTGAGCGAGAATTGCTCGATAGCACTACCGGTTTTTCCTGGCGCGATGCCGGACTCGTGCGGTACGGTGCCGTCACCGTTCGATCCTGCTGGCTGAATTTCGAATCGCTCGTGGATGTCCCCCATCCACGAGGCATTCGCAGTCGCCTCTATCGTTCCCGCGCCGTCGTCGTTTCCGGGCTTGCCATTCAGCGCCACCGTCTTGAGCTCGGCGTCTGTGTCGAACACTGACATCGGACCACGCATGACATAACGCTCAGTGCCAATGTTCCATTGGATTTTCCCCCACGCCTGGTGCCCCGAATCGGCTCCGTAAAATGCATAGGTTTGGGGATGGTAGCTATTCTGGAGCGTTGCGTGAAAATTCTCGGCGCTCTGCAGGCAATTCATGTATTTCGCCCACGCAACATCGTCGCCGCCGCCAGCTCGTGTTTGCCCGGTTGGCGCAAGTGCGCCGCCAATGTTGGCGGGATTTAACCACGCCGGATTCACCAAGCGCCACCATTTATCTCTTTCCGAATAGACTGATTTGTACGGGTTTCCATCAATGCGATAAACGTCGTTATTGACCTTGATCGTCAGCCACCCGCCCGGATAGTCCTGATTCGGCAATAGCTGCAAGCCTCCAGGCGCCTGCGCCAATACCGGCGTCACGTCCCAACCATACGCTCCGAGGAAAAGCCACGTTGCGAAGCTAACCGGGGACATGCTAGCGCGTTCATTGCCTGCTTTCATTCGCTTGTAGGCAGCCGGTGCGCCCAGTGCCGGCATCGCGCCATGCAGGATGCCGAGGACACGGTCCTGAGCGTCACCCATTTTCGGATGCACCGCAGCGCGCGCAACGAGGCCTCCCATCGAATGCGTAACGAGAATGACCTTTTTAACGGCCTTACTTCCCCATTTACTACGATAGTGAGCGAGGATATTGTCAATCTCGCGGGCGAGGTACTTTCCGGACTGCTCGTTCGATTGCAGCCAGTTGTATCCGACCGCGTGCACGGGATACCAGTATTTTCCGACCTGTTTCAATTCGTCGGTGCCGAGCTTCAACGGATGGGCTTTATCGTCGCTTTGGACATTGATGCCGTCCCCCTGAAAAGGCAACCAGCTGGCTTCAGGAAGCACCTGCTTGAACGCGGGATTCCACTTCACCACGTTGTTCAACTCGCGTTCGAGATATTCCAGGAATGGCCCATAGCTGCTCCAGTAGACCGTGCCCCACCCGCGAGTCTTTAGCAGTGCATCGCTGAACCCATTGGTGGGCTTAACGACTCTGGTCCCGTTCACAACCAGATCGTCATCAACCTTGGTGTTTCGGGGATCAAACACAATCTGACGGTCGGCAGGGCTGAGCTTGATGATCTTGAGGACCGCGCTCGTGGCATCTGGCCTCCATATGTTCGAAACCTGCTGTGCTTTCGACGCGTCAATGGCTTTGAGGTTGGACCCCATGATACCGGGCACGAACACAACCGGGATTATCCGATCGGGAGGTACGAGACATTCTGCGCGCGCGGTCATGCTGACCGGCGAGGTCTCAGATAACCAGCAAGGCAAGCCGTCGTCGTCGTGATAGTGAACCAGAGTTCGATTCTGATCAGCCATTAGTCCACCTCAGGAAGATACTTAAGGACGAGTTGCTCGTAGGACGAGCTTTTCTGTATGCCCGTCCGTCCCTCCGCATCGGTGCGACCGGTAATAAGAGTCCCATCACCACGCGTAATCTGGAATTTTCGGTTCGCCATGGGTTCGCCTGTGCCCTGATGACGAAGAATAAACTGCTCATCGTTGGGCATATCTGGCCAGGTGTTCATTTGTTCAGCATGTGACGTAGGCCCGCTAAACGAGTGCCCGGCACCCTTTATATCGATCTTGCCGGGCGCGTGAATCTCGATGTTGCCGTCCCTGACGCGAATATAGGCGCCTCCTGACGTCAGCAAAATCTCCTGCTTTGCGGCGGCTTCGATCTTTTCCGTTGCCGAAAGCAGCTTCAACGTCTTCTGCGAGGTTAATTCGATGTTGTCCGAGTTCGCCTGAATTTCGACCTTGCCCTTAGCCGCGAAGAGCTTCATCCCAGCGTTCTGTACGTACAGGCTCAGTTTTTCCGCGATGCTCGCGATCAACGATTTGCCAGTCGCGATGTGCGTGCTCTGACCGCTCACGAAGTTAATGTGCTGGTCCGCGGACACATGGGCCGATTTCTGCGTGGACAGGGCAACACCAGACGGACTCGCAAACAGCATGACGGGCTCCTTGAATGCATTGGCATTGCCCGTGCCGCCGCCTGCGGTCTTGCCGCCCGACGCTGATCCTGCAACGCTGCCTTGTATCGCGTCGGTGAATGACTTGAGCGAGTCGTAGCCCTCCTTGAGGCTTTCCGCCCGGTGCGTTGTGCTCGCATCAGACAGCGCTTCAAGCATACTTTCCGAATTCACCAGTTGCGCGTTCGCTTCGCGCACGTCGAGTTGCTGGCTCGTTGCTGATTTCGCATGCGTGGAAACATACAGGCCCTGCCCCGCACACACCGCGCCGTATGCGTCGGACTTCAGGTCAAAGCCGTTGCCCAGATAGGGCCCGCGTGTGTTGGCCGTCTGATCAATCAGGTAGCCCAGGTGCAAATGCGCATTCGTGCTGCTGCTGTAGAGATGGACGCGGTTCTGGCCCGTCGAGTCATCCATCACCATCTGGTTGTAGCCGCTGCCCTGATATTCCTTGGACTTGTAGCCAGAGAGCAACCCGTTGGAATGCCAGTGCGGTCGTGTCGCGCCGTTATAGACGCGGCCGGTGACTAGCGGCCTATCGCAATCGCCGTCCACCCAGTTGATCAGAACCTCTTCGCCGACTCTTGGGACATGCACGCCTCCGTATCCGCCACCGGTATCGGACATGGCAACCCGCACCCAGCATGATGCTTTTTCGTCGCCGTCATTGAGCCGGTCCCAATGAAAGCGGACCTTGATGCGATTGAGTTGGTCGGTATAGACTTCTTCGTTTGCCGGTCCGACGACAATCGCCGACTGCAAGTGCATTACCGGCTTGTGATGTTCAAACGGGCTACGATACGGCACAACCTTGCGCTGCGCTTCTACTTCAACGAGGAAAAAGCCTTCACTGCCATCGGCATGCCTGACCTTCAACCCTTCTTCAGAGGCGTGACTCGATCTGACCGTCGCCAGTTCGCCTTTCAGGCTGTGCGGGAAATCGGCGGCCTGACTGGACACCGGCAGGTTGTTTTCAATAAACCACGCTGCCTCAATAATTGCGAATTGCCTGTTCTGCCCGCTATCCGTGGCGTGATCCGGGTGGTCATCCAGTTCAAACCAGCGACCGGCGTCCATCCGCCGCACACCGCCGCCACCGTAAAAGCGCTTCGCCCGCGATTCCCATTCTTCCATGCGGATTTTTGAGAGGGCAACACCCCGGTCCTGATTGTCGTAGGTATAAGCGCCCGTATATTCATATACCTCGGCTTGCTGAGGCAGGTTTCCCTGCGTGGGAAGCGTCGGGATATTTGTGCCTTTCGGGCTCGCGGACGAAGCCGGCGCCTTGTAATCGAAGGTGCGGGTCGTGAGTGTTGTGCTTTGGAGTGTTCTCGTGCCCGACCACTGCACCAGGGCATCAGTTTCGCTATTCGTGCCCGCGCGATAGAACTCGACGGTTTGGGGCGAAAGCGGCTGCAATGTATCCAGATTGTCTGTGACGACAAGGGTATGCGATTTGCCGTCGCTGCCCTGTTCGAAGTAGCCGAACAAGCCTTCGCTTTCCATCAGCCGGTGGACGAAGTTCCAGTCGTCCTCGTATTGCATGCAGAACGAGCGCGACGGGAGCGGCTTGCTCAACACAAAACGAAATGCTCCCTGGGCCTGCGGATGCATGTTGAAGACTTCGGTCAATATTTCGTCCGCGGGCCTGTCTTGCCAAATCCGCGCATCCTTGCGAAAGCGCAGAAAGTGCATCCACGATGCGAAGCCAATCTGATAACTCGTGAGACCGCTATCCGATCCAAGACGGCGGGCGGTGTGTACATAGCCGTGGTAAGGCAGATAGGACCGGTCAGTCTGCTGCATCCAAAGCGTGACAGGCTGGGCGATCAGGATTTTAAGTTCGATCGCTGCATATGTGGAAACGACATCGGCGGTGAAATCGAAATGGCGGCCAATCCGCGAATAACCGACAGCCCGCTGCGGGAGCAGAATACTATTGCCCAGCGAGCTATCCAGTCTAAGGAGGCGGTCACCCTGGACGAGTCCGCCGGTTACTGCCCCGATTATGTCCTGCGCTCCCATACTGCCTCTTTTTAATGGCTGATCGAGCGACCGCGCTCTGCGCGATTTTACGAAACTTCAGATGAATCGACCAGTCATTCAATGTCAGCAATTGTAAAGCGGCATGAATTTGAATCTAATATGCGAGTGGCATATCTGTAGCTTGCGTTAAATTAATTCGCGGATACGCTGTCGGCATAGTAAGTCGATTACGATTCCGGTATTTAAAAAACGGCAAGTAGACTGCGCAATCCATGCAACAGAATCGCAAAAAACAGCTAGTAATCGGACGACCAGCTAGAAAACCGCTTGGCAAGATCATGCTGTTACCTCACTCAGCGATTTATGTGCGCATAGTCGCAGTGTCCAATCATATTGGGCTGGCAGCATTCCGGACGGGCAAAGGCAAACGGCGATTTACTGGCGCAGGTGGTCAAGGCGCTATGAAGCTCCCTTGACCCCGCTTGAGCGAGTTCGGCGGGCAGCATCTATTCCCGCGGGAGCCAAGCGTCGCCTTCATGCGCGATTTCATACGTCCATCCGTTGGACCTGCTGCATCCAATGCGCCAAGTCCAACCACGCGTTGCGCAATGTGGCGCATCTGATACTCCACAAGACTCGAAGAAGACAACGATTGAAGTATCACGCCCGAATGTCCTATCAAGTCTTGGAACAGTGTGGCAGGAAGGAAAAATCCGACGAACACCCGCCACAAAGCTCGCGGTCCACACGACTAGCGCACTCGCGAACATCCGTTCCAACATACCTGACCAAAGATACAGGAAATGGCTTGAAACCGAGCCAAGCATCACGGCAAAGCAGCTATACGAACGCCTCACCACGATAGCTCCCGCCCTGTATTCGGGCACACGACAGCGCCCCCTTGCGGATCCGCGTCCATCAACCAGCGAAGCGGCCGTCAGTTACCGCAGCGGGGGACCCGCGTGCAATGGCCAGTCATTGATACGCATCAACAACTCAACGCATCCTCGGTGTGGAGCAGATTTTCTCTTCATTCTCAATGTCGCGTGAAGGAGGCGATCGATGTCAGCGTCAAGACTTTAAAGTACACGTCCCCATTCGCTGGAAATACGATTCAGTGACATCAGGTGCAAGCAAACGCAGTCGTTGCGCCTTCCATGATGGATCGCAGATCTTGCATGGTGCCGGCAAGCAACGATATACGACCGGGGCATCACAGCAAGGCGCCGTTTCCGCAACACCTGTATTGCAGTCGTCTGCGGTCCAATCAATACCAAACTCGACTTGCGCTGCGGATGGCGACGGAAGAGCGCAATGAAAACACCGTCTTTCAAAAAACGAGATGCAAAGCCGTCGAGCTCTTCGCACGTTTCGCGAGCGACCTGCCCAGCGTCCGAAAGGCCGCACTGCCGTCCCTCATGCGAAAGGAAGCGCACGGATCCCACATCTCGCGTCCGGCGAGTCCGCAGTAAGTTCGCTTTGCGCCGCATCGTTGCAGACGTTCGCGTGCCAAAACATCTGCCGCCGTGTTAGCCGGATTAGGCTCGTGCGTTCATAACCTGAGCGCCCGCATGGTCCTGATTTGGTTGGCAAAACGGACTGATTTGCGAAAAACGCAATAACCGACCAAACACACAAAGTTCGCAAAACCGGCGGCGCTCACGGTGCTCAAGGCATTGGAGCTGGGCTTGGACGGCCGCGTACCGGGGAAGACATGCGTCATGTCGAATCCATCCGCGCCGTGCACCGCCACCGCGGAAGAGCCGTTACCTAAACTGCTCACTTTGCTCGCCCCGGCGTCATCGTCACGTACCACACACTGACAAGTCCGCTGGTCGAATGGCTTTTCAGAAGCTGTGTTTCCGTTCCCTCCTGCACGCGTTAAAAGCAGAGGCTCTGCCCGCGGTCGGCCACTCTTTTGTTTTTCCAACGCTTTTTCCATTTTCATCGAGCCACCAATTGTGGAGAGTCGCTAAATGGGCGGCATTTGACCGAATCGGTCGGGTCAACGCGCCGATAAAGAGCACGTCTCGAGATACCCAACGCGCCCGCTCCGTTGATTTTCCCCGCCGGCTGTCACGGTCGCCTCGCCGACTGTTGCCGACCTGAGTCAACGCTGGAGGTCCGCCTGTGAATCGGCCAAGACGATCAAGCCCCCACACGAAAGCGGCGCAGTGGGCATATGGGCGCACTTCGCCAGGATCCGGTAAAGTGCCTGCCGGGAGATGTTGAGGTTTTTGGCCGCCTCTGACTTGTTACCGTTCGCCGCGGTAAGGGCCGCTATCGCCTGTTCCCCAGAAATGACGGGCCGCGACAGACGTTCGACCGTGGCAAAAGTCGAAATGTAGGCAGTCGCCTTCGCGGCGAGGCTATGTCCTGCCGCCTCGACGAGCCGCTGCATCGCCGCCTGGTGAAGCGCTGGATCAGGGCGGTGATCGGGCCGTTTGATCGGCGCGGGTACGCCGGTCGTCCGCTCGTACATCTTTTGCAGGTACGCGTGGCGAAGCCCATGAACCGTGACGCCCTGGGCGCTGCGGGTGATCCCCTCTTTCTGCAAGACGTGGTAGAAGTGGCGATACCACTTTTTCAATGACCACGGCTCCGGAATCATTGACCCCGTGCGGGGGTTCGAGAGCCTTGCGGCGCGGATAAGCACCTCGTATTGCCACTCAGCATCGATGGGAACAGCTCGCGGACGTCCGCCTTTGGTGCCATCGATTACCTGGAGGTGGCCTGAAATTCGAAGACACTGCAGCGGACGCAGGAGCATGCTTTCCTGTGCACGTAAGCCAAATGTCGCCTGAAGCTCAACCTGCATGGCGACCCACCGGTCGCGCTCGCATAGTCGGGCGATCACGTCATCGAGCTCGACTCCCGCCGCCTCCCATGACTTGTCCTCCCGCGCAACGTAATAGCGACGATACCCTTCGGGACGCTGGATGTAGTCGTCCATTGTGCCGACGAGCTGGTGCTTTTTCATCCAGGCGGCTAGCGTACGCCAGTAGGTGAGCTTGTTTTCGACCGTCCCGGGCGATTGTTTCTTTTCGTTGATCCAGAGGGTCACGAGATAGCCGATGTGTTTCTCTGCGAGGTTCCACGGCGACTGGATGGCGAAGCCTCCTTTTCGAAGTTCGCGGAAGCCGGCGACCAGACTCTGGACGCGATACTTTTGGGTCTTGATTGATATGGCGTTCGATGTAACGCGGGTTTTGCTGTGCGCTTTTGTTAAATGTCGTTGAAAAAGCTCCGCCAGTTCGTTCGTGAGCCGTTGCGGAAGCCCCGCGTTTTCCATCAGCGCCGAGAAGTTCAGTTGGATCTTCACAGTCGTTTTCGTGAAAAGCGGCGTCCTCCCCTATCAAGAGGACGCCGCGGGTTGATGAGGACCTGCACGCTTTGCTTTCCGGGATCTTAGAGATCAGAGAGTTGATTCACCCGGCGCAGGGAAGCACTGCCGCCTGATGATCCTCGAGCCGGCATCGGCCGGCACGAGGCTACCCGACCGCAGACTCACGTCTGTCGAGCCAGGCAATTCCTGTTGCGCTTTTCTTTTTCGGCTGCGCGGGCCGAGAGGAATGGGATTAGAAATCCGCACATAACGTGCAAGTGATTTCCCGTTCGGAGAGCCTGCTCACCGCGGTCGCATTGATATCGGATCGCGTGAGTCGGGCATGGCTTTACGCCGTTGACGGAAAGCAGGTCTGGACGTTCGCGATGTCCGCACGAACGTGTTCTCAGTCAGTACAGAATTGCAATCTGGTCAGGAGACCAGCCGCCATGCGGGTCGCGGAGAACTCAGTTTCCCCAACGCGACCTGCGACGCCGGCTCTGGCTTAACTGCCATGCAGAAGGTGGACGCCCCACCGGGCGACTAGCTCAGGAAATGGAGTGCGCTGCACTCAGGTCGATGCGTCACTGACGCAGATAGGTTTAGTCATATTAGGTTTCTCGACGCGAGAGTTCGGGCGAAAAGGTCGCGATTTTGCAGTAGCTTTCGGCCAAGGCGTTGCGCTCAGTGAAGATGGCTCGTCTCTGGCGAAACCTCAGCAGGTGCTGCCGAATTTCGGACCAAGGAGAACAACGCGCTGCAGGGCGTGTTCGCGGCGAGAAGCGAGCAAACCAGCGGATGGCAACTGGACATCTTCGGTCAGCAACGTCAAGCGCCGCTGCCGTCCCAGGAGTCAGATCTGTCCATTCCGGTAAAGGAGGACAGGCGCAAGCGCGCGGCAAGGGGCGTCCGCCTCTATCAGACGATGTGCCGCTCGGGCACGCTATGGATGCGATGCCGGCCGCAACATGATCGGACGACGAGCGAAACGGTCATCGGCAAGCTCAGGTACCGCGGAGCAGGATCGGATCGTCGAGCATGTAGGGCCGCCACATGCCCTGATCAAGGACAGACTTGACGAAGCGCGGGGGGAGGTTCCAGGCGGCGCCACTGATATAAAGGAATGTCATCACGTCGTCGTGCGCCCTGTTCGCGAACAGGCGCCGTCGACCACAGCCCGGCCTGAGGTCCACGTTTTTGGCAGGACCCAGACGGACGAGGTCGGGCACGCGCGCCTTTGATTGTGTCGTTTCTTCCACGGAATTTGAGCGCTGGTTGTCGCGCAATCGCGTGGAATTCATTAAGGAAAGTCGTTTCAAATTATCGCGGTGCCACCGAAGCGATGACATTCTTTTTACAAGCAATAAGCTGCGCACCGCTTCCATGAGTGCTTTATTTCGTCGGACTTTCCCGCACGCTGACTTTTCGGCAAAGGCCGTGAGCGACAGGATTGCGCCGTGAAGCGCAGACTGGTCAAGCGGTTGAAGATGCCGATATTTTGCCGCGCCGTTTCAGACAAATGAAGTCCGAAGCGTTGGTCATCACCGGCGACATCGAACGCTTCAAAACGTCACACGACGGAAGGACCAACTCTGGAAATCCGCACCGTGCTCTTCGCCGCAGATGCCTTGAGTAAAGGATCTTCGATTCAAATTTATTGGCCTTGACGCTCAGACTGCGTTCGACCAGCGGACAGCGAGGCACGAAATGCGGCAGCCTTCGCGTGCTGCGTACCCCGCTGGCGAACTATAGACTGCCAAGGCTGTGCCGTAATCAGAGGATCAGACAATCGGGCCTGGAGCTTGAGCCAGCAGTGAGCAAGGTTTTCATGCATATACATCCGACGCCCCTCGCAAGCCCGTGGTGATGACCGGAAATGGTCTGCATACATGAATCCGGCTTGCTCATGGTTAGTTGCGGAAGCATTCCCGCAGGCTGTATGAGATCCGGCCCTCCGGTCTGGGATAAATCATGGCTTGAACTACATGGGCGGTACAGACAGCAAAACCGGCGATGGGTGATGCGACTGTAAACCAGCATTCCGTCACATTGCCGCTGGCACCGACGATGCCTCGGTGCTAGCTCGACCCCAAGAATAGTTACGTTCTATTTGAGCGAGTGCTACTTCGACAGCTCGGACCCGCACAGTCAACTGCGCGGCATAAGACGGTCTGCCCGCAGCGCCCTCGCAAAACTCGAACTCGCGTAAGAGCCAGCACGTTGAAGATCCGGCGTAGATCGCGCCGGCGGCCCGGTACGCGTCGTCTTACCGCCAGACAAAACATCTCATGGGCGCAAGCAAGACTGAAGGGCGACTACCCCAGCGGAAGCCTATACTCGATGACTAGTGAGTATTGCGCAGACGACGTCGTTGCCGCTTAGCCTTGCGCGCGTTATGCTCCATCAGCGCGCCAAGTCCACACATGGCAACTGCGGCGCCTAGTATTACGAAGCTGATATCCATGCTCATTCCTTTTCGCTCGAAATCACTTCATGAGTGAACGTTAGCACGAAACTGTTGACAACACCTCGTCTTGTCGTGTGATGCCGCGCAGGCCAGCGTCAAATGGCCTCCATAATGTGCCTTCAGGGAAAAAAGCAGCAGGACGTGCGTGGCAGAAACGGCCCACTGCTGGCGGCGCTGTTTCCCGCCTGGTTGTGCATGACATTTAATCAAAAAGCGGCGCCCCGACGCAACGGGCCTCTTCATGGAGTAGAACCGGCAAGGTCATTCAGTTTAGCGAACAGCGCGCATGCCGAGATTATCCGGCATCGAGGACGTCGGTATTGCAGACGTAGCGTACTACCGTTTCAGGGCGCCGCATTCGGCGCCGGGTTATGACGCCGGCGATATGAGCGATTGGCGTATTGGATCGCCGATGATCTGTACTTCACCGTATGCCCCCGACCGCCTAGCGATGTCAAGCACCAGGTCGCAAAAGTCGGTTCCTTGAGCGCAGACCCGCGACGGCAAAAACGCTAGCGCGACGAGTGCAGTATGAGATTTTTCTTCAACACATTGCGGTGACGCCGCGTCATACGTTGCATGGCACGTTGAGGTAATTTTTGTTAGTTCATCATACACACGGCAGGCGGAAGTCAAGGAAGCGCTGCACAACTGACCCGCGCGCGAATGACAGGACGTTTGACGCAGTCCGTTGCCTACCGTGGTACGAAATGGTCGACGGACATTATCAGTGCACTGTCGGCGCGAACGCGATGTGCGGGTCAGGAGGGCAACGAAGACCTTAGCTCGGCAACGTACTCGATCTTGGGCTAAGGGAGCCGAGCGAGATCATGATCCGCTTTCGCGTTGAAACAACGAGCCCTTCTCGATGCGCACAGTGCGCACGTCGCCTCCCCGAATCCAGACCCGTGGACGAGCCGGCTCACGGCCTTAACCCGAAAAGCTTCGCAAAACCGCATAGCTTTTCGTCCAGCATAGCGTTGCATCCGGCAACTGATCACGTTAGATACGCTAGGGACATGCCTGATGACGCCGCAATCCCGGGCGATGTTGGCTTGGCGCCTCGCCTGGACCAGCCTGAGGTTTCCGAGAGACACAGACGTTAATGCCTCGTCACGCCTACACGGCCTCCAACTCGGGACGGCTCTACGGGAGAATCTCATAAAGGCATGAAACTCGCGCAAACGTTTCGACCTAATGAATGCAACGGGACCGTTAGCCGGCTAACGGTCCTCGCGACGCGCAAAAACCCGCCGCCCCTTGCCCAGCAAGGCTTTCAAGCCAACGCTTGCTCGCACTGACCTTGTAATTTATGGAACCGCCTTGTATTGCGCGTATCGATCCGTCGGGACAAAAAAACCGGCTGCGGCAACCGGGTTGAGTTCATGAGAATGCGCGAATACAAAGCCGGCGCGGCCGGCAAATCAAGGGTTTCGGACATAGAGGGGCCATAAAAAGCAAAAGGCCACACCCGAAGGTGCAGCCTTTCAAGAAAAGAAGGACCGGTTGAAGCCGGTCCGCATCAACAATCAGCGGGGAACGCGCGGATGCCGGCGTTCGCGGTCGGCCTTGCGGCCGAGGTCGCTCATGTACTTGCCATACGCACAAATCGCGATCGTCAGGATTAGCGCAACTACACCGAAGCCCATAGTCATTCTCCGTTCATGGAATCCATGCCCTCAGTAAAGGTTAGCACAATGATCGCCGCGAGCGCGGCCTCGTTCAGAATAGCGCTCCACGTCCAACTGCTGGTTGAGTGCCAATACCCAACGAAACTCACCCGCGAAGCGACAGAGAGCGCGTGACAGAAGCGACCGAACTGCTGCCTCTGATCCTTACTCCACGCCTTTGCGACCGGGATGATTGACAGCTTCGCTCGACATTCGTGACCGGGACGATGACCGAAAAAGTACCGTCCACGCGATGATCGAGCAGCGCATTCAGGCCATCGATCAGAGCAACTACTGAGGTCGGTCGCAATCGGTGGAGGCCAACGCGCCGCTTGCGATAGAAACGGCCATCGATGCTGGCTCTGGGTTTTCTGTTCGCGCCTGAGATCGCGGCGGCGCATCGGAGGGCTGCGTAGCACGCTCTTCTTCCGACGGCTCAGCAACCACCGTTTGCCTGTGTCAACTCTCGCCCCAATCCACACATCGCAGTTCCAAATGGGCGGCGAGTCTCACGGCATCGAGATGCTGAAGATGGCTCGCGCGAAAGCGGTTCAATCGTGTGCGCATAAAATGGTGAAGTTCGGATGGATACAGAATCGCTTCGGGCAGCGCAGGATCGAGCACGCACTGCGATGAGGCGAAAATTGCAATGGACTCAACCGGGCATCCATATTCAGCGAGTAACGCACGCAGGTGTCGCAAAGCGGGCTTTGCCCTGCGTAGTGGAGACGTCTGGACAGAAACGACACCGACCTTGTCATGGACGAGGAGTTCGTCGTCGTTTAAAGAGCGCTTTACAATGCCCGTCCAATCGTACCGGCCAATGACAAATGATCCGAACCCAGTCACAGCAAGACAATCCACCCACGTCATCGGATTACGCGTTCCGGGTGCGTGCTCAAGCATCACGCCGCGGCGTACGACGAATGCGCGGTCGGACATTGTCCGCAGTAGCGCTGCAACGCTTTTTGACAAGGAAAGGGACAAACGGCGTCGATGCGCCATCCAGCCATCGCGATCGTCAGCCAGTCGCCTGAACTCCGGCGCGAGTTCATGGGAGCACGCGGCAACACCGTATGCATCTATATTCCCAACAGAAAACAACGTCTTGCCCTGTTTCATTTGTTCTCCTTTCGTGGACTGAAGAGGGTTATCGGACGGCGACTCACTCACGACTTCGACGGCCGGCGAATACAACCGTCAATGCACCAGCAGATTGGCGTGATGCTGCGTCGCAGATCAAAAGGATTGCCGATAACTCCAGCTTGTCATCTGCAGTCCGAAGTCAAGGCAACACTTTTAGACAAGAAGCAACTGGAGAGCGTCGGTCATGAGCCCTAGTGCCTGCCATCCAGTCAGCGGCCGTTAGCGCCTAGCACGTGACAGAGAAGGGAGTTGACCTATTGGCATCCCGAAACAACAGGGGCGTGAGGCCTGCGAAGAGGACAGAATCAGGCAGGAGTGAACTGGACAGTGTCTGAAAACAGCACTTTGCCGGACACGTCACGCCGTCGAAAATACTGGCGACGAAACGCTGTCGGCATTGCACACTGGCCAGCAAGCGCTACAACCCGGTTGAAACCATGGCCCGCCCTGGGCAGGAATAGATTCGCTATGTGTTGTAGTTTTCAGCTGCTGTCATCCGCTGATACGCGAGGTAAGGGCTGAGATGGAAGTTGCCTTTGTTACGATAGATCTTTGGTGGAACATCACTTTAAAGTTTGCGATCATTGGAGATCAAGCGTATCACCTCGACCTCCTCCGGACTAACGGTAACTCTCTTCACCACCTTTCGGATCGCACGCTCGATGTCGCGTCGGTATGGCAAGAGAGCACCCGCATCAATGCACTCGATGATGAGTCGCCGGGTTCCTCTACCCTTCCTGATGCGAATGCGATAATGGTCCGATGTCAGCACATTCACGCCGTTTAACTCCCGAAGAACAGTTTCGGGCGTTGCCTCGCTCCCTCCAGGGCTTAGATTTCTCACACGCTGCAATAGCGCTTGCCTGCCCAACTCCTTGTCTAGCGCCAGTAGTTTCCGTCCAACAGCAAAAGTCAATTCGGCCTCACTGAAACTAACGGGCAAGCTACCCCGAAGCGCCATCAGATACACCGCATCGCGTATGTTCTTTCGTGAAATGTCAAGTGCGCGGGCGCAGCCACTGTAAGTGGTCCATTCCCCTCTGGTCACACCCAGGTGATATCGATCGGAGATGTTTTTCGGTGAGTCCAGCGTCTTACTCAGTACCTTGTTCTCAGGGTTGCCCAAGTAGCGCAGCGCGCGCCTGGACGCAGCCCCTTGCCCGTTTATCGTTGCAAGCACCGCTCGCGCTGGGAGCGTTCTGCCAGCAGCAACGTGTTCGCCGATTCGCTGAAACACGGTCTGAAGACCATCCCGCGCGATAACCTCGCGTATCACCCGCACGGAATACGGCGTTACCCCGGTGGCCGACTCAAACAAGTTGACTATCGCGGTGGGCAGAGCAGCCACCTTAAGCGCCAGCGAAAGTTCGGCCTGACTAACGCCAAGCGCGTTAAGTGCGCCCTTTTGCGTAGTCCATTTCCCTTTTGCCAGTCCGTCTTTATAGTAATGAGCAATAATGAAGCAATTGCGCTTTTTGAGTTGTCGAAGCAGTCCATCGGGAGTCATGGGTCGTCTCACGCTTGATCCGGTGTTGCGGTCATCTGCAGGCAAAACGTTACGATACGCGACTTGCCGCTCAGATGGCGACCGAATGGCGCATCAAAAATGCCCTCTTTCAAAAAAAGACGACGAGTGTCGAAACATTGGGCAGTCACATGGCATTGGAGGCATGACCTGCGTAGCCGCCGGATGCCGAGCCTGTTTGGATGCAGAAGGGCACGCATGCGTGGATTGCATACTTGTGGCGCCCAGATGTCATTCCAATGCCGATGCTTCTTTCGTGCTTTCGCGAGGTTGTGCGACAAAGAGCGGAGCGCTTCAGTCCATCTTGTCGGCCCTGCCGAGTCGACGGCGGCGCGACCCCGCCCGCGCCGGTTTTGGGGCGTCTGTCTTATAAATGTACTGCCGCCCCATGAGCCGGCTCACGGTGGCGTCGGCAGCGCCTCACCACCGCATCGTTCTGTTTTAATTGATGAATCAGGCTGATTTGCGAAATCTCGATTGATTGATCAACGGCGCAAGGCTCGCAAATAGCGGGCACGCCGCGCATAACACATAAGTGTTAGCGTCGATTCAATAGACAGCAGTGCGGCCCGCGGGAGCGGACGTCTAGTGCGATCAAAGCCGGCAATGCCAATTCAGTTCCAGAAGCTGCCTGTGATACGCCGGTGCCGCCGTCGCCTATCGCGCTTGCGCCCGCGATTGCTCATGTAGGCACCGTAACCCAGGATCGGCGCCAGGACAAGCAGGACGAACAAACCGAGATTCATGATGGTCAACCTCCGTCCATTGAATGCGTAGCAGCGATGCCGCCGGCGCCTAAGCGCACTAGCGCTCCACACCGCCTTTATAAAGCGATTTGCGCAGCGCGCCTGCCGAACTGAACGACCCCGAGTCCGTCGCCGATGTGCTGCACCGCCTTGCTCGCGATCCTCGAGCCTGCTTCGGCGACTGCGGGTCTGTTGTGGAGAAAATCGCGCCGAGACGCCGGGACGGAGCATCAGCGCGGTTGCGCCGCACGCCAATTCTGGAGACGATGTTTGGAGGCGTCAACTGCCGTGTCCGCCTGCCGGCTCACGTAACGGTGTCACGCGGGGTACTCTCCCTGGCTCGTTTTTTTGCGCGCAGGCTTGGTCCTGCGTAGCGGTGCCGGCTCCATCGCGTCGGCTCACCGAGTTGGCCGGGCCAGGAAAGTGTGCTTTGCAAGAGTGTCAACACGGTACGGATCGCCATCGTTGGGGCCTACTGTCGGGTACGCTGCGTCGGCGGAGCACGATCCTTTCCTGTGTCAGACGGGGCGTGCGCGGCTCCCGATTTGCGAATTCTGTACTGTTGATCGATTAATAGAAATTTCGCAAATCAGCTCGTTTAATAAACGAAATCAATAGGATGCGGTAACGGCAGCGTGTCTGCCCCTACCGTTAGTCTGCTGACGGTACCCCGACATTTGAGTGACCGACAGCCAAAACCGAGGCATGCGCTAAACGGCTGTCGACTGGGCACGGTCGAGGAGATGGACCGGAGTGGTCAGCCCATCTTCTCGGACATTGTCTTGGGTCCTTGCCGGCGGGCTAACGACATGGGGCACCGGAAGTAGTTATCCCGCGCGCGGGTGCCGGTTTGCCGTGTACGCAGCCGAAAGACAACGAAGGAGCGTCGTCGATTTGAAACCGTTGGCCAAGTCTTCATTGAACGGACACAACTGGAAAGCGCCCGCATTTAAACGCCCCGCTCTGCTTGAAAGCTGCGCGATTATGTCGCCATTTGCCTGCAGGGCAGGCTGACCGATCAGATACAGTTGATTGAACACAGACGGTTGACTTCGACGCACGGCAGGCAACGGTAGTGGGTGAACGGGCCGTGAAGCACCGAGCAACTTAGCCTCCGAAATCAGCAGGATTCCCCTTAAAGAGGAGGGTTAATGAAAGTATCAGCGTTTGGCGTCGACATTGGTTACGGCCACACCAAAGGTGCGCTGCGTACAGGATCCGACATTTCTACCGTGAGCTTCCCGTCGCTCGCGCCTCTTGTACCTGATCTTGAGTTACCGCGAACCAGAGAACGCGTGGCCGACGGGTTGAACGTTGTTTTAATCGAGGTGCAAGGCTCTCATTATGCAGTCGGCCCCGAAGTAGAGTCGTTGTCAGCGTGTTCAAGCCTAACGCGAACGTTATTTGACAGTTTCTGCTTGACGCCCATGTTCACCGCGCTACTCGGCGGAGCACTATATCGCGCCGGTGTAACCGACATCGAATGCATGGTGCTTGGCCTCCCGTACCACTTCACCGCGGAATACTTTAGATATCTTCGCGATGCATTTACAGGCGCTCTCGATTTTGGCCAAGGTCCGGTCCACGTACGATCGGTAAAGGTCGTTCCCCCGCTGCTCGGATCGCTCGGAACATTCTCCAATTCCGGCGATGGCCGCTTTGATCCGGAGCACGGCCATCTCTTCATCGATGTAGGCTACTCCGAGACTAGCTGGCTGCTGTATTGTGACCATATGATAATCGACCAATGTTCGGGCCACGTCCGGGGCGGTGCATGGCAGGTCTATAGAACCATTGGATCGTTGATCGCGAACCAGGAGCGCTGCCCTGTAGACAATATGGAACGCATTGGCAGATGCCTTAGCGATAAGAGGCCACTTCTGCACTACGGTAAGGGTATCGACCTCGCTCCGTTGGTTGAAAGCTCACGAGCCGTAGTGAACGCTGCGTTGAAAATAATCCGTGATCGCACTCCTTCTCCTTCGAGGTTGAGGTCGATCGTATTGACAGGAGGCGGAGCAGGCCTCTACGAGACAGCGGTGCGCGCCGCCTTTCCCCGGGTACGCATCGATGTGCTGGACGCGCCCTCACACGCAAATGCGAAGGGCTTCCTTTTGCTCGGAGAGGCCTTTCTCGCAGGAAGGAAACTTGTGCCTACGTCTGCATGAGCTCGCGAGGCGCCGTGGCTCTGTGACTAACGGCTGCAGCGGGGTACTTCAAGGCGCAAGAAAGAGGAGTTAGGTCATTGGCGCGTCTGTTGCGCGAGCCGTGCAGATCGTCAATTAGTATGACTACTCATTTCGTCATCGGTACCTGTAAATTGATACACCTTCTACCAATTCTTGAGTGCCGTTGACAACGTGGTCACGACGTCGGCAGGCAGAGTCCCACCGTCTCAGCGTGATTGGCATTGCGTCAGGTGTCTGCGACGATCGAATCACCGCAGTCAACAAACGCAATTCTCGGTCAGCAAGCATCACTGGCCGCACGCCGCCGCACTTCTTCAGGTGCATGCCGACTCGATTGCGCTAGACTCTTAAACATCGCAAGCAACGCGGATAGCCGTTGCCGTTGAGGTAAAACAAGCTCGAACTGCTCCCCGATCGATACGGCGCGAGCAATCCAATATGCAGATCCCAAATAATCGGGCAGCTCTCGATATTCAGTGTTCAACA
>Ga0209759_1000232_pt1 | contig 83288 bp, 86 predicted proteins | sample AraplaCL_Col_mMS_FD_184261 | JGI IMG/M metagenome (GOLD analysis project Ga0209759, IMG submission 184261) | Arabidopsis root microbial communities from the University of North Carolina, USA - plate scrape CL_Col_mMS (SPAdes) (version 2) | ecosystem: Host-associated > Plants > Roots >...
GCAGCACCGGAATAACGAAGAGAAAGGCGACGGCGATACCGGCCATCACGCGATAGAGATCCGCCGACGTGAGCACGACGGCCTGCTCGTGGAGCCGGTGCGCGAGTTCGCCGAGCCCGTGAGCGGCATCGATGCTCTGGCTCGTGACCAGCGCGTTGTTGCCCAGGTGGTCCACCAGCATGGCCGAATGAAAATGCTCGCGCGCGGTGCCCAGACCTTCGATGAGGCCGGTGGCCGCGGCGCCGGACAGTGTCTTGACGGTGTTGAACATGGCTGAAGCAAACGGGCCTTCAGTCGGCGGCAAGCCGGTCGTGACGCCCATCAGGATGCCCATGATGATCATCGGCTGCGCCAGGATCTGTAGCGACTGAAGCCAGTAGAAGTTCTCGCGAACCCAGTCCGTGGTCACGAAACTGCCGAGAAAACACGAGATCGCCATCAGGCAAAGTCCAACCGCCATGACCCAGCGGTGGTCGACCTGCCGCAGATTGAGCAGCGCGGCGGTCGCCGGGAGCGAAATCAGCAGGGGAATGGCCACCAGCAGAAACAGCGGCGTGGTTTGCAGCGGCCTGTAACCGTGAATCTGCGCGAGATACTGGCCGGGTATGGCGGCAACACCGACCAGCAGCGTCACGGCGCCCACCAGGGTCAGCAGTCCATGCGCGAAGTTCCTGCGGGCAAGCAGCTGAAGCTTGAAAAACGGCAGCGGGTGAAACCATTCGTTGATCAGGAATACCACGAGCAGCAGCGTGCCGCCGCAAAACATCGTGGCGATAAACGTGGAGTTCAGCCAGTCGAGGCGATCACCCTGCAGCAGGCCGATCACGAGCATGGCGATGGCCGGATAACCGAGTAGGAATCCGGTCCAGTTGAATGAACGCAGCCGCTCGAGTCGGGTGGGATCCGCCGGCAGTCCCCTGTAGATTGCCACGCAGCTGATGAGTCCGAGCGGCACGATCTGCCAGAATGCCATTTGCCAGCCGACATATTCCGTCCATAACGCGGCGAGCGGCGTGCCGAGCGCCGGTCCGAAGGTGGCGGTCAGTGCATAGCCGGCGAGCCCGTATAGCTTGACCTTCGGGGGCAGGTAACGCAGCGCCACGATGATCAGCATCGGCGGCAGACATCCGCAGGCGACACCCTGCAGCGCGCGTAATACATAAAGCGTCGGCAGGTTCGGTGCAAACGGGCAGAGGAATCCAAGGACCATCACGGCCAGCACCGCGCCGATCGTGAAGCGCTTGAGGGTGAACGTCACGCCGAACCACGGCGCGAATACCATCGTGGCCACGTTCGTCGCCTCGAAGAGGGTGGTCAGCCATGTCCCGTCGTCACGTCCGATCGAGAACGCGCCGCGGATATCGGCGAGTGCAACCGCGGTGACCTGTTCGTTCAATATGGCGAGCAGCGATGCCAGCAACATGCCGAGCAGGCCGATTGCCAGACGCAGTGGTAGCTCCGCTTCGGCGGAAGTTTGCTGTACCGGGATCCCTGTCGCGGGTGCAGAGACAGGCGCCGACGATGGCGCAAGCTTCGGTTCTCCTCTTCCAGTTATCGGTGAGTTGGCGCTATTCATCGTCGTTCGGCCACCGGTATTTAATGGGGCATTCCGTCGGGAAATCTCCCTGTCACGCCGGGCGATCGCAAAGATCCCGGATGCTCCGCGAAGAAGCCTCATCCAATGAGCTTATGGTTTTTACTGTGCTCATTCCAGCCGGCTTACTCACGTTTTGGTGCCACGAAATGAGTTGATTTCATTCTAGGAGACAGGTCTGCTCTCCTGAAGTCAAAAAGTCCGCGTATCGGTCCGTTCCATTCACAAATCCAGCTAATGTCACCAATGCAACAAGGACAATGCACTCGCCTGGCAATGATCTTTTTCCATTCAGCTAACAGCACAAACCTGGGCAAAGGTGCAGAGGTGCGAGCCGCTGTTTTCCTGGCACGCTTTAGACACTCCAAGGCAATAGGACATCGCGTATCAACAATCGAATATGCGATGAGGATCGTCGACGCTGCAGCAAAGCTCAACGTCGACATCGGCACGAACAGGACGAGCGTCGAATCACGGCTGACGCCGGAGAAGTTTCTTGTCGCGTTCCGAAGACAAGAACTATGACGTGATCATCGTCGAAGCGTAGACAGGCGCGAGACCGAGTTCGATTACAGCGGCTGAAAGGGGAGGCGTGGCACGGCCCACGTCATGGGCTGTATTGGACTAGCGGCGTCCGTCTTGTGGGCAGCGCGCCCGCTGAGCACCTCAATGCTGCGGCGGTGTGACGTCGAACGCAATCCGTCCTGCGGGCAGAAGCGTGAGCGAGATGACAGCGCCGCCCTTGGTCTCCGGGAAGTGGTGGCTTCCGGGTGCGGGCGCCGTCCAGCCGCCATAACACCAGCCGTTCGGACCTGCGAGCGCAGCGCCTTCATCAAGCGGCACCACCAGATTGAACTCGCCATACGGGTGCGCGTGATAGTCGCCCCGGAAGCTGCCATCGGGGTTGTTCTGGGTGTTATCCGTGCTGTCCATCAGCACCGCTGTAATGCTGAAAAAGAACGTCTCCGCGCAGGGTGCAACGAGTCGTGAGCGACGGTAACGCGGGCCGGCGATTTCGGCGTCGGCCGCCCAGCCCTCGTTCACGCCGAGAATAATCAGTCGCGACAGATCCCTGTACAACTCGCTTTCAATGCCATATTTTGTATTCAGCCATTGCTCGACCTCGGTGCTCGTGGTCATGTCCTTGACCTCTTGCAGCAAAGGGATAAAACGGGCGACGAGTTCGTCTTTGGTACTGGTGACTTGGGTCTCGGGCATTCAGGTTCGTCCTTGGTTTGAGCGTTATGCAGGGCCGGCGTGAGGATTACAGCGCCCACGATTTGCGGCGAGAAGAAGCCCGCGACATTCACATCCGACGGCCTGATCGAAAGCGCGGTCGTAACAATGCGGTAATCGCGCTTTCGAAACGCCTTCGCGACTTCGGCGCCAATGCCTCGCGATGCACCGGTAGCGGCGACAGCATTGTCTGGTGTGTCCAGGTTTTTACCCTGAAGAAGTGCACAGTTCTGTGCCATGCAGTCCGCGTCAGTTTGCGCAAGACGAGCAACCGCTTGACCGCCATGAGACCACTCTACGATTTATGGGCTTTCACCGAGGTTTTAGCTGTGACGGTTTGGGGACATTTGCTGCGCATTTTGGGCCATCGCGCTGATTTCTCCGGGATCCTGCTATTTGCAAGTTCGAACCGAGTCGCGACACACATACGCCATGCTGACCTTCACCACTCGACAGTTGACCAACACTGAACAGTGCGCATGCTTTGTTGCATAGGGTGTAATCACACCAGATTCCTGCTGTACTTTCCCGGAATCCACGGCTGCCTCCCGGTGATTCATTTGCTACACTTGATCACGACGCGGACCTATGTGGCGCCCGCGTCGAAGCTGATGGCGGCGGCTGAGTTGCGAATCAGCGCGACTCGATTGACAGCTTCAATATTCAGTACATTCAACATCAATACAGCCTGAATGAGAGAAGGGCGTCAGGGCCGCCGTTCTGCTCGCTCTGGTTGTCGAGCGGCGCCGACTTCTCCGTCCAAGCTACGGTGTCGCGCCCGCCGCTGAAGCGGCACTTAACATGTGTTAAGCAAGCAGACTCAGCGTAAGCAGTTCACGAATTCGTCAGCGAGGAATCGCTATCGAAGCCATGGTCCGACATGCGTAGGTTGAAGTTTTTCTTCTTTCATGGACCTCACGCCGCGATTGCGGACCCTGGCGTCGGTCCTTCATCACAGCGCATGAAATAGTGCGGAGGTGTCGCCATGATTGAGTCTTCCGATTTCCGGAGCAGAAAGATAGCGCTTGATCACGGAGGCGGCCGCATGCCCGCGCTCGGATTCGGCACCCTGATTCCCGATGCAGCGACGACCACCAGAGCTACCAGAGACGCACTGGAAGCCGGCTATCGGCACTTCGATTGTGCCGAGCGATATCGAAACGAGCGCGAGGTGGGCGACGCTTTGCGAGCAGGACTCGCTGCCGGAGGGATCGCGCGCGAAGAGATCTTCGTGACGACAAAATTGTGGAATTCCAATCATCGGCGCGAACGTGTCGAACCGGCGTTCGATGCAAGCCTTGAAAGACTCGGGCTCGACTACCTCGATCTCTATCTGATACATACGCCGTTCGCGTTTAAGCCAGGAGACGAGCAGGACCCGCGCGACGAAAACGGCGATGTCGTCTACGATAAAGGCGTGACCTTGCTAGACACGTGGAGCGCGATGGAAGATCTCGTTGATCGTGGAAGATGCCGGGCTATTGGACTGTCGGATATCGGCCTGGACGAATTGCGGCCTCTCTATGAATCGGCACGAATCAAGCCGGCCGTGGTGCAGGTCGAAGCCCATCCGTATCTTCCGGAAACGGAGCTTCTGGAATTCTGCAAGGAGAAGGGAATCGTGTTTCTGGCTTTTGCGCCATTAGGTCACGGAATCAGGCCGGGGCCGCTTGAGGATCCGGTCATCTTGCAGATTGCCGAACGAATTGGAAAGACACCGGCGCAGGTGCTGCTCGCCTGGGCGATCCAGCGTGGTGGAGCATTACTCACCACCCCCAGGACGGCGGCCCGCGCGCGCGAGAATTTCGATATCGCCGCGCTTCCCGCAGAGGCGTTCGACGAGATCAACCGGATTGAGACGAGGCAGAGATACAACGAAGTCGTCAAGACGGGTAGCCCCGGGTTTATTCCGCGGCGTCCGCAATAGATAGAGGTGAACGGTATCCGGAGGCAAGCCATGCAGGAAGACAAAATACGCGAAGCCCTGAACGCGCACTGGCACGCGTCGGCGGTGGGTGATCTCGACGCGGAACACGGTATTTACGACGATGATGCCATCTGTGACTATCCCCAATCAGGGGAACGAATCATCGGGCGAAGCAATTTGCAGGCGCTGCGGAGTCATCATCCGGGTAAGCCATCAGGATTCAATGTCAGGCGAATGCAGGGAGAAGGTAATCTCTGGGTCACGGAATACACCATCAGCTATGAGGGGCGCACGGCCTACACAGTTAGCATCATGGAGTTTTGCAACGACAAGGTGATTCACGAGACGCAGTATTTTTCGGATCCCTTCGAGGCGCCCGGTTGGCGGAGCCGCTGGGTTCAGAAGATCGCGTGACGTCGCTCGGTTAATTCTCGATGCAAACGCCCGCGCGGCACTCTGCCGGCCGGGAATACACTTGATCCGAGTGGGGTGGCAACCTTCCTCATCGGTAGGATGTCGTCGCTCTCCACCGTCGACATGACCCGTCGAGTTAGGAAATGATTGCGGAAGTCACCGGTTGCCAGCGTGACGTTGCACGGTCGGGCCATAACGGGCGAAGCGTCTCACGCAACGGTCGCGAAAATAGCAACTGTCCTACAGTCGACTCCATCGCATTGAAATCTACCGGCTTGAGAAAGAACGCGTCCCAGAGCGCGGGCTTTTGTCGAAGCTGCACCTGCGCAGAAACCATAATTACCGGTATTGCCGTAAGGGCAGGGTAAAGCTTAAGGCACCGACACAACTCGACCCCATCCATCTCGGGCATGCTGCAATCCGTGACAATGAGGTCCGGCAAATTTCTTCCTGCTTGTTCCAGCCCGCTCCTGCCGTCTTTGGACAAAAGCACCCGATATCCGCGCCATTCCAAAGCCGCGCTTAAAGCAGCCAGGATTTCTGGATCGTTATCGACGAGAAGGATAGTTGGCATGGGAACGTCCGGAGCGTTTCATGAACCGGCGCAACAACCATGCCGCTGTCGCGAGGGCCCGTGCGGTTTCCGCGCAACTACGGCGAATGCGAACATCGGCCGCGCACATTCGGCCCGTGGCGATTGGGTTCACCCATTTGACCGTTCTCCGATCGCAGCCGGTTCGCTTCGGCGTTGCGGCTCCGACGCTGTGATCTCCGCCGCTATGGAGCCATGGTTAATGATTGCCACCAGCGAGATGCCGCCGATCATATTGCCAAGCAAGGTAGGCGCAAAGAATCCGCGCAGATAATCCTGAATACTCGCCGCGCCGGTCATGACGGCGTAGCTCGCTTCAACCGAACCGGCGATGATATGGGAGAGCTTGCTGATCGCCACCACATAGGTGATCAACAGAATTGTCACGAGCCGGGCCGAGCGCGCACTGGGCAGTAACCAGACCATCAGCGCAATGAGCCAGCCGGCGAATACCGCGCGAACGACCGTCACCAGAAAGCTGCCGGAATACGGCTGCGTTGCCAGCGCACCGAGCGACTTGACGACATCGTCGGAAAATACGCCTGGAATCTGCAGCATCGCAGCGAATATCAGTGTGCCGCCAATATTCGCCGACAGCACGAGTACCCAAAGCCGGGCGGTTTTCGCAACGGTTTTGAGGTCGCGACGCGTAAGGACCGGCAGTACGGCACTCAGCGTGCTCTCGGTAAAAAGCTGCTGTTGGCCGAGAATGACGATGACAAAGCCGACTGAGTAACCGAACGAAGTAACGAGGAAGCGCCACGAGGTGTCGGGCAACGAGCTTTCGATGACCGCCTGTGTCAGGAAAGAAAAGCCCATCGACAGCCCCGCTGCCAGCGCGGACATAACAAGGGCTCCTGCCGTCCGGGCCATGGCGGCCTCACCTTCTTCTCTGACGACCTCGTGGATCACCAAAGCGCGGGGAGAGGCGTGTTGTGCTGCCTGTTGCTGTTCGCCGTCGTCGAGATGGGGAGAGTTGGAGCCAGTATCTGAAGCGGCCATGCTTGGAATCCTGCAAAAGCCGGTCATCTTGCGGTGTCGCAGATTGTTCGGCGAACTAAGGGGGAGCAGCGCCCCGAATGGTCGGCGTGCGACCAGACGCGGCGGTGTTCAGGCGGTCTTGGAGATTGCCTGGTGAATGGTCCTGCCTAGCCAGGCCGTGATCCCTGATCGGGCGGCAATGCCAACCAGACGCCGAGGTCCGAACGCTATGGCGCCGACGCTCAAAGCGAGAACCAACGAGACATGTGGCGCATCTGCTAGCGAAGCCAATATGCCGGCGGCGGGAGACCGGTTTAGTTCGCGTGAGCCGGAGATTGGCCGGGGCGTGCTGTTTGCTTCGAGCAGCGCCGCGCGCGAGTCCGCCATTCGCATCAGAATCGCGGTCTCCTGGTCCTTGTTGCTGATTGCGCGTTTCATTTGAGGGCTTCCCTAAGAGTGTCGAGATCGCGCCGAATCTCAGTCTGGAGGATCTGCAGCGATCGTCCGGGCTTCTGCGAGCGAACGACGAGCAGAGCGACGACGGACACCGCTAGCCACATTCCTGCAACGCCCCACACCACTTGCAGGAAATATGGGGTGCCCCAGGCAGTGGCGATGACCGCGATACACACGAACGACAGCGCGAAGAGGGCAGCCACGGCCAGGACTACTAGCGCGCTTAGTTCGCGTACCAGACGTTGGCGGGTTTCCTCGAGTTCAACCCCGAACAGTTCGCCGTAGTCGGTAGCTCGCTCGACGCAGAATGCGCTGACGTTTCGCCACTTCGTGATTTTTGAGCGCACGGACATTTACGAACTCCTCGGAGCAGGCACGTTTTTCGAAAGCGCCGTTGGGCATCTGTGCAATCGGCTGCATAACGGTTTGGTCTCGTGCAAGCCGAGACGTCTGCCACGTTAATCCCGCTCTCTCCGGTTGCCGCTGTTGTTGTAGGCAACAGAGCGACTCGATGCATGCAACGCTCCGAGAATAAAGCCGACGCTGGCGGCAATCGCAAGCGCCGCGAACGGCTTCTCCACGGTCGATTCGCGCACGACGTCCGTAAAATCTGCACAGAGTTGCCGCGCTTTGCCGCTCAATTCGTTTGCGGTTCCGCTAATTTGCTCACCCGCGGTGGCCAGCAGATCCTTCCCAGCTGTCTGCACATCGCTTGCAACTCGAGCCACCGTGTTGTCTCCGTTCGTCGTTTCCATTTTCTGATCCTCCAATAGACCTGCAAGGTTGGCACTACGCGGGTCGGCGGGAGCGAATGCTCCGGTTCGTGACGTAATGGGTGTCGCAACGGCTGTACCTGAATGCCAACGGATGTTGTGGCCGGTCTATTGAGGTAGGGAGTACGAGTAAGCGATTTGCAAATGCGCGGATCCCGTGCGGGAGAGCGGCAAGGTGGCAAGGGAATTAGTTTGGGATGCAGCCACGGACGCGCCGCGATCCGCAAAAATCGTCGAAGCCAGTGAACGCACGAAACTGCAGAAAACAAAAAACCCCGTAAGACGTTGATCTTACGGGGTTTCTCGAACTTCTTCGGCTTACGCCGGAACAACTGATGGTGCCCAGGAGAGGACTCGAACCTCCACGGTGTTGCCACCGCTAGGACCTGAACCTAGTGCGTCTACCAATTCCGCCACCTGGGCACGTTTTCAAGCTAGACCGCTATTTTAGCGTGATGATTTAGCGTGTCAATCCCCACCTGCAAACTGACTCCGCTTCAATCAACCGCCCGGATATCGCGTGCAGTGAAGGGATGCTTCATCACTCGACAACCGTCCCGCCAACCACTCAATCGACCCAACAATCCGTGCTGATAAACAGATTCGGATCATTCGGCTTCACACAAAAAGTAAAGCCGCTCGTAAGCGGCTTTACTTTTGAATCTGGTGCCCAAGAGAGGACTCGAACCTCCACAGTGTTGCCACCGCTAGGACCTGAACCTAGTGCGTCTACCAATTTCGCCACCTGGGCAGGTGATGAACAGCAAGGAACGCCATTATAGCGACAGATTGGAGCCTGTCAAGCGTTTCTCAAAACTCGCTTAAACATCGTGGCGACGAGCCTGCGCGCGCCGCTGGACAACCGTCCGGCATCTATTGACAGGCCCGCTTGGGGCGCAATACGGGTGTTAGAATGCCTCGCAGTAGTTCGTTGGCACGGTGCACACGCCCGTCGGACTCAGCCTTGAACGAGCTGGACCCGAGCAGTTTTTTTCTGTGCATTTGCAGGTGCAATTCGAGCGCAGCCAAAGCGCAACCAGAGCGCACTGTAATCGCTTCCTAAGCCGAGCCACATCGCCGAGCCACATCGCGACCGACGTCCATGCAACGAGAAAAAATCATCGATAAGCCCTTGAGCAAATTTCCGTATCCGATTCCAAGCCGCGAGGAAATCCTCGGCGTCCTGCGCACGAGTGAAGCCCCGCTTGCCGCGAACGACATCGCCGAAGCCCTGTCGATCAAGCGCCAGGAGCGCGAAGGATTTTTCAAGCGCCTCGGCGCGATGGAGCGCGACGGCCAGATCCGGCTCGATCAGCGCAATCTCTATCAGCTGACTCATCCGTCGAACTTCGTCGCGGGCCGCGTGCAAGGTCATCGCGACGGCTACGGCTTTCTGATTCGCGACGACGGCCAGGACGATCTGTTCCTGCCCACTGCGGAAATGCAGAAGGTCATGCACAACGACCGCGTGCTCGCGCGCATCGTCGGCTATGACCGGCGCGGCCGTCCGGAAGGGCATATCGTCGAGGTCACGGACCGCGCCAACAAGCGCGTGATCGGCCGCCTGCTCAACGAGAACGGCGCGCTGATCGTGGCGCCCGAAGACAAGCGCATCGGCCACGACATTCTGATCCAGCAGAACACCAAGAAGGCCAAGGTCGGCCAGGTGGTGGTGGTCGAGCTGACCGATTTCCCGAGCCGTCATTCGCAGCCGCTCGGCCGCGTGGTGGAAGTGCTCGGCGATATCGACGACCCCGGCATGGAAATCGAAATCGCGGTGCGCAAGTACGGCGTGCCGCACGAATTCAGCCAGGCCGCGCTCGACGAGGCCTCGCGGCTGCCCGACGAAGTGCGCCCGGTCGACGCGCGCCATCGCATCGATCTGCGCGACGTGCCGCTCGTCACGATCGACGGCGAAGACGCCCGCGACTTCGACGACGCCGTGTACTGCGAGCCGGTCCAGGTCGGCCGCGGCGAGGGCTTCCGCCTCATCGTCGCGATCGCGGACGTCTCGCACTACGTGCACCCGAAGAGCGGGCTCGACGCCGACGCGATCGAACGCAGCACCTCGGTCTATTTCCCGCGCCGCGTGATCCCCATGCTGCCGGAGAAACTGTCGAACGGCTTGTGCTCGCTGAACCCGCACGTCGACCGTTGCGTGCTGGTGTGCGACATGATCATCACCGCGCGCGGCGAAGTGAAGGCGTATCAGTTCTATCCCGGCGTGATGCACTCGGCCGCGCGTCTGACCTACACGGAAGTCGCCGCGGTGCTGAAGAACACCAAGGGCCCGGAGGCCACGCGCCGCGCCGCCTTGCTGCCGCAACTGCAGAATCTGTACGGCGTCTACAAGTCGCTGTTCGCCGCGCGCCAGAAACGCGGCGCGATCGACTTCGATACGACCGAGACGTACATCGTCTGCAATGCGCAGGGCAAGATCGAACAGATCATTCCGCGCACCCGCAACGACGCGCACAAGCTGATCGAGGAATGCATGCTGGCCGCGAACGTCTGCGCGGCCGACTTCCTCAAGCGCAACAAGCATCCGGGGCTGTTCCGCGTGCACGCCGGACCGACCGCGGAAAAGCTCGAGAATCTGCGCACGTTCCTGCGCGGCATGGGCTTGACGCTGGCCGGCGGCGACAAACCGCACGCGAGCGACTACGCGGCGTTGATGGCGCAGATCCGCGAACGGCCCGACGCACAGATGCTGCAAACCATGCTGCTGCGCTCCATGCAGCAGGCGGTCTACAGCCCGGACAACATCGGCCACTTCGGTCTTGCGTACGAGGCGTATGCGCACTTCACGAGCCCGATCCGCCGTTATCCCGATCTGCTCACGCACCGCGCGATCTACGCGATTCTGCAGGGCCGCAAGTATCAGCCGGAGCCGCCGCAAGGCGTCGAGCTGAATACGGCGCTCTCGCCGCGCGCACGCGCCATGCAGCAGGCCGACGACGAAAAACGCGGCCGCGTGCGGGGCAACAACGTGGCCATCTGGGAAGAGCTCGGTCTGCATTGCTCGGCCAACGAACGCCGCGCCGACGAAGCCTCGCGCGACGTCGAAGCCTGGCTGAAGTGCTATTTCATGCGCGACAAGCTCGGCGAAGAGTACGGCGGCATGGTCAACGGCGTGACGTCGTTCGGCATTTTCGTGCAGCTCGATTCGCTCTTTATCGAAGGCCTCGTGCACGTCACCGAACTCGGCTCGGACTACTTCCAGTACGACGAGATCAAGAACGAGTTGCGCGGCGAGCGCACCGGGATTCGTTATCGCCTGTCGGATCGCGTGCGGGTTCAGGTGAGCCGCGTCGATCTGGATGCACGCAAGATCGACTTCCGGCTCGTGCGCGACACGCCGATCAAGCCGCCGCTGGTGCGTGGGCCGTCGGCCGACAAATCGTCCGGTGAAAACGGCGGCGCACGCGTGCGTGCGTTGCCGCCGGCGGAAGGTGGCGCGCCGGCGCCGGGCGCGCGCCGCAAGAAGGCTGCGCCCGCGCAAACCGCGGCGGTCAAGGAAGCACGCGCGGCGCGCGGCGCGGCGAAGAAGCACGGCGCCGCGACCAAATCGGCACCGAAGCCGCAGGCACGCAAGAAGCGCTGAAGCCGCCTGCTTGCTCAAACCGCGCGCATCGGGCACATAGCAACGTGCCGGTTGCGCGCGGTCTGCGTTTCATCGCCGTCGAGCATTCGAACACGGCAGCCGCAGCGCATACAGTAAGCACGCAGGTTCGTATTCATCACAGCAGCGCGCGTCGAACACGCGCTCAATCAAAGGTTGTATCAGTCATGGCACGTCTCAAGGTTTTATACGGTTTCCACGCAGTGACCGCACGTATGCGGCATGACGCGTCCACGGTCGAAGAGGTCTATTACGACGCGACGCGCAAAGACCGTCGCATGACCGAGTTCCTGCACGCGGCGAAAGAAGCCGGCGTGCGTCTGATCGCCGCCGACGAAACGCGTCTCTGGGGCCTCGCCCACACCGAGCGGCACCAGGGCGTGGTGGCGCGTGCCGGCGACATGCCGCTCGCGCAGAACCTAGCGGAACTGCTCGACGGCATCAACGGTTCGCCGCTGATTCTGGTGCTCGACGGCGTGACCGATCCGCACAACCTGGGCGCCTGCTTGCGCGTGGCGGATGCCGCTGGCGCGCACGCGGTGATCGCGCCGCGCGATCGCGCGGTGGGGTTGAACGCGACGGCCGCGAAAGTGGCGAGCGGCGCGGCCGACACCGTGCCGTACATCACCGTGACGAACCTGGCGCGCGCGCTGCGCGAGTTGAAGGACGCGGGGGTGTGGGTCGTCGGCACGGCCGGCGAGGCCACCAAGAGCCTCTACGACACGGAACTGGACGGTCCGGTGGCATTGGTGATGGGCGCCGAAGGCGAGGGCATGCGCCGCCTTACGCGCGACACCTGCGACGTGGTGATGCAGATCCCGATGGCGGGCACGGTGGAAAGCCTGAACGTTTCGGTGGCGAGCGGCGTGTGTCTGTTCGAAGCGGTGCGTCAGCGGTCGGTGAAGAAGTAAACCCGAAGTAAGCCCGACACGACCGGCGCTGGTCCGCCACTCCGGTAAACTAGCGCTTTTTACTGCACGCCTGCCTTTCCCATGACTCAAGACGAACTCAAGCAACTGGTCGGCCAGGCCGCCGCCGACTACGTGAACGCCACCGTGCCGGAAGGCGCGGTGATCGGCGTCGGCACCGGCTCCACCGCGAACTGTTTCATCGACGCGCTGGCTGGCAACAAGGCGCGCTATCGCGGCGCGGTGTCGAGTTCGCTCGCCACCACGGCACGCCTGCAAGCGAACGGCATCAAGGTGTTCGACCTCAACGAAATCGATTCGCTGCCCGTGTACGTGGACGGCGCCGACGAGATCGACCGCAGCGGCGCGATGATCAAGGGCGGCGGTGGCGCGCTGACGCGCGAGAAGATCGTCGCGTCGGTGTCGGACGTGTTCGTGTGCATCGCCGACGCCAGCAAGCTGGTCGAGACGCTCGGCACTTTCCCGCTGCCGATCGAAGTGGTGCCGATGGCGCGTACCGCGATCGGCCGCCGCGTGACGGCGCTCGGCGGCGTGCCGGTGGTGCGCGTCACGAAAGAAGGCGTGCCGTTCATTACCGACAACGGCAACGAGATCATCGACGTCAAGGGTCTGCGTATTAGCGACCCGCGCACGCTGGAAACGCACATCAACGCATGGCCGGGCGTGGTGACGGTGGGTCTGTTCGCCGGCCGTGGCGCGAACCTGTGCCTGCTCGGCACGGACACCGGCGTCGAGACGATCGAGTACAGCAAGGGCTGAACAGCGCTGCCCAAAGATCGCGCGCGGGCCCGGATAGACCGGCTCGCGCGGACATTGAATGCGTGACTCGCATCTGCGTCACTAGCGCGTGGCTTCGTTGATCACTTGGGTTATCCGCTAGTTTTATCACCCCGCTGAAAATTCCATTCGCGCATCGGCCGGCACTTGTTCCGCAAGACGCTGCGCCAATGCCGGATCGGCACGCAACGTGCCGATCGCATCAGTTAATGCCGTGACATCCCCCGCGTTGCAACGAATGAGCGAGCGCCGAAGCGCCAAAGCGTCGGTCGTCAGACGCATTCAAAGGCAAAGACATGGGAAACGCCGCTTCGCAATCGGCGAACGGCGAACGGCGATGCCTATTATTCGCGAGCTGTCGCGCGTCGAATGTGGGCACGCGCACGCACAGCAAACGTAGCGCCACATACACTCGTTGCTAGGCGTAAAAGGCGTCAATTAAAAAACGAGGGGATCATGAAAGTGGCGATCGTGCACGACTGGCTGGTCGCGCCGGGCGGCGCGGAGAAGGCGCTCGAGCAGATCATCGAATGCTTTCCCGATGCCGATCTATTCAGTCTCGTCGATTTCCTCGCAGACCATAAGCCGTTACGCGGCAAGCCCGTGACGACTTCATTCATTCAGCGACTGCCGTTCGCGCGACGCCACCATCGCGCTTATTTGCCATTGATGCCGCTTGCCGTCGAACGACTCGATCTGTCCGCCTACGATCTGATTATTACGAGCTCTCCTGCGCTCGCCAGGGGCGTGCCGGTCAGGCCGGATCAGAAGCTTATGAGCTTCGCGCATTCACCGATGCGCTTCGCGAGGGATCCGCAGCATCAGTCGTTGCACGAAGCGGATCAGACGCGTGAGACAAAGTCGTGGGCGGCGTGGGCGTTGTTCCACTATCTGCGCGGCTGGGATTCGCACTCGGCTGACGGCGTCGACCGGTTAATCGCGAACTCGCATTTCGCTGCGCGTCGCCTGATGAAAACTTACCGGCGTGATGCGGCCGTGATTGCGCCGCCCGTCGACGTGCACCAATTCGAACTGTGCACGCGCAAGGAAGATTTTTATCTGGCTGCTTCGCGGATGGTGCCGTACGAGCGCATCGATCTGATCGTCAAAACCTTCAACGCCACACCGCACCGCCGGCTGGTCGTAATCAGCGACGGGTCGGAAATGGCGACGATTCGCGCCAAGGCTGGTCCGAACGTGACGATCCTCGGCGCGCAGCCGTTCGAGGTGCTGAAGGACCATCTGCAACGCGCGCGAGCTTTCGTGTGCGCCGCCGAGGAGGACTTCGGCATGGCCGCGCTCGAAGCGCAGGCATGCGGCACGCCGGTCATCGCATTCGGCAAGGGCGGCGCGCTCGAAACCGTGGTGCCGATCGGCGAGGCGCATCCCACCGGCGTGTACTTTGAGCGCCAGTCGGTGGTGTCGATGCTCGACGCGCTCGATCACTTCGAGCGTCAGCGCGACCAGATCACGCCGGCGGCCTGCCGCGCGAACGCTGAACGCTTTTCGCCGGCAGTGTTCCGACGGGCGTTCATGGCCGAGGTCACGCGGACGATCGCAGCGGCGAGCCGGCGCAGAAAAGCAGTTGGGGCCGCTGAAGTGGTCGAAGGTGACCGCGTCGCCGGTTTTCGCATGTTGGCGGGACGACGCTGATCTGTGAGCGGGCGTCCTATTATTCGCCCATTGCGAACTTCGCAAAATGCGAATAAAATGCTTTTGTCGTACCGCAGTAGGCAGCAAATAGCCGTTCGGACTATGCCGTCCGGCCGGCTATCGGTGTCGATCCGTCCCGTTTAGCCTCGCAGGTAGAGCGCGCACATTCGGCGCGCGAACACGTGCGAGGAAATCCGATGCGGGTCATTTCAAAGAAAGCGTTGCTGGACTTCATAAAGAGACATCCGGGGGCGCGCAGTGCGCTATTGACTTGGTATTCACTGGCGCAGGCATGCCTCGCGTATGGCTATAACGACCTGAAGCAGACGTTCGCCGGTGTGGACTACGTGCCGCCTCAATACACGGTTTTCGACGTGGGCGGCAATCGGTTCCGGATCGTTGCGGCGATTCACTACAACAGGCAGTCGATATTCGTTCGTCATGTCATGACGCATGCGGAATACGACCTTTGGACGAGGAAGAATCTAAACTCATGAATGCCGATCGCCTTCCGGGAGCTTTTCCCGACATCGCTCAAACCTGGGCCGCGCTGCAAGCGCAGTTGCCGATCACGCCCATTCGCAACGAGCAGGATTACCAGACCATGGTGCGGCTCGCCAACTCGCTCTCTGATCATCTGAACGGCAACGAAGAGGATCCGCTCTCGGATCTGTTCGCGATCGTGACCGACCTGATCGAAATCTGGGAAGCGCATAACGTGACGATTCCAAAAGCGGAACCCCGCGAGGTATTGCGGCATCTGCTGGAAACGCATGGACTCAAGCAGAAGGACCTGATAGGTATCGCATCGCCCACGGTGGTGAGCGATATTCTCGCGGGCCGCCGCGCCATCAGCAAGAAGGTGGCGAAGGCGCTGGCCGTGCGTTTTCACACCGACGTCAGCGCGTTTCTGTAAAAGCCGCGCAACCCCGGCTCAGTTTCCGCGCCGTACGCGGTGCTGACCGGCAAGCTTTCCCGTTGCACACCTCGTCCTTTCGACACCGAACCGGCGGCATGTTTCAGGCCGTCGGCTTCGGTGCTTGCCGCATTGGTTTCGCTTTTTATTTTCCGCGAGAAATGAGCTTCCGGCCGCGCCGTTGCAGATCCGGACGGATTGGCGCGCTCAGAATGCGTTGCGACCGACAAAGCCCTTGAAGATCGTGATGAACACGATCTTCATGTCGAACCAGAACGACCAGTTATGGATGTAGAAGAGATCGAACTTGACGCGCGCTTCCATCTTTTCCACCTTGGTGGTGGCGCCGCGATAGCCGTTGACCTGCGCCCAGCCGGTGATGCCAGGCTTGATCCGGTAGCGGTGCATATAGCCGTACACCTGATCCTTGTATAGATCGTCGTGTTCGACCGCATGCGGACGCGGGCCGACCACGGACATCTGCCCGAGCAGCACGTTGAGAAACTGCGGCAGTTCGTCGAGACTGGTGCGGCGCATGAAGCCGCCGAGCTTCGTGACGCGCGCGTCGTTGCGCGAAGCCTGGGTGAGCTGGCCCTGCGCTTCGTGATGCACGGTCATCGAACGGAACTTGTAGATCGCGAACGGCTGGCCGTCCACGCCCTTGCGCGTCTGACGAAAGAACACCGGCCCCGGCGAGCCGAGCTTGATGCCGATCGCGAGCGCCACGAAGACCGGCGCGAGCGCGAGCAGTGCAGCCGCCGCGAACAGCCGGTCGAAGATCAGCTTGGGCCACATCTGCGGCGACGAGAAAGGTGTCGCGCTGAGATTCAGCGTCGGTAAACCGACGACATCGACCAGCGCGTGATTGAAAAGCGAGAGGCTGCGTACGTCGGGAATGAAGCGCAGATTCACGAAGTCATGCCGGAACATGCGCGTGAAGCGGTAAATCGTATGTTCTTCTGACAGCGGCAACGCAAGCCACACTTCGTTCACATGATCTTCACGCACCTTGGCGGCGAAGGCGTTCAGATCGGTCAGGACCGGCAGGCGGTTCAGACGCGCGCCGTACGGCTCGGCTGCGTCGAAACTGGTGTGGCAACTCGTATCAAGCACGCAGACCGGTTTGAAGCCGGCTTGCGGCGCGTGTTCGAGATGGGCGAGCAGTGTGCGCGCAAAACCCGGTGCGCCGACAATTGCGACAGTGCGGGAATTCATCCCGCGACGCCGCACCATGCGCAGCACCGCGTGCACGAGGCACTTTGTAACGATGATCAGCGCGCCGGAAATCACGGTCGAGTAACCGAACCACAAGCGCGACACCGCATCCATGCGATGCAGCGTGAAAGCCAATACAAGCGCGGTGAACACAACCACCAGCCACGCGGCCGCCACTCTCGCCAGCATGGCGGGCAGCGGTTTGCCGCGCCAGGTTTCATACACCCCGAAGCCGGGGAACAGCAACAGCAGGAGGACGCAGTTAAAGGCAATCAGAAGGCGTTCGGTGTCCGACAGCGCAATCGGCGTCGAGAACCGCATCCAGTGAGCGAGCAGCCCTCCCGCAATCACGAAGAGTACGTCGAGGAATCGCGCAGTATTCCTGAACATATTCGACTCTATTCATTAGTCAGACGAACCAGCACTTTACTCGACGGTTTCAGCCTGACGCAGACGCGGCAGAAGGCGGTCGAATTCGCGCTTGACGAGGCCGTAGCATTCGCAGGCGCGTGCTTCGAGTCCTTTACGGTCGAGCACCTTGATGTGGCCGCGGCTGTGATGGATCAGGCCTTCGTCGTGCAACTTGCCGGCCGCTTCGGTGATGCCTTCGCGGCGCACGCCGAGCATGTCGGCGATCAGTTGCTGGGTGACGGTCAGATCGTTCGAAGCCACGCGGTCCACTTCGATCAGCAGCCACCGGCACAGTTGCTTGTTGAGCGCGTGATGGCGATTGCATGCAGCGGTTTGCGCGACTTGCGTGAGCAGGGCGTGCATGTACAGCAGCATCAGGCGGCGCAGGAAGTCGGAGCGGGCGAATTGCTGCTTGAGTGCCTGGGCGCTCATACGGTAAGCAAAGCCTGCGCATTGCACCTGCACGCGGTTCGGCATGGTTTCGCCGCCCGTGAGCACCGGCACGCCGGTCATGCCTTCGCGGCCGACCGCGGCGATTTCCACCGAGCTGCCGTCTTCCATCGTCGAGAGCATCGAGATGATCGCGGTGGTGGGGAAGTAGACGTGATGAATGCGCTGACCGGAGTCGCACAGCAATTGCTCGGTGCGCAGATGAACCAGTTCGAGATGGGGAGCCAGCGCCTGCCATTCATGGGACGGCAATGCGCCGAGCAAATGGTTACCGTGCAAATCGGATTGAAGTGTCAGCATGATCGGTCCTCGCGTGAAAGTCGCGCTCTGCGTGACTTTCTGTTTTTGATCCGATGCCCGCATCCCTTTTTAACGGCGTGCTGCCTGGCGAGCAGCGAAGGATGAACAGGACCGGCCCCGTATTGGCCTTTGTTGCGCCGCCGCCGTTGTTGTGGATCTCTGCGGTGACGCGGTGTTGCGCTCTTCTATTAGCGAGGAGCGTGCCAGCGGGAGGCAAAACGAGGACTGGTGCGGGGTAACGCACCAAGGCTTAGCGCCGCGCGAAGGCAAACGTGACTTTTTGTTTCAAATCTGCACAACGTCCTCGCCGCCGGCGAGCGCGTCGCAGGCTCTGCCTGTTTCCCGGAAGTCCTTGATGCAGTTGGGTTGACGGGTGCTGGGAGGGGTTCGGAGGCACCTGTCTCACCGCTGAATCAGCGCCTCGGGGCACGTTCTCATGCGGCGTCCGGGATGTGCCGGAATTGATTCAGATGTGTTCAACACGCTTGGTTCGCTGCCGCACCGATGAAGTTTTTGGCGCGCTAAAAGTCTGAGAAAAACCAACAGTGATTCCGCAGACCAGACAGGTGAAGCCGCGCAGCGTGAGGTTTTGCGCGCCTTGCGAAGGGTTGGTTAGATCAGGGAGACCATCAGCCGTAGAAGATGGCGGATAACGCATTGACCGCGCGAACTTCGCCCGCAGGCGCCGGGTATGTTGCATCAGCTTGAAACACGCCACTCGATGCCTGTGCAACGAATCTTTCCTGCGACGCGAGCGCAATGAGTGGCACGATGCATGGCCGGTTCGGCGGCAGATGAAACCAGTCGCGCGCGGCCCTGTAGTGTGTGTCAACGATATGAACGAAACGCACAAAACGCTTCGCTTCGATCATGAGTTGCCAGTTGTCGCCGTTGCGTTCCACGGTGACCGTCAGGCCCAGATCGTGGCGCTCGCTCACACGCCGCTCCGGCAGATGAAACGCTTCCGCCACCACCTCGCCACTCGCCAGGTCGCGCAGCGTGGCGATCGTCACGTCGTGCGCGCGCGGGCCGAAGCGATATGCGTGGGTAAAGTCGAAGAACTGGCCGAGACACGCGGCCGCGCTGAGACGCTGCACACTGTGCGGCGCCAGCTCCACTTCGCGACTGGCAGAGGCGACCTTGACGCTGCCGTCACGCAGGCAAACGAGTTCCAGTTGCGCGCGCAGCGGCTGCGCACGTTCGTTCAGCAGATGAATATCGAGCCCGTTGAGGCCCTCGTCGGTGATGACGGCCTGAATGGGTTGCAGCGCTTGCGCGAGGCCGTGCAGGGCGCTTTTAGGCCGTCCTGTGGCGTCGATCAAGCCCCAGCCTGCGCCGGGACGCAAATCCTGCAGTTGCCAGACCAGCGCGCCGCCGCAACTGGAACCGGCGCGGCGCCATTCCGCGAATACATCGCCCATCAGTTCGGCGACCACCGCGCGCGACAGGTTCAGATAGCGCTCGGGGTCTTCATAGCGCAAGCGTGCCGGCTCGACACCGTATAACGTCTGCAGATAATGATCGCGCACGTCGTCGAAATCCCAGCCGGCGCCGGGGTCGCGCGGCACCGCGGCTTTCCAGCGCGGATCGTGCAGATGAATCGTGCCGAGCGCGTCGTGCAGCGTGGCGTCGTCGGGTACGTTGGCGAAGGCGAGGCATTCGGCGGCGAAGCGCACCTGCGAGCGGCGCACGTCGTCGAGCGGACGTTGATAGGCGCCCACCCCGTAGTAGTGAGTGACGCCCTCATTAGTTGAAAACGGCCACACGCCCCCCGATGGCGAGTTGCCGACATACGGCACGTCGGGCCGTTCACGCGCGACGATGGCGGGCAGTTGTTCAGTAAAAAGTGGTTGCGCGCGCATCGAAGGCGGCAGGCCGAACATGGCCGCCTGCTGGTCGACCTCGCTGCCGCCGCACAGCATCGCGAGCGAAGCGAAGCGCCGTGTGCGCGTTAAAAATTGCGTCGCTTCGCGTTCGATCGACGCGCTGAATGCGGCATCGTTCGGATAGTCGAAATTCGCCAATGCGAAGTCTTGCCAGACGAGCATGCCGTATTCGTCGGCGAGCGCATAAAACGCGTCGGACTCGTAGACCATCGTGCCACCCACGCGCAGCATGTTCATGCCCGCATCGCGAGCCAGCGTGAACGCGTGGCGCAGTTGCGCCTCGCTGCCGGCGAGTGTGACGAGGTCCGCGCTGGTCCAGCATGCGCCCCGGCAAAACACCGGCACGCCATTCAGGCGCAGCGCGAAGCCCATACCGTCCGCGCCGCGGTCCACTTCGATACTGCGGAAACCGACTGAACCCAATGCGTGAGATGTCGCGTGCCCGTCATCGAGCTGCAATGTCAATGGATATAAAGTGGGCTCGCCGTGCGTATGCGGCCACCAGCGCTTCGCATCCGACACGCGGACGCTGCCGGTCAGTGTATATGCATCGCTCCATTGCAAAGACGAAACAGCGTCGCCGCATTTAAGCGAAGCGCGGCAGGCCGCGTCATTGTGCGGATGAACGAAACGTAGCGTGAGCGTAACAAGGCCGGAAGCAGGACCGTCGTCATTGAGTTCGAGGCGGCTCGAGACGTCGGCGCTATCAAAGGCGTGAGGCGCGTCGCTCAGCAATTCGACCGGACGCCAGGGGCCGACCGCCTGCACCGAAGGACACCAGCCGGGCATATGACCGAGCAGGGTGGTGCGCACGTTGCGTAAGGTGGGCGGCGAGACGAGCCGTGGACGCCACCGCGCGCGCGAACGTTTCGCCGTCAACGCCGGGGTGAGAGAGCGGAAGCACAGCGCAAGCGTTGCGCTGCCGTTCAGCTCGATGTCCAGATCGTGCGCGACGAACATCGAATCGGAATCGAGGCGCTTCACGCCGTCGAGCCAGACTTCGGCGATGGTGGCGAGGCCATGCAGACGCAAGCGGCGACGGCCGGTGCCTTCGAGCGCGAGGCAATACCAGTGGTCGTCGAAAGCGAGCGGCGGCGGGTGCGCGAGGTCCAGTAGACCCGCGGCACGGCGCGCGCTCGCGACGGTGCCGGGCACTTGCGCGGCAAGCCAGCCGTGCGTGGGTAAATCGGTGGGCGATGCGCACGCGCCCGCGGGCGTGCTGACACACTGCCAGCCGGTATCGAGACGCCGCGGCCAGAGCGTTTGCGATACGCGCGCCGACGATGCGTCATCGGCATCGGCTTGCGCGGCCTCGTCAGGCGTGGGCGCGAGCACACCGCTCGCGCCCCCTTCATCAGGCACAAGGTCTATCGTCAGTCCATCCACGGCAAATCCCCGAGAAGTCCGCGAAGCCGCGCAAGGCGTGTTACAGCACCAGCGCGGCGAGCGGCGGCAGCGTCTTTTCGTAAGCGCTTTCGAGCACGTCGAAGCAGTCTTCGCACAGATCGCGGCGCCCGCGGGTAATCGCCCGCACGAGCCGGAACTGCATCACCATCGACTCCGACGCGATGCTCTGCGCCGCTGCCGGAATCGACGCCGGCACCTCGAAGCCTTGCGCGGAGAGCCACGTCAGATACTTCGAGAGAAACTCGAAGTTCGCGCCGAGTTGCCGCATCAGGTTGAACGAGTACGGGTGGAAGAACTTTTCGCCACGTTCGAGCAACGTCTCGAGATGTGCGGGAAATGCGGCACGCCACTGAGTAATCGGATTGCTAAGCGGCCGGCGGCTCAGGTGCGCACACAGCAGTTCCGCCGAAGCCTCCGCGAGCGCGGTGCCTTCGAGCGCGGGCCGCGACTGCTTGGCGAACTCCACATACGGAAACAGCAGATCAGCCTGCTGCTGGAACTGCGGCAGCTTGCGGAACACGCCGTCGTAGTCTTCACCGTCGAGCAGGTGATAGCCGGTGTTGTGAAAGTAGCCGAGACGGCGCGCGTCCGGATCGATGAAGTCGATGCCCACAGTGGTCTTCGGATGCTCGCGCCGATACGACGTGGCGCGCGTATTCGGCAGGTAATAGCCGTCCACTTCCACCAGCACGGTATGACCGCGCAAGGTCTGCGCGAGCACGCGTGCTTCGAGTGAATCGTAGATGGCCAGTTCCTGCACCTGAGTGCCGTAGAGCCGTTCGAGGTCTTCGAGCGGAAACTTGAAGAACGTGAACTGATCGCCCTCGAAATCCTGCGTGACGGTAAAGCCGAGCGCCGCGCGCGGTTCGAGCCCGAAGCCGTGCAGCAGTTCGATCCACAGATCGACGTAGCAGTTGGTCTCCTGCCATACGCGCTCGCCCTGATGCAGCGCGTGCGGCGCATGCTCGCGCAAGCGCGCTGCGGGCGCTGCGGGCGAGGTAACGGCGCCGCCGGCAGCGGGCAGATCGACGTGGCGGCTCAGCGGAAAAGCGCCATTTGCGCCGTTCGCGCCATTCGGCACGGGTATCAGAGACGGATTCATACGCGCTCTCCGGAATCGTGCTCCGTGTCATCGGACGCCGTTCGCATGGTTTCCATGCCATGCGCCACACGCGCCTGGGTATCGCCCCACAGCAGCGCACGCACGTCGTCTGGCCACGCGTTCACGTCGAGCCCATGATGACGGAATAGCGCGAGGGTGATCCGTTCCATGCCGAAACCGACACAACCCGTATGCGCGATCGCGCCGTCTTCGCACTCGATCTTCCAGATCGCGCCGAAGTGCTCCAGGTGATAGTTGAACGACAGGCACGCCGTCTTGCCGCGCGGATCGGCCACCGGAATCAGCAGTTCGAACTTCAGCGCCTGGGCACGCTGGCTATCGGCGACGATCTTGCCGCCGCGGCCGAAGAACGGGTCGTTGGCGAGATCCACTTCGACCGGCAATTGCAGCAGATCGATAAGCAGCGAGCCGCGCTCGATCCACATCTGCCGGAACGCCATCACCTGCTCGGCGTTGCCCAGGCGCACGTATTCGCGCTGGCGGAACATCTGCATGCGGCCCGGATCCAGCGACGGCTCGTGACGGAAGCAATACGACAGCACATCGATCGTGCGGCCGCCGGCCGGCAACGGACCGCGCCGCGCCATCACCGGATAGATCGGGTAGCAGGCGGCCGGCGTGAGCACGACGCGAGTCGGCTTCTGCTGCGCCATCCAGTCGTCGCTGCGATCGTCGTCGCGTTCGGTCATGGCGTCGTCGAGCGCGCGCAACAGGCGTTGGTGGCCCATGTCGTTGCCGCAGAACGAGTGAATCGTGCCGGCCAGGTTCGGGAAGCTCTTCAGATACTCGCTGTCTTCGAAGTCGGTGCGGCGCATGGCGGGCGGGAAACGCAGCAGTTCCGGCTGCTGATCCGCGCCGAGATGCGTGATCGCCACGTTCAGGCGGTCCACCACGTCTTCGAAAATCTGACTGCGGCCATACAGGCCGTTTTCGCCGGTGTCGATCAACAGGCCCGCGGCCAGCAGTTCGTCGCGAAAGCTCGGCGCCTCGGCTGCCTGAGCAGCGGCGGCAAGGGCGGCGGTATCGGTCATCGTGTTCATATCAGGCTCTCCCCGGGGCGGCAGGTCGTTGCGCGAGCAACAGGCTCGCGGTGTTCTGCGCGATGCGGTCGTTATTGATCATCAGCGGCGCGGAATGCAGGTCGCGCAAATGGCGCCCGACGCTGTACGGCGTGCCGTTCTTGTAGCCCGCCATGCCGCAGATCATCAGCACTTCGTGCACGACCTGCAGCGCGGTGGTGGAGATACTCGTCTTCAGCGTGTTCATGTCGGAGGCAAAGCCGAGCATGGCCGCGAGCGGCGCGTCGGCTTGCGAGCCGCCGTGGCGCGCGTGGTGAGCGGTGCGTGCCGCCTCAAGCGCGACCGCGAGGCGCGCCTGCATCATCTGCAGCAGACCGACTGCTTCAGCGAGGCGCAAACCGGCCGGCGGAACCACACCCGGCTTCGCGCGCGCCTGCGCGCGGAAGAACGCTTTCGCGCGATTCACGGCGTCCGTGGCCACGCCGGTCCACACCGAGGCCCACAGCGTGTGCGAGACCGGCAGCATGGTCTGATCGGCGATCTCGGCGAAGGGCGTCGGCAGGAGCTGTTCGGCCAGACCTGTGGCGACGAGCCGGAAGCCCTCGCTGCAGGTGCCGCGCATGCCCATCGAATCCCAGCCGCCGCGCTTTTCCAGTTGCGTATCGGAGCGCAACGCGACGATCAGCACCTGGTCGGCCGCCGCCGATTCGGCGGTGCGGCGAGCGGTGACGAGAATGCCATCGGCGTGCGCGCCATACGAAATCGTCGGTGCGAGCTTTTCGATGCGAAAGCGCGCACCGTCGAGTTCGACCGAGCAGGCGCTGGTGCGCATATTGCCGCCGATGGTTTCCTCGGACGTGGCCGACGCCAACAGCCACTGCTGCTTGACCAGTTGCACGAGCAACTGCCGATGCCATACCGCGTCGCTGCCGTGCGCCTCGATGCACGCCACCTGGATCTGGTGCATTGCATACACCATCGCGGTGGAGGCGCAGCCTTGCGCGAGCGTTTCGCAGATCGCGCCGACGTCCGCGAGCGAGAGGCCCGCGCCGCCGAACTCGGTCGGCACCATCACCGAGAGCAGGCACTCGCGCTTGAGCGCCTCGAATGCTTCGCTCGGGAAACGCGCCTCGCGATCCACCGAATCCGCGAACTGCGCGGCCACCGCCGCACAGCGTTGCGCGGCCGCGCGCCAGCCCGGTTCGGTTTCGACCGCGGTTAAGCCGAGCGACGTATCGGCGCCTTGCGCCGCACCGTGCGCGTGCCTCGAGGCGGGCTCTGCCGCCGCATCCAGCAGCGGGGCGTTCATGCTGCCGCCTTCGCCTGTTGCAGCTCGGTGACTGCGGCGGCCATCGAATCGATGCTGGAGAACAGGCGCCGCGTCAGCAGACGGTCCGGAATCTCAATGCCGAATTCGTCTTCGATTGCGAGCATCAGATGCACGGTCGCGAGTGAGGAGAGGCCTGCGGCGTAGAGGTCGGCGTCGTCGGCCAGCGTCTCCGCCGGGACGTCCAGGCGGGCCGATTCGGAAAGGATGCGGCGCAAGGCGTTTTTCATGATGTGGTCCCCTTGTTGTTCAACGTTCTCGGATGGTGCGGACTTCGATCGAACCCACGTGATCGTTTTTTTGTCCATTGCCACGACGCATACCGGCGTGGTCCATATGTGGGGCTGCGTTTCAGGCGGCGTGCCGTGATGCCATGCCCCGACGTCCGTATTTAAGATTTGTCAACGCCCAGCGTCAGTGCGATGGCGCACGGAAGCACGCGTTTCACGGACGTACCTTGTAGCCATCAGAACGGGCCTGCCTATGCAGCCAGGCCGTCAAAGCCGGCGCGCCGTGTCGGCGTCGTTGAACTTATTGACCGCTGGGGAAGGCGATGAACTGGAAAACGCTGGAATTCGATCAGCTTTCGGCACGCGAGCTGTATTTGATCTTGCGGGCGCGCAGCGCGGTGTTCGTGGTCGAACAGTCGCATGTCTGTCTCGACGCCGATGGCCGTGATGAAAACGCGGTGCACGTGTTCGCCGTGGAGGACATGTCGCGGCCGATGCCAATTCTTGCGTACGCGCGCCTGCAACCCGGCGACGCCGAAGATCCGGAGATCACCATCGACAAGGTGCTGACGAGCCCGCTGCGGCGCGGCGACGGCACCGCCGAACTGTTGATCGAACGCGTGCTGCAGGCGATTGTCGAGCGTTGGCCGGGCCATGCCGTGCGTGTCAGCGCGCCGCTCGGTCTGCGCGGCTTCTACGAGCAATTCGGTTTTCGCAAGACGGAAGGGCCTTTTCTGGAACACGGCGTGCCCTTCATTGGCCTGACGCGCCAGGTGCGCGGCAGTCAGCCGCTTTTCGGCGGACGGCGCCGTGAGCGTGACAGCGCGGTGCTCGTCAATACGTTCGAGATGCTGTGATCGGGCGGATACGCGTCACGCCTGCCAGTGCACGGAATGTCTTTCACAAGCCAATGCCGCGCGCAATGCGCATTCGCCTTTGCATCGGACTCCGAGACAATGTGGCTGGACGTACATATCAACCATGCACCGTTTGTTGTAATGGCTTGAAAATCGGGAAGCTCGTGAGGAGCGTGGCGTGCGGCCAGTAGCGTTCGATGACCGGTTCGGCTGGCGCCATCCGGCGAGCGGGCCGGGCGGCGGCCGGCGGCCCAAGGTCACGGCTATGGCCACGCAACGCTTTGTAAAGCGCTCGCGCAGGTTTCGTCTATTCGGGGAAGCGTAATGCATGCGCAAGGATTGTCCAGCGCACATACGCTAAGGGGAGCGCGTAGTGAACAGTCAATCCGAGTTGGACCGCATCAATCGAGTTGCATGGAATTCGTCCGACGCCGAGCGCGTGATGACGTTCGGGAAGAACTTCTCCGATCCCGGGGAACAGGCTGCCTTCGATTGGCTCGCACCGCGTTGCGCGGGTCAGCCCTTACTCGATATCGGGATCGGCGCCGGCCGCACGATTCCATTGATGACGTCCATCTCCGACGACTACATCGGCGTCGACTACACACAGAAACTGCTCGATCTCGCGAAGGCGCGCCATCCCGGACGCGACCTTCGGCATATGGACGCGCGTGACATGTCCGAGCTGCGTTCGGATCATTACGGGCTTGCCGAATTTAGCTGGAACGGTATCGACTGCGTCGACTACGACGATCGCGTGAGGATTCTCGAGGAGATGTATCGGGTGGTGCGGCCCGGCGGCTATGTGCTGTTTTCGTCGCACAACCGCGGCGGCCCCGGCTACCGCGAGAACATCTGGCAGCTGCTGCCGCAATTCTCGTTCAATCCGCTCAGACTCGGCTGGCGCACGCTGCGCTCCGCACGGCGCTTCCAGCTCGGCACGCTGAACTATCTGCGCAACGTGAAGCTGAATCACGACTACGGCGGCTACGCGGTCAAGACCGCGGCGGCTCACAACTTCGGCATTGTGATCGTCTACACGACGCTGCGTGAGCAGCGCCGGCAACTGGCGCAAGTGGGCTTGCAAATCGACGCCGTGTTCGGCAGTTCCGGCGGCGAGCGCATTCCCGACGACGTGGAAGAGAGCGACGCGTGGTGGTTTCACTTCATCGCGCACAAACCGCTCGCCGCCCGTCGCTTCGACTGACGATGTCCTTCGGACGAAGGCACGCCGTATAGGTAGCACGGTAGTACGCACGGCAACATAGAACAATGAACCGGACCAGTTAGACCGGATAGGGGACCCGCACATGAATCGCATCGTAGAACCAGGCAATCCGCTTGCGTCGACCGGGGACGTCAGCGAAACGGCCACACGTTTATCCGTGCAGCCGGTGATTTTCGCAGATGGCTTGGGCGCACGATCGTGGCCGTTGTCGCGCGAGCGCAATCCGAAACGCTCGGTCGACCGCATGGGCGACGCGTCGCTGCTTGAAACCACGCTGAGAACCACGCTGAGCCGGCTCGACGCGTCGTTCGTCGCGGCGCAGCACGTTACGCCGGCATCCAGTCCACGATCCATTGCGGCGCCCTTGATGGTCTGCTGCGAAGACCTGCATCGGCAATCGCGCGAACCGCTGGAGCGGCTCGCCCGTTCGGGCCGGCCGGTGCGCATGGTGCTCCAACCGATAGCTCGCGATACCGCGCCCGCGCTGACCATCGCTGCGCTCGCCGCGCGCGCGGCGGCCGTGGAGGGCGACGATCCGCTCATCGTCGCGTTGCCGGCGGATCATCCGATTGCCGATCACGTTGCGTTCGGCGTAGCGCTCGCCGAGGCGCTCGAGCACGCGACGCACGGCGCGCTCGTCGCGGTTGGCGTGCCGCCCAGGCGCGCGGAAACCGGCTATGGCTATATCCGCACAGGGGCGGCGCTCGGCAAACGGGGCGCGCGCGCCATCGAACGGTTCGTCGAGAAGCCCGATCCGGAACTGGCCGAACGCTATGCCGCATTGGGCAATTACTGGTGGAACAGCGGCCTGTTCGTGGTGCGCGCGTCGGTGTGGCTCGCGGCCATCGCGCTCTGCCATCCCGCAATCGCCGAGGCCTGCGCGGCCGCGTTCGAGCGTGCCACGGTCGACGGCGACGGCACGCTGCATGTGGCGCGCGATCAGTTGGTCCTGTGCCCGTCCCGTTCGATCGACTACGCGGTCATGGAGCGCGTCGGCAGCGACGCGCGCGTGGCAGGCGTCACCGTGCCGTTCGTCGCGGGGCGCGCGCAAGCGTGCGCCTGGGATTCGGTGATACGCGTCGCGCGCGGCGAGGAATGTTTCATGCTCGCGGAGGAAAACCCGTCGACGTATGCTCCGCCCGGCGTCACGCACCGGCTGGCAAATACGGGCGGGACGCCGCGAGAAATGATCGAAGTCCAATCCGGCGGCCATCTAGGCGAAGACGACATCGTGCGTTTCGAGGACCCGTTCGGTCGCAATCTGGAGAGCGCTCATGCACGCAAACGTACTTCAGGCTGAGACGCAGTGCGTCTCGCAGGCGAGTTTCGACGAGCGGCGCTTTCGTCACGCGTTGGGACGCTTCGCGACCGGCGTGGTGGTGATCTCGACCGGCAGCGGCGACGACTTGCACGCGATGACCGCTAACGCTTTCATGTCGGGTTCGCTCAAGCCGCCGCTGATCGTCGTCTCGGTCGGGCACCGGGCGCGCATGCACGAGCGTCTGATGGACAGCGCGCTATTCGGTGTGAGCGTATTGTCGGAGGCGCAGGAGCCGCATAGCCGCCACTTTGCCGGCGAGCCGCAGAGCCGGCTCGCGCCGCGCTTCGCGCCGGTCGAAGGGCTCGCGGACGTGGTGCTGCTCGAACACGCGGCAGCGCGGTTCGCCGCGCGCGTAGTGGACCGGCATCCGTGCGGCGACCATACGCTGTTTGTCGGCGAGGTGCTGGTGTTCTCGCTCGATGAACACGCGCCGCTGATCTTTTTCGGCGGACGTTATGGATCGGTCGCGGCGCCGGATTCTATTCAGCGATCCACTGCTGCATGCGCGCAGGAATCGCCGCCCATTGCCGCGAGCGCCTCCTGATGCGCACGTCATCCGTCGTTTCCCGCCAGGTCCTATCCGCCGACGCCAGGTGGATCAGACAAATCGTCTCGCAACGTGCGTCTTCGCACCATGCAAATTCCGCAACGCAGGCACGCTTGAGGCGCAAGCTTATGGCCCATCAAAATATGCGGCGTTACAAGGAAGAAACAATTCTTCAGAGGGATAACCCTGTCAGGAAGTTTCCCAACTGGCGCAACGGTTTTGAAGCTAGCAACGTATCGTAGAAGAACTAAGCGACATCAATAAAACGAGACATAAGGGCCGCACGACCAACAGGCTACGCGGGGGCAAACACCGCTTCGGGGAGAGTGTCATGGAACAGGGAAACAAAGATCGATCGCTCGTGAGCAAAGTCATGGATGGGCTGGTCACGGGCATCGTCGAAGAGAAATACGGCGCCATCCTGCCACCGCAGGATGTGCTGTCGAAGGAGTTCGACGTCAGCCGCACCGTCATGCGCGAGGCGCTGTCGATGCTGCTCGCGCGCGACATGCTGGACGTGCGGCCGAAAATCGGCACGCGCATCCGGTCGATGAGCGACTGGCGCATGATCGACGAAGACGTCGTGAACTGGCGTTTTCGCGCGAAACCGGATCCGCTGTTTCTGCGCGACGTGATCGAGTTTCGCATCCTGATCGAACCGCGCGCCTCGGCGCAGGCGGCCGCGCGCGGCAGCGCGGCGGATATTGCCGCGATCCGCGAGGCCTTCGAGGCGTTTCGCACGATCCGGCCGGATGAGCCGGGCTATCAGGAAGCGGACGAAATTTTTCACACCCGCATCGTGGTGGCGAGCGGCAACCAGTTCTTCAAGCAGATGGCGGCGATCATTCGCGGCGCGCTATCCACCGTCAATCCGATCGTCACCAAAAGGGACGGGGAGGGACTGTGGGAAACCGCGGTGAAATCCCATCAGCGCGTGGTCGAAGCGATCGAACGGCACGATCCGAAGGAAGCGGAACTTGCCTCGCTTGCAATGATCGACTACACCGCGGAAGAAGTCGGCGGCCAGTTTTCAGCGGAACCGCCGGCACGCAGTTGAGCGTCGCCACCGCGGCGGCACGCCAGGTCTTTTATTTTTTCCTTGTGAGACTGTGCGATACGGAAGGGCGCGCGTTCACGTCCACGCGAGAGCGTGTGGCATGCGCGACAATAGCGCCTGCTCTGAACTGCATGGACTCGAAGGAACGATGACAATCGCAACGCAGGAAATCCCCCCGGACGGCACGATCCGCTGGGGAATCGTCGGGACGGGCCGCATTGCCCGTCGCTTCGCGGCAGGTCTCGCTCATGTGCCGCACGCGCAACTAACCGCGCTGTGGTCGCGCCGCGCGGAGCCGGCCGTGGCATTCGCCGGGGAATTCGGCGGCGAGGTGTGCGCGAGTTTCGACGCGCTGCTCGCGAGCGGTATCCACGCGCTCTATATCGCCACCGTCCAGGACAGTCACGCCGACTACGCGATCGCCGCGCTGCAAGCCGGTCTGCACGTGCTGTGCGAAAAACCCGCCACCATCAATCAGCCGCAACTCGAGCGCGTGCTCGACGCCGCGCGCGACGCGCAGCGGCTCTTCATGGAAGCCATGAAGCCGCCCTTTTATCCGCTCTACAGAAAGTTGCGCGCGCATCTAGATGCCGATCCGATCGGCGCGGTCGGGCTGGTGCGGGCCGGCTGCTCGGTGCCGGGCGTACCGGACGATCATCCGTCGCTGTCGTTCGAGCATGCGGGCGGCGCGTTGCTCGACATCGGTATCTACGAGATGTTTCTCGCCGTCGACTGGCTGGGCGCGCCGCTCGAGGTGCAGACGCTTGGGCGGCTCGGGGCGACGGGTGTCGATACGTTCGCGAGCCTGAACAGCCGGCACGAGAGCGGCATCGCCCAGTTGTTCTGCGGGCTCGATCTGCACGGCAAGGGCGATGCGCTGCTGATGGCCAAAGGGGGCCACGTCACGATTCATGAGCCATGGTGGAATCCGTCGCGCGCGACGATCCGCTATACCGATGGACGCGTGGTCGAACTCGACGAACCGTTCGAAGGCGGCGGCCTGAACTACGAGACCGCGCACTTTTGCGAACTGATCCGGGCTGGGCAAATGGAAAGTCCGGTCATGCCGCACGCCAGGTCGCTGCAGATGATCGCGATGGCCGACGCGGCGCGCGCGGCGCTCGGGTTGAAGTTTGCGGGAGAGTAGTGTCGCCGGCGTCGCCGGCGTTGCCGCATTGCGACCAGCAGCGGTGGTAGGATTTGCGCGGGCATGCGGAGAGAAAACACGCTCCACGTGCCCGCCGCTTTCGAATTCCTTCCAATGGAGCCGCCTGCCATGCGCATGCTCGGAAAACTGTGGCGCGACAACAAGAGCGTCGTCGCGTTTCTCTTCCTGATGGTGTTGTTTCGCAGCGCCGTGGCCGACTGGAACGTCGTGCCGAGCGGCTCGATGCTGCCGACGATCCGCGAGGGCGACCGGATCTTCGTCGACAAGATGGCCTACGATTTGCGCGTGCCGCTCACGCATATCGCGATCGCGCATCTGCACGATCCGCAGCGCGGCGATATCGTGACGATCGATTCATCGGCGGCGCATGAGCTGATCGTCAAGCGCCTGATCGGCTTGCCCGGCGACAGCGTGGCGATGCGCGAGAACGTGCTGTATGTGAACGGCGTGCGCGCCGATTACCAGCCGCTCAAGCTCAAGCCGCTGCCTGGCGACGCCGCATCGCCCGGCGACTATCTGACGGAGCGCTTCGACGGCGTCACGCATACGGTGCGGCTCGCGCCGCAGGCGCCGAGCCCGCGCGATTCGTTCGGGCCGGTGGTCGTGCCGCCCGGCGAGTATCTGATGCTCGGCGACAATCGCGACGACAGCGCCGATTCGCGTTACTTCGGCTTCTTTCCGCGCAAGGAACTGATGGGCCGCACGCGCCATGTCGCGTTTTCGCTCGACCCGGACCACTACTACACGCCGCGCTTCGAACGTTTCGGCGCGCCGCTGGATGCGGCGTCTTCTGTCGCCAGCCGCTAAATGAAAAGCGCTGGGTGCTCAGTGGCGCGACGGCAGCGCAAGGCGCCGTTCGTACCAGCGTTGCACGCTTTCGAGCACCTGACACAACACCCAGTAAACGGCGGCCGCGGCCAGATACAACGGCAGCGGCTGATAGGTCGACGCGATGATCTCCTGCGCGCTGCGCAGCAGTTCAGTTACGGTGATCACCGAGACCAGCGAAGTGTCCTTGATCAGGCTGATCAGACTGTTCGACAGACTCGGCACGGCAATGCGCAGGGCTTGCGGCGCGATCACGTAGCGCAGCGTCTGGCGTCGCGAGAGTCCGAGACTATAGGCCGCGAGCCATTGGCCGTTGTGGATCCCCAGGATCGCGCCGCGCATGCTCTCCGACAGATACGCGGCCACATTCGCGGACAACGCGATCACGCCAGCCGGCGTCGGGTCGAGTGAAATGCCGAAACTCGGCAAGCCGTAATAGATCACGAAAATCTGCACCAGCAGCGGCGTGCCGCGCATCACGCTCACATAAATGCGCGCGATCCAGTTCAGCACGCGGTTGTGGCTGACGCCCATCAACGCGAGCACGGCGCCGGCAATCAGGCCGAAGATCATCGACAGAACCGCGAACTTGACCGTCAGGACGGCGCCCTGCGCGAGCACGGGCAGCGATTCAACGAGCAGGGAAGTGGTGGACATGAGCTGGGCGGAGGACGGGTTAGGCGCGCAAAAGCGCACATCATAAACTTTGCTGCAGAAGCGCGAAGGGCGGCATCGTCGACGATGCCGCCCTTCGGTTCAGCGAGCGTGTCTTACTTGATCGGCTTGCTGACGTCGATGCCGAACCACTTGTCCGAGATCTTCGAGAACGTGCCGTCGGCTTCGAGTTGAGTCATCGCGTCGTCGATCGCCTTGGCGAACTTCGGGTTGCCCTTTCTGAACGGAATGCCGGAAGGGTTGCCCGCGCCGACATTCGCGCCGGTGCGCAGCGGCAACTGCGAGTTCTTCATCAGGTAGGCGAGCATCAGACGGTCGTTGAGCGCCGCGTCCAGACGGCCGGCGGCCAGATCGCGCAGGTACTCGGGCGCGCCCGGATACGTCTTCACGTCGATGCCCGGCACCGACTTCGCCATGTCCATGTAGTTCGTGCCCAGACCGACGCCGAGCTTCTTGCCCTTCAGATCGTCGAGCGACTTGAACTGGCGCGTGTCGTCCTTACGCTGGATCAGTTGCGCGGCCGAATACGTGTAGGCCGGCGAGAAATCGAGCGCCTGCTTGCGTGCGTCCGTGATGCCGACCTGGTTGACGATCACGTCGAACTTGTTCGCCTGCAGACCGGCGATGATGCCGCTCCATTCCGTCGTGACGAATTCCGGCTTCACGCCGAGCTTGGCGGCGACCGCCTTGGCGATGTCGACGTCGTAGCCGACCAGTTCGCCCGACGGCGCTTTCGAATTGAACGGCGGGAAGGTGCCTTCCAGACCGATACGCAGCGTGCCGCGCTGTTTGACCTGATCGAGCAGGTCGTCGGCGTGGGCGGCGACGGCGGTGAACGACGCGCCGATCAGACCGGCGACGAGAATCTTTTTCAGCAAGCCAACTTTCATCGAGTTCCTTTTTTGTTCGTCTGGCGTTTCAGCAGACGAAAGCATAACAAAGCAAACTATCGAAATTAAAATATCGTTTGTTTATGTCTATATTACTGGCGCGGGGCGCGGGGCGCGGGGCGCGGTGCCCGGGCAGGGCATAGCGTCGCGAGGCAGGCGCGACGTTCAGCGCCGCTACGCTCAACGCAGCGCCTGCGCACATTCGGCGACCAGCGCCGGTCCGCGATAGATAAAGCCGGTATAAAGCTGCACCAGCGACGCCCCGGCCGCGATCTTCGCGCGCGCATCGTCTCCCGAAAAAATCCCGCCGACGCCGATGATCGGCACCGTTTCGCCGACTTCCGCGCGCAGCTTGCGGATCACTTCATTCGACGCGTCGAACACCGGCTTGCCCGACAGGCCGCCGGCTTCGTCGCCGTATTGCATGCCGGCAACGGCCGTGCGCGAGAGCGTGGTGTTGGTGGCGATCACGCCTTCGAACTGGTGACGCAACAACGTATCGGCGATCGACTTGATCTGCTCGTCGTCGAGGTCCGGTGCGATCTTCAGCGCGAGCGGCACAAGCTTGCCGTGCATGTCGGCGAGACGCTGCTGCTTGTCCTTGAGCGCCGCGAGCAGCGCGTCGAGTTCGCCCGCGCCTTGCAACTGGCGCAGATTCTTCGTATTCGGCGACGAGATGTTGACCGTCACATAGCTGGCGAACGGATACACGCGTTCGAGACAGTACAGATAGTCTTCGGCGGCTCGTTCGATCGGCGTGTCGGCGTTCTTGCCGATATTCAGGCCGAGAATGCCGCGATAGCGCGCGGCTTGCACGTTCTTTACGAACTGGTCGACGCCCGCGTTGTTGAAGCCCATCCGGTTGATCACTGCGTTCGCCTGTGGCAGACGGAACATGCGCGGGCGCGGATTGCCAGGCTGCGCACGCGGCGTGACCGTGCCCACTTCGATGAAGCCGAAGCCGAGCGCGGCCAGGCCGTCGATGCAGGCGCCGTCCTTGTCGAGACCCGCGGCAAGTCCCACCGGGTTACGGAACGTCAGTCCCATCACGGTGCGCGGCGCATCCGGCACGCGCGGCGCAAACGCGCCGGCCAAGCCGGTGCGGCCGGCGGCGCCGAGCATGCGCAAGGTGAGATGGTGAGCGTCTTCCGCGTCCATGCGAAAGAGTTGGGCGCGTACAAGCGGGTAGAGGGAACTGAACACGGGACGAAGCCGGGCGGCCGGAAAATGGGAACCCGCCATTTTACCGGCTTTGGCGCCTTAATGAGACCGACTGGCGCGATCGGCGCGACCCGTCCCGCTCGCGCCTTCGCAACGGCCCGGCTACGGCTTGAGCGGCGGCCGCTTGCCGTGTATCGCCAGGTCGACCGGCGGCAGATCTACGCCCGTTGGATCGAGCACGCACCAGGCGCCGTCGATCAAGCCTTCGAGCGGCCGGAAATTCGCCTTGTAGGCCATCTTCGGACTCTCGCGAATCCAGTAGCCGAGGTACACGTAGGGCAGCTTGAGGCTGCGCGCCTGCTCGATCTGCCAATAGATGTTGTAGGTGCCGAAACTCGTGTTGGGCAGCCCCGGCTCAAAAAACGTGTACACCGACGAGAGCCCATCACCGAGGATGTCGATCATGCTGATCATGCGCAGAATGCCCGGGGCATCCGGTTGATCGCGCAGCGGTTCGCGGAATTCGACCAGCCGCGAGTTGATCCGGCTCTGCAACAGAAACTGTTCATATTGGTCGCGGCTGTCGCGATCCATGCCGCCGCCCGCATGCCGAGCCGATTGATAACGCATGTAGAGCGCGTAGTGCTCTTCGTCGTAGTGGAGCGGCGCGACGGTGGCAATCAGTTCGCCGTGTTTTTTCCAGACGCGGCGCTGCGTGCGGTTCGGCTCGAACTGGTCGACCGGCACGCGCACCGGCACGCAGGCGCGGCAGCCGTCGCAATACGGCCGGTACGTGAACACGCCCGAGCGCCGGAAGCCGGCCTTGACGAGGTCGGTGTAGACGTCGGAGTTGATCAGGTGACTGGGGGTGGCGACTTGCGAGCGCGCAATGCGCCCGTCCAGGTAACTGCAGGGATAGGGCGCCGTTGCATAAAATTGCAGCGCCGAAAGCGGTGAAAGAGGCAGCTCGTTGGGATGAGTCACGTTGGCAGCTCTCGAAGCGTCTCTGGTAATGCAAACCCGGCGCCTTGCGGTTGACGACGCGCGGCTCACGACCCGCGGCTCGGTAGGCGGCGGCTCCGGATTCGGCCTGATTCTTTCCTACGACGCCGGCGCGACGACCTCGAGCAACGCGGTCTTGTCGAAGCGCCAGGGAATCGGCGGCGCCTCGACCGACGCGCGAACATGCGCGATGAACGCCTTGCGCGCTATCTCGCGACCGCCGAGCGACGCCAGATGCGACGTGTTCTGCTGGCAGTCTATCATTTCTATTTCGTGACGGCGTAAGTGTCCGACAAGCGCCGCCAGCGCCATTTTCGACGCATCCGTGACCTCCGCGAACATGGATTCGCCGAAGAACATTTTGCCGAACGACACGCCGTACAAACCGCCCACGCGCTTGCCTTCGAACCAGGTTTCGATGCTGTGCGCGTCGCCCACGCGATGCAGCGATGAGTACGCTTCGACCACATCGGCGGTGATCCAGGTGCCGCGCTGTCCACGTCGCGGCGCCTGCGCGCAGGCGCGCATCACCGAGGCAAAATCATGGTCGACGCGGATTTCCCACGCGTCTTCGCGCAGCACGCGCCTGAGCGTTTTGCGCAGTGACGGCGCCACCTTGAATTCGGCGGGGCGCAGGATCATGCGCGGGTCGGGGCTCCACCACAACACCGGCTGACCGTCCGAATACCACGGGAAGATGCCGCGCCGATAGGCGTCGATCAGGCGCGACGGCAACAGGTCGCCGCTGGCGGCGAGCAGGCCGGGCGCGCCGCTGGTCGCGCCGAGGGCGCGTTCGACGGGCGGGAACGGATCGTCAGGTCCGAGCCAGGGAACCATGCGCGCCGCTCAACCTTCGCGCAGCGAGCGGAAGATGTCGCCCGTGTGCAGGCCGAAGCTGCCGGCGGCGCGGTCGGCGAAAAAGAAACGCAGGGTCTGGCCGACCGTGGGAAAGGCAATCTCGTGCCAAGGGACCTCGTGTTCTTCGAAGAGCTTCACTTCGAGGCTTTCTTCGCCGGCGGCTATGTCGAGATCGAGCAGGCGCGCCATATAGAACAGATGCACCTGATGCACGTGCGGCACGTTCAGCAGCGAGAAGAGGTTTTGCACTTCGACGCGCGCGCCGGCTTCTTCCAGCGTTTCGCGCGATGCCGCTTCGGCGGTCGTCTCACCCATTTCCATGAAGCCCGCAGGCAGCGTCCAGTAGCCGTAGCGCGGTTCGATCGCGCGACGGCACAGCAGCACTTTGTCGTCCCACACCGGGACGGTGCCGACCACGTTGCGCGGATTCTGATAGTGCACCGTGCCGCAACTGCCGCATACGAAACGCTCGCGGTTGTCGCCCGGCGGGATGCTCAGGCTGACGCCTTGGCCGCAGACAGAACAGAATTTCATAGGAAGGGGACGAGAAAGGGTGATAGGAGTTTATCACCGGGGCGAAGTTTTTCTCAGGTCGCAAAATCGCGGCGAGCGGGATTTGGCGTGAGGCGAGGCCGATGCTGAGGAACAAGCCGAAAACTGCGTGCGCGCGGCGCGATTGTTTTGTTCGGAATCCGGAGTATCTTGCGCGCGAGGCTCAATCCGTGGGCATGAATGGTGTCGCATGCCGGTGGTGGGATCGGTGCTGAAAGAAAGGCAGTACGACTGCGGCTGGTAATGCGCTACGCGTCGTAAAACAGCGGGAAAGAAACAAAAAAGGCCTGCCGGTTAGGCAAGCCTTCAATGTTGTTTTCGACGTCTCCAACCAATTTGGTGCGTTTGGTTGCGGGGGTAGGATTTGAACCTACGACCTTCGGGTTATGAGCCCGACGAGCTGCCAGACTGCTCCACCCCGCGTCCGTCGAAGAAAAGATTATAGAACAAAGCGGATGGGGTTGCAATAGCTATTTAAGAACCGGCTTCAATCCATGAGCCGCGCATCGGCGCGCGAGCGCTGAAGTCGCCGCGCGCATGGCTTGCGTCGCATGCCGGAAGGCCCGCGTAAGGCGCTGCGCTAGAATTCAGGTTCCTCTCGCGACGCCGCCCCGCACGCATGGCGGCGCGCGCTCCACCTCTTTCCTTGTTCTGAACTCCATGGATATCGCTCACGATCTGCAGGTGATTGCCGCTCAGGAACACACGCTGGTGTTCCCCAAATTCGACGCCGACCGCGCGTGGCAAGTCGGCGCGTATCTGCACGAGGTCGCCAAGGCGCGCGGTATCTCCGTCGCGATCGACGTGCGCACCTTTGGTCAGCCGCTGTTCTTCAGTCTGCTCGACGGCGCCACGCCGGACAATATCGATTGGGTGCGCCGCAAGAGCAACACGGTCGCGCATTTCCGCCGCAGTTCGTACGCGATCGGCCTGAAGTTGCAGCAGGCCGGCGGCACGCTTGCGGATAAGCACGCCCTGGCCGCGTCGGAATATGCGTCGCATGGCGGCGCGTTTCCGTTGACGGTGGCGCACGCGGGCGTGATCGGTTCGATCACCGTGTCGGGTCTGCCGCAGCGCGCCGATCACGAACTGGTGGTGGAAGCGCTGTGCGCGCATCTCGGCCACGACTACAGCAAGCTCGCGCTTGCAAAGGCCTGAGCCGATGCGGCTGCCTCCTTATGCCTTGCTCGGCATCGCTATCGTGGCCGAAGTGATCGCGACCTCCGCGATGCGGGCGTCGGAGGGTTTCTCGCGGTTGCTGCCTTCGGCGGTGGTCGTGCTCGGCTATGGCGTGGCGTTCTATTGCCTGTCGCTCACGCTCAAGAGCATTCCGGTCGGCATCGTCTACGCGGTGTGGTCCGGCGCCGGCATCGTGCTGATCACGCTGGTCGCGGTGCTGCTCTACCGCCAGGTGCCCGACGTGCCGGCCGTCATCGGACTCGGGCTGATCATTGCCGGCGTTGCCGTGCTGAACATGTTTTCGAAGATGCAGGCGCACTGAGCCGTCGCATCGACACAGGCGCCGCGGGTGCTTACTTGCAGCGCACGATCATCGAACGGTTTTTCACGTTGGCCGAGACGACGTTCGTGACGCTGCCGCCCGCCGTGCCGCCTTCGTCATTGTCCTTGGACACGATGTCGTAGCCCGTCGCGCCGCAGGCCTTGCCGGCCTGCACGTAGCACGATGCCCAGCTGGAAGCGGCGTCGGCGCCGCTGCAATTCACGGCGAAGCCGGTCTGACCGTTCGGCAGATTGATCAGCGACGTGGTGTTCGACGATGCGCAGCCGGCGAGGCTCGCCGCGCCGAGCAGCACGGCGGCGGGCAGGGCGGCCGCGAGCGCGCTGCGGCGAACGAGAGCAAGCGCTGCGCCGGTTCGAAGGCGGTTGAAGCGGCCGGCGCGGCGCAGTTGCGTCATGAAATGCATCGTGATGTTTCCTTTCAGATTGATATTCGGGTCGCCACGTGGACCGGGAGCGCATGTCGACGCTCGGAGAAGCTCACGGCGTTTCGATCGTGATGCCCGCCGCGCTGACCATCCGGCGGCTTTCCCCGCCTTCTCTCGTGGCCGCGTCTTCCCAGATGCTGATGGCTTTTGCAATGTCGATGCCGTGACTTTCGGCGTACGCAAACCATGTGTTCGCCGCATCCGGCTCGGGCAATTCGTGGTTTTGCAGAAAATATTTTCCCATATTGCGCTCAGTGAACTCGAAAAGGCGTTTTCGTGACAGCACGGTCCGTGCCGATGATCCGGTTCGACCGGCGCGGGCCGAACAAGTGCGATCGGTTGCACCGCCGCGCGGCGCTGCAGAACTAATCGGCTCGTGAGGCGCCTTACCTACTGGTTGGCCGCTTGCCAATGCGGGCGACTTACTGGTCGGTCGCTTGCCAATGCGGGCGACGCACTGGCCGCGCGGACGCAAGCGCTGACATGATGGTCGACGCACAGGCCGGCGCATCGAACGCCGCTGTGCGCGGCATCCACCCTGAATTACAACGAGGAGAACGAATATGGCTGAACGGGTCAGCGGCCCTTACCGCGGTTATTACATCAGCGCCGCCGCGCGCCTCGTACCGGCGGCCGACGCGCCGGCTACGACCGCAGGCAGCGCGAGCGGGACTTACGTCGGCTCGGTGAGCCTGGCTGAACACGGTCCGGACGATCCTCATCGTATGGAAACCTTGCTCGAACTCGGCGACGGCCAGCGCTTCGGCAGCGAGGAGGAGGCGCTCGCCTTCGTCGAGCAGGCGGCGCGCGATTACATCGACCGCTTGCTGGGAGGCGCTTGATGGCGGGGCGTAAGGTGGAGCAAAGCGTCGCCGGGCGGGTCGGTAAAACTGCCGATGAAAGCTTGGCCGCAGGCTGGACCTCGGTCCGGCCGCGCGAGTACCATATCGACGTTCTCCGGCGCCGGCCGGTTCTCGCCGGCGCCGGTTTCCCGCCGGATCTTTCTGATGAGGCAACCATGGAAATTCGGTTTCCCGCGGACGCGCCCGCTTACCGCGACTCGAATCTGACCGTTGTCTTCCCCGCACTGGTGGATGGCGAACCGGTGCCGTGCGCGATCTCCGTGGAAGCGCTCGAAGATCACTTCGGCGCCTATTCCGAGGACCTGGAAGGCTGGATGCGTGCTTTCGACGCCGGACGTCCGCGCATCGAAGCGGTCGCGCGCGAGCACTTGCAGATCAGTAACGGCACGCCTGTGTTGCTGAAGAGCGGCCACTTTCCGCCGGGCAATGTCGCGGGGTGATGGCGCTGTCCGAAAGAGAATGCGGCTACGCGGGCCGCATCGCAATCGCAGCGGATTGGCGGTCAGACGCGCTATCGTTGATGAGCAGTTGCGACTGAGCGAGCCATGGCGCGTTTGCATGCGCTGACCTGAAGTCCGCACGCTCCAAATCATCGCGCAGCTCGCCAATGCCACCTGCCACCGCCGACTGGCGGGTGAACAGTTGCGACTGAGCGGGCCGTGCGAGAGCCATGGCGAATTTGCACGCGTTGACTGAAGTGCCGCACGCCGCAAATCCACGCAGTTCGCCACCCAACGCAGCTCGCCAACCCCACGCAGCTTGCCAACCCAACGCCACTTGCCACACCCCGACGACCTTCGCGCCGTTGTTCAAACCGCGCTCGCGGCGCTGCCGTTTGCTCCCGCATTCGCCGATGCCGCTTCGCGCGCGGCATCGAATGCATGGCGGATCCCTTCTTCGTAGGACGTTCTGGCGATCGGGCCAATCAGTTCGGTCAACGCCGAGTCGTCGAGCACGAGCGGTTCGGTCATCAGGTAATTCATTTCCACCAGTTCCCGCATCAACGGATTGAACAGGCCGAGCACGCGCAGCAGCGTCTTGCCGGCCACCATCAGCTTGGGTTGGCGGCCCGCCAGCGCATAGGCCTGCCGTGCCACTTCGCGCTGCGTGATGGTCCCCGCGCCGGCGAGGTGCCACCAGCGTCCATATGCCTCGGGCGTGCGCGTGAGCTTTTCGACCACCGGCCCGATATCCGGCAGATAGATGAATTCATGCGGCACATCCGCAGGCCCGATCACCTGCGCGCGCTTGCCGTTTGCCGCGGCTTCGAACACGCCGTTCAGCAGGCTGCGCTCGATATTCGGGCCGTAGAAGTCGGGCAGGCGCAGCACGAGCGTCGAGAGGCCATTGTGGCCATGCGCCGCCAGCACCAGGTTTTCCTGCGCGAGGCGCATTTGCCCCTTGAACGTGTGCGGCTGCCGCGGATGATCTTCGCGGACCGGGTTGCCGCGCGCGCGGCCGTACGGATACACCGTGCCGATCAGAATGAAGCGTTCGACGCCCGCCGCCGTCACGCCCGCAAGCGTTCTCTCCATGAGCGGCGGATGCGCGGCGAACTGGTCGTAGGGCACGCCGACCAGATAGATCACCGTTTGCAGACCTTGGGACGCCGCGCGGATCGAGGCGGGGTCGTCCGGATTCCACGTGACGATCTCGGCGTGCGGATCGTGGCCGAACGCGGCCTCGAGCGGCTGACGCGAACGGCCGACCACGCGGTAATCGCGGCCCGCCGCGCTGAGCGCCGCCGCGATGACCTGGCCGGCCGCGCCCGCGGCGCCGAATAAACCCACCTTGCCTGTCTCTTGCATGACTACTCCCTGAGGCGGCGCCGGATCGCGTCCGCATGATTTCGTGACTGATGGAGAGAAATTTAGTGAACACCGTTCAGTGAACAGTGTTCAGTTTAATTTGACTTTTCAGTTTGTCAACCCGAAAATGTTCGTCATGGGAATCGCTGAACGAAAGAACCGCCAGAAGCAGGCACTGCGCGAACGCATCCTCGATGCCGCGCGGCGCATCGTGATGCGCGAAGGTTTTGCCGCTTTGTCTATGCGCAAGATCGCCGACGCCATCGAATATTCACCGGCCACGCTTTACCTGCACTTCGCAAGCCGCGACGAGATCGCGCAGGCCTTGTGCGCGGAAGGCTATGCGCAACTACTGGAAACGTTTGTGCCGCTCGCGGGCATTGCCGATCCGGCCGAGCGGCTCAAGGCGCTCGGCCGGGCGTATGTGGCGTTCGGCGTTGCGCATCCGGAGACGTACCGGCTGATCTTCATGGAAGATCCGAGCTACACGGGCGCGGCGTTGGGCGGAGCGGTGAAGGGTAAGACGGTGGCGGATCCGGCTAATGCCGGGGCGGCGTCCGGCGCTGCGGCGACGAGCGAGGACACCGGAGCCAGCGCGGCTGACGAAGCGAGCAGCGAAACGGCCGCTACCGAGGCCGACCCCGGAGAAGCCGCCTTGCACATCATGATTTCCGCGCTCGACGAACTCAAAGCGGCGGGGCGGCTGTCGGCGTCGATGGATGTGGCGGTGTGGGCCGAGGCGTTCTGGGCAAACTTGCACGGCATCGTCGCACTGAATCTGACGTGCCCGGTGTTTCCGACCGCGCCGCTCGATACCGTGGTGGGCGTTGCGCTCGACGCCTGGTTGGGCGCATCGCATGCAGAACAAGCGCCGACGGGCGCCGTGGGCAGCACCGGCACGCGCAAGAAGAAATCGCCAGAAACGCGCACGGAATCTGCAGCGCAACCGGACAACGATCTCGACGCTCAACCGTTAGCTAAAAAACCGGCGAAAGCCACAGCGAGCGGTGTCACCGCGCCGCCCGCCAGGCGCAAAATCACGAGCGCGTGATAACGTTCAATTCCACCTCAATTTGCGCGGTTGCGCTTAGCTCTCCATGTCCATTTCCGCCTCGCCCGACGTCAGCGACGAAGTCGCGACTTACGTAGCCAACCGCATCGGTTTCATCGAACTGGACAGGCCGAAGGCGCTCAATGCGCTGTCGACCGGCATGATTCGCGCGATGCACGCGGCGCTCGACCAGTGGCGCGAAGATCCGGACGTGCTCGCCGTCGTGGTGCGCAGCCGGCACCCGCGCGCGTTCTGCGCGGGCGGCGACATCCGCTTTCTCTATGAGTCGGCGCAGCGCGGCGAGCACGATGCGCGCGACACGTTTTTCATCGAGGAATACCGGCTCAATCACGCGATCTTCACCTATCCGAAGCCGTATATCGCGCTGATGAACGGCGTGGTGATGGGCGGCGGCATGGGCATTTCGCAGGGTGCGCATCGCACAGGCGGTCTGCGAGTCGTCACGAATTCGACGAAGATGGCGATGCCTGAAACCCGCATCGGCCTGTTTCCCGATGTCGGCGCGGGTTGGTTTCTGGCTCGCACGCCCGGCGCGATCGGCCGTTATCTCGCGGTGACCGGCGAAACGATCGGCGCGGCCGACGCGCTTTACGCAGGTCTTGCCGACACCTACATCGACGACGCGGCCTTGCCCGCGCTGGTCGACACCTTGCGCAGCGAGCCTTTCGAGCGTGGTGCGGACGTGGTGGCGTGCATTGAACGCGAGGCGCTCGCGCATCAGGTCGTGCCGCAACCGGAGGCCTCGTCGCTGGCGCACGGGCGTGCGTTGATCGATCGTCACTTCGCGTTGCCCGATGTCGCTCGCATTCTTGCCTCGCTCCAAAGCGAGCGCGAGGCCGCCGATTGGGCCGAACAGATGATTTCGGTGTTGCGCGAACGTTCGCCGTTGTCGATGGCGGTGTCGCTGGAAGTGGTGACGCGCGCCGAAGGTTCGATGGCCGACGTGCTGCGTGGCGACCTCGATCTGACGCGCTCGAGCTTTCTGCACGGCGACACGATAGAAGGCATTCGCGCGCGCATCATCGACAAGGACAACGCGCCGCGTTGGCGCTTTGCGCGCATCGAGGACGTGAACGCCGCCGAAGTCGAGAAGATGTTCGAGAGCCCGTGGCCGGCGAACGAACATCCGCTGCGCGATCTGCGCGGTTAAACCGAAGAATCGAAGCCGCGCGGCAAGCTATGACACCGTAGCGCGCGGCATAGCGTCGTTGCAAACGACCGGCGGCTAAGCCGCCGCGCCGCTCATTCCTCGTCTTCGCTCGCCATGAAGGCGCGCATGAACACCAGCGCGCCCCAGCCCCACATCGCATTCGCAGCGAACCCCACGGAGAGGCGCGGCAGCATGTTGCCGCTCGGCCAGATGCCGCGCAGCGGATCGATCACGAACACGCTCGCCGCCGTCAACGCAATGCCGCCAAACACGAAAGCCGGCACCCACGGCGCCCGCCGATGCGGCGCGACGCGCAACAGCCACGCCATCAGCACGGCCCAGAACGCGCTCCAGATCGCGTTGGCGATGAACTCAGGCAAGCCGAGCGGTAAAAAGGGGGCAGTGGAAAAACCGGTCGGTTCGATCATCCCGGCTGCGTGCAGCAGCGCCAGCGTCGATTCGTGGAAGAACAGGGAGGCCAGAAAACCGGCGACGAACGGCAGGATGAGTTTTTGCATGCATTGCACCGCCAGGATACAGGCGGCGTGGTTCGCATGGCCTGTACCGGATTATTCGGAAAACGTGCGCCATTATATATAGACGTACCCCCTTTCCAGCGTACACGCCGCACAACATCCGTATGCTTTAGCGTCGGGCTAATCACGAAAGTGGAAAACCTAAGCTAAAAAAAATCGTTCAAAAGCCGCAGCCCGATCCATAGACTGTTTCTCCATGCAGACGGCGTTTGCCGCCGTCGCCGTTTAATCGAGCGCATGACGCGCACGTTTGGTCGAGGGAAGCCGTTGCGATGTCCTGCCTGATGCCGATCTTCATCCGCCGCATGGCGCACGCGCGCCGGCCGGTCCGTTGTCGCCGCTAGCGCGCACCGGCACCGCATTTTTCCGTTTCTTTGCGCTGCACCGTCCGGCTGTGTGCCGGAGGCGTGCGCGCGGCCGACGTGTGCGCGCACGCTCGACGCACCGTTTTCATTTAATCCAGTTTCGTACCTGCAGGAGCAGCAAATGAATGTGTTCTGGTTCATTCCGACTCACGGCGACAGCCGCTATCTCGGTACGTCCCAAGGCGCACGCGCAGCCGATTACGACTATTTCCAGCAGATCGCCGTCGCCGCCGATACGCTCGGCTACGAGGGCGTGCTGCTGCCGACGGGCCGCTCGTGCGAAGACGCATGGGTCGTCGCGTCGAGCCTGATCGCCGCGACCAAGCGGTTGAAGTTTCTGGTGGCGATTCGCCCGGGCATCTCGTCGCCGGGCTTGGCCGCGCGCATGGCGGCGACCTTCGACCGGCTGTCCAACGGGCGGCTGCTGATCAATGTCGTGACCGGCGGCGATGCGGCTGAACTGGAAGGCGACGGCGTGTTCGTCGACCACGACACGCGCTATGAAATCACCGACGAATTCCTGCACATCTGGCGCAAGCTGCTCACTGCGGCGCATACCAACGACGCGATCGATTTCGAGGGCAAGCATCTGATCTCGAAGGGCGGCAAGGCGTTGTATCCGCCCGTGCAGAACCCGCATCCGCCGCTGTGGTTCGGCGGTTCGTCGCCGGCCGCGCACGACATGGCGGGCGAGCATATCGACACCTATCTGACGTGGGGCGAGCCGCCCGAAGCCGTGGCGAAGAAAATCGCCGACATTCGCGCCCGCGCCGCGGCGCATGGCCGCCAGATCAAGTTCGGGATTCGTTTGCATGTGATCGTGCGCGAGACCGAAGAAGAAGCGTGGGCCGCCGCCGACAAGCTGATCAGCAAGCTCGACGACGAAACCATCTCGCGTGCCCAGGCCTCGTTCTCGAAGATGGACTCCGAAGGCCAGCGCCGCATGGCCGCGCTGCACGGCGGCAAGCGCGGCGGCCGCGCGGAACTCGAGGTGTATCCGAATCTGTGGGCGGGCGTGGGCCTCGTGCGCGGCGGCGCGGGCACGGCGCTGGTCGGCAATCCGGAGCAGGTGGCGGCGCGCATGAAGGAGTACGCCGATCTCGGCATCGATACCTTCATTCTGTCGGGCTATCCGCATCTGGAAGAGTCGTATCGCTTCGCCGAACTCGTGTTTCCGTTGCTGCCGAACCGCCGCAACAAGGTGTCGAATGGACCGCTGTCGGGGCCGTTCGGTGAGATCGTCGGCAACAACTATCTGCCGAAGGCGGCGAGTTCGAGCTGAGTCTCGAACTCGCCATGCATGCCCATCGATAAGCAATGAGGAACGAGAAGCATGGCTGAATCCACTGTGAGCGCCGCGCGGCATGAAGGCGCCGATGCCGGTGCGGGTTTGAACACGTTGCGCCGGATCGGCGCGCATCTCGCGCCGTGGCTCGCGCCGCTCGCGATTTTGCTGGCGTGGGAATTCGCCGCGCGGAGCGGCGTGCTGTCGACGCGCGTGCTCCCTGAACCGCTCGCGGTCGTCAAGGCCGCGTGGTCGCTGATCCAGTCCGGCGAAATGTGGGCGGACGTGAAGGTCAGCACGTGGCGCGCGGTGTCGGGTTTTGCGATCGGCGGCGGCATCGGCCTCGTGCTCGGACTCGCGACCGGTCTGTTCAAGCCCGCCGAGATCGCGCTCGACTCGACCGTGCAGATGGTTCGCAACATCCCGGCGCTGGCGATGATTCCGCTCGTGATTCTGTGGTTCGGCATCGAGGAGCAGGCGAAGGTGTTTCTCGTTGCGCTGGGCGTGTTTTTCCCGATTTACGTGAACACTTTTCACGGCATCCGTTCGGTGGACGCCAATCTGATCGAGATGGCGCGCAGTTATGGCGTGAAGGGCTTCGCGCTGTACCGGCACGTGGTTCTGCCAGGCGCGTTGCCGTCCATTCTGGTCGGCGTGCGCTTCGCGTTCGGGCTGATGTGGGTCACGCTGATCGTCGCCGAAACCATTTCCGCGCAATCGGGCATCGGCTACATGACCATGAACGCCCGCGAATTCCTGCAAACCGATGTGGTGGTGGTCGGCATTCTGCTCTACGCGGCGCTCGGCAAACTCGCGGACGTGCTGGCGAAAAGCCTCGAACGCGTCTCGCTGCGCTGGCATCCGGCATATCAACGAGGAGCGAAATCATGAACGCAACGACCTTGTCCGCCTCGTTCAGCGGGATTGCCGGCAGCGATCTCGAAGCCGAGTTGGCGCACGATCGTCATGTCGATCATGACGCGCACGAAGCCGCTGACCTCGAATATGCCGATGCGACGCATCATCATCGACCGCGCGTCGATGCGGGACTATCGCCTGGCGCGCTCGCACGCAACGACGCGCGCCGTGCCGCGGATTATTCGGTGGAATTGCGTGGCGTGGGCAAAAGCTACGGCGAACGCCGGGTGCTGGCCGATTTCAATCTGTCGATCGAGCGCGGCAGTTTCGTGGCGATCGTCGGCCGCAGCGGCTGCGGGAAATCGACCTTGCTGCGGCTCGTCGCCGGGCTGGAAAAGACGACCGCGGGCGTGCTCGAAAAGCGCACCGAAGACGGCGGTCCGATCGACACCCGCATCATGTTTCAGGACGCGCGCCTGCTGCCCTGGAAGAGTGTGCTGCAAAACGTGATGCTCGGCCTCGGCCGCAGCGCGCGGGAGGACGCACGCGCCGTGCTTGCCGAAGTCGGCCTGCTGGAACGCGCCAACGACTGGCCCGCCCAGTTATCCGGCGGCCAGCGTCAGCGAGTGGCGCTGGCGCGGGCGCTCGTGCATCGGCCGCAATTGCTGTTGCTCGACGAACCGCTCGGCGCGCTCGACGCGTTGACGCGCATCGAAATGCACGCGCTGATCGAGCGGCTGTGGCGCGAACATCGATTCACCGCGCTGCTGGTCACGCACGACGTGCATGAAGCGGTGGCGCTCGGCGACCGGATTCTGCTGATCGAAGAAGGGCGCATCGCGCTCGATCAGCCGGTGCCGCTTGCCCGTCCACGGGCGCGCGCGTCGGCCGGTTTCGCCGCGCTCGAAGAACACGTGTTGCAACGCGTGCTGAAGACGGCGCCGAATGACGACGCGCTGTCACATCACGCGTACGACTCACGTGACGAAGGCCGTCTCAGGCGGCCGACAGAGGTTCGCTGGGCCGTTTGACATTGCTTGACTGACTGTTTCTAAATCGCTTTTCTGGAGTCACTCGATATGGGCATTTCCGCAATCAACGTACGCAATCAGTTCAAAGGCAAGGTCAAGGAAATCATCCGCGGACCGGTCGTTTCCGAAGTCGATGTGGATACGCCGTTCGGTATCGTCACCTCGGTGATCACCACGCGCTCCATCGACGAACTCGAGCTGACGGTCGGCTCGGAAGTGATCGCGCTGGTGAAGTCCACGGAGGTGTCGATCGCGCGCCTGTGAAGCTCGCGCTATTTCGCGTTGGCGCCGCTGGCAGGCGGCGCGTGCATCATCTTGTCGTTGGTCGGCTTGCTCGGGTGCTTGATCGGCATGTTGTCAGGATTGCTCGATCCGCCTGAACCGGAGGCGGCCTCGGGCGGCTTGGCCATCGACGAGTTGTTGTTATGCGGCGGTTTTTGCTGCGTGTGTGCCGGTTTCGCCGTCTGTGCGAATGCCGTCACGGTGCCGTTTATGCCGAGGCCCGTCGCCAGCGCGACGCCTGCTGTCAACACTGCCCATCTGCTTCGCTTCATATCCGTCCTCCCTGGCGCCATCGCCTCACGGTTCGGCGCCGCCGCGCTGGTGGAATCATCTTCGCCACGCATTTCGCGTGCCTCGGCGCGCGCCTGCATACGCCCCCGAAACTTGCTAGGATGAATTGAGCATGCAGACGGAGACGACCATGTCAAAGTCATTGAGTCCCGAAGCGGTGGAAGCCTTGCAGCGTCTGAACGACGTCGGTGTCGGACAGGATGCGCCGAAGCTGGCGCAGTCCGTGACAGCCGAACTGCTGGCCGGCGGCCTGGTTGCCGCGGCGAGCGGCGGCGACGTCGAAATCACCTGCAACGGCCGGCAATATCTTTCTGGCGATTGCGATTGATCGTCAGGGCGAAGTTGGCATGACGTTCGGGTCGAATCGATCCGCGAGCCATTAAGCGTGCTCGCCGGACAAGTCTGGCCGTCACATCGGCGGCGAAACATTAGCGACGACACATGGAGGCGAAGATGGAGCCGAAGGGTCTCGACATGGGGGATTACCAGGAGCGCTATCAGGACTACGACATCGAGGTCGCCGTCGAACAGGTGCTGACGGGCGTCAAAGCGCATTTCCGGGTGTTGCGGGGCGAGGCGGTGGTGATCGACTGGCGGCTCGTGCATATCGACACCTTATGGTGCACCGAGCATGCCGCGGCCGAAGCGGGCTTGCGCGCGGCGCGTGAAGCGATCGACGCGGGCGGCCTTGCCGCCTCGCCGCATGTTCCTTCCGGACCTGGATGAAATCGCGCACGCCTTCGGTTAAGCTGGCTGTCCCGCCATGACTAGCCGGAGACCGCTGTGCATCTCGCGCGTGCCATCCCGATCATCCGTATCTTCTCCGAGCAAAAAGCCCGCGAATTTTATGTGGACTTTCTTGGCTTTACTGTCGAATGGGAGCATCGGTTCGACGAGAATTTCCCGCTCTATGCGCAGGTGCGCCGCTCCGATCTGATCCTGCACTTGAGCGAGCATCATGGCGACGCCACGCCGGGCTCGACGATTTTCGTGCCGATGCACGATATCGACGCGTTACATGACGAACTTCAGCGCAAAGACTACAAATACGGCAAACCCGGCGTAGAAACGTTGCCGTGGGGAAGGGTGCTGGAGACGGTCGATCCATTTGGCAACCGGATCCGGTTTTGCGAATCGCCGAAGGGTGAATAGGCGGGAGATCGGTCGCGGAGAGACGAGAGGAATGCCCCCATGCGGTTGCTAACGCGCGTAAACGCAACTAGGCGCCGGCATCGATACTGCATGCACGGCGCCCAGTTTACCGGCTGCCCTCGTGAGGCAGCCGGTTCAACGGCAACTGCTTAGTGGCCGAAGAAAACCGATTGCGGGCCCGAAACCGGCTCTTTGGCACCCGATTGCGACGACACGTTGTTCACGCCGCCGTAGGCATTCGATTGAGCGTTGGCGCGTTCAGCTGCCACGGTTTGTGCGTTCTGGCCTTGTTGCGAAGCCGGTGCGCCGACCGACGGACGGTAGAACGGTGCCGGACCGTAGCCGCTAGCAAAAGCGGGAGCAGCGATCGAGGCAGAAACAGCAACCAGCAGGGCGGCGATGAGCTTGGTCTTCATGGTGTGACTCCGATAATGTTTTCGATTTCAGTTCAGGAAGGCGTTGCAGGGGGCCGGTGAGGTGTGTCTGCAACGTCGATGGAAGGCAGTGTATACCCCTACTATCAAAAATTTGTCCTGATAATCTGAAATTACTGTTCTTGAATCTGAAATAATCGGCCGAAGGCAGGCGGGGCAAGCTTGAGCGGTGGTCCGACCCCGCGGGCCAAGCGGTTTCGGGTGTCAAAGACCCGCGTCGCGGTGCGGGTTAATCGCAACGGATAGCGTGGCGCGAATCGAACATCGGTTTGAACCCTTGGAGAGGATTTCGATGGACCTGTGGATTCAACCGTGCGCGGATTGCTTCGAGCTTTATGGTTTGCCGTCCGCGCATCGCCCCCATGACAAGCTGACGTTGAATAGCCGTGGAGCGGTGAAGGACGAGCGGGCGGAGGAGCACTATACGTGCGTGCGTTGTAGAGCGGCGTTCGCGCGCGTCCTTGCCGGCGAGCCTCGAAAGCAGATATGGCTGTTGCTGAACGCGGGGCAGCACTGACGGCCAGACCGTTCTGCGAGGGGCAACTGTTTCTCATGCCTCGTGAATCGGGCTGTAAAGTTTTTGGCGCCGCTGCCGAAAACGTGAGCATGAAATATTTCTTCGACTCCAGGCTCGCCGATCGATACGGCTACGGGATGGCCGTGTATATCGCCGCCGAGACCTCCGATCTGCAGCGCGCTATCGATTTGACAAACGCACGACGTCTGCGCGCCGGCCGCCGCCTGCTCGAAGATGCGCGAGTCGAGGATGTGCTTTCGGCCATGCTCAATACCGGGTTGCTGAAGGCTAGAACGGATGAGGGCGGAACAAACGTGTCGGGGGCGACTCGGTGAAGCTCGGCGGTTGGGTGTCAAACAACTGAAGCGCGGTGTAAGAGGCCGATTGTTTTCGGCCCGCGCTAAATCGATTGCGAACTAGCAAGGCCAAAACAAAAACGGCGTTGTGATTTCTCACAACGCCGTTCTTAAAACTTTTACTGCTGGAATTCTTTGGGGTGGCTGATGGGGCTCGAACCCACGACAACAGGAATCACAATCCTGGACTCTACCAACTGAGCTACAGCCACCACTGACATCTGCTTGACTTGCCGTAAAACCTGGCTCGTCGATGAAGAAACGAGATTATACGAACAAGAATCCCGTTTGCCTAGTCCTTTATTCAAAAATTTCGATAGGCTCGCGCAGATGCTGTCTTGCCTCATCGAAGATAGTCAGATCACGCGCGGCGAGGCGCTTGCTATCGGACAACACGCGTCGCCATCCACGCGCCCCCGCTTCACCACGATAGAGGCCGAGCGCATGGCGCGTGATGGCGCCGAGATACGTGCCACGCGCCATTTCGGCGGCGCAATACTCGATCAACTTCGCCTCGACCTGCTCGCGCGTGAGCGGCGTTTGCGCCGCCCCGTAGAAGCGGGCATCGACATCGGCCAGCACATACGGATTGTGATAAGCCTCGCGCCCAAGCATCACACCGTCGACGTGTTCAAGATGCGCCTCGACTTCATCGAGCGTCTTGATGCCGCCGTTGATGATGATCTCCAGTTGCGGAAAGTCGCGTTTCAATTGATACGCGTACTCGTACTTGAGCGGCGGAATCTCGCGATTTTCCTTCGGGCTCAAGCCCTTGAGAATCGCGTTGCGCGCGTGAACGATGAACACATTGCAATCCGCGTCCGCAATCGTGCCGACGAAATCGCGCACGAATCCATACTCTTCCACGGCATCCACGCCGATGCGGTGCTTCACGGTCACGGGCACCGACACCGCATCGCGCATTGCCTTCACACAGTCGGCGACGAGTTGCGGCTCGTTCATCAGGCACGCACCGAATGCGCCGCGTTGCACACGCTCGGACGGGCAGCCGCAGTTCAGATTGATTTCGTCGTAGCCCCACTGTTCGCCCAGCTTCGCCGAGCGCGCGAGGTCGTCGGGTTCGCTGCCGCCGAGTTGTAGAGCGACCGGCGCTTCTTCGGGCGTGAATGCGAGATGGCGGGGCACATCGCCGTGCAGCAGCGCGCCGGTCGTCACCATTTCCGTGTAAAGCCACGTATGGCGAGAGATCACGCGATGCAGGGAACGGCAATGACGATCGGTCCAGTCCATCATGGGTGCGACAGATACGCGACGCGGACTGGGAGTGCGAGGTGAAGACATGGGGCGGCCAGACGGCTTGATTCAAAACACCGATTTTACCGCAAGGCGTGAATTCGCTTGGCCGGGGGTATCTGCCGGGAAAATGGAGCCGGGTAGCGCAGCGAGCCGGCTCCGCAGGTGCCATGCAGATCAAGACAGGCAGATCACGACAGGCAGATCACCTCAACGCCCACGTCCCCCATGGCCGCCACCGCCGCTGCTCCACGAACGTCCCCCGCCGCTGACGCTGCTGCCGCCGTGAGATCCGCCGTACCCGCCGCCATGCCAGCCACCACCTCCGCCGTGCCAGCCGTTTCCGCCGTGCCACCCATGGCCGCCATGCCAATACCCGCCGTGATAGCAGCAGGATCCACCCCAGCCGCCATAGATGCCGACGCTGCCATAGACCGGCGCATACGGTGGCCCGTACGCATAGCCGTAGCCGGGGTAATAAGGTTGCGCGTAGCCATAGTCGTATCCGGGCGCGACCGCGCATCCGGTCAAGCTGGCCGTCACCGCCAACAGTGCCATTGATGCAATGAGCCTGCTCACGATTTTCTCCCTCGTATGTGTTTGAGAAAAATCGCGCGCTCAAGAGTTCAGCAGCATTTGTGTCCGCAAATTACGGTTTAAACATGCCATGCCGCGTCGATCGCGCGAGCGTGGTGATCCAAGTCCATGGCAGTCAGGCGCGGCGACGAGCTTTCGAGAACTTACGCATACACGGTGCTGTAACAGTTAGTTAAATTTTCGAAACGAAACTGTAGGGCGCGGCTGTTAAGTTGCCTTCAGACAATTACCTTCGACTCCCGACCGCGCCGCTTGCCGGGCCGGATGAAAAGATCGCACTCGCTCACTGTCAGGACCGCTCGATGCGAAGCCTGCAAATATCCAGCCGTCAATGAAGCAAGATCCACAGCCGGCTGTCGCAAGGGAATGGCGCGCCGAAGGCGACGCCTGCGCCGCGCGCGGCGAGCTCGACGCCGCGCTCCAACGTTACGAAAGCGCCCGCGCACTCGATCCCTCCGACCCGCTCGTTCAGCAGCGCCTCGCGGCCACGCTCGCCGCGTTGAACCGGTTTCCCGAAGCCGTCGTCCGCTATCACGAAGCGATCGCGCTCGATCCGCGCGACACGGATTCGCATCACGGTCTCGGCTGGACGCTCGAGCAGATGCATCGCCTCGAACAGGCGGTGGACGCCTATCGCGAGGCGACGCGCGTGAATCCGCAAGCCGACGGCTCGCACAACAACATGGGCAACTGCCTGCAGGCACTCGGCCGTTTCGACGAAGCGCACGAAGCGTATCGCCGTGCAATCGAAGCCGCGCCGCAGGTGCCGCTGTACTACCGCAACTTCGTGCAGTCCAAGCGCCTCGCCGCCGACGATCCCGTGTTCCTCGCGATGGAGCGTCTCGTCGTCGATGCCGCTTCGCTCACGCCGGCCAATCAGGCGGAGCTTCACTTCGCGTACGGGCAGGCGCTGTCCGACGTGGGCCGCAACGACGCATCGTTCGATCACTTCCTGAAGGGCAATGCGCTGCACCGCGCCGGCGTGCGTTACAACGAAGCGGAAACGCTCGGTCTGTTCGCGCATCTGCCCGAACTGATGACTGCCGACCTGCTGGCGGCGAAGCGCGGTCTCGGCGATTCATCGCAGGCGCCGATTTTTATCGTCGGCATGCCGCGCTCGGGTTCGACCTTGATCGAACAGATTCTCGCGAGCCACCCGCAAGTGTTCGGCGCGGGCGAGCGCACGGAATTCGGCGAGGCGCTGGTGAACTGCATCCGCCGCGATCTGGGTGATCCGTTGCGGATCGATATCGAGGCATTGCAAGACGTCGGCGTCGCGCCGTTGCGCGCGCTCGGCGCGGACTATCTGCGCCGCATGCGCAATTCATTGCCGGAACTGCAAAGCAGGGCGCAAAACGACCCACGCAATCCGGCTGCAAACTACACGCACTTCACCGACAAGTATCCGTTCAATTTCATCAACCTCGGCCTGATCCATCTCGCGTTGCCGAATGCCCGTTTCATTCACAGCAGCCGCGCACCGTTGCCAACCTGCCTGTCGATTTTTTCGCGGATCTTTCACGACGTGCCGTTCAGCTATGATCTCGGCGAACTGGGCCGCTACTACCGCGCGTACGACGCGTTAATGGCGCACTGGCAACGCGTGCTCCCCGAAGGTGTGATGATCGAAGTCAAGTATGAAGAACTGGTCGACGATTTCGAAGCCAATGTGCGCCGCCTGCTCGCGCATTGCGGGCTCGAATGGGACGAACGCTGTCTGTCGTTTTATCAGACCGCGCGCCAGGTGAATACGGCCAGTTCCGCGCAGGTGCGCCGTCCGCTGTATAAGACGTCGCTGCAACGCTGGCAGCCGCCGCAAGCGTTGCTGCAACCGTTGCTCGACGGCTTGGGCCCGGAGCTGGCGCATCGTCACGAGACGGGCGAGGTCGCGGCAAGCGGCACGGAGCATCGCTCATGAGCGCGTCGCGCGGTGCCGTGATCTGGATGACGGGGCTTTCCGGCGCCGGCAAATCGACGCTCGCCAACGCCTTGCATCAGCGCCTGAAGGAAGCGGGGCACGCAGCGATCGTGCTCGACGGCGACGTGCTGCGGCGCGGACTGAACGCTGATCTCGGCTTCACGCCCGAGGACCGCACCGAGAACTTGCGGCGGATCGCGCACGTCGCGGCGCTGTTCATGCAGCAGGGCTTCGTCGTGATTGCCGCGGTGATTTCGCCGGAGCATCGGCATCGGCGCTCGGCGCGTGAAATCGTCGGTGACGGTTTCGTCGAAGTCTTCGTGAATACTCCGCTAAACGTCTGCGAAGCTCGCGATGCCAAAGGGCTTTACGCTCGCGCGCGGCGTGGCGAGATTCCGCATTTCACTGGCATTTCCGGACCTTTCGAAGCGCCGCTCGCGCCGGATGTCGTGATCGAGAGCGACCGGATGCCGGTCGACGAGTCGGTCGATCGCCTGCTTGCGCATCTGGCCGCAATGGGGCGTCCAGGCCATTCACGCGCGTCGTCCTGAAGCGCGGCGAGCCACGCGCAGCGCCTGACCGCACACACAGATTTTTCACCCGGCCCGTGACGTTTCGCTATACCGTTTCAATTTCTCGGGAACAGAAAGGGTGCAGCGCCAATGCCGACATTGTCGATACGAAAAATCAGGCTGAACGTCGAAACACTGGTGCTCGCAGCCGACCTGGCGGGCACGGTGGTGTTCGCGGTGGAGGGTGCGCTCAGCGCGATCCGCGGCGGTCTCGACCTGTTGGGCGTGATGGTGATTGCGTTTGTCGCGGCGCTCGGCGGCGGCGTGATTCGCGATCTGCTGATCGGCGATTCGCCGCCGAAGGCGATCCGCGACTGGCGCTATCCGGCGCTCACCTTCATCACCGGGTTGCTCACCTTTATCTTCCATTCGACAGCGCAGCAGTTTCCCGTTGCGCTCCTCACCGTGCTCGACGCGGCGGGCCTCGCGCTGTTTGCCGTGGCGGGCGTGGAAAAAGCGCTGCTGTTCGGCATCCGCCCGTTTATCGCGATGTTGATGGGCGCGGTCACGGGCGTGGGCGGCGGCGTGATACGCGACGTGCTGCTGGCGCGCGTGCCGCTCGTCCTGCACGCCGACATCTATGCAACGGCCGCGTTCGCGGGGGCGTTCATCGTGGTGGTGGCGCGTCGTGCCGGTCTGCCGCCTGGCGCGGCAGCGTTGGCGGGCGGTTCGGCGTGCTTCGTCTTGCGCGTGCTCGCTGTGACTTACGGCTGGCATCTGCCGAAGGTGGCGCCGGTTTGAGCGAAGCGTGCCGAGCGCAGGCGCGGGCTCCTGCACGGCGCGTTTTGAAGCGGCCTCGCGTTACCGCAACAGCCCGGCCGAATGATGCAAAGCCGGGTACACGCCGATAATGAACGCCGCATAGATCGCAGCCATCGTCACGCCGGCGGCGGTGCCCCAGATATCGCGCGATGCGGCGCCCTGGCGGAAATGCACAGGCAGTCCGACGACGAGGTAGCCGATCAGGAAGAAGAGAATCACCGCCCTCACGGGCGAGAGGTCGTGGCCGATAAATTCGAGCAGCGCGGACAAGCTGAATTCAGACATGGACGAACAGGCAAGATGACATGCGGACGATGGCGCGAACCACGCAGTTCGCGCGAAGACCTACGTGGATTAAAGTCCATTCGACGGCCAAGGTACAAGCAAAAGACTGTATAAATTTGTACAGGCAGCGATTGCTTGCACGATGCCTACAGGCCGACTTTCATCCATGCCTCACGGTGCTTCACTCCGCTTTCACCGCGAGGCGATCAGCGCTTGCGCAACGGCTCGAGCAGCGACTTCAAACCGTTGTGATCGATCTCGTGCATTAACGCCAGCAGCCGGCCGATTTCGCCGGGCGGAAAGCCTTGGCTAGCAAACCAGTTTAGATAATGACCGGGCAGGTCCGCAATCACGCGGCCTTTATATTTCCCGTAAGGCATGATGCGCGTGACCAGCAGTTCGAGGTGTTCGGGATTCATGGTGGACAGGTCGACGCAGGGAAGCCGCAGCGAAATATTTCGCGCGGAAAGAAACGGGTGACATGCGCTGGAACCGCATTTTAGCGCGCCAGGCAGAGGCCGGGCGGACATGGTAACGTCTGCGCTTTTCGTTCAACCAATCCGTTCAACCAATCAACAGGACAAGTTCAATGGAATACCGCAGACTCGGCGACTCCGATGTGCAGGTTAGCCTGATCGGTCTCGGCACCATGACGTGGGGCGAGCAGAACACGGAACAGGAAGCGCATGCGCAGATCGACTACGCACTCGATCATGGCGTCAACCTGATCGACACGGCCGAAATGTACCCGGTGCCGCCGCGTGCCGAGACGCAAGGCGCGACAGAGCGCTACATCGGCACATGGCTCGCACGGCATCGCAGCGCGCGCGAGAAAATCGTGCTTGCCACCAAGATCGCCGGCCCGGCGCGTCAACCGCACAACCCCACTCATATTCGTGGCAAAGGCAACCAGTTCGACCGCAAGAATCTGACCGAAGCACTCGACGGCAGCCTGAAGCGCCTGCAAACGGACTACGTCGATCTGTATCAATTGCACTGGCCGGATCGCAGCACGATGACCTTCGGCCGCCCGGCGTATCCGTGGGTCGACGACGCCTATACGGTACCGATCGAAGAGACGCTGTCGGTGCTCGCTGAATTCGTCAAGGCGGGGAAGGTGCGTCACATCGGCGTGTCGAACGAAACGCCGTGGGGCGTCGCGCAGTTTCTGCGCGCGGCCGAAAAGCTGGGCTTGCCGCGCATCGTCAGCATTCAGAATCCGTACAGCCTCGTGAATCGCACTTACGAAGCGGGGCTGTCGGAGTACGCGCACAGGGACAACATCGGCTTGCTGGCTTATTCGCCGCTGGCCTTCGGCTGGCTGACGGGTAAGTATGAAGGCGGCGCGCGTCCGGCCGGTGCGCGCATTTCGCTGTTCGAGCGTTTTCAGCGCTACAGCAAGCCGCAAGCCGTAAAGGCGATCACGCGTTACGTCGAGTTGGCGAAGCGTCACGGCTTGTCGCCCGCACAATTCGCGCTCGCGTTCGTCAATAGCCGGCCGTTCGTGACCAGCAATCTGATCGGCGCGACCTCGCTCGATCAGTTGAAGGAAAACATCGCCAGCGTCGAGGTGAAACTTTCGCCGGAAGTGCTCGCGGAAATCGATGCGCTGCACGAGTTGCAGCCAAATCCGGCGCCTTGATGCGCGAGTGTTGAATGCATGGCTCGAGTGCGGCTCGAGTCATGTGGCAATTCGAGTGCGCCGGTTGCGTGGCCGGCGCACTCACTCGTAAGCCGACACCGATTCGCGTCTACAACACTGTCACCTCGACACGCTCCGTCAGCGGATTTTCAACCTCCCGCGCACCGCATAAAGCGCGAGCAAACTCGCCACCGCACAGAACATCAGATAGAAGCCAGGCGCGAGCTTATTACCGCTTGCATCGATCAGCCACGTGATCACGAACGGCGCAAAACCGCCGAACACCGTCACGCCGATGTTGTAGCTCACCGCCAAACCGGTCGCACGCGTCTGCGTCGGAAAAATCTCCGACATCAACGCGGGCAGCGCACCAAAATACGTCGCCTTCAATACGCCGATCCAGATCAGCGCGAACAGCATCGTCACGAACGAGGGATGCGCGTTCATATACACAAAAGCCGGATACACCGTCACCAGCATCAGCACGGCGGCCGTCGCCATGATCCGGATGCGTCCGAGACTGTCGGACAGATGACCCGCGAACGGCGTCAGCACCGTGAGCACCACGCCGGTGGCGAGCGTCGCCGCGAAGCCGGTCGAGGCGGGCAGGTGCAGTTGCTTGATCGCGTAGGTCGGCATGTACAGGATCATGTAATTGGCCGCCGTCGAAATGATCAGCGAGCCGACCGCTAGCAGCATGCGGACCTTCTGTGTGCCGAACAGATCGCGCAGCGGCGTGCGGGCTTTCGGCTCGGCGTTGAACTCGGCGCCTTCATCCACGTAACGGCGGATATAGAAACCCACCGGGCCGATCGCGAGGCCGAACAGAAACGGCACGCGCCATCCCCACGATTCGAGTTGCGCGCTCGTGAGCTGGCTGGTCAGCAGCGCGCCGAAACCGGAGGCGAGCAGCGTCGCCATGCCCTGGCTCGCGAACTGCCAGCTACCCATGAAGCCGCGGCGCTCGGGCGCATGTTCGACCAGAAACGCAGTGGACGCGCCGAACTCGCCCCCCGCCGAAAAACCTTGCACGAGACGCGACAGCATGATGCCCGCCGGCGCCCACAGACCGATCGCCGCATACGGCGGCATCACGGCGATCGTCAGGGTGCCGATCATCATTAGCGCGATCGAGAGAAGAAGCGACGCCTTGCGTCCGGCGCGGTCCGCGAGCGAACCGAGCACGAGTCCACCCAGCGGCCGGATCATGTACGAGATGCCGAAGGTGCCGAGCGTGAGCATCAGCGAAATCGCTTCGGTGCGCGCCGGAAAGAACAGCTTCGCGATGGTCACCGCGAAGAAGCCGTAGACGACGAGGTCGAACCATTCGAGCGCGTTGCCGATCGACGCCGCGAGAATGATGCGATGGACCTTCGCGGCGGACGGCCGCGCGGCGCTGGTTTGCAGAGTGGACGTGCTCATCGTGGACGTGCCTCGTGACGGATGCGATAACGGCGTGCTGCGCCCGATTCGTTCGGGCGTCGCCTGGATTGCGTTCAGGCTGCGCTGACCGCGGACGCGCGCGGCGAGTTCTCGCCGAGATCCCAGAAGAGGCCCGCCATGATCTGCAGACCCTCGCGCACGACCGGTGCGAGCAGGTGTTCGTTGGGCGCGTGCTGCGAACAGGCCGGATATGAGTGCGGTACCCAGATGGTCGGCAGGCCGAGCGTGTCGGCGAACACTTCGTTGGGCAGCGTGCCGCCCAGATTCGGCAGCACGGCGGTCTTCTTGCCGGTGGTCTGTTCGAGCGAGTCGATGGCCCACGTGACCCACGGATCGTCCGGGTTCAGACGCGTGGCAGGCGCGCCGCGCTCGACCTCGATCTGCACCTGCGAGAAGCCGTGCGCATCCAGATGCGCGCGCAGATGCCGTTCGAGGTTGTCCCAATCGGTGCCGACCACGAAGCGCAGCTGGCAATGCGCGAATGCCGACGACGGAATCGCATTGACCGGGTTCTCAGGGTTGCCGGCCTTGAACGCGAGTATTTCGAAGCTGTTCCAGCCGAATACGCGCTCGGGTGCGGTAAGGCCGGGCTCGCCCCAGTTTTCGTCGACATCTGGATCGCCCGGGCCGCCGCCTACCGTGATATCGGCGAGCGCGCGACGCACTGCCTCGGGAATCGGCGGCGGACGCAAACCGTCGACGGCGATCACGCCGCGCGCGTCGACGAGGCTCGCCAACGCGTTCGCCAGTACCGTGGCCGGGTTGCGCAGCAGGCCACCCCAATTGCCCGAATGATGCGCGCCGTCGCGCAGATTCAACGACAGCTTGAAATTCACCGAGCCGCGCGAGCCGAGGAACACGGTGGGGCGGCGCGCGGCGAGACGCGGACCGTCCGAGGCGATCAGCACGTCGGCGGCCAGTTCTTCACGGTGCGCGCGGCAGATCTCGTCGAGTCCGGGCGAGCCGGTTTCCTCGCCCATCTCGATCAGCAGCTTCGCGTTGAAGCCGAGCTTGCCGTCGCGCGCGGCCAGCACGCTTGCCAGCGCGGCGAGATTGATGCTGTGCTGGCCTTTGTTGTCGGCGGTGCCGCGGCCGAACCAGCGCTCGCCTTCGATGGTCACGGCCCACGGCGTCAGCGGCGCGCGCCACTGGCTGTCGTAGCCGCGCACCACGTCACCATGGCCGTAGATCAGCACGGTCGGCAGATGGTCGCCCTCGTGGCGCTCCGCGATCAGGAAAGGTCCGAAGCCGTCCACCGGGTTTGCGACGATGCGCGTGGTGAAGCCGAGGCCTTTAACTTCAGGCGTGATCTCATCGGTCAGATACGACAGCAGCGTGGCCGCGCGATCGTCCTCCTGACTTTCGGTGCGAAAACCGACGCGCCGGTTGAGGGTTTCCAGAAAGGCGCCGGATTCGAAATGGCGGGTGGCGTGCTCGATGGCCTGGGTGCGGCTCATGCGTGTCTCCAATGCGGACGAATGTGGGGCGGGCGGCGCGTACTCGTTTGTCTGATGACGCCCGGACGCGGCCTGCATCTTCGAACCGATTCTAGGAGGCTGTTTTTTTTGTCACAATGATCGTCTTTCGAAGCTTGCGTTGCCGAAAAGGCAAAGCTTGCCGCGCGTGCAGAAGGCGCTTGCGGATATCGGTGCACCGGCGCTGACCGTTGAATGGAATGGGGCATCACACATGGCACTTTCGCTGCATGGCATCGCGCTGCGCTATTTCGTCGAAGTCGCGCGCACCGGTTCGCTCAGCGACGCGTCCGCGCGGCTGCACGTCGCCGTGTCGGCGATCAGCCGGCAGGTGGCGCGGCTCGAAAGCGAGCTCGGCGTCGCGCTATTCGAGCGCCGGCCGCGCGGCATGGCGCTTTCCGAAGCGGGCGAGCGCCTGCTGGCCTACGCGCAGCGCAGCCTGCTGGAGGCGGAGCATGTGATGAAGGAGATCGGCGGCCTCGAGACCTTGCACGGCAGTATGATCAAAGTGACGAGTTCCGAAGGTTTCGCCGCCGACTTCCTGCCCACCGCGATGGCGAGCTTCCGGGCTCAGTATCCGGGCATCGACTTCACGCTCTCGGTCATGTCGCCGGGCGAGGCGACCCGCCAGGTGCGCGACGGCGACGCCGACCTCGCGTTGACCTTCAGCCTCGCGCCGGAAAAGGGCGTCAAAGTCGAGCACACGGAGCGCGCACCGGTGCTGGCGCTGCTGCGCGCCGATCATCCGCTGGCCGCGCGCGCGAAGGTGTCGCTCGCCGACTTGCAGCGCTATCCGCTCGTGCTGCCCGAGCCCGGCACGACGATTCGTCAGTTGATCGACATTACCTGCGCGCTCGAAGGCGTCCTGCTCGAACCCGAGCTCACCTGCAACAACAGCGGCGCCATGTACCGCTACGCGCAGAAGTCCGGCGCGATCATGTTCACGGGTCTGCTGTCCGTGCGTGACCGTTACGCCGGCGATGGTTTCGTCGTGATGCCGCTGACGCATCCGCAGATGCGCCAGCGCAGCATTCAGGTGCAGACCATGGCGGGGCGTGAACTGCCGCAGTCGGTGAGGGCGTTCCGGGATCATCTGATCGCGGAAATCGCGGGTGCGAAGCCGGCGGATGCGACGGCCTCGAAGGCCGCTCGAAAGCGCGGCAGAAGCATGCGTTGACAAAGGCAATGCATGCCAAATCCATTAGGCGTCCAGGCGGCAAGACAATGTTTGCGGCCGGCCATGCACGGCGAGACAACCGGGCGGCACGCGTGCGTTAGCGATCCAACCGCTGCGAATTGAAAGGCAAATGTCCCAGCCGGATCGCGAATCACGACCTAAACTGTGGTGGACGGGGCGGGCTGAGGGCGCGGACTGCACGGCTGGCAATGCTGCAGTGCACGCGCCGATGGAAGTCCTTTTTGAGGACACCAATGGTAGGATTCAGCCCGAAAAATGGAGAGCGGCGCGCGCTTGAATTCGCGCGCCATCCACAACAGAGCGATAGGACTCAGGACATGGCGCAACAAAAAACAAACCCAAAACTTGAGCAGGCGCTGACGCGCGGGGACCTGGCCATCCGTCAGGCGAATTCGGCGCGGGCCACGGCATTGCTGCGTGCGTTGGGCAAGATGATCGTGGACGCGTCGGCGACGATCGGCGTGGAAGCCTTCACCCTGATTCCCGACGGCGACAAGATCTACGATCCGGCCGATGGGCTGTGGCCGCAGGAACTGCAGGTCTCGCTCGATGGTCCCGTCGAAGAAGCCGATCCGGACGAAGTGCGCACGGTTCGCCTGATCTCCGACGATCCGGGCACGGTGTTCCGGGTCGAGTGGCAGCGCGCCGACGGCAAGATCGGGCGTCAGGACGGCGGTCCGTTCGCCACGGTGGCGTTTATCTCGGACGTGGACATTCCGTGGACGGATGACGAAGACTGAGTGAGCCCGGCTCGCGGCAGGCGCTGATGTTTCGTCGAGCGTGGCGATCAGCGCCTGTGGTCCGTATGGTTGACGGCCGGAAAACCTACTTCATCATCCGGCGGCGAAACAGAATCGCCGACACGATAAACCCGCCGAGCGCATAAGCCGCCAGCACGGCCACATGCAACAGCGCATTTTCGACGGGCCGGCCCAGCATGGCCGGCCGCATCAAGTCGACGGCATGCGCCAGCGGCAACAACTGCGTGGCGCCCCGCGCCACGGCAGGCAGTTGCGAGACCGGAAAGAACACGCCGGATAGCAACAGCATCGGCGTCAACACCAGCGTCTGGTAAAACATGAAGAAGTCGTACGAAGGCGCGAGCGCCGTCACGACCATCGCGATGCTCGCGAACGCGAGCCCGGTCAGCACGATGACCGGCAACGCCAGCAGCATCGAAGGAAAATTCGCATAGCCCAGAGCGCCTGCCACCAGCATGATCGCCGCGCCGGAGAGCACTGACTTGCTGGCTGCCCAGATCACCTCGCCGAGCACGATGTCGCCGAGCGTGAGCGGCGTATGCATGATCGCTTCCCAGGTGCGTTGCACGTGCATGCGCGAGAAGCCCGAATACATCGACTCGAAACTCGCCGACATCATCACGCTCGAAGCCACCGTGCCTGCCGCGAGAAACGCGATATACGACACGCCGTCGACATGGCCAACCATCAGCCCCAGCCCGAAGCCGAGGCCGAACAGATAGATCATCGGGTCGGCCAGGTTGCCGAACATCGAGGCGATCGCGAGTTTCCTCCACACCAGATAGTTGCGGCGCCACACGGCGATCCAGTTCGTCGCGTTCGCGGGAAAGGCGGCGAAGGCTTCCTGTTTCGATGGCGTGTCGCCCGGGGTTTCGTAAGTGCGTGCGTCCATTGCGTGTCTCGTGCATGTCTCGTGCGTGTCCCTGCATGGTTTCTGTCAGGGCGTCGTTGTCGTTGCAGCGCGTTGCGTGCGATGCCGGTATCGACCGGTACGCTCTAATCCTGCATCTCGCGGCCCGTGAGCCGCAGGAACACATCCTCCAGATTCGCCGGTCGATGCAGGTAGCGCAGATCCGCGCGCTGCTTGAGCCGCGCGTGCACCGGCTGCGCGTCGTTGACATAGCAGAACAGCGTCTCGCCGCTGATCTCGGTGCGCTCGACGAGCGGCGCCAGTTCATCGCGCAACGCCACCGGATCGGGTCCGAAGATCTCGATTACATCGCAACCGATCTCGGAGGCGATCAACGCGCTCGGCGCGCCTTCGGCGATCTTGCGCCCTTCTTCGATCACGCACAGCCGGTGGCAGAGGCGTTCGGCTTCTTCCATGAAGTGGGTGGTCAGCAAAATGGTCTTGCCGCGCGCGAGCAGCGAGCGCAGCCGCTCCCAGATCAGATGGCGCGCCTGCGGGTCGAGGCCGGTGGTCGGTTCGTCCATGATCAGCACGTCGGGATCGTTGACGAGCGCACGCGCCAGCGTGAGGCGCCGCTTCATGCCGCCGGACAGCTCGCTCACGCGCGCGTCCGCCTTGCTCTCCAGACGCGCGAATTCGAGCAGCGACGGCACCATGGCGCGGCATTGCGCGGCGCTCAAGCCGAAGTAGCGGCCGAACACCAGCAGGTTCTCGCGCACCGTGAAATCGGGATCGAGATTGTCGAACTGCGGCACCACGCCTACGCGCGCCCGTGCCACGCGCGCGCGGCCGGGGATCGGCTCGCCGCACAGACGGATCGTGCCCGCATCCGGCGCCGCGATGCCGAGCAGCATGCGCAGCGTGGTGGTCTTGCCCGCACCGTTCGGGCCGAGCAGGCCGAAGCATTCACCGGCGTTGACATGAAACGACAGTCCATCGACGACCGTTTTTTCGCCGTAGCTCTTTTTGACCTGATGAAATTCGATGGCGGCTTCGGGCATGGATCGAACGAGTCTCCAGGGAAAGGCGTGAATGACGTGAGTGGCCGGGGGAGGCGGCCTATTCTAGGGCATCGGCGCGACACTGTTGGTTTGCCCCGACAATCCGAAGCGGGTTTCTTGCACTGCGGCATCGGCCTGCAGAGACTCTCCGGGCGGCGTGTGCGCCTGTTTATGGTGCGGTTAGAGGGCGGTTAGAGGGCGGTCAAGGGCGCTCGGCGCACAGTTAGCGTTTTCCATCCCTTGCAACCTGAATTGCGGCGCACCATGATTAATTGAGAATCGCGCGTCCCGCGCGAAGGGAGAAAAATCATGGCGAGCTACCAGAAAATCCTGCTGTGCTACGACGGCTCGCGCGAAGGCCGCAAAGCACTACGTTGCGGCGCCGACCTGGCGTTGGATCTGAAAGCGGAAACGCATTTGCTGTCGGTGGTCGACATGCGTTCGAGCATTGCGCAAAGCGCGGGCCTGCTGACCGACGTGGCCTGCGGCAGTTTCGAAAAGACCGCGCGCGATATTCTGCAGGAAGGCGTGGACTGGCTCACGGAGCGAGGCGTGACCGCACAGGGGCATTTCGCATTTGGCCATCCGATCGATGAGATCGCCAACCTCGCCAATGAACTGCATGTCGATCTGGTGGTGGTCGGCCACCGCTGCCGCACTGGTTTGTCGCGATGGTGGATGGGCGCGGGCAATACACCGCTGCTCGACCGTGTTTCGTGCAGCATTCTGGTGGCGTGTTCTTCGGCGCAGGAGCAGCAGCAAGCGGCGGCTTGAGGCGTATGTCGGTCACCGAGGCCGGGTGGTCGACTGGCGGCCGGGTAATCCGGCCGCACCTACCTGGTGGCCGCGACGTCATAACGAAGTCACTGCACGACTCGCTGAACAATTGGCGCGACCGAAGGATCCGCGCCAAACAAAGCCGACCTGCCGCGATCACTCGTTCAGGTTGACCGCTGCCAGCTTCCACGTGAATACACCCTCGCGCTGAAAGATCGCCGAGTAACGCGCGTCGCCGGCGCCATGTTGGTACGTGACGACGAATTCGTTGAGGCCGCGATAGCCCGCCGTGGTTTGCGGCGGCTGCGGGGGCGTGGCGTTCGCATTTCCGTTCGCCGCGTTACCGGCAGGGGGCGCAGCCGGTGCGGCTGCTGTCGCGGCGGCGTCCGGCGGATTGCTCGCGGCCGGCGGCGCGGGCGGCCGCTCACCCGGATCGCCGCGCGGCGGCATGCCGTTCAGCAAGGCCGCCACGCCGTCCGGTGTGGCGTACGCATCCACGAGCGGACCGATCAATGCGACGCCGATCATCGCGCCAATGGCGGCCAATGGATTGCCGTTGCTATGCGCGCCAAGCCGGCGTGTCAGCAGGCCGGCGACCTGTTCCTTCAGGCTCTCGCGCAACAAGGGGAAGTCGACGTACTGATTGACCGTTTGCGCGTCGCGCGCATCGGCCGCGCGTTTGAGATTGTTCAGCGCGATGTACGGTGACGCGTAAGCAAACCCCACTGCGGCGATTACCACGATCACGACTAGCGCGACGATCAGAGGCTTTGTGGCGCTGCCTCTGCTGCCGCGGTGGGTACGTTTCGGAACTGCCATCGAGTGGGACTCTCCATCAGGTGTGATCTAACGTGGACCGCGGCCACGCGAAAACGATCCCACGCAATACGATCTCTCGCCGTTCCGTTCAAGACCCGCCAACACTTCAAGACTCGAATACCGCGCCGTGCACGTTCGCTTCATCGGCGATGCAGCGGTCGATCATGCGGCAAACCGCGTCCATTGTGCCGACCATGATGAGACGCGACGGCCCGTGATAGACCCGCACCGGTGCGCGACGCGCCGGTTCGGCCGTATTCAAACCCGAATTCAACGACACGCGGGCAAACGCCGGCAACGACGACGGCAAGCTCGACGCAGCCTCGGGCGAGTCGAACAGCGACGGCGTGCTGAGCGTGGCCGCCTCGATCAACGAGCAGGGCACCAGCTTGCGAAGATGGCGCAGACGACCGAACTGGCGAAAGGGCAGCAGGCGGGCAAGACGTTCCATGAGACTCTCCAGACGATGCGACATTGATGCGACGCTAATGCAACATTGATACGACATTAACGCGGCTTTTTATTCTGTCGAACGGGCAAGCGGCTTAGAACTCGCCGGGGCGAATGAGCCCCACGGCGATGCCCTCCAGCGCGAATTCCGCACTGCCGGTTTCAACGAAGATGTTTTCGTAATCGGGGTTCTCGGCGATCAGTTCGAGCCCGTTCGGCCGGCGCTTCAGGCGCTTGACCGTGACGTCGTCGCCGAGCCGGGCAATGATGATCTGGCCGTCTTTCGCTTCGCTGCGCTTTTGCACCGCGAGCAGGTCGCCGTCGAAGATGCCCGCGTCGCGCATGGACAGCCCGCGCACCTTCAGCAGGTAATCCGGCTTGCTCGAGAACAGCGCCGGGTCGCAGGCGTAGTGCTGCGAGATATGTTCCTGCGCGAGGATCGGGCTGCCGGCGGCGACGCGCCCGATCAGCGGCAGCGACAGTTGCATGATGCTGGCGTGCGGCAGGGTGAACTGGTGAGGCGAGTCTTCCGGACCGGCCAGCAGGCGAATGCCGCGCGATGCGCCGGCCGCGAGTTCGATCACGCCCTTGCGAGCGAGGGCGCGCAGATGTTCTTCTGCGGAGTTGGCCGAGCTGAAGCCCAGTTCGGCGGCGATCTCCGCGCGGGTGGGCGGAAAGCCGGTGCGTTCGATAGCCCTGCGGATCAGATCGAAAACCTGCTGCTGTCGTGCGGTGAGTTTGGTCATGGCGCCACTGTATGTATGAACAGGTGACTGTATTTTTATACAGTATTCGGCGCAATTCAAGCTTTACTTTAAGTTCGGGGTGAAGGGTGGCGTTACAGCGCCGTCGAGCGATGCTCCAACACCCGTTTTCGTGCCGCAACGCCTTATCCAGCTGCTGTTACCACTTTTGAGTATTAAAAAATGAAGAAACATTATTTTTAATGATGAAAGCCCTTCGATAGACTGGCCTCCAGTTGGCGCTCATGTGCACGTGACCGCGACGTAAAAGAACACCACACGCTGTTTCAGCGGACACAACGCGGAGAAAGTCGATATGAATCACCAACGCACGGGGCTGGCAGGCAGGACGAAACAACTCATCGCGGCGCTCGCATTGGGCGCGGCGGGCGCGCTCGGCGTGATGGCGCAGGCGCACGCCGCGGACACGACGCTGCTGAACGTGTCCTACGACCCGACGCGCGAGCTGTATCAGGACGTCAATCAGGCGTTCGGCAAGGAGTGGAAGGCGAAGACGGGCGAGACGATCACCTTCAAGCAGTCGCACGGCGGCTCCGGCGCGCAGGCCCGCTCGGTGCTCGACGGCCTGCAGGCCGACGTGGTGACGCTGGCGCTCGCCTACGACATCGACGCACTCGCCGGCAAGGGGCTGCTGGACAAAGGCTGGCAGAAGCGCCTGCCGGACAACGCGTCGCCGTACACGTCGACGATCGTGTTTCTGGTGCGCAAGGGCAACCCGAAGCACATCAAGGACTGGGACGATCTGACGAAGCCGGGTGTGTCGATCGTGACGCCGAATCCGAAGACCTCGGGCGGCGCGCGCTGGAACTACCTCGCGGCGTGGGCGTATGCGGAGCATCAACCGGGCGGCAATGATCAGAAGGCCAAGGAGTTCGTCGGCAAGCTGTACAAGAATGCCGGCGTGCTGGATTCGGGCGCGCGCGGCGCGACCACCAGCTTCGTGCAACGCGGTATCGGCGACGTGCTGATCGCGTGGGAAAACGAAGCGTTCCTGTCGCTGAAGGAATTCGGTCCGGAGAAGTTCGAGATCGTGGTGCCGTCGGTGAGCATTCTGGCCGAGCCGCCGGTCGCGGTGGTGGACAAGGTGGTCGACAAGCACGGTACGCGCAAGGTCGCCGAAGCGTATCTGAACTTCCTGTATAGCGAGCAAGGCCAGGAGATCGCGGCGAAGAACTTCTACCGTCCGCGTTCGAACAAGGTGCCGGCCGAGCTGACCGCCAAATTTCCGAAGCTGAAGCTGTACACAGTGGACGACTCGTTCGGCGGCTGGACCAACGCGCAGAAGACGCATTTTGCCGACGGCGGTGTGTTCGATTCGATCTATCAACCGCAGTAACACGCCCGCTGCCAGAGTCGGTAAAGGCATCGGCATAGGCAAGACGACGCGGCAACGCGTCACTCCCGAGCGCGCCCCATGGGGCGCGCTTTTGGCCGCCAGGGCCCGGCGGCCGGCAACACGAGCATCAACCTGAACGAGTAACGAGCATGACGACGTTGACCTTCCGAAAACCGAGCGCGTTGCCCGGTTTTGGCCTGACACTCGGCATCACGGTGGCTTATCTGAGCCTCGTGGTGCTGATCCCGCTTGCGGCGACCTTTCTCAAGACCGCTACGCTCGATTGGAGCCAGTTCGTGCGCGCGGTGAGCTCGCCGCGCGTGCTCGCGTCGTATCGGCTGACATTCTTTTCCGCGCTCGGCGGCGCGCTGATCAACGCGGTGTTCGGCTTTCTGGTCGCCTGGGTGCTGGTGCGCTACACGTTTCCGTTCAAGCGCATCGTCGATGCCGTGGTCGATCTGCCGTTCGCGCTGCCCACCTCGGTCGCCGGCATTTCGCTCGCGGCCGTGTATGCGGGCAACGGCTGGATTGGGCAGTTCCTCGAACCGCTCGGCCTGAAGATCGCGTTTACGCCGGCGGGCGTGCTGGTCGCGCTGACCTTCATCGGTTTGCCGTTCGTCGTGCGCACCGTGCAGCCGGTGCTCGAAGAGTTCGAACGCGAGCAGGAAGAAGCGGCGGCGTGTCTCGGCGCCTCGCGCTGGCTGACGTTTCGCCGTGTGGTGTTGCCGGCGGTGTTTCCGGCTCTGCTGACGGGCTTCGCGCTGGCTTTCGCCCGCGCGCTCGGCGAGTACGGCTCGGTGATCTTCATCGCCGGGAACGTGCCGATGAAGTCGGAAATCACGTCGCTGCTCATCATCACCAAGCTGGAGCAGTATGACTATGCGGGCGCGACGGCGCTGGCGGTCGTGATGCTGGTGGTGTCGTTCCTGATGCTGCTCTTCATCAATACCTTGCAGTGGTATTTGCAACGTCGCACGAGCCGTGGCGGCGCAGGCCCGGCGCCTGCCGTTGCGAGCGTCGCGGCGATCGGTGCCGGCGGAGGTGCGCAATGAGCCGCGATTCCGTAAAGAATGCAGGCGCGGCAGCAGCCGTCGCCGTCGCGCCGCGCGCGCCGCTGAACGTTGCGCGCCGGCCCGATCCGGTCACCGAGCCGCCTGTCGTGCGCTGGATTCTGACCGGCGTCGCGCTGCTGTTTCTCGCGCTGTTTCTGGTCGTGCCGCTTGCCGCCGTGTTCTATCAGGCGTTGAACAAGGGGCTTGGTTTCTATCTGGAATCGCTCGCCGATCCGGACGCACTCTCGGCGATCAAGCTCACCGTGATCACCGCCGCGATCGCGGTGCCGCTGAACCTTGTGTTCGGCCTCGCGGCTTCGTGGTGTATCGCCAAGTTCGAGTTCCGCGGCAAGGCGTTGCTGACCACGCTGATCGATCTGCCGTTCTCGGTGTCGCCGGTGATCTCGGGCTTGATCTATGTATTGATGTTCGGCGCGCAAGGCTGGTTCGGCCCGTGGCTGCAGGATCACAACGTGCAGATCATTTTCGCGGTGCCGGGCATCGTGATGGCGACGATCTTCGTCACGTTCCCGTTCGTCGCGCGTGAACTGATCCCGTTGATGCAGGCACAAGGCAACGACGAAGAAGAAGCCGCGCACGTGCTCGGCGCGTCGGGCTGGCAGATTTTCCGCCGCGTCACGCTGCCCAACGTCAAATGGGGCCTGCTGTACGGCGTGATTCTTTGTAACGCGCGGGCGATGGGCGAGTTCGGCGCGGTGTCGGTGGTGTCGGGCCATATTCGCGGCCAGACCGACACCATGCCCCTGCACGTCGAAATTCTCTACAACGAATACAACTTCTCGGCGGCGTTCGCCGTGGCGTCGGTGCTGGCGCTGCTCGCACTCGTGACGCTCGGCCTGAAGCTGCTCGCCGAGCGCCATATGTCGGCGGAACTATCGGCTGCGCGCGACGTGCCCGCTTACGCCGGTCCAGTCACGCCGCCGGACAGTGCAAAACCCGCAACACCCGCAACACACACGCAAGCAACGCAAGCCACGCATGCATCGCAGCAACACCCGCTCAAGCAAGGAGAGCTGTAATGGGTATCACCGTTCGTAACCTGCAGAAGCGCTTTGGCGATTTCGTCGCGCTCGATAACGTCTCGCTCGACTTTCCGCCGGGTGAACTGGTTGCGCTGCTCGGGCCGTCGGGTTGTGGCAAGACGACCTTGCTGCGCGTGATCGCGGGACTCGAATACGCCGACGGCGGCCAGGTCGTGCTGCAAGGCCAGGACGTGGCGACGGTCGGCGCGCGCGAGCGGGAAGTGGGCTTCGTGTTCCAGCATTACGCGCTGTTCCGCCATATGACGGTGTTCGAGAACGTGGCGTTCGGCTTGCGCGTGAAGCCGCGCAAGGAGCGTCCTTCTGAAGCGGTGATCCGCGAAAAGGTGCATGAACTGCTCAAGCTCGTGCAACTCGACTGGCTCGCGCAACGCTATCCGTCGGAATTGTCGGGCGGCCAGCGGCAACGTATTGCGCTCGCGCGCGCGTTGGCGGTGGAGCCGAAAGTGCTGCTGCTCGACGAACCGTTCGGCGCGCTGGATGCGAAGGTGCGCAAGGAACTGCGCAGCTGGCTGCGGCGCCTGCACGACGATCTGCATATCTCGACGATCTTCGTCACGCACGATCAGGAAGAAGCGCTCGAAGTCGCCGATCGTATCGTGGTGCTCAATCGCGGCCACGTGGAGCAGGTGGGCAGTCCGCAGGACGTGTACGACCATCCGCAGACCTCGTTCGTCTACGAGTTTCTCGGCGCGGCGAACCGTCTGCATGGCAACGTCGATGCGAGCGGTTTCGTCGTGGACGGCGCGGCGCTGCCGGTTTCCATCAAGGCCGATTTCAGCGGCCCGGCGTTCGCCTATGTACGTCCGCACGATCTGCAGTTGTATCCGCAGGCGTCGGGCCATCGCGAAGGCATTGTCGTCGACGTGCGGCGCGTGGTGACGCTGGGCGGCTCGGTGCGGGTCGAACTCGCGGGCCGCGAAGGCAACCTGCTCGAAGCCGAACTCGACCGTGAAGCGTGGCGCGATCTGCAGCTTTCCATCGGCGACGGCGTGACGGCGGTGCCGCGTGCATTGCGCGTTTTTCCCGCGCAGTAAGCGCAGATCGGCGCGCACCAACGGCAACACGACCCGGCGTTTCAATCGAACTCAAATAACTTAACTCTGGCAAAACCGGAGGCATCAAGATGAATTTTCAGCAATTGCGCTTTGTGCGCGAAGCCGTGCGCCAGAACATGAATCTGACCGAGGTGGCGAACGTGCTGTACACGTCACAGTCGGGCGTATCGAAACAGATCAAGGATCTGGAGGACGAACTCGGCGTCGACATTTTTATTCGACGCGGCAAGCGTCTCACCGGCCTTACCGAGCCGGGCAAGGCCGTGCATCAACTGATCGAGCGGATGCTGCTCGACGCCGAAAATCTGCGCCGTGTCGCGCGCCAGTACGCCGACCAGGATAGCGGCCACCTCGTCGTGGCGACCACTCACACGCAGGCGCGCTATGCGTTGCCGAAGGTGATCCGTCAATTCACCGAGGTGTTCCCGAAAGTGCATCTGGCGCTGCGCCAGGGCAGTCCGCAACAGATCGCGCAGATGATCATCAACGGCGAAGCGGACATCGGCATCTCCACCGAAGCGCTCGACCGTTTCCCGGATATCGTCACGTTCCCGTGCTATTCGTGGCATCACGTGGTGGTGGTGCCGAAGGATCATCCGCTGGTGGGCCGGCCGAATCTGACGCTCGACGAGATCGCCGAATTCCCGATCGTCACCTACGACCAGGATTTCACGGGCCGCTCGCATATCGACCAGGCCTTCGCGAAAGCGGGCGCGCTGCCCGACGTCGTGCTGACCGCAATCGACGCCGACGTGATCAAGACCTACGTGGAACTCGGCATGGGCATCGGCGTGGTCGCGGCGATGGCCTACGATCCGAAGCGCGACACGGAACTGGTCGCGCTCGATACGCAGCATCTGTTCGAGGCGAGCACCACGCGGGTCGGTTTGCGCAAGGGCGCGTTCCTGCGCGCGTACGCGTACCGGTTGATCGAGATGTTCGCGCCGCAATTGAACGAAGCGGATATCGCCGCGCAGTTGCGCGAAGCGGTTTGACGGATGCGCCGGATCGTCGCGGTCCGGCGCCACGCACGAACGCTGCCGCACGAATCGATCGCGGCGGCTCGTTAGTGCGAACTTCATGCGGGCCGCGGCCGGCGTTAGTGCAGACATCACGCTGACTTGTGGCGCGCATGCGCCGGCCTCATCCAAGCCCAAAACGAACGGACATCCGTTTTTTCGCGCATGGCGGCGCGCGGCGCATCGCTTACAATCGCCGCCATGAATACTTCGACTTCTTCTTCCGCTATGCCTTCAGACGAAGGCGCCATGCCATTGCTGCCGCGCATCGTCGTGCTGGCGACCGGCGGCACGATTGCCGGCGCGGCCGCGAGCGCCACCAACACCTCGGGTTATCAGGCCGGTGTGATCGGCGTCGAGCAACTGCTGGCCGTGGTGCCGGCCTTGTCCACGGTGGCGCGCATGGAGCGCGAGCAGATTGCCAGCGTCGACAGCAAGGACATGGCGATGCCGCTGTGGACCACGCTCGCGCAACGCATCAACACGCTGCTCGCCGACGATGAGATCGACGGCGTGGTGGTCACGCACGGCACCGACACGCTCGAAGAAACCGCCTACCTGCTGCATCTGACCATCAAGTCGGACAAGCCGGTCGTGCTGACGGCGGCCATGCGCCCGGCCTCGGCGCTCTCCGCCGATGGCCCGTTGAATCTGCTGAACGCCGTGACGGTCGCGGCACAGGCGAGCGCGCGCGGGCAGGGCGTGCTGGTGGCCTTCAACAACAGGATCCACAGCGCGCGCGACGTGGTCAAGACGAGCACCTATGCGGTCGATGCATTTCATTCGCCCGAAATCGGCGCGCTCGGCTGGGTGCAGGATGGCCGCGTCGAATTCCAGCGCGGTGTAGTGCGTCCGCATACGCTCGCAACCGAGTTCGTGATCGGCGCGCAGTGGCCGCATGTGGAGATCGTGCTGAGTTACGCGGGCGTGTCGCGCATTGCTGTGGATGCGTTGGTTGCCGCCGGAGTGCGCGGAATCGTCGTGGCCGGCACGGGCAACGGCTCGATTCACGCCTCGGTGCAGCAGGCGCTCGCCGATGCCGCCTCGCAAGGCGTCGCGGTGGTGCGCGCGTCGCGCGTGGGTTCGGGGCACGTGATGCGTAACGGCGCGGCCGCCGACGACGCACTCGGTTTCGTCAGCGCGGGCTCGTTGAATCCGTACAAGGCGCGCGTGCTGCTGATGCTGGCATTGGCCGCGGGCGCCACCGGGCCGGTGGCGTTGCAGAAAATATTCGATACGTACTGATCGATTCGGCGCGGACAGGACGGCTTCGAAGTCAGAAGCGTGTTCCGCACATGAAGCCTGAATGACAACGCGGCGCCCAGGTCATCGACCCGAGCGCCGCGTTGTCGTTTCAGCTTGAGGCTTATCGTTAGCGCCGCAACGAGGCGGCGTCGGCAAGCAGTCAGTTCGCCAGATCCGGCGGCAACTTGCCGCCGTTAGCTGCCAGTGCCACCATCACCTGCTTGTGCAGCCAGATGTTCATGCTTGCCGAATCGTTCGTGTCGCCGGTGTACTTCAGTTCCCTGGCGAGTTCCTTGCGATGCTCGAGGCTGCTATCAACGCCGAGCGCTTTCAGCGTGTCGACGATCGACGTGCGCCAGTTCAACGTTTGACCGCTTTCGCTCACGAACTGGTCCATGACGACAGCGACGTCGACATCGGCGAGCGGCGCGGGCGCCGGAGTAGCCGCGGGTGCGGCGGCTTGCGCCGCGGCCGGATCCGGTGTCGGCTCGACAGCAGGCGCAGGCTGGTCCGGTTTCGCTTTGCCAAAGAGCTTATGTACGATGTCACCAAAGATGCTCATTCTGAAATCCTTTGCAGAGGGGTTACTGGCGCAAGCACATGCCGCTCACGGGTTGAACACTGGTTGGGAATCGGGCGAATAAAGCAGAGGACACGCGTCGCCTTGATCGGCAAGCCGCACCTGAACGCCGACACGCCCGCAACCAGACTCAACGAGTGTAGGAGAAAAGCGCGGACCGATGTGTCAAAAAAGGTCGAGCAAAGGGGACGGAGTTGCAAGCAAATGCAAGCGGACTTGCGGGCGCGCGTACGATCGGAGCCGCAAGCGGAGACGCCGGTGAGCGGCATGCGTGATGCATCCGCTGCGAGAGTTTGGCCGAAAAAGCATAAGCATCGTTAAACATGAAATCCGACAGCCGGACACCCGACGACGACGTCTGACCGACCAAGGCTTCCCCGGCGCCGCCGGGTGCCGCTGCGGACCCCACTTGCCGCTCTCAGCCCAGAGCGGCACGATTTGCCCGTTGCGCCGTGCATGTCGCACGACGAAGCGGGCGCCCCACCTGTAACTGCCATGAAGTTGACATTGCAACGATCAAGGCAGTCCGTATCACTTCCTCAAGCCGCCTTGGCTTCGCTGCCCGGCGCTTGCGCGACTTCGAAATTCGCCATGATTTCGAGCGCGCGCACCATCGCCGAGTGATCCCATGCCTTGCCGCCGTTCGCCGCGCACACGCTGAACAGTTGCTGCGCGCTTGCCGTATGCGGCAAGGCGATGCCGAGCTTGCGCGCGCCGTCGAGTGCGAGGTTCAGATCCTTCTGGTGCAGCTCAATGCGGAAGCCCGGATCGAACTTGCGCTTGGTCATGCGCTCGCCGTGCACTTCGAGAATCCGCGACGAGGCGAAGCCGCCCATCAAAGCCTTGCGCACACGTTCCGGATCGGCGCCCGAGCGCGCGGCGAACAGCAGCGCTTCGGCCACCGCTTCGATATTCAGCGCGACGATGATCTGGTTCGCGACCTTGCAGGTCTGGCCCGCGCCGTTCTCGCCGATCAGCGAAATGTTCTTGCCCATCAGCTCGAACAGCGGCTTGGCCGTGGCGAACGCTTTTTCCGGGCCGCCCACCATGATCGTCAGCGACGCCTCACGCGCGCCGACTTCGCCGCCGGAAACCGGCGCATCAAGATAGTCGACGCCGAGCGCGTTGATCTTCTTCGCGAATGCTTGCGTGTCGAGTGGCGAGATCGAGCTCATGTCGATCACGAGCTTGCCCTTCGAGAGGCCGGCCGCCACGCCGTCGTCGGCGAACAGCACGTTGGCGACATCCGGCGTGTCCGGCACCATGATGATGACGATGTCGGCGGCTTGCGCGACAGCGGTCGAATTCGCGACGACGCTCGTCGTTTTGCTCAGATCTTCCGGCACCGGGTACGCGCCATTCACGAACAGCGAGTGACCGCCCTTGATGAGGTTGCGCGCCATGTGCGCGCCCATGATGCCGAGGCCGATAAAACCGATCTTTGCCATGTGTCTAAATCTCCAGTGTTGTTGGGTGTCCCTCGAGGGACTTCCTTCGGGGCGTCGAGCGCCTGATCCCGTCGGGCAATCAGGCGATGCGGCGCTCAGGCGGCGGCGTGCGCCGCGCCGCGGGTTTGCGCGGCCACGCTCTGCACCCAGCCGAGGCCGGCGGTGGTCGTCGTGCGCGGTTTGTATTCGCAGCCGATGTAGCCGTCGTAGCCGAGCGTGTCGAGCAGATCGAACAGGAACGGGTAGTTGATTTCGCCGGTGCCCGGTTCGTTGCGGCCCGGGTTGTCGGCGAGCTGGATGTGCGCGATCTGCGGCAGGTTCTTCCTGATGGTCGCCGCGAGTTCGCCTTCCATCCGTTGCATGTGATAGATGTCGTACTGCAGGAACAGATTGTCCGAACCGACCGCGCGAATCACGTCGAGGCCTTCGCCCGAGCGGTTCAGCGCGAAACCCGGAATGTCATAGGAATTGCACGGCTCGACCAGCAGCTTGATGCCGGCCTTCTTCAGTTCGCCCGCGGCGAAGCGCAGGTTGTCGACGATCGTCGAGCGCGCCTTGTCCGCATCCACGCCGGCCGTCGGAATGCCGACGAGGCAGTTCAGTTGCGGCACCTTGAGTGCTTTCGCATATTCGATCGCGCGGCCCACGCCTTCCTGGAATTCGCTCACGCGATCCGGCAGGCACGCAATGCCGCGTTCGCCGGCTTCCCAGTTGCCTGCGGGCAGGTTGTGCAGTACCAGCTTCAGGCGGTTCTGCTGCAGACGTTCGCTCAATTCAACGATCTGATACGGATACGGAAACAGAAATTCGACGGCGTGAAAGCCCGCGTCCGCCGCGGCCGCAAAGCGGTCGAGGAACGGGACCTCGTTGAACAGCATGGTGAGATTCGCTGCAAATTTCGGCATGGTGCGTCTGTCTCTCTGGTCGGTCAGGGGAATGGCGTCGTGAGGCGGTTCGGTGTTGCCGAACCGCGCCCACGTGATGCTCGATTTTTTTATGCTTCGATCGACTTGCTCAGTCGAGCATGCTGATCGCGGTCGGCGCGTCTTCGCGCTTCGCAGCCAGTTCTTCGAACTCGTTGATCGCGTCGATCTCGGTGCCCATCGAAATGTTGGTCACACGTTCGAGAATCACTTCGACGATCACCGGCACGTTGAACTCGGAGAGCATCGATTGCGCCTTCAGCAGCGCGGGCTTCAGTTCTTCCGGCTTGAACACGCGGATCGCCTTGCAACCCAGACCTTCGGCGACGGCAACGTGATCCACGCCGTAGCCGTTCATCTCCGGCGCGTTGATGTTCTCGAAACCGAGTTGCACGCAGAAGTCCATGTCGAACGCGCGCTGGGCCTGGCGGATCAGGCCGAGGTACGAGTTGTTCACCACCACATGCACGTACGGCAGCTTGAATTGCGCGCCGGCCGCCAATTCTTCGATCATGAACTGGAAGTCGTAGTCGCCCGAGAGCGCCACGATCGGACGTTGCGGGTCGGCCGCACGCACGCCGAGCGCTGCCGGAATCGTCCAGCCGAGCGGGCCGGCCTGGCCGCAGTTGATCCAGTTGCGCGCCTTGTAGACGTGCAGGAACTGCGCGCCGGCGATCTGCGAGAGACCGATCGTGCTCACGTAGCACGTGTCGCGGCCGAACACCTGGTTCATCTCTTCGTAGACGCGCTGCGGCTTCATCGGCACGTTGTCGAAGTGCGTCTTGCGATGCATCGTCCGCTTGCGTTCCTGGCAATCGGCGACCCACGCGCTGCGGTCCTTCAGCTTGCCCGCGGCTTTCCATTCCTTTGCCACTTCGACGAACAGTTCGAGCGCCGCTTTCGCGTCCGACACGATGCCCAGATCCGGGCCGAACACGCGGCCGATCTGCGTCGGTTCGATGTCGACGTGCACGAACTTGCGGCCCTTCGTGTACACCTCGACGCTGCCCGTGTGACGGTTCGCCCAACGGTTGCCGATGCCAAGCACGAAGTCGGAGGCGAGCATCGTCGCGTTGCCGTAGCGGTGCGAGGTTTGCAGGCCAACCATGCCGGCCATCAACGGATGGTCGTCGGGAATCGCGCCCCACGACATCAGTGTCGGGATCACCGGCACGCCGATGGTTTCGGCGAACGTGACGAGCAGGTCTTCAGCGGCTGCGTTCAGCACGCCGCCACCCGAGACGATCAGCGGCTTGTCCGAGTTATTCAGCAACGTGAGTGCGGCTTCGATCTGCTTGCGCGTCGCTTTGGGCTTGTAGACCGGCAGCGGTTCGTATGTGTCGATGTCGAATTCGATTTCGGCGAGCTGCACGTCGATCGGCAGGTCGACCAGCACCGGACCCGGACGGCCCGAGCGCATCAGGTGAAAAGCCTGCTGGAATACGCGCGGCACGAGCGCCGGTTCACGCACGGTGACGGCCCACTTGGTGACGGGCTTGGCGATCGATTCGATATCGACGGCCTGGAAGTCTTCCTTGTACAGACGCGCGCGCGGCGCCTGGCCGGTGATGGCGAGAATAGGAATGGAGTCGGCCTGAGCCGAGTACAAACCGGTGATCATGTCGGTGCCGGCGGGGCCCGACGTGCCGATACACACGCCGATGTTGCCCGGTTGAGCGCGCGTATAGCCTTCGGCCATATGCGAGGCGCCTTCGACGTGGCGCGCCAGCACGTGGCTGATGTTGCCTGCCTTGCGCATGGCCGAGTAGAACGGGTTGATCGCTGCGCCCGGAACGCCGAATGCGGTGTCGATGCCTTCTTTTTCGAGCACCAGCACGGCTGCGTCGACGGCTCTCATCTTGGCCATGAATGTCTCCTGAATGTCTTGGGGATGGGCGAATTAAAAGTGTTGAGTGCACTTTAGGCCTGACGGAAAGGTTTGATAAGATCAGTGCGGGTCGCTTATTTCGAAACAAAAAGTATGGAATGGCCCGCAGACTGGCATCGGGACTCGCAGGAAGGAGACAACAATGGACCGCTTCAAACAGATCGAAACCTTCGTGCGCGTCGCGGATGCCGGCAGCCTCGCGGCGGCCGCGCTGGAGGAGGGCGTGTCGCCGGTGATTCTCGGCCGCCGCATCGACGCGCTGGAAAAGCGCCTCGGCGTGAAACTCATGTACCGCTCGACGCGCCGGCTCGTGGTCAGCGAAGACGGCGCCGCGTTTCTCGAGCGCTGCCGGGGCCTGCTCACCGAATGGGATCAGGCGGAAAACGAACTGAGCGCCGGGCGGCGCGCGGTCAACGGCCATCTGATCGTGTCGGCGCCGGCCGCGTTCGGGCGCAAACACGTCGCACCGCTCGCGCCGGTGTTTCTCGCCGACAAGCCGGAATTGCAGGTGTCGTTCAATCTGACAGACCGGGTGGTGGATCTGGTGCGCGAGGGTTACGACCTGTCGATCCGCATAGGCGGCGCGGTCGATCCGAACTTCGTGGCGGTCAAGCTGGCGTCGAACCGGCGCGTGGTGTGCGGCACGCCGGAGTATTTTCGCCAGCACGGCAGGCCGAAAACGCTCGAAGACCTGCCGCAGCACAACTGTCTCGCATTCAATCTTCAAGGCGGACAGAACCGCGGCTGGTATTTCCGCCGCAACGGCAAGCTGGCGACGGTGCGGGTGGGCGGCACGCTCGATTGCAACGACGGTGAACTGCTGCACCGCTGGGTATCGGAAGGTCTCGGGCTCGGCTGGCGCTCCACGTGGGAGATCCAGCAGCAGCTGGCGCGCGGCGAGCTGGAAACCGTGCTCGACGAGTTCGCGCTGCCCGACTACGACATTCTCGCCGTCTACCCGCAGCAGCGGTATGTGCCGGCCAAGGTGCGGTACTTCATCGATTATCTGAAAGAGGTCTACGCCAGCGAGGATTACTGGAACCGCCCGGCTTACTAGCGGTAGCCGCACCGGGCGGTCCTGGCCATTTTTTGCGGATTCTGCGCGGCGGCGGGAATAAACTCGGCAAATGGCCGGTTATCCATTGCAGAGAGTGTCCCGGCGAGCTGCATCGCATAGCCCGCAATGCCCTGGAGGGCCAAGGTGGTCCAGACCGATTCAGAACCTGTCCGCGCGCACGGCGAGTCCGAAGCAGCGAGGAGCCGGCGCTTTCAGCAGTTGGCGCTGCCGCACCTCGATGCCGCGTACAACCTTGCGCGCTGGTTGTGCGGCAACGCGAGCGATGCCGACGATGTCGTGCAGGAAGCGTTCATGCGCGCATTCCGCTTCTTCGACACGTTTCGCGGCGACTCGGCGCGGCCGTGGCTGCTGGCGATCGTCCGGCGCACCTGGTACACGGAATGGCGACGACGTTCGTCGTCGCACGAGACGGTGGAGTTCGACGACACCATGGACGACGCCTCGTTCGACGGCTGGAGCGTCGGCGGCGCCGATCCGCAGGCGCTCCTGATCCGCGACGAGGACTCGAAGCGCGTGCATGAGGCGCTTGCGCAACTGCCGGTCGAATATCGGGAAGTGCTGATGCTGCGGGAGCTGGAGGAAATGGGTTACAAGGAGATCGCGGCGGTGGCCGACGTGCCGATCGGCACGGTGATGTCCCGGCTCGCGCGGGGGCGTCGCAAGCTTGCCGCGTTGCTCGCGGAGAAACAGGGGGGCGCGGCTGCTTCGCACAGGTCGTCGGCGTGCGCGGCGTCCGGCCCGGGCAGATCGGCCACGGCGAGCGTGACCCCATTGCGGGCGTCCGCCAACGGCCGGCCACTCAACTCGCCAGGCGGCACCGCCGCCGGCAGCGCTCAGGAGACGCCAGATGGACTGTAATGAAGCGCGGCCGCTCCTCGACGCGAACGCCGATCACGAATTGCCCGCGCCGGATGCCCGGCGTGTCCAGCAGCACATCGAGAGCTGCGCCGGCTGCCGGCGCGAAAGCGAGAACCTGCGGGCCTTGAGCGGCGCGGTGCGGGCGGCGCCTTACCATCGTGCGCCGCAGTCGCTGCGCGAGCGGATCATCGCGGGATTGCCGTCCGTCGACGAGCCGGTCGCGGCGGCCGAGGTACCCGAGGTGCCGCTTGCGCACGTCGAGGCGCCACCGCGCGAACGTGCGCGGCGCGGCTGGCTCGATCGTTTGCTGGACGGCATGCGGGCGCCGCAAGGTGGCTTCGGCTTGCCGACGGGCGCGGGCGGCGGCGCGGTCGGATCAGGCGGCGTGTTCGGGCGCGGCTGGCTGATGGTGCTGGTGCTCGTGCTGGGCGCGGCGGCGGCGGGCGTGGCGCTGAATCTGCGCCGGCCGGCGGACTTCGGACCGTTCGCCGACGAGCTGATAGAAAGCCACGTGCGCGCGCAGGTCTCGGGACGCGACATCGACGTGATTTCGACGGACCGGCATACCGTCAAGCCCTGGTTCAACGGCCGGCTGGACTATTCGCCGCCGGTGGAGGATCTCGCGGCGAACGGCTTCGCGCTGGAGGGCGGCCGCCTCGATTACCTCGCGCATCAGCGGGTGGCCGTGCTGGTGTACCGCTACCAGAAGCACGTGATCGACGTGTACGTCTTTCCGCAGACCGCCGCCAGCGGCACGGTGCCGGCGACGCTCGGCCGCGAAGGCTATTCGATTGCACACTGGAACGCGGAAGGCATGACCTGGTGGGCGATCTCGGACGCCGCGCCGGATGCGCTGAAGGGGCTGGAAGTGGCGCTGAAGGCGCGTCTGCAAAGCGGCAGCGAGCGCACGGAAGCGGGCTCATAGACTGGCTGGAAACGGCCACTGGGCGGCCTTGGCGGCCCGCAGGCCGCCGGGCTGTACCGGTTTGGCTGTTCAGGCCTCGCCAGCCGTTTCAGGCTGACCGGCGCGAGAGGCTGCGTCCGCTCTCGTCGCGGCGCCACCGCCTAAACCCTTGAAAACACACCCGATTCGCGCCTCGCAATAACGGGATATCTTGCAACCCGGCCCTAATCGGGTTACACTCTTTGGCTTCTCACTTGCCACACCGGTTCGACGCCCGGGTGGCTTTAATCCATAAGTCAGCACAAGGAGTGAATATGCGTCATTACGAAATCGTATTTATCGTGCACCCGGATCAAAGCGAGCAAGTGCCCGCAATGATCGAGCGTTACAAGTCCACGATCACCTCGCACGGTGGCCAGATCCACCGTATCGAAGACTGGGGCCGTCGCCAACTGGCCTACATGATCGAGAAACTCGCCAAGGCTCACTACGTCTGCATGAATATCGAATGCGACCAAACCACGCTCGACGAGCTGGAACACGCATTCAAGTTCAACGACGCTGTTCTGCGTCACCTGATCGTCAAGATGAAGAAGGCCGAAACCGGCCCGTCGCCGATGATGAAGGAAGTGCAGCGCGAAGAAGCCAAGAAGTCGGCTGCTACGCAACCGTCCGAAGCGCAGGCTTAAGACACACTATTTAAGCTACCAGATCAAAGCGTCGTTCTCGTCGAAGGCTACATGAATCGGCTGCAACTTACGGCCAGCGTCGTCGAACGCGAACCGGTGCGGTACACCCCCGCCGGCGTTCCGATTGCAGGCTGCACGTTGCACCACCGCGCGGAAGTCGTCGAAGCCGGCATCGCCCGGCAAGTCGAACTGA
>Ga0209759_1000236_pt1 | contig 82430 bp, 88 predicted proteins | sample AraplaCL_Col_mMS_FD_184261 | JGI IMG/M metagenome (GOLD analysis project Ga0209759, IMG submission 184261) | Arabidopsis root microbial communities from the University of North Carolina, USA - plate scrape CL_Col_mMS (SPAdes) (version 2) | ecosystem: Host-associated > Plants > Roots >...
CGCGGCGAACGAATCGCGCGGCTCGTCTGGCGGCCTCATCCACCACGGGAACGGGACGGTCACGGAGTCTTTTGCGAGCGGCAAAGTCTCTGCGTTCAATCTTGTCACCGTTGGCGGAGTCTGCGAACACTGCTCTGGACTCGGCAGCGACGTCTACTGGAATAAGGAAACGACCGGACAGGCGGAAAGCGGCGGCAATCTGCCCCCTTCGAACGGACTGACCACCGCGCAGATGAGTGACCCCAACAGCTTCGTGGGCTGGAGCTTCGGCAGCGATGGCGCATGGGCGATGCCGGCGGGCGCCACGCATCCGGTGCTGCACTGGCAGGTTGAACATTGAGCCTAACACGTTGCTGGGGATTCGATCAGTACGCTTAATCGTCGTCCCCTTCCCCACTCCACCCAACTGAGCCCGACGACAACTGGCTCTGATCGACCCACACCGGACAATCATGCTTTCCGAAAGCGGTCACTCAACTCGGATGGCGCACGTAGTAGATGTCCCATTCCGCTTCGTCGGTCTGCACGAACCCATGCCGCTGGTAAAAACGGTTCGAATCACTGCCACGCAGGGCACCCAGGCGGATTGGCATGCGTTGCGCGTCGGCTCTCTTAAAGACATCCCTTAAGACGGCTGCGCCAACGCCTCTGCCTTGGTGCTCGGGCAAGATATAAAAATGATCGAGGAGCCAGTGATCTTCCTGCGGGCGGATCAAGATAAAGCCTGTCTGAATACCATCGGTCTCGATGAACCAACACAGAGCGGGATCAAATGAAGCCAGGAAGCGCTCACGAGCGCGTTGTGGATCGAACCGGCCGATGCGCTCCAAACTTTCACGCATTGCGGCAATACGAATGTCAGCTAAGGTGTCAGCGTCGGATTCGGTTGTTGCAAGGAGGGCTAAATCCATAGGAAGCGATTTCTTGATGGTTATCTTTCATATTGATACGTCAGCAATTTTCCGCCCCAATAGCGCTTGATCTAGCTTCGCAATGTCGCTTCTTGGCCGAATCCCATCCACCGGCCCCGTCGATCGCCAATCATAAGGGGTACACGAAAGGCAAGCTATCGCAGCAACATGCCTTCGCGAATCTCGACGGGTCGCCCAACTACCCATGACAGATTGCGCTCGCCATGTCCAACGGGGAATCCTCCATAGATTGGAACGCCGAGCGGCGCCAACACGTCCAGCAGCACGTCCGCAAGCGAGTAGTCGGCCCCGGCTGGCAACGGACAGCGGACGAACTCTCCGAGCACAATCGCACGTGCGCCGTCGAGGATGCCGGCGTGACGCAGCGTCATGGCGCTGCGGTCAATGCGGTATGCGAGTTCAGTAACGTCCTCCAGCACCACAATGGAGTCGCGAAAGTGCGGCTGCCAACGGCTGCCGGCCGTGCTCGCGAGGACCGTGAGGTTGCCGCCGACGAGTGGCCCACTGATCGAATCAGCCGGTCCATGCAACCGTTCGAGCGGCAGCGGCGCCGGCGTGACTCCTGTGAGGGTATCGAGAACATTGCGGCGCGACATCTCGTCAACTTTCGTCGCGAGGCCATTGAGCGTCGGCCCATGAATCACGCCGATGCCGGGAATCTGTCGCAGCGCGTAGAAAAGCGCGGTCGCATCGGAAAAGCCGATCACGGTTTTCTCGCATGGAACGGTTGTGGGTAGCGACGACAGCAGGTGCGCACAGCCATAGCCGGCGCGTGCGATCCAGATGATATCGACCGCCGGGTCCGTCAACGCCGCAAGCAGATCGCTTGTGCGATGCTGATGGGATCCCGCGAGATACCGGAACCGGTCAGCCACGTGCGCGCCTACGGAGACAGACAATCCCCAACTCTCGAGCAGACAAATCGCCTGCGCGAGGTTGTTCATGTCAGGAACGCCTGCCGGGGCGACGACCGCCACCCGTTTGCCTTCCACTGTCACGTCGGTTGCTCCACTGTATTGACTGGTCGACGGATGCCGACGTGTTTGTAGGCAACGCTTAGGTATGCTCCACGCAAAAACCCGAGTTCGTCCTGGAAATCTTTGCGCGACGGCCTACGCCATAGCCCACGCTCGCCAATTTCTGCCGGACCGTTCTCGACCTTTTGGTTGTCGACCTAAATGATTTCGCGTTGGGTACGAACTTATCAAGTAGGCTGCATCAATTCGATGGTGATGCCATCTGGGCCGGAGACGTATGCAACCACGGTCCCCGCGCGAGGGCCCGCAGGGATCGGTTGGGGCGAACCATTTACCTGCCAGCCTGCCGTCTCTACCCGTACGATAGCCGCTCGGATGTCTGAGACCGTGACAGCGAGGTGCGCTGCGCCAATTGCGCCCGCGTTTCGGGGCGCACGGCCGAGCTTTAGACGGGTCGAATACTCAAGGAGTTCAATAGGGTAACCGTTCGGGGCCGTCACTATTGCCATTCGACATTTCGGATCATCAATACCCGTCGCCTCACGCAGAAACGCTCCTCCGATTTCACCTTGACGGGAAAGATCGAAGCCCATCGCTTCGGTCCAGAAACGAATTGCCTCTTCAAGTGAAGAAACCGAAAAACCCGTATGGTCGACTGCCATTACGCCCGCGCTATCTGTCATCTTTAGCTCTATTTTCAATACAGATTCGAAGAATTGTGGCACGAATTTCGACTGACCGCGTTCGGCCGATTGTCGTCCCACGTGGAAATTCTGCGGCTTTCGTCGGTGGTCAGAGCCGAAGCCGATCCAGCTTGACCCACTGCTGCACTGACGCTCGTTCCCATTGATGCGTTGCGTACGACGCCAACTTTGCGGGGACGTCGTCGCCATTCATGACGAGGCGATTTAGCATCAAGGCCAAGTCGGTGTCGGCGATGCACCAGTCGCCGAACAGGTTCGATGCATCGTTTGAGAGAAGCCGATCTGCCGAGAAGTACAGCTTCTGCACCGCGAGCCGCGCCTGGGCACTAAAAGGCGGGGCCTGCCTCTTGTAGCACACGACCTCCGTCGAGCGCTCCTGACGAATGGGCATCAGGTCGCTTCTGAGCCACGCCTGGAGTTGGCGTGCCCTAGCCCGGAGATGTCGGTCCTGCGGATAAACGAGCGTCTCAGCGAAAGTATCGTCCAGGTACTCAGTGATAGCCGATGACTCGGAAAGCGCAAAATCGCCATGCGTTAATGTGGGCACTCGCTGGGTCAATGAGTTAGCGGCGTAGCACTCTTCACGATTGGCGTCAGTCGCAAGGTCCACCGCGAACAGTTCAAACGGCAATTGCTTCTCCTGGAGGGCGACAAACACGGACATCGCGTACGGGCTTGCGAATTGTGCATCGGCATACAAACGAAGGGAGCCCTCAAGCATGGCGCCATCCTTACAGTTGGTTAAATTGCGGGTCGGTGAACGCGAACCGAACGAGGAACTTGCCGATTGTTAGAGATCTTGGGCCTGATGTCGAACGGCCGCTCGTGGCCGCACAGAGCCCCATGCCAACGGCGGACGATCGCCTCAGGTACGGGCTTTCATGCGAGAGGCATGCATGGAACCACTCCGGTCAGCCCACTTTCTCCGAAGCGGTCAGTCAGCCGCGTTGATGTTTTGCGGATTGGAGCGCCAGTGAGCTGCCGTTGGCGACCGGACCCCATCGGCCAACAGCGGCCGTTCGACAGCGGAAGACAGATCGTCGACAATGTGCCAACGAGAGTCAAAGGTTTCAACAGCGTCGGAAACGTGCGCCGCGTCGTCCTCCGTGTACTCGGAGACGGCTGACCGGATGCTCGGGCAGATGATTACGAATGTGGTGGCGGGTGCTGCGGGTGCTGCAGTCGGCGGCAATACAGGCGCGTTTACCGCATCGAATGCCGATATGTACAACCGGCAGTTGCATCCGGACGAAAAGGAAAAACTGGCGCAGTTGCAGAAGGGAGAAACCGCTGACGAACGGCAGCGGTTGGCGGACGCGGCGTGCTACCAGGTGCAGTGTGCGGCGCAGATGTCGGATAATGATCCCGCGAAGGCGGCAGAACTGGCCTCGCAGCAGCGCGGAGCGCGCTACATCACTGAGCAGAACGAACTGAAAGCGACGGGCCTGTTCGTATATAAAACGCCTTCTTCTCTCCGGTGCTGAGGGTCTGCAGAAGAGCGTCCCGCTCGACCGAAAGCTCATCGTCCCCAGCCGGACTAACGCGTCGAATCTAGAGCAGCACAGTGGGATGCGCCGGAAGGCGCGTCCCACTTCTGATACTGAAATTCCTTTTTTTGAACAATGAATCGGCGAGCGAGCTGGCTTACACGCGAAGGTCAAGGCTGAACTAATCTCGCGGAGACTTCATCTTGGCATACAGAGGCCGCCAAGCCTAACCATGAGCTTGGCGGTGCGCCTCCCATTCTCTAAAGGAGTTCTACGCCCCAAACTTCTCGATTATCGCCCTGGCGGTCTCTTGAAATTCTCCACGCCTCAGGGCGACTTCACCGATGCTGCTAGGGTCTTGATCCAACCCGTATATCAGCTTCGCTTGCGCAGCGCACTCGACAAGAAATACATTGTGTTCATCATCCGATAGGCTTTCTACCGATACGAAATGAGTAAAGTCGTTGCTTTCTGCGTCGGAGTCCATAGGCGGAAAGGCGCGTTGACAAAGCTCGTTGTATGCGTCGCTTGCCGAGCGGTTGAATAAGTCGATGTCCTCAACCGCATGGCTCATACAGTGTAACTTTGAGAGTCGATTCAGATCGACACCGAGCGTTGATCGATTCGACCAAATCAGCTTGCCACCGATGAAGTATCCGAAACAGCCGTTTTTGAATCCCGCCGTCGACCATGAGTCAACAGCATCGCACCAGATCGCGAATGTGTTAGGGTTTCCAGCGAGCATTTCATTTTCCTTTGAATCCAAGGGACCGCTTTACTTCGATAGGAATCGTTGAAACATTCAAGGGAACCGAGGTGTCACCCGTAGACCCTGACCAATGAAAAACACCGTTCCCGTCCGAAGAGAATCGATTGATGTTACAGCTTACCGATGACGCCTCCTGTAGAGGGAGATCAGAGGGCTTGGACCAGGTTGACTCGTCTTGGCGCGAGCCGTCACCCGTACCCTTGAATGGCCGTTGTCGAGCGAATCGACTGTCCCATGTGGGTCGGGGGTGCGTCACTCCGCTCGTCAGATCCATCTCCCCAAAACGGCCAGTGGAATTGCGATGCCTCGAAGCGGCGAGTCGTCAGTGCGCGCTCCCGACCCTCAAGCGACGCTCGACCCATCAACGCCTCAATGGCAGCTCTCAAGCGATTCTGTTGAAAAAGTCGATGACTGACTATCTCACGACGTTTTCATGGGTCGTTCTACCCTTAACTGAGGACTGCGAGCGGTTTGTGGCTCGATCTGAGATGTCGGATTTCTAGTCTGCAGTGCAAGAACTGCGTAGCTCGACTTTTTCAACAGAATCAAGCTGCAACGGCCATTCGGTTGCACACTTTGGCGGGCGGGTGCTCGGCCTCTCCGACATTGCCTCGCCTACGTCTTTGAAGCGGCCTCAGGCTGCTTCGCCGCCATTCCGTCCGCCGACAATCGAATGTCAGACTCATATCGGGCTACTTGGTTGCTCGGGCCAATCTTCCGGCACGAGCGCCGGTGGCTTCGTCCATGGTTGTTCCACCAGTGCGTCTTGGAACCACTGTTCGCGAAGATTCGCGTGCTCGGTGACGATCAATTGAAAGCGAGGTGCGTCGTCCTGTGTGAACTTGAGCAACAACTCGAACAATCGCCGAACCGCCTTGATGTCGGCGTCGGCCTCTTCCGTCTTTTTAACTGAGCCGTCAGCGTCCTTGTAGACCTGCTCGGACGGGAAATAGACTTGTGTTGGCTGGTCAATCAGCAGGAATCGCGGGATCGGGCGGTTGTTCTTGACGGCAAACAGATGCAGCGCGAGCAACGCCGATAGATGGTAGGCCAAATGGTTTTCGCCGCCCCCCATTCGGCTCATGGGAACCGGACGTTCGGGACGGTCGAACACGATCGTGATGTTGGCCAAATCGAATCGTGCTGGATACGCACAAAACTCGGCTCCAAATCTTTGACTGTATTGCGATACCTGCGTCGAGACGATGTTCGGTATCGAATTCAGCCGGTCGTTGCTGTCGTCCGCGCCGATCCGACTCTCCAGATCTTCGACCTTTAGCTTCAGACGACGATGTTCCCTCTCAAGTCTCGCGAGTTCTTCGTTCGGCGCGAGGTTCTGTAGGAACAGGCTGATACGGCCGACGACGCGCGCGGCAGCATTGTTGCGTGTGCCCAAGCGCCATGCACATCAATCTACACGTTCGTCTTAGTTTGATTTCGGCGTTGCCGATACTTCCTCGCAGCCACCACGACCCATCCAACGGCTTCGATTGACAGCGCAATGATGAATGCGATCCGGTAAATCGACAGGGTCGTGCCGTAGCTTGCTAGCTGGCGTGCAGACATAGGCGTTAAGCCCCAATGTGCGGAGCCCCAAGCCATAGCCTCCGGAAGGCACACAAGTCCGAGATAGACGAGGACTACGCCAGTTACTCGGGCACAAGCTCCTTTCCAACCGCTGCTCTGTAAGAGTCGGTCAATTCGTGATTGCTTCATTTCATTTCAGTGCTGGTTGGCTGGGAACAAAGGATGACGTGCCAGACGCTATCCATCCCGGAGTCGCTCCAGCAAGTCCCGGGACAGGATTAGGGATCCGGGGCTGCAATAGCGCCGGGATCGTCGAGTTGAGATTTTCGTAGAAAAAAGGCTTCAGTATATGACCCAAGCCAGGCAGTCGCCTTAGAGATTGCTGAGACTTGTCGGAGACGTTTGCAATATCTGAGCAGCCTCCCCACCATCCCTTTCCCGTGAGGCAGGTCAGGTCACAAGCCCACTCTATCAAGCAAAACGTCGGCTAGCAGAAACTGAGAACGCCAACAGCAGCCGTTCAGCGGGCCGACCGGTCCGATAACCGATGCTTCTGAGGGGACGCAGGCTGAGCTGCCTCCTCCGATGACTTTCAAAGGCACCTTTCGCCATGAACGTTAAGCAATGTAATCGCGTCGCTATAGCTTTCCGCGTACGCCTCCGGCAAATTCGTTTGAAGTCGACCCACAACCGAACGTTTTTTCCCTGGTGGTGTAGTGGAAGGATTAGCTTGCGCGTTGTTGCGGCAGTATCGCCTGGCGGATAGCTGCAGAGATCGCTATAACGTCGCTACGCACCGGGGAAGCATTCCAGATCACCAGCCAGCCAATCAGACAAACTGCTGCTGACCATAACGACAGGAATGCGATGTATCGCAGCGGATGAAGCAGGTCCGGTCCCGGAATAATCGCTCGGCGAATACCTCCAAGCACTCCGCCGCACAGCATGACGCCGAGGAAGAGCAAGGATATTGCCGCAAAAATGCGGCTGACTGCGGAGGACTTGAACGTTCCAACGAGTGACGAACCCCCGGCGCTTATTAGCAAACGCCCCTGAAACCGCGTGCCATTTCCACGCCTAAAGTCAGGCGCGACCCGCAACACGATATTGTCCGCACTGACTGCTTCGACCACGCAGAGCCGTCCCGCGCGCCAACTGCTGAGCTCCTGCAGCTGGGCAAGTGCGTTCACTCTAGGCAAGGAACTTTCAAAACGCGCTGGCTCCCCCTTGAATACCATTGAAATGACTACCCTTGACTTACGCACGCATGGCTCCGCAGTTTTGGGCGCCGCGCACCCTAACAGTTATGCATGGATTGTTGACGATTTACGCACCAGCGTCGAGGGGCCGGAATTGGCCGCACTGCGTCCTACGAACGAGCCCTAGAGCGCCTCTGCGCGCTTTCCGCCGACATGCAGGGCGATCACGCCGACCGCCATGGCGACAAGGGCGCGCGAGAACCAGATCCTAAACGGCGTCGGCAGATCGAAAACGTCGAATGCTTGAATCAGGCTATAAAGTCCGAAACAGATCGACGCGATGCCCAGCGCGAGCAGGAAGACGACAAGCATCTCGGGCGCTGACTGACGACGCACATCATTTACTTCCTCTGAAGCCTTTGCTGTCGCAGATGGCTCGTGACGCGGCTTGCAAACCGGCCTCATATGCTTAGCTTCCGCAACTGCGGGCCGCGACTGATAGCGGAACCGCTCGTGTCATCCGTACGCCTGCCGACTTGAACAAACTGTGCCATGAGGCACAGCACAAAGCAGAGAATCATGACGCACCGGACCGTCGAGAAGAATGCACTCTTCCCTGGCACGACGACGTTCACGACGGCTATCCTGTTGTGGGCGACGACGCCTTGTGCGACGGTGGATCGTGAACTCGGCCCCTCCAGTGCAGCTGGAATGCCCTGGATGAAACGAGTGATGGCAAGCGCACCGACGAATGCGCAAGCCACATGCAAATAGATCAACCAGGACGGCTGCGGATATTCCGGACTGTCGAGTACCAAGTTCAGGCATGCCACGATACCGGCACACGGTGCGCTCAGGGCGAACGCCAGCAGCCATGATTTGAATCGCTGGGTCATGAGTTTCAATGAAGGGACGCTCGACTTTAATATCGGCAAACTGTCGAAATTCTTGAGTGATCCACACGCTGCACGCGACGCTTCCGGCCGATGCACGACTAGTAGTTCAATCGCCGGACGTGGAACGCGCGATCAACAACGCGTGCAAATCTCGTAGCAATTTAGACAGCGAAGTCGAGCGTCCCAAATTGGCCGCGTCGAGGCGGTCCGGCCCTTGTCGACCGGTGGCTATCAGCGGCGGTTGCCCTGAGGCTAACGCTTTTTATGCCAAGGGCGTCCTTAACAGCCCTGCCGCTCACGGCAACGGCGTAGTAGTCTCAGCGTGCGTCACGAGATCGTAGGGATCAAAGTAGTCGGAGAGAGGGGCAATCGGTAGCCATTCCTGTGGAATCCATGGCGTATCAACCTTCACCTGGAAGCCGTGGCGCCATGCGATTTTTGCGTAAATTACAGCGTGCGTCGCAATGAGCTTTTCCGTAAAACCAAAAGCTTGCTCGACGTTCCTAACCTTGGAGACCTTGGGCGACGTGAGGTCCTGGAGAACTGCTTCCATGCCCGGTATGTCCTGTCGGGCCAGAGCCAGATAGAAGCGGTGGTCAATCTCGTACTTCTTCATTTTCGACGGCGAATGGCCAATGATCCGGAGGCAGCGATCTTCCAATGCATGCCACTCCCCACGGACAGCCAACAAAGCCTGAAACCCGTGAAATTCTGGCGTTGCCGAATCATTGGCGCGCGCAATATCGAACGGATGGTCGTTATGAGCAAACCATTGAATCAGTTCTTCATGATCGGACAAGAGGGGCATCAGCAGCAAATATGCTGGATACCAACCTTTTGGGTCCATTTGAAACAAAACTCTTTCCAACTTGGCGCTGACGTAGCTCCATTCCTTGAAGGTCGCCAGATCGTTTTGTCCAAACCATGAAATAAGCGCAGTCGCGGTCGCGTGGTTGCGCAAACTACGCATGCAGTTGGACCGGCTGCCTTCGTTATTTTGGATCATTGCGACCAGGTTAGCTCGCTCTCCATCCAAGAACTCGCGATGCTTGGCAACATGATCCAGTCCTTGCCGCGCGACCGCCGTGTACTCTCTCGGTTTCATATCGCTTCAATCCTAATGCCATTGCACTTTGGACATCGATTGATTGCCAGATGATTCTGGCCTAGGTGTCGAATGACGGTTCATGGCCGACTATCGCCTCCTCTGCGTGCATTGCGAAAGCAGTCTCGGCAAGCGAGCCAGCTAACACTTCAACAGCGTCGGAAACGTGCGTCATCGGCAGATCCTTTGACTCTCGTTGGCACATTGTCGACGATCTGTCTTCCGCTGTCGAACGGCCGCTGTTGGCCGACTGGGGCCTCACACCTGCTCGGGTCCGTCAAATCCTGACGCAGCGAACAAGCTGGCTTCATATTGATTTGATTCGAAAACAAATGGTCCAACTGCCTCCAGTGACGTCGAATCATATTCGCCCACCTGGTAGGCAAAATTTTCCCAGACGTAGGATTCGCGATCGCGCCGCACGAGGGCCGAATATGCGCCGCAGCCAACGTCGCCGCACTCTGGGCAGATGTAAAGCAGCACACGCTTTCCGTTCTCAGGCGGAGTGTCGAGCAGCGTCGTGCGAATACGCCCGCATGCCTCTGCATACCCACTCACAAAGCAGCCCATGAAATCCGAGTGTCCTCCAGCGTTTTTCACCAGTACTTCCAGCAAAGACTGTCCGTCTATCAGGAAGTCCGCAGAGGTTCTCTCAGTGCAGGTAGCAGCCCCCGACCCGGTCCCCGGTCGATGGAGTATGCGATGTCCAAGTAGGTTCATGTTCATGTACGGAATCGGCTTAATTCGTCGGCATTGTCAACGATTGAGGAGCCCGTGTCGAATGACTGGTCGTGGCCGTTCATCGACATATGCGAACTGCATACACAGCGAGTGTCGCGGGGCAGCGATCGACAGCGCGCGACCCATAAGAGAAAACGATACTTCTACAGAGCGGCCATTGGACTCGGCGACGTTGCGACTCAAAGCAGGAGCAGCAGCGCACCGGAGAAAAACAGGAAACATCCTGTAGCAAGCTGGGCTTGGAGAAACCCACGCCATCCTGGATAGCCATATGCCACCGGTTGGGAGTATCGGGTCGGGATAGGCAGGCGCAAAAGCCAAGTCCGCAAGGCGTCGGTGAGCACGAGCACGCCCCCGGCCAGGATAAATAGCGAAAACGTCCGAGGCGTATCGACCGGAATCGGAATGTCAAATACTTGCATCACAATGAGGACAAGCGCGCCTAGTACCAGAAGTCCGCACAGCAAACGATAGAGCGGAGTAAGGCTCGTCTTTAACCATGTTGGCGCATTACTCTTGCCTTGAGGTGGAGGCGTCCAGGGCATTCTGTTTGGCGGATGGGGTCCGTGCGTTGGGACAGGATTTGGCCGTGATTTGAATTTAACGGCATCTCTTGGCCCATCGCCTGATTGTTTACGATTCCGGGATTCCCGCGAGTGTCCAATTCTGGCCGACTGTCGTCCCACAGGGAAGTTCTGCCGCTTGCGCCTGTGGTCAGAGCTGAGGCCGGTCCAGCATGACCCACTGCTGCACTGACGCTCGTTCCCATTGACGCGCTGCGTACGACGCCAACTTTGCGGGGACGTCATCGCCATTCATGACGAGGCGATTTAGCATCAAGGCCAAATCGGTGTCGGCGATGCACCAATTGCCGAACAGGTTCGATGCATCCCTTGAGAGAAGCCGATCCACCGCAAAGTATAGCTTTTGCACCGCGAGCTGCGCCGTGGCACTAAGAGGCGGGGCCTGCCTTTTGTAGAACACGACCTCCGTCGAGCGCTCCTGACGAATGGGCATCAGATCGCTTCTGAGCCACGCTTGGAGTTGGCGTGCCCTAGCCCTGAGATGACGGTCCTGTGGATAAACGAGCGTCTCAGCGAAAGTATCGTCCAGGTACTCAGTGATCGCCGATGACTCGGAAAGCGCAAAAGCGCCATGCGTTAATGTTGGCACGCGCTGAGTCAATGATTTAACGGCGTAGCTCTCTTCATGATTCGCGTCAGTCCCAAGGTCCACCGGCAACAGCTCAAAAGGCAATTGTTTCTCTTGGAGAGCCACAAACACGGACATCGCATACGGGCTTGCGAACTGTGTATCGGCATACAAACGAAGGGTGCTCTCAAGCATGGCGCGATCCTGACAATGGGTTAATTTGCGGCCCGATGAATTCGAGCCTGACGAGGCGCTGGTCGATTGTTAGCGATCTTGGGCCTGATGTCGAATGACCGATCCTGGCCGATACTGTTGAAAAAGTCGCTGACCGTCGTTCTCGCTAGGTTTTCAGGGGTCTTCTTACCCTTGACCGGCTTACGCGAGCGGTTTGTAGGGCGATCTGAAGGCCGATTTCCTAGAGGGGAAACTGAAAAAGCCCCGCGTTGACTTTTTCAACAGTATCGGCCGGCTGCCGCCCGTGGCGGTTGGCCGGACCCGAGGCAAAACGGTCCTCTTTCTTTTTCTGCGGCGTGCGGGCAAAAGCCGGATCTTCGGCCCCGCAGCCAAGTACCGTTGGACGGAGGTCCAGCGTGACGCGGTGCGAACTCGGCGGCGCAGCGAATACAACCAGTTAAAGTTTTGCGCGGCCATGCCGTAGTCAGCATAGAGAGTGGACAGGCGTACGCCCCCTCAGCCTGCGCGCTAAAGGATATATCGCTCTGGCCGCCCGCATCCAACGCGGCAATACGATTCCCGACCTCCAATTACATGATTACCAAGGCCTATGCTTCCGCGGAACGCTCGCTATTGCGATCTGTGGCGACGTGCTTCCTGTTATTTTCCGCAGCGTCGACGTTTCTCACGATGTATCGCGTTTACATCGTGACTCACTCGGCGATGTCCTCGCTCATTCCCACATCTCGCCTTTCGCCCGCTGTCCAGTGGCTTTGGCTAACCGGGGCAGCGATAGGCAACGTGATCACTGCCGGTACACTTACGCGGGGCTGGTCACGAGCTAGGGAGTTGCTTGTCGCCGTGACTCTGCTGAACGCCGTGATAGGCATCCTGACATCCACGGCGTCGCTCGGCGCAACATTGTGGGTGTCGACTGTTTCATTCGTCCCCGTAGCTTTAGTTGCGATTTCACGGGCCGACACCATCCCAGTAGATCCGGACACTTCGGTTGGACAGATGAGTTTCCGACACGTGGTGGGCAGAGTGTTATATGGTTTCGCCGCATTCGTCATGTTCGTGACACTGACCTCTCTGTTCAATGGTCAAGCCCCCGTGCACGCAACTGACACGCAGGCTGGCGCCGGCCTCTTCATCGCGTTTGGTTTATCACTCATGCTGATTGGCGGCGCAGTCATCGGACGGGTCATGGTGGCAATTCGCGAGGCCGGGCTCCTGCTTATCTCCCTTGCATCATACCTGGTAGTATTTTGTACTTGGAGCTACGTCGCCCTTCGGTTGTATTTTCCACAATATCGATGGCATTTCTATTGGGACGAAACATTGTTGTGGCTCATTGTGCTGGGTATGGCCGGGTTTGCGTCATTGGCATTCTCGGAACGTAGACCGGCGGCATGATTTTGCACAGACCGCCCGGGACGAGACCGAAGGTTTTAGACGACAACGTACCGGGCGCATCGGCGCGCGAAGATCTGTTCGAGGGCGAAGATGGCCTTAGAAAGGCTGCACGAAAACACGGGCCCAACGACCGTAGTTGGCCGCTAATCGCCTACGGTCTTGCGTCGCTCCGCGCTTCTACGGTGATACAGAAGTGCAGTCGGTCCGTCGTTTTTGGATACGTTTCCGTCCACTCCAGTGCGGCAGCACGGATTGTCTGGCGGCAGAAGTCGGCAGCATCCAGCACCGAAAGATCCTCTAGACTCGTCGTCCCCTGCGGTGCATTGCCGTGGCCAACCCGGCCATCGGGAGACTGAACCCACCCTTCCCAACCCAGAATGTGAATCCGATTAGTCGCACACCAATCGACCGCGGCTATAGCCGCGTCGAGCGGAAGGACGATCTCTCTACGTGAAATTGAGCGACGCGCGATGTCGGGCGGCAGAATTTCCAACTGCGGCATTTGACACACCAACAAGGTCCGAAATAGCGAAATTGTCGGCAATCTCTCCTCGAATGTCGAGCGTCCGCTCATGGCCGCACCTCGACCGACGAGACCGCCTGCCATTCACGACGCGCTGGCGGCAGGCGTCGGTCCTAGCCACTAGTGCAACGCCCAATACCAGTTGCCCGCATATTGCCGGTCAACAGTTTCCTGCGATTCGAAAGTGAAGGCGAGGCTATCGACGAGAGCATCAGAGCATCCGCGGACTCGAAACACTTCCTTAAACTCCTTCAAGAGTGATTCGTTTCGGGTCAGCAGATCACGCTCCGCATCTGTCTTTGTTTGAATCAGGAACCATCTCTGGGTTGGTTCAAGTGCCGTTACGATGCAATCTCTCACGTGTTGCCGAGAGAGTGCTCGCAGGTCAGCCTCGGCCTGTAGCACTATCTGGCGAAAACTCGCTTCCATAGATTCTTCACCTTGCCGGATGCGGGCGGTTGTTCTTGAACTGTAACCAATGCGAAGTAGCGCGATAGGATGCCGGAGGCTTAGATTGTCGGTAATTTCGGCGCAGACGTCGACTGGCTGTTCATGGCCGACCACTGCCGACGCCGGTCGGCCGGCCCCCCCCACAGAGCCGGTCGCATTTTCAACGAGCGGGCACTCAGCGAGCGCGCCGCTTTACTTCGACGCGTTCAGCAAAATCATGCGATGAACGCGGGAAAGCGCCTGTTGCCATTCGGCGCTATTGCGCGCGGCGTCGCCCTTGTCAATGAGCGGTTCGAGCAACGAGAGCAGTTCCGTTGAATGGGATGTCTCTTCCGGTGCGGTGAGGTCAGAAGTCAGCACGCCCCGTTCGTATTTCGAATGACGTGTGGTCTGGTCCGAAGTCTGACGCAGCGAGGCGTGTACCAGCGCGCCACGTTCCGTAGCCAGCTGGACGGTGCTTTCCCCGGAGTCGTCTATCCGCACATAATCGTAGTTCTGCGAGGATCTTGACGAGGTAAGGGCCGGTTTGGCGCCGCCCGTAAGCGCCTGATGGTAGCTGGCGACCAGATGCGATTGCTGGCTTTGCGAAATCTTGCCTTCGAAGCGCGAGCCTTCGACCAGCGTCGTTTGCGAGACCTGATACGAGAATACGTCGACTTCGCCCGGACGCATCGGATTAGGCGACGCCGACGCGTCCGTAATCGATGCGCTGAAGTCAGCGAGTCCCGTCAGCATCGCCTGAGCCGACTGCTGCAGCCCCGGGGCGTAGCCCGTTCCCGGCAGCGCCTCGGCCGAAGGCGTCCCGTAGTCCTCGTTCACCTGCGCGAATCCGTCCTTGAACATCGACATCAGCGTTGCGTTGCCGTGCCCACGTGAATTGGCGTGGTCGAACTGCTGAAGATAGCTCGCCACAGAAGCAGCGCGTTGTGAGCTCGTTCCCCAAAGTGCCGAATGGCTCGTATCGAGCTTCACGCTCATGGTGCCCGCCGTATTCGTGCCGCTCAGGCTTCGCGCCGCGTTGTCCTGCGAATAGCTTGCCGAGATGTCCGCGTTGCCGGCGCGCTTTATGCTGTATTGAAAGGTGGTGGAAGCCAGCACCGAGGTATCCAACTGCGTCAGGCCGCTCAGATCGAGTTTCGGTGGCACGGCGCCCAGACCATCGATGGCCTGCTGGAAACCCTCCGAAAGCTTTGCCAGCGCATTGCGTTCGCTCTCGCTGAGCGCGCCGCTGCTCTTGACGCTGACCGAAAGGCCGCCGTCCCCGCTGTCCAGCGCGATTTCGACGGTCACGCCGCTCGCCGTTCGCACAGTCAAGCCGACCTGGCCGGCGGATGGTTGAGAAGACGGTCCAACGCCGCCCACACCTGCGGACCGAACGCTGACCGATTGCGAATAATCACTGCCCGTGGTCCTGAAGCGATCAAGCAGCGCGCTGCCGAGCCCCGCGAAGCGTCCCGCCATTGTCTGCGCGGCGTAGTCCCCCGCCATCCTGAGCGTTACCGCGTCGCGGTTGTCGCTGGCCCAGCTCACCGTCGGCATGGCGGCGCTCAGCGTGCCTTCCGGCGTATAGGTTTCGAGCACCGTGATTGACGACCTCCTGCGACCGGCGCTGGGTGAGACGATCGAGATCGAATCAGTCGTTGCCGGGGGCCTGTGGAATACCACCGTCGATCCGCATCAACTGGAAAACGTGATCCTGAATCTGGCGATCAATGCGCGAGACGCCATGCCCGCCGGCGGCAAGCTGACGCTTGAGCTATCAAATGCGACGCTCGACGACGAATATGTGCTGGCATTTCCGGACGTCGCGGCTGGGCAGTATGTGATGCTGGCTGTGACGGACACCGGAGCCGGCATGACCCCAGAGGTGATGGAGGTGCGTTTGACCCGTTCTTCACCACCAAGCCGGAAGGCCAGGGCACCGGGCTAGGTCTGAGCATGGCCTATGGCTTTGTCAAGCAAAGCGGTGGCCACATCCGTCTGTACAGCGAGATCGGTGAGGGAACGACCGTGAGGATCTACTTGCCCCGTTCCACTGGCGTGGCGGTTGACACCAGGCCTGCGCCGCCCGATCGACTGAAGCACGGCAACGAGGCAATTCTCGTCGTCGAGGATGATCTGAAGGTCCAGTCGACCGTCGTCGAACTACTCTCCGGCCTCGGCTACGCGGTGCTTAGGGCCAACAACGCCGATCAGGCGCTGGCCATCGTGGCGAGCGGCGTGCACATCGATCTTCTGTTCACAGACGTAGTGATGCCAGGCGTGCTGCGCAGTCCGGAAATGGCTCGAAGGGCCGTACGGATATTGCCGCGGCTGAAGGTCCTTTTTACATCGGGCTACACGCAGAACGCCATCGTGCATGGCGGGCGACTGGACCCGGGGGTGGAACTGCTGAGCAAGCCATACAGCCGCGAGCAGCTCGCCTCCAAGGTGCGGCAGGTGCTCGGCAACAGCGATGCACTAGCGGGACAAAGCGGTCCAGGCGGCGCCCGCCCCGGCGACGCGCACGTGTCAGCCGGAGACGGGGACGGACTGCACATCCTGGTCGTGGATGACGACGTCGCATCGCTTGACGCGACGTGCGAACTGCTGATGCTGATCGGGATGGGTCCGCACCCCGCAGCAAGCGCGGCACAGGCACTGAACACGCTTGATCGAAACGACTTTGACGTCCTGTTCACTGACGTCGTCATGCCTGACATGTCAGGCACCGAACTGGCGCGACGCGCGTCCGCCATCCGCCCGGAGCTCAGGATTACCTTCGCTTCGGGAAGGGCTGTCCCGGAGAACGAGGCGCTCGGCTTCGAATGGTCGGCGCTGCGTAAGCCCTTTACGATTGAACAACTGCGTGTTGCGCTGGTGCCCGCTGACAGGCCGCAGGCGAGCCGTCGTGCCGATGAAGGCTAATCCCCTATGACCGACGCGACATCTAAAGGCACCGGTGCCCTTAGACGTCGCATGTAGGCCCACCCAATGCGCGGTTCAGACTTCTTCGTCCGCTGAGATAGCGACGGCAGCGAAAGAGATAAGTAAAGGCACGCCCGATCGCCCGATTGGGTCCCTGCCAGACCTTGCAAATCGGGCCGCTGAAGTCGTCAAAGCTAATCGACGCTAGGCGGCCGCGTGGACCTTAAAACCGGCCACCACGCCACGTATTCTTGACGCCTGCTCCGTCAACGATTCAGACGCGGCGGCGGCCTCTTCGACGAGGGCCGCATTCTGCTGTGTCACTTCGTCCATGTGGGAGACGGCTGTATTAACCTGCTCGATGCCGCGCGCCTGCTCTTGCGACGCCGACGCGATTTGATCGAGCAACACGGTGACGCGATCCATCGCGACCAGCATGTGATCCATCCGCCCGGCCGCATCGACGGCTTGCGTCGCGCCCTCCTCGACGCGAGCCACCGATGCGCCGATCAGATCCTTGATCTCCTTCGCCGCCTTGCCGGAACGCTGTGCGAGCGCGCGAACTTCAGTCGCCACGACGGCGAACCCACGCCCCTGCTCACCGGCACGCGCGGCTTCGACCGCCGCGTTGAGCGCGAGAATATTCGTCTGGAACGCGATGCCCTCGATGATCGCGGTAATCTCTGCGATCTCGCTCGACCCAAGCCTCAATTCGCTCATGGTGTCCGCAAGCCGTTTGACAGCATCCGCACTGCCGCCGGCAGCATCGCTGACCACCCTGGCGAGATTGCTCGCTTCACGTGTGTTGTCTGCCGTCTGTTTCACCGTCGCGGTCAGTTCTTCCATGCTGGCCGCTGTTTCCTCAAGCGAAGCGGCCTGCTCTTCGGTGCGTTTTGACAGATCGCCATTGCCGGAGGCAATTTCATCGGCCGCATTGGCTACGTGATCGACGCCCGTGCGGATGGTCATCACGGTGTCGCGCAAACTTCCCTGCATTCTCGCGAGACTGCGCAGTAACCCACCGAGTTCGTCATCGCGTGCAATTACGATCCGGCTGGTGAGGTTCCCAGCTTCAATCGCGCCAAAATGTTCCGTTGCCGCAGCCAGCGGCTTGGAAATCGCGTTGCGCAGAATCACCCAGGACGCGACCGCGCATAGCCCCCCCAGGAGCGCAACTGAGATGGTGAGCAGCATCGTCTTCTGCTCCCGGGCGATGCCCTCCTGCACGAGCCTCGCGGAGTCTTCGGCCTGGAACCGGGACAGTTTTGCGGTTGCATCGCTGAACGTCGCATAGAGCTTTGGAAGCGTCACGTACGCAAGCGCGCTCGACGATTGCGTGTCCGACGACTTCAGAGCGCTCATCAACGGTTCGATGCCTTTGTTCAACAAGTTATCGCGGGCGTGCGCGACGTCTGTGGCAAGACGCTTCTCGTCGTAACCAGCCGGAAAAGCCGTGTAGCTTGTCCATGCGCGGTCGGACTCGCTAATCAATGCGGTGGCGGACGCGAGAGTCGTGGCACTTGCCACGGCCTGGCCCGCCGTCACGCGGTCCAGTTGCAAGCGGGCCCGCGCGATGTCTTCCTGTTGCGCGAGTACGGCCATCACGGTGGGCACGTTTTCCGACGCGCTTGCGAGGGCATCGTTAGTCGAATGAATGCCATAGATGCCCGCCACGCCGATAACGGCCAGGAGCAAAGCCAATGCGAAAAGGGTGACGGCGAGGAGGGTGCGGATTTTCATTGTTATGAACCTCAACTGTGGGGTGGATATGTGACCGCTTAACGGCATTCGTGTGACACCCCTGAGCGAAGAAAGCCAAAAATAGCTTTCTGTGAAACTGTTGAAAGCGGGAGTGGGGATGCCCGGCGCCAAACGCGCATATTCGGCCGCCGGGAAAGACCGGGAACAGCATGGCCGAACGCCTCTGAACGCCGGAAACTTGGTTCTTGCTTTCCGTACTACGAGAAGGTGATCGGCGAAAGTACCTGGAGAGGCAGCAACGGAAGCCGTCGAGGCAGATTGCAAGCCGTGACGATGTGATCGGGGGGCCGCGAAGGAAACCGCGGCGGGCGAAGGCAACGATGGCAGAGCGTTGGAATCGTCTTCTTGCCCGGACCTCAAGAATTAACGGCGGCTGCCGTAATCCGTGTCACCTGGTGGGTTGATCCCTGCCCGGTGTGTGTCTATAGGTCTTGGGCCAACGCCGGCTAGCGGCGTTGGCTTTTTTTTTGGAGCTACGCCGTAGGGACGTCGGTTCGCCGAGCTGAGACATTGGACAGGTCCGGCTGGCCGATCGGTTGACTAGTGGGTAGTGTCGTGTCGGTCATCTGCGGCGCATTGCATGTAACTGGAACGCCTATCGAAAGGCGGATAGCTGGTGCGCTCTTCACGCCGGTGAGCACGAAGCTCCACCGCAACCGCACACTGCAATCAGCCATTCGACTCGATGAAATACAGACGGCGCCCGCAGGCGCCGTCTGTATTTCTTTGCTCTCGTCAGCAATTCCCTTTTTTCGCCTGTCCCGGCGGACAGAAGCCGTTGCCTGGGCCGCCCTGGTGGCCGCCTTGCGGCACGACAACGACGCCCGGCGAATCCGGCACATACAACGCACAGCCGCTCAGCAAAGCGGCGCCGGCCGTCAGCAGACAGAAGATCTTTTTCATCGTATTCCCCATGGAAGGGCTTGCGCCCTTCCCTTATCACGTGTTCCTAGTTAGAAACTGAAGTTGACGCTGGTCTGATCGGACGTCGATACATTGACTGCGGCGGAGTGCGTGGCACCGCTGACGTTATCGGCTTCCGCTGTGTACTGCCCGCCGGCGCTTGCGGCCGGGGTCAGCGCAACCGGCAGGCTTCCCGAGTACGTGCCGATCAGAGGCGCGGCGGCTGGCAGGCTCAACGCGTAGACACCGGTGTCCGAATTGGCGTTGGCGCTGGTGACTTCGTAGTTGATGCCGCTAATCGATTGCAACGCCCGCACGATGGCTTGCGCGCTAACCGGCAGAACCGTCCCGCTTGCAACGTGCATGATGGAGGTGGGCAATGTGATCGGGACTGAAGATGTAGCGACGATGGTCGACGTATTAACGACCACCGGCACCGAGCGCACGATGCCCGTCGCAACGTTGTTCTTTACGATGACGACATCGTAGGTCCCTTTGGTTGAACTCTGTTCGAGCGGCGTCAGCACGAATTGCCCATTACCGTCGGCAACAGTGCCTTTGATTACTTGCCCGTTCTGCTCCGCATAAACGGCGGCGCCAACTTCGGCCGGCGCGACATACCCGGAAATCGTGCCGCTCACCACCGTCGGCGTCGCGGTTACGACCGGCTTAAGACCGTAAGAACCGTTACCCTTCGGAACGACCGATTTGCATGCGTTGAAGTCGAGCACGAGATCCACCAACGTGTTGGGCTGGACCGCGAACGGCCGGATGATCTTGTAGCCGCTTTGCGTGGCGCTCGGCGTGTCGAGCGCCTGCTCGCTGCCGCCGGTCGGGACAATCGAATTCGCCAGCGTATTGCCGTGGTTTTGCGCGAGCACCAAACGAACCTGCTGATACTGCCCCGCCGGCAACGCGGTTTGTCCAAGGTCAGCCAGCACGCCATTGGTCAGCGACAACAAATCGATTTTCTGCGGGGTCGATAAGGTCACGTCGGTCCAGCCGCCGTCGCTGTCACCGGCCTGCGCGTTCGAGTTGACACGAACCTTGCTGACCGTCACATAGACGTGATCGAATCCGCACGATGGTGAGTCGGTCATCTGGACACGAAGCGTCCCGGTAGCCGTGCTACCGCCGCCATCGCCTCCGCCTCCGCATGCGGCAAGCGCGAGCGGCATTGCCAGCGCGCAGGCCAAAGTTTTAAGTGTTGTTCTCATGGGGAAATTCTCCTCCGTTGTTGTTTGCCGAAGGATACGGAAAGGCGGTGTAAGCAGATCGAGCAAATTGCAACGATCAGTAACCTTAATTTTTATTAATTTCTGTCATGCAAAGAGAAGCTCGGGGCGACAGTTTGCATGTGATGCAGGAAGAGATCTTCGGAACGAGTAGCGCATGGCCCAGCGAGGGGCCTTCAGACCAACGCAATCGTGAATGTGTGCCCGCTTGGTCTACGGTTCCAGTATCTCTTCGTTACATAGCAACATCAAAGGTAGCGAGGTAAAGCATGGCCACGGTCTTCGACCTTGAAACGTAAATCCGCTCGGCGATAAGCGCGTCGATCGCCGAGGACTCCGTGGGTCAATTTGAGGGCTCCTGCCAATGCAGACGGCTTCATCAACTGCTCTGTGTGTCCTCACGGCCCTGCTGCGCGATCAGCTGCTATCGAGAACCTACGAACTTCGACAGAAACTGAAGTGACTCATGTGCAATTGAGCGTCACGCCCTGGCGCGCGGACCGTCTCGCAGCCGTCGCCGTGCGACGTCGGTCCATCAGGACCACGGTCAGTCGAGCGTGACGAAGAGCCGCACCCTGCCACTCCCGGCGGGCATTGAGAAGTCTGTGATGCGTCCAGCGCGGACATCGAAAAGCAGTCGCTCCAGTTCCCCGAGCGTCGCCGCGTGCTCCCGTACGTTATCCGAGCTCCTGCCATCGCTCGCGTCTTTAAGAAGAGCCTGCCTGGCCGCAACTATGCGGGATATGGCGCTTGACTGGGAAACAAAAAACTCTTCCATACCCGGTACTTCCTGACTGCACGTGGCGCAATTCTACGATGGCACAGGAATTCGCGGTGCCGGCGCACTCAACTGCCAGCGGCGAAAGCGCCGCTAGCGCGCCACACGCCCCGGAGTACGTTCCGCATCGTTCGACCGTTACCCAGCTGCGCGCCGGCCGGCCCGACTGTGGGGATACCTCGCTGGATATGGGGCGCCGTCGTCGAGCGGCGCCCTTACGACCAGAATGGGGAAGTGCGAAGGTACGCAATGTCGCTCCGTTCGCGCCACGACAGCAAGATGTCGGCCGTACTATCGCGCGCTTCACTGTCCAGCAAAACAGCGCAGCATAGTTGTCGACTGTCTTCGCCAGAGGCAACCGCCGCAACAGCACGGCGAGGTAACCGGGCGGTGCTGGAGTCAGAATCAGCGATCCGATCCTGCAGCGCGATCTGCGGTGCCGGCTGTCGCCCACCGGAGCTGACGCTCCGTGACGCGCAGGCTGATACGGTCGGACGCAAGGCCAGCCAGCGTGGTGAGGGCGTCGCGCTGTGAAGGCAGAAGTCTGCGCGGCACACGGTCAATCACGCACAGTGAGCCGAGCGCGTACCCCTGACTGTCACGAATGTTGGCGCCGGCGTAAAAACGGATGCCGGGCTCACCCGTTACCAGAGGGTTAGAAGCAAAGCGCAAGTCGAGGCACGCGTCCTCCACGACGAAGACGTCGTCCTGCTGGATGGTGAAGTTGCAAAAGGCCCATGATCGCGGGGTCTCGCTTTGGTCAAGGCCCCAATGTGATTTGAACCATTGCCTGTCCGGCGTAAGTAAAGTCAATAACGCAATGGGCACCTCTATCACTGCGGCCGCGAGCCGGGTAATTTCATTAAAGGCCTCTTCTTCAGGTGTATCCACCACGCCAGACGCGGCCACGGCCATCAGGCGTTGTGACTCGTTACTGGAGACATGCGCCAGGCCTTGCTCTGCCGGACGGGGAGCTGGCGCTTGCCTGTCGGCCAGGCACTGGCTGACCGTCGCTTGCAGCGTTGCGGAAGATGCTCCGGCCGCCAGCAGCTGCAGCCGTCTTGCCAGCCCTCCGAGATTCGCAAAGTCCGAAGCGGTGGCGCCTCCGGTGATGATCACCTGAGTGTGTCCAAGCGCGGGATGCTGCAGGACGCCTTGCACAAGACGAAGCCAGTCCGCGTTGCCAGGCTCAGCTTCTATGATCATCAGCGCAGGCAGAAGATGTCCCGCTGTGAGCAAGGTTGCGACCGGATCGGAGCTCGCGTGTTCCGTGCACCCCGGCAGCAGGCTCAAGGGCTCGGTGTACGTGTGAAGTTTGTGCGAAGGCGCATGCACGAGAACCAGCATAGACCGGGGCATTTCCTTCGCTGCGAGCCGCGCCTTGAGGTCCATGACCGCACTCTGTCGCACGCGCCGGTGACCGCCCGGTGTCTTCCAGGAGTCCACTCCGTGTTCTTCAATCCAGGTCTGCGCGGTACGGATGGACACGCCAAGCAGTTTCGCGGCTTCCCGCGTGGTGATAATCGGATCTTCCATACTTGTCCTGTTCCATGAAGGGCTGATAAGCCAGCCTGGTGTTTACGGCAGGATTACAAAAATGGCTTTGAAAATTGGCAAAATCGGCTACGATTGAGTCCGTACCAACCCTCGGCCTTCCCGACACCCCGACGTGAAGGTTTTCATGAACCGGCCTATGGCCGGTTTTTTTTATCACAAGGTCAATTTTACCTAGTCTTTGACCGCTGATGTGGGATAGCCACACTGCCTTCAGGATGGCCTCGTGATAAATATCGGTCATTCATACCGCATTAACTCAGTAACTGCTTAATGTGGAAAAATCGGCAAATAATCGTTCAAGTTCCCCAGCGGCGCGCCGTTAAGGTTTGTAATAACACTGTCAGCTGAAGCAGGAAACAGACAACAAAAGCGAGGGAAAGATGATGCATGGTGAGCACGAAATAGTAGTGGAGGCAGCCGTGACATCAGTGGCGCGCCAGCCTATCGTCGACGGAGCCGGGCGGGTGGTGGGCTACGAGCTTCTGTTCAGGAACGGGCATCGCCCCGTCGCGGACATCGGTGACGGGCTCGGCTGTACGGCGGAGGTCGTCGAGCGCACGCTTGGGGCAATGGGCCTTGATACGGTTCTCGCGGGTCTCGACGGTTACCTTAACTGCACCGCCGCCTTCCTGCATTCCGGCGTGCACCAGGTCCTCAACCGTCGGCGCTTTGTGCTCGAAGTTCTGGAATGCTGCGAACTGGACGACGAACTGAGGAAGCCGCTCGCTACACAGCGCGCGGCCTTGATGCTGCACCTTGCGCTGTCCGAGCGCCCGTGGGAGACGGCCTATGCACAGACCGCCTATCTGACCGGCATGCTGTCGCTGCTTCACGTGATCTACGGCAAGGCGCAGGATAAATTCGCGCAGGAGCTACCGCTCGAGCAGACGGTCAGGGGCGCCCTCGGTGCTCGCTCGGGATCGTTGGGTGAACTGCTCACCGCTGCGGAAACGTTCGAGGCTGGATCACGGCCTACGCGCGACCAGGAAAAATCGCGGCCTGGCCGGACTGCGCATTAGCGCGACCGGGGTACCGGAACCGGAGAACGCGGCGGCTTCATCCGTTAATACATGGCACCACGATGCAATGAGTAGGTGTTTGTTTCGAAATATGTTCTGACCGCATGGGTTGATCAGAATACAGCTATCGACACTGGAGAATTAAAAATGAATATCTTAGGACAACTTCGTATTGGTACCAGGCTGCGCGTCGGGTTTGGCGTTGCGCTGCTGCTACTGCTGATGACGGGCGGACTCGCGATGTTGCAGACCTCAAGAATCTACGGAGGGACGCGGGACATCGCCGGCAACTGGCTGCCTAGTGTGCAGACGCTGGGTGAAATCCGGGCGCTCGCTAACGGCGTTCGCCGGGCAAGCCTGCGCTCGGTTCTGGAGAGCGATGCTGCAGCCAAACAGAGCCAGCGCGCGCAGCACGACGCTGCGCTGTCAGCCCTCAACGCTGCTATGGCCGATTATGCGAAGCTCGTGTCGTCGGCCGAAGAGCGGCAGATTTTCGATAACCTCACCAGAGGGTGGCAGGCGTATCTTGCTTCTGACAGCAAGCTCCTCGCGCTGTCGGAGTCGGGCGAAGCAGGGTTTGCGGCCGCCAGGTCGCTTGCGACAGGCGAGTCGGCGACGCTGTTCATGCAGGCGCTGCAGTACATCGAGGAGGACGTCAAACTCAACCGGGCCGGCGCGGCTGCTGCGACGATTGAAGCGGCGGGCAATTATCATGCGACTGTCGTGCTGACCGGAGTACTGTGCGGGGCAGCGCTGATGCTTTCTGTCGCAGTAGCATGGCTCATCACGCGCTCTATCGTCACGCCGCTTGAACGGGCGGTGGGCATTGCAGAGACCGTTGCCCGCGGTGACCTGACCTCGCGCATCGACGTGTCCGGATCGGACGAGACCAGCCAGTTGCTGCTTGCGCTGCGCAACATGAATGAGCGCCTGCTCGACGTGGTGAGCCGCGTGCGCTCGAGCAGTGAAAGCATCGCCACCGGTTCGGCGCAGATTGCCGCAGGCAATACCGACCTGAGCCAGCGTACCGAAGAGCAGGCGGCATCGCTGGAAGAGACCGCGGCCAGCATGGAGCAGTTGACCGCGACCGTCAAACAGAACACGGATAACGCCCGCCAGGGCAATACCCTTGCCACCAACGCATCGGAGGTCGCGGCCCGCGGTGGTCAGGTGGTCGCGCAGGTGGTCGACACCATGCATGACATCTCCGCGAGCTCGACGAAGGTCGCCGAAATCATCGCTGTCATCGAGGGGATTGCCTTCCAGACCAATATCCTTGCGTTGAATGCCGCTGTTGAGGCCGCGCGGGCGGGCGAGGAAGGTCGGGGCTTTGCCGTCGTGGCAAGCGAGGTGCGGGGGCTTGCGCAGCGCAGCGCCTCCGCTGCGAAGGAGATCAAGGAGCTGATCAGCCTGTCGGTGGCCAAAGTGGAGGCCGGTACGTCTCTCGTCGACAACGCGGGCACGACCATGAAGGAAGTGGTCGACTCGGTGAAGCGTGTCACGGACCTGATGGGCGAAATTACCTCAGCATCGGTGGAGCAGCACACGGGTATCGAACAGGTCAACCAGGCGGTCATGCAGATGGATGAAGTGACCCAGCAGAATGCAGCGCTCGTGGAAGAAGCTTCCGCAGCCGCGCAGTCGATGGCCTCGCAGTCGGGCACTCTGCGCGAGCTCGTGTCCATTTTCCGTCTGCCCGACTCTTTCGCGGTATCTGCAAGCGTCCCGGAGCGTCCCACCGTCGCACGTCCGGTGGCAAGGCAGAAGGCCCACATGCCACGGAAAGTGCCTGTGGCAGTCGATAGCATCGCAGGCAACTCTGACTGGCAGAACTTCTAGCTGGCAGCGTGACGAACCCCGGCTGCAAGGCCCGATGCCCAGCGGCCGCACTCGCCTGAGGGTCTGCATGCCGGGCGCCCTACACGAGCGGACAGACATCCTATGCTCAATCAAAAAAATCCGATGGTGCGTCGTGATGGCGCTTCATGGGGAGCGGCACAGCTCGCCGAGTTCCACAGCCTTGCCGACGCAGTCTGCAGCGTGATTGCCATGATCGGGATGAAGCAGAACGAGATCACCGCGCTGCGCAATGTTGTCTGCGAGTCGGCCCGCGTGGCCAGCCGAAGACAGCCCCACCTCATGGAACTCTCTGAGACGATTGAGACGATTTTCGCGGCGACATCGCCTTACCATCTGGGCACGACCCGAAGCGTGGCAGTGAAGCTGCAACAAATGCTTGCCGAAGCAATCGCATCGCTGAACGAGCTACCGGCGTCAGTGACTGACGGGCAGATGCCGCCCAGGATACTCGCGGAGAAGACGGAAAAAGCGCTGGCGAACGTCCGCAAGACGACGGGCGGCCTGTTGAAGGTGATGGCTAATGCAGACGAGGAAATCCGCACCCTTCAGGCCGCATTCCTCGCAATATCGGTCACACAGCCGCGCCTGGACGTGTGAGGTGTCGGCGACCTGTGAGGATCATTTCTCTACGGATGATCGAGCCCACCTTCGCGCACGCGTGACGTCGCTTCGAAAGACAGACCGCTACACGGCGCGAAATAGACATCGGTTCGCGGGCGCCCATCAAGTGGCGCAGCGCGCGTCCTAACGGCCAACAGCGACTGTCAACGCGAATTCAGCTGCACCAACTCGCCGCCTTTCGGGGCAGGAAACCATGGTTGAAGAATCGTTGATAAGCAGTTCGTCAAAAATCTGGCAGCATTGCTCATATTCGGCGGTCGGTAATGGGAACCCTGACTGGCAATATTAGCGTGCGGTTGCCGAGACATCGTACGAGACCGATGCAGGCCTGGCCAGAACCCGTCGGCTCGTGTCCAATGCGTGGCCTTCTTCTCTCAGCACACTGACCCCACAATACCTGAGGAGCTGAAAATGGCTTTGATCGACCACTTGGACCATCTGGTGTTGACATGCGTCGATCCGGAGGCTACCAAACACTTCTATACGAAGGTACTTCAAATGGAACTGGAATCCTTCGGCACGGACCGGCTTGCTTTTCGTTTCGGCAATCAGAAAATCAACCTCCATGTACGCGGGGCGGAGTTCGAGCCGAAAGCGCATGTCCCCGTACCGGGAGCGCTGGATCTATGCTTCATCGCGGCGGTTCCGCTTGAGGAGGTGATCGCTCACCTGAACGCTCATGAATGGCCGATTATCGAAGGGCCGGTCGAGCGTACAGGGGCAACGCAGAAGATCCGCTCTGTCTATGTGCGGGACCCTGATCTCAACCTGATCGAGGTATCGGAGCTGCTGTAGGTAGGGAGTTCTGAGCGCTTTTGCATTTGGATGCCCGCGATAGGATCAGCCGTTTCGGCGAATATGAACTAGCAGTTCTTGAGGCGACATCGTGAGCAGAGGTCGCACGCTCAGCCAATTCTGCAATAACGCGCTCCATGCACACCTGCGCGAATTTTTCGACTGGTGGCTCGAACGATGTCCGGATCTGGATCAACGCCCGGTTAGCAGTCCATCAGCCAGAACCTGCGGACGCGATCGGGAACTCTTGCGCGTAACGAATAGCAGGTAGCCGAAGGGCCGACGACGCCCCTTCCCGCCGGGAGTGACGTGGGGCATCGCGGCGCGCGGCCGACGGTTGCATTGCCGCAACTATTCAGTTGGCATCAACCATCCCCGCATGACCTTTATGCGTTCCGGATAAGCGTGTGCGGTAATCGCAGTCACAGGGTCTGCCCACCCTTCAGCGGTCATGCAAGCGACCGTAAACGTGAATGAAGGATGTGCTTACACGGTCTGGGAGCCGCAATGAAAAACATGAAAGTATCTACCCGCCTGATGACCGGGTTCGGGTTGTTGACCGCGCTGTTGCTGACGCTGGCGGGGATCGCGTTTTATGGACTGTCGCAGTTGAACGGACAACTGGACGCGATCGCGCGAGTGAATAACACCGAAACGCAGTTGGCTAACCAATTGCGCGCATCGATCCAGGATCGTGCGATTGCGGTGCGGAATCTGGCGCTGCTTACCGATGCGCAGGACATGGCAAAGGAGGTCGAGCGCATCAGTAAACAGGAGCAAATCTACGCACACGCGTATACGAAGCTGTCCAATATGTTTGCCGATGAGCCCGGCACGACTGAACGGGAGCGGGCGCTGGTTGCCGCGCTCAGGCAGGACGAGGCTGCAGCACTGCCTCCCCTGCGAAAAGCGGCTCAGCTAGGCCTCTCCAACGACATGGCAGGCGCTACCAGAGAGCTAATGCAGAATGCACGGCCGCCGCAGCAGATATGGCTTTCGCGTGCAGTTGAGCTGGCGGATTTCGAAGACCAGCTGAACGAACAGGCTCAACAGGAAGCAACTGCCACATACTCCCGCGTTCGCGTGCTGATAGCAGTCATCGTAGCCTGTTCGATTTCTATCGCAGTCTTGACCGGCACTCTCATTACTCGCAGCATCCTGCGCCAGCTCGGTGGTGAACCGGCGCTCGCCCAGTCTGTGGCTGCGGAAATTGCCGAGGGCAACCTGATGACGGATCTTCACCTGACACCCGGTGACTCAACAAGCCTGATGGCTTCTCTGGAGGCGATGCGTGCAAGGCTAACGGCAATTGTCCATGGCATCAAGACGTCTGCGGAGTCCATTTCTGTGGCCGCTGGCGAGGTCGCGCAGGGCAACGTTGACCTGTCCCAGCGCACCGAGGAGCAGGCAGCGTCGCTCGAAGAAACGGCGGCGAGCATGGAAGAGCTGACCTCGACGGTGAAGCAGAACACCGAGAATGCCCGTCATGGCAGCACCCTGGCAGCGACCGCGTCGCAGACCGCTTTGACCGGTGGCGAAGTGGTCAGACAGGTGGTCGGCACCATGGAGGACATAGCATCGAGTTCCCAAAAGGTGGCCGAGATCATTTCAGTCATTGAGGGCATCGCTTTCCAGACAAACATTCTGGCTCTCAATGCTGCCGTCGAAGCGGCACGCGCGGGCGAGCAGGGACGAGGCTTTGCTGTCGTCGCTGGCGAGGTGCGCACCCTGGCGCAGCGCAGCGCGGTGGCAGCCAAGGAGATCAAGGAGCTTATCGATACATCGGTATCGCATGTTAGTGCTGGTTCGCAGCTGGTAGCCGGCGCTGGCACGACCATGGACGAGATTGTCCGCTCAGTGAAGCGGGTCACCGACATCATGGGTGAGATCGCCTCTGCATCTGCGGAGCAGAGCACCGGAATCGAACAGGTCAATGTGGCCGTGACCCAGATGGACGAGGTCACCCAGCAGAATGCGGCTCTGGTCGAGCAGGCAACCGCTGCGGCTCAATCGATGGCCGATCAGGCGGAAAGCCTGCGGGCAGCGGTATCCATCTTCCGGGTTGACGCTATGTCCCGGAAAGAATCTCTACCCCCTAAGATGCATGCCGCAGTGAAGAAGACCACGCGTCGTCCGGAGCCGACGAAGCTTGAAAAAACTGCGATCAAGGCGGCCAGCGGTAACTGGGCAACGTTTTAAGAGAACGTAGCCAGCCGTTCAGCATAGCGTGGTAGCGGCTGCCCCTCGCGGCCCGCCGCGCCGCGAGGGGCAGCTACGCTTCTCTGATGGGACGGGAGGGCATCGGCTGAAAGTATTCGGACCGGGTGGAGCGGCGACGGTTGTTCACGGAAAGGCCCGCTCTGCGCGGAAAATTAGAGCCGACGGTCTGGACGCTTTTCACCTGCAATTCCAAATCGGCGAGATCATGCAAGGCTACGCGGGTCGGACCGCCTCACGGATTAGTAGCGACTTTGCAATGGAGTCCGCCCTCTAACAACTAAACCTGCTCTTGTCGTACAGCCATGCCCCGAACCCGCAAACGATAGCCGCAAACGGGACGAATTTGCACCATGCATAGATTCGGTTCAGCGTCGGCAGGTAGTACGCCTTATATCCATGGACCCATGCAACTAGCGGGATCATTCCGAACTCGATTACCAGCGCACCTTTCGTGAACGTCAACAGGCATAAGCAGATATACGAGCAAAGCCCGAATGTCCCGATTCATTTTCACACTAATTTTTTAGGTGGGGAAGGATTCAGTATTATGCGCCGTGGCGCCATTGGCACTTTCCGAACCGACAGCACCTGAAGTGGTGAAGGAGCGATGGCAACGCGCTCGGCACAAGCGGTTTCGAGATACCCAACCCAAGATCAATCCACGTTGGTTCATACCACGGATTCAATTTATTGTTGATTGCTCCTTCGAGCTTTCCACCTATCAGGAAGCCGAGGACCGACCCAGCCGCAGCACCCGCAATACCCGTGTTCGGATTTTCACCTTTGTAGGCAGGTCCAGCGAGCGAGCCACCCACGTTAGTTCACAAGCCTGGCAGTAGCCCAGTACCAAACGTGAGAGCACCTGTTACGCGCGCCATTGCCTTTGCGCCCGAATTCACGGAGGCACCGATGCCAACGCCTGTCGCCATCCCTATAAGAGAGGGAGCCCCTTCGGCTGTCAGGACACCCAGCCCTATCATTCCGGCACCGGCAAGGCTCGGTGATGGCCAACGCCGACGAGTAAGTGCCGACACTTCAAGCCGCATTTCTCGCATTGTCGGTTGCAGAGCCACGCTCCAGTCTGTGAATTGGACGCCGTTAACAAGGACAAGAGTCTGCGGCCAGCTTCGTGCCGTGTACGGAATCTAATTTTCTGAGCCGAACTGCACTTATGCGCAATAACCAGCCCGTCACGCAACGCGAATTCGAATTCCCCGACGACGCGACGTTAATGTCCACCACGGACACCCAGAGCAACATCACATACGCGAACGCGGCCTTCGTCGAAGTCAGCGGCTTCAGCCCGGAGGAGATCCACGGCCAGCCGCACAATCTGGTACGGCATCCGGACATGCCCAAAGAGGCCTTCGCCGACATGTGGGCCACGCTCAAGGGCGGCGAACCTTGGACCGCATTGGTAAAGAACCGGCGCAAGAACGGTGATCACTATTGGGTTCGCGCCAACGCGACTCCCGTTGTGAGAAACGGTCGGCCAGTGGGCTATATGTCCGTGCGAACCAAAGCCTCGCGCGAGGAAATTGCTGCTGCCGAGGCGCTCTACAAGGATTTTCGTGAAGGCAACGCTCGCGGCCGCCGTTTTTACAAGGGAGTGATCGTTCGCAGCGGTCTGATGGGCTGGACATCGGTGGTGCAGACCATGCCCGTGCGCTGGCGCATTCGTTCGCCGTTACTGGTTCTGGCGCCGACCCTGATCGTCGGTGCCTGGGCGCTCGGTCTGGCGGGCGGCGCGCTTGGCGGCTTTGCTGGAGGGACAGCGATATGTTTATTGCTGGCCTCATGGTGGCTGGAAGCGCAGATCTCGCGGCCGCTTGAACAGATGCGCGAACAGGCGCTGCGCGTCGCCTCAGGTGAAAGCCAGAAGGCCGTGCATATGAATCGCGTCGATGAGATCGGCATGACGCTGCGCACGATCAGTCAACTCGGTCTGATGTTTCGCTGGCTGATCGACGACGTCAGCGGGCAGGTGCTCAACGTGCAAACCGCGAGCAATGAGATCGCACAGGGTAACAACGATCTCAGTGCGCGCACCGAGCAGGCCGCGACAAACGTTCAGCAAACGGCTGCATCAATGACGCAGATGACCGCCACCGTGAAGAGCAACGCAGAGACGGCGACCCAAGCCAATCAGCTCTCGGGTTCTGCAAGCGATGCAGCGGCAAGAGGAGGTCAGGCAGTGTCGGAGGTGGTGACCACAATGAACGACATTACCGACAGTTCGAAAAGGATCGCCGACATCATCGGCGTGATCGATGGCATTGCATTTCAGACCAACATACTGGCTCTCAATGCAGCGGTTGAGGCTGCACGTGCCGGCGAGCAGGGACGCGGGTTCGCAGTCGTAGCTGCGGAGGTTCGCGCGCTCGCACAGCGGAGCGCCAGTGCGGCCAAGGAGATCAAGGGGTTGATTGGTGCCAGCGTCGCGAAGGTCGAATCAGGCTCGAAGCTCGTCGATGACGCCGGCAAGACGATGGACGACATTGTCGTTAAGGTGAAACGCGTCTCGGACCTGATTGCCGAGATCAGCTCGGCCACCATTGAACAGAGCAGCGGCATCACGCAGGTCAGCCAGGCCGTCAGCGACCTCGACCACATTACCCAGCAGAACGCCGCGTTGGTGGAGCAAAGCGCGGCGGCGTCCGAAAGTCTCAAGCAGCAGGCAGCACGCCTCGTCGAGGCAGTGAGTGTTTTCCGCTGAGGGTGCCTGCCTCTGAGACTGGTGGGCGATCTCCCACCGTTGGCGTGCGTCTCCGCGAGGCCACGAAGTGACGGTCGGCAGTGAGGACACGACTACGTCAAAGTAGACAATCAGGTATAGACAAATTACTCTAAATCATTCCGTCTTTGCACGCAGGTGCCGTCATGACCGAAGCCCCTCCCGCGACCAGGCCGACTCCCGCTGAACTCGAACTCCTGCGGGTGCTATGGCCAATCGGCCCCGCCTCCGTCAGGCAGGTCCATCAGGCCATGCAAGAGGACCGTGCGGACGTTACTTATGCAAGTGTGTTGCGCCAGATGCAGATCATGCATGCGAAAGGGCTGCTTACGCGCGACGAAAGCGAGCGTGCCCACGTCTACGCGCCCGCGCAAAGCCAGAACAAATTGCAAACCAGCCTGCTGAAGGAACTGATTTACAAGGCGTTCTCGGGTTCGGGCAAGGCACTCGTCATGGCCGCTTTGCACAAGCACGTCAGTCAGGAAGAACGGGAGGAAATTCGCAAGTTTCTGCATGGAGATGAGCGATGAGCCCACTGCCTGGACGTTTGTTCAGGCATTGGCATGGGCGCTCGTTCACTTCGCGTGGACGGGCGCCTTGATCGGCGTGGCGACGGCGCTGTCGTTGCGGCTAATGCGTAGCGACAGCTTGCAAATTCGCTATCCGCGGCTCTGCCTTTCGCTTCTTTTGTGTCTCGCTATACCAGTGTTCGACGTGTCGCGGGGTATCGAAGCGGCGTCGCGGCCGTCTGGCTGGTTTCGCGCGACCGATTCTCTGATCGTGCCAACGAAACACAGGACGAGCTTCAGCTCCGCTTGAAGTACAAAAGTCGCGCCCGGTGCCGCCGCGAGACCACACAGACGCTACGTCTCGCGTGCCAGAACCACCGGCCAACGATCTCCGCCGTTTGGTCGCTATAAGGCCTCCGGGCGATGCGGGTGTCCCAACGCCGTCCGCACTGTCCTGATCAGTATGGTGCTCCCAACCGGTTTGTTCAGGTAGCCAGCCGCACCTCGCGCGAGAGCCCTCTCCCGGACGGCGTCGTCGTGGGTCGCGGTGACGAAGATGATGGGCACGCCAGTCGGTGCCAGGTGACGCTGCAGCTCCAGCCCGTCGATCCGTGGCATGTTGAAATCGACGATCAGGCAACCTGGCAAGGACGAGGTCGCCGATGACAGCATCTCCAGGAACGCCTCCCCACTGTTGAAAGTGTTTGCGCTGATTCCGGCGGAGCGCAGCAAGCGTTTCAGGGCGCGACAAACTGACTCGTCGTCGTCGACGACTGCGACCATTGGATCGGGCGTGGCCATTGAACGTCTCCAAGGACGTGTGAGCCCAATTGTACCAACAGTGCCCCTACGGACGCGCCATAGGCGTTGTGCACCCTCAACGCCCGAAACGGTAGCCTCTGCTCTGCCATGACGTCTTTACGCGATCGCATAAGCCTGGGGGCATGGCGCTGGCGGCACTAACAGCGTAGTGCCAGCGATTCGTCGCTCCCGGCGGGCGTCGCCAGTTTTTTATACCGGCGGCAACTGTCCGCTCATGGCCAGCTACCTACCCACGCGGTCGGCGCAAGCCGCGCAGATTACTATTGTTGATGCCGGTCCAGCCGCTGCTACAATCATTCGCTTCGAAATCCCCTCTATCCCACCATGCAATACCGCGTCGCCTACGAGCACAGCCTGCGAAGCGCACCGGATGACTTCATCGTCCACGTGCCGTCGCAGCTCGTCGACGACGTACCGGCCAACATCCCGCGGGCGCTGCTGCCTGAATACATCACAGACATCATTCTGAAGCGCTCGTCGCAGATCGCGAAGGTTCGCAATCTTCGCGTTCTCTGACTATCGGAACACCGCTGGCGGCAACAAACATCGAAGAACACGCGACCGCGCTACGGCGAGGAGCGCCGTAGCGCGTCAGCGGTTAGTTCAAGGGCAATGCCAGACGCAAACCCTCCCAGCTCGCCGTCCAATGCGCGCTTACTCCGGCTCGCCGACCTGCAGCCTTCGTTCCCGCCGTCCCGATTCCGACTTGAACTGATCGAACTGGATTGCCCACTCCGCGCACCTATGAAAAGACGATGGTGAGGCAACGCTTACGGTCGAGGTGGTCTCTGATGCAGGTTACGCGCGCCCAGCGGTCACAATGGCGCCAGCCGATCCCGTAGCGTTACCAGCGCTTCTCAATCCGACGGGGGGCGTTGCCATACGCTGTCTACGCACCTGCGAGCATCGTTCCGCGGCACCGACGGTGACCGCAGCGGCAGGCATACTGCGCCCGCATCGAAGCTGAGGGGCGACCTTCTGTCGTCAGACCGTAGGCGATGAACAGTTCCTCTCCCGGCTCAATATTCGATACAGCCTGAATGTAGACCCGTCCATCGTCCTCGACTGCCTCGCAGTTGGCGACACAGGCGTGGTTCAGCCAGCGGGCGCTGTTGCCGCCAAGTGAACCGTCGATGACTCGCCCGTTCGATAGGCCAAAGAGGAACGTATGCCCCTCCTCCCCGAATCGCCGATGACGACTTTTCGCGCGCTTCCAGCTCATTACGGTGCCGGTGTACTCGAGGATAAGCTCGCCGGCGCATATTGGCCGCAGCGCAAAGACGCCGCGACCGTGAACGCTTGAGCGGCGGACAGAGATTCTTTTCATCGGTGATTGATGCAGCGAATGTCGGAGTTCAACTACTGTTGTTGATGACTGCAGCAAACATTGCGCCTTGCACCTGTCATCACGAGTGGACGCTTGACGACGATTTTCGCCTGGTAGAATGGTCCATTATCCTTAGCGAAAATCCAAGACGATGGCACGCTACAAAGAACTACTTGCTGAAAAGAGCAGCTTGAGAAACTGATCGCTGAGGCGCGAGAGAAGGAAGCCGCGTCTGCACTTGAAAAGGTACGCGCGACCGTTGCCGAGTTCGAATTTACGCCCGAGGACGTCTTCGGCAACCCTCGCAAACAGACGCGTCGCGCCGCAGCAGCGAAGTATCGCAACCCTGAGACTGGCGAAACGTGGAGCGGACGCGGGCGAGCACCGCGATGGCTCAAGGATCAGGACCTCGAACGCTTCCGCATCACAGAATAACCCCGGTACAGGACGATATCGCTAAGGAGCAACGAATTCCGGTTCTGGAGCATCTACGTCCCGAGCACCCTCCACTCCACGTCTGTCCGTCACGATGAACGAAGAATCATGGCGTCAAAGGCCCCGCTAAAGTATCACCGTGCCAGGACGTTAAAGATTTAGATACTGGAGGTTTGAATGGTCTACGCCATCCTGATTCCCGGGGGAGACGCTCCGCTCGGATATTTCCTGTCGACCGATGCCCCATCGCCAGAAGCGCTTGCCGATCACATGGCAAAGGAGGCGGGCTTCGCCGATCGCGAGGAATGGATGGAGCAGACGGGCGTCGGTGTAATCGGCTACGCACCCGTGCATTGAGCTGGCCTGGCACTGCCTGGGCGACGGTCACCTTCGCAAAGCCGTTATCTTCGCTACCAGGGTGATCGCCTGTCGCTCCTGCCGAAATGAACCATGCGCGCCCGAGCTTCGTTGATCGCGCGCACCGGGGCATAGAGTAACTGCTGTTCGTGCAGATCGAGAAGCCGGGTAATCGGCGCGCAGTCCTTCTCCTCGATGAGCCATATGTACCTGCTCGCGTTTCTGGCGGCGAGGTCCAGGATGCGCTCTGCCTCAAGGTAGAGCGCATGGTCGAGTGCTCCGTACCCGGCCTCCTGAAGGTACCAGGTAACATAAAGCGCCTTGACCAGTTCTGCCAGCAGTTCGCCATTACCCTGGCCACATCGGAATTTTCATTTCGCGCCTTCTGGGTAGCTCCGATGACATTCAAAGCGTTGGACCGCGTGAGCCAACGCCCGATGATTGTCACCAATTCAAGGCTCGGCGTCGAACGGCCGGTGTTGGCCGCACCCGGAAGTTTGGCCGGCGCGGCGATCTCCGCAGCCTCGCGTCGCGGATCCTGTTCTTGTAGTCCATGCTAAGCGGCCGTTAAGTGACTTAGATGTCCGGTGTGTCAGCTTTCTAGCACCGGCTCGCGCGCGACCTCAAGGCAGCGTTTCCCGACATGCGCGGATTCTCGCCGCGCAATCTGAAATACATGCGCGCGCTGGCAGAAGCCTTCCCCCGGCCGGAATTTGTGCAACAGCCTGTTGCACAATTACCGCGGTCACACGTCGTGACATTGCTCGACAAACTCACCGACGACGCCCAACGGCTGTGGTATGCGGAAAAGTCACTTGAGCACGGGTGGTCACGCAGCGTGCTGACGATGCAGATTGAGACGGCCGCCCATGAGCGTGCGGGCAATGCTGTCACGAATTTCGCCGACCGGTTAACTGCATTCCAGCGACGTTCGATGCCGTCACGTCGAAAGTAGCCGTGTACGCGCACCCGGCGACATGACCTGACCGCTCCATCAGGCAGTCCGCGAAATTCGTCTGTCTGATGCCGCAAAGGCGCGAAGTGCCTTTCCCACCGCATCCACGACACGATCGGCCAGGCGCAACCTGCCGTTTTCTGAACGATGTTTCGGACCGGATGATCGGCAGGAACCGGTTCGTGCCGATGTCTTGTACACGTCGGTTACCGGACCGATAGTGAAGCGCCGCTCATCATCTATGTGTGAGTAGATGCAAATCGAAGTGGGGGTTTCAGGCGTTTGTTCGACCGCGCTAATGCTCGTGCGAATCGCTCGCGAATAACCTCCGTCGGACTGTACATCGCGGCGCGGCGGATGTAACTGCGTGCCTTAAGACATTGGAAGGGGTACTGCGCTCGAGCAGTGCATGGCATCGCCTCAGCGGGCGACGTCAAGAGCGCGGGAAGCGTGGGCTGGCGCTCGATCGTCTACTTCGAAGTCGTTTCGACGATCGTGCTCGCCATCGACCTAGTCGCGGGCAATCTGCTGCAGAGAGGCAAGGCGCCGATGTCGGTCACCGTCGGCGCCTTGCCCGCAAGCGCGGCCAAAGCGGCGCCGCAGGGGTTCACCGAATTCGTCATGCATATCGTGCCGGACAACTTCATCGGCGCGTTCACGAAGGGCGAACTGCTGCAAGTTGTCGTGCTGGCGGCGTTGGTCGGCATCGGTCTTCTCGCGATTCGCGATTCGCGATTCGCGAACGCCGTCGCATACGCATACTCGCGGCGGGCACCAGAATGCCGGACGCGACGGCCCACGCGGCGCCGACGATGGCTCATGAACGTATGCGCGTTGCAGCGCACTGCGCCGCTGGACACGTCAAGGAAGCGGCATCCCGCTGAGCGCAGCCCACTGCGCGGGCCGGGAACAGTCACTACGTTCCCGTTGGGACTGGCATCGCTCCGCGCGCGAATTCCTTGCCATTCATGACACCGACAAGCAATGCTTCAACTGCGCGTCCGCGTTCACTGCTTCGCAACAGTTACATCAATGAAACCGTCATGGAGGTACGGTGGGGTTGCTCTGCGCAACTTTCATCGGGAGATTTTCTGACATGTCTTCGAATTTCAATTCACGGTTTCCGCAGCCGCCCTCTGGCGGCGGCCATCCCGTAGGTCACTCAGGTCCCTACGGATCGAGCCATTCGCTTCCACAACAGCCGCCATCCGACGCCGCGCCCGCACGCCAGGTTCCGGCCGCGCTGGGTGGCCTGCAACCGCGCAGTGCACGCACGCAACAGACACGACAGCCGCAGCACGGCTTCGGCTATTACGCGTCATGCGGTCCGTGCAGACCTTCGCCTTCGCCGCCGCCCGGCGGCGGCATACCACTGCAACCGATGGGACCTCACGGCGGTCCTTATGTATCACAGCAGCCGTCTGCGCAACCGCCGATGGCTAATCCTAGTCAACTGGCGATGGACCTGCACAACCCTGCGCTGTCGTCGCAGATGTGCTGGGATGCAGTCGGGTCGTTCGGCCATGCCACCGGTCTTGTGACGCGTCCGATCAATCCGCAGCACGATCTGGTCAGCTTGCAAGACTCGAGGATCAGTAGCGCGCAGCAAATGGCAGGTATTCCGCCCGGTCACTCGATAGGCTTTTACGATGGGGACCGGCTGGCTCACGTGATGGTCAGCACCGGAGGGGGCAGAGCTTCGGGCAACAAGAACGACTGCGTCGGTGTCGGCAATCCGATTGGCTGGGAAAACCTGGATCTCGCGAACGGTCTCAACTGGCAGCAAGGCCGTGTGCAGGCGCCGCCCAACGGTCGCCTTCTGACGGTAGTGCATCGGCCGTTGAGTGAGGCGGGAATGCCGCCGCAGCCGCCGCAGTTGATGCAGCGCATGGGGCAGACGTATTCTGGCCCGTCGCATTCGGGCCAGCCTTATCCGGGACCGCCGCATCCCCGACAGTTTGGCGGGTATGGGTCAGGGTACTAACCGTAATTGGGAGCAAACTCACCGGTGAACCTTCAACGCCCTCTTGCAGCGCTCACCCGCATGTATCAGGGCGGGGCTTTGTGCCGCGCTCTTCCGCCCGCACCTTGCAGTTATTGACTCGCTGCTCGTCGCTGGCCTTGTCGCCCAGCCGCTCCTTGAGCGTTTTCGGGTCTGCCTTGTCGGGCACACGCGCTGTAGCAGCGGGATTCGATGCCGCTGTATCAGTCGCTGTGTTTGCGAGGTCCGTCACCGGCGCGGCGGCAAAGGCAAACGCAAGGGCAATACCTAGAATAGCACGCGTCATTTACGTCCCTCCGATCGAACCTGCTGATCGACCTGCATTGTCGAGCCTATGGTGGACCGTGTCCTCCTCTTTCTTGCGCTCAAATCGCAGCATCCCGCCGGAGTTCGTATGGCGCTGTCGGCAGCAGAATCGCGTACGAGGAATTGCGCCTCGGGCGACGACTTCCAGGTCAACGGTACGCCCGACCTGTCTTACCCGTTACAGGATTGAAGCGGTAGTTCACCGCGGCCAAGATCAAGGCCGTGTGTGGCCGGTTTGGCCAGGTCACTAACGGCCACTTCCTGACGCTCCACTCCGCAAAACCTGAGCGTGGTTGACTGACCGCTTCGCAGAAAGTTGGCTGACTGGAGCGGGTCGGGAGTGCAGGTTGACGACCGGCCGCGTCCGGGCAGCAAAATTCCAATGGCCGCTTCGGCGATGACTTCGGAGCGCGGACGACTCAGCCCAACCCAACCCGGCCATTCGACGCTTGCGATTGTCAGCGTCTCACAAAAATGAGCTTGAGTCATTCGAACTCCGAAGGCGTCGGGTCGTCGGCTTGCCTGCGCATTGTTTCATCGGCGGCGACTGAAGACAACGCTGTCACAGGCATTACGCGTCGGGTTGCAGGCTGCTCATGCGCAGTAGAGCACGCACGTCGTCCTCGCTGCACACGCCTTCGCCGACGATTACGTCGATCAGCGGCCGTCCCGACGCTACCGCCTGCGCTACCAGAGACGCCGTTCGTTCGTAGCCGATCTTCGCCTTGACGACGGGCGCGATCGCCGTTGATTCCAGCAGATGGCGTTCGTTTGCCTCACGATCCGCACGCAACGACCGAACGACACGTTCATCAAATAAGGCGACGGCGCGCCGCACCATGCCGATCGATTTGAACAACGATACGGCGATCAAGGGCATGTAGTTGTTTGTCTCCAGTTGCCCTCCCGCGCTCGCGAGCATAACGCTCTGTTCCGCGCCGGCTGCGTGATATGCGATCTGCGTGAGGCCCATCGCGTGGACCGGATTGACCTTGCCCGGCATCATCGACGAACCGGCCTGCTGCGGTGCGAGCTTCACCTCCCCAATTCCACCACTCGGTCCCGAGCTTAACAGCACCAGATCGTTAGCGACCTTCGCGAGCGACATCGCAACAGTTTTCACGCTTGATGCGAGCGCAGCGAATTCGTCCATGTTCTGAACGGCATCGATGAGATCAGCAGACGGCGAGAGTTTCACGCCGGCGAGCGAAGATAATTCGGCGAGCGCCGCCCTGCGATAGCCGGCTGATGTACCGAGTCCGGTGCCGACCGCCGTTGCACCAATGCACACAATTCGCAGCGCCGGCAGATGCGCGTGCAAGGACGCCGCACCGCGCTCGGCGAGGGACCCGTAACCGCCGAACGCCTGTCCGAGCCGCATCGGTAACGCGTCCTGCAAGCATGTGCGGCCGATGCGCAAAATATCGTCGAACTCGCGCTGACGCTCACGCAGCGACGCTGCAAGGCAATCGACTGTCGCCGCGAGTTCGTGAGTTTCTTCGAGCAGCGCGAGCTTCACGGCGGTCAGCAACACGTCGCTGGTCGATTGAGCAAGGTTGACGTGGTCAAGGGGATGCAGCGCGGCATAATCGCCAGGCGCGCGGCCCATCGCTTGCAGCGCGCGGTTAGCGATGACTTCGTTCAAGTTCATGTTGATCGACGTGCCGCACGAGCCTTCCAGCGGATCGACGATCAACGCGTCCCCGTGCTTCCCATCGATCAGCTCGCTGCACGCAAGCGCAATTGCATCGGCTTGCTGATGACTCAGCGCGCCGTCACGCAGATGGACGAGCGCTACTGCAAGCTTCACTCGAGCGAGCCACGCGACGAAACGCGGATATTGCGCGAGGGATTCGCCGGAGTATGGAAAGTTGAGCTTGCCACGCAGCGCGTGGATGCCGTAAAGCGCCTCAGCGGGCAACTGCAGATCGCCGAGCGCGTCGGTTTCGGTACGTTGTGTTTGCATGAGACTGTCGATTGAGAAGCCGGATTATCCGGCGAGCGAATCGTTTTGCGTTTCCGGCGCCCACAGCGCGCAACAGATACCTCCGATCACCAGGACCGCGATGCAAAGATAGACGGCCGCTTGGCCGCCCCAAGTCGCGACAATGGTCGGAAACAAAAACGTTGTGAGCGCCGAGCCGATGCGGCTTGCCGCGACCGCGAGGCCGAGCGCAGTGGCACGTATGTCGGTAGAAAAGAGCTCTTGCGGATATACGAAACACAGGTTGTTAGTGCCGCTGAGCACGCACGCGAACACCGCAAACAGTGCAACGATTAGCGCTCCGGGCAAGCCCTTCTCAAGGCATAGAACCGCGAGTACCACCGCTGAGACGAAGAAGCCGGTAATCAGGAACGTGCGCCGGCCGATGCGATCCACAACCATTGCGCCGCCTACCGTGCCGATCAACAGAAAGAGGTTATATATCAAGCCGGCCGTGAACTTATCGGCAATGTTCAGCGAGGCGAAAACCATCGGCGAAAATGTGCCGAGCGAGAAATAAGGAATGACAAGGCACGTATAGAAGAAGCAGGCGATCAAGAGCCGCTTGCGCCATCGTGCCGAGAAGAGGGTCACCAACTTCGACCCACCGGTCGCCGCCGAGGCCGACGTTTGCGTCGGCGTCAAAGGCGTCAGCGTCACGCGATCGCCAAAATGCTTGTGCAGTATTGCCTGTGCTTCGGCGTTGCGGCCCTTGCGTTGCAACCACAGCGGCGATTCCGGTACGCGTACGCGCAGTAGGAACACCAGTGCTGAGGGGATTGCACTCGACAGCAGCATCACGCGCCACACGTCGGGGCCGCGATCTTTCAGCAGATACCCGATTACGTATGCACTTGCGTAACCGAGTGCCCACGCGATGGCAAGCCAGCTGAGCAGCCGCCCGCGCATGCGGCGCGGCGAGTATTCTACGACCAGCGCCTTGCTCACTACGTAGTCGAAGCCGAGCGTCACCCCAAGCAGAATGCGCAGTACCGGAAGCTGCACTGGGCTCGTAACCCAAAATTGCGCGAGCGAAAACGCGGCGAAAAGTGCCATGTCGTAGTTGAAGAGTGCGCGGCGGCCGAAGCGGTCGACCAACGGACCGGCGCACAGACTGCCCGCGAACAAGCCCGCCAACGACGCCGCGCCGAGAATGCCGAGCCAGAACACGTTCAGCCCGAGTTGCGGCGCCGCCACCGCCAGCGCGACGCCGACAATGCCGAGCACGAAACCGTCGCTGAACTGGCCTCCGGTGCCAGCAAGAGTCACTTTCAGATGGAACGGTGTAAGCGGTGAGTCCTCGAACGCTACGGTGGTATGCGTTGGCGCGGCGCGGCCAGCCAGCGCGGCATCGCTGGATACTGTCATAACGGCTGTCTCCGATGGTGAGCGTTGGAATCATTGAAACGCGCCGATAATTCTAGGTTTCAGCACTGACTGAACGAAGCAAATGAACCCGAATAAGGCATTCTTATGCTGACTCACAGAAAAGCTGCATCAATGAGGTGTTATCAATGAGCCGTGCCACAGACCGTCCTGTCGATCTGACCCAGCTTGATATTTTTCTGACAATTGCATCAACGGGCAGCATGTCGGGTGCGGCGAACGTGCTCGGGGTTAGTCAGTCAGCGGTGTCACAAGCGCTCGCGCAACTGGAGCAGTCTCTCGGCTTTACGCTCGTTGATCGCTCACGCCGTCCTCTCGCGCTAACCTCGGCAGGTCTTTACATGTCGCACAACGCCGGTGCTCTGATCGCGATGGCGCGACAACTTAAGGCACGCGCGATTGAGGCGTCGCAGAGCGAGCGCGCATATCTTCGGATGGGCGTGATTGATTCGGTAGCTAACGCGATAGGGCCGCAATTGATCAGATGGCTGCTGAAGCGCACCAGCGGGCTGTCGGTTCAGATCGGCATGGCGCTCGCACAGGAACAGGCACTGCGCGATCGAGAAGTGGATCTGATCATTTCGACCAATGCCTTCGTCGATCGTCCAGAGTTCGATCACCGTTTCTTGTATCGTGAGAACTTTGTCGCAATCACGCGGAAGGAAAGCGGCGCAGCTACCCACCGCGAGGCAGTTACGTTGCAGTCACTCGCGGCGACAGAAACGCTAATCCGGTACAGCCACACCTCTACGCTGGGCATTCGCGTGGAACGCGTGCTGCGCCACAACGCGATCAGCCCGCCACGCGTTCTCGAGGTCGATCACGCCGACACGCTCACGCTACTCGTGTCGCAAGGTCTTGGCTGGGCGATCACAACACCGACCTGCCTGCTGCAAACGGGCACTCGCTTCGTCGACGCAATTGATCTTGTCCCGATCGCTCACGGCAACTCGACGCGCTCCATCTTCGCGATCACGCGCAGCGGCGAATTCCCGATGCTGACCGACGCGCTGGTCGGCAGGGTTCGCGAGGCGCTAGATGGATTGCTGTCAACGCATCCGCGACTGCGCGCGTACGTGCCGAACGGCGCGATCGATTTTAGCAAGCCGCAACTAGAGTGAGCCGCGCTACCTGCCGGGCAGCTACCACAGCTCGCGGTTACATCCTTGAAGACGTGCAGGCTTGAAAGGATGAAGAGGCCATTGCAAACTTGGGATCAAATAGACAGTTCGTCCGTCGGCTTCCTGGGTAGAGAAGTCATTCGAATGGCAGCAGGCTCCGGTGACCTATGACCGCTTGTGGCCCGACTATCGCCGGATGGGCAGGCAATTGTGGGCCGTAGCAACCGGCGATCCGAAGGCCGGACGCTTCGTCATCGGCACGCAAGCCAGTTCCAGTCCACGCGAGCTACGGTAGGTGCCAGGAGTTCGTCACTAGATCCAGCCACCACCTCATCAATTGTCGACTCCCCCTATCAATCCATCCCTTTGTCTCGCATGTCGCTTGTAATAAGCCGGGTGCTGCGCCGGTAGGTGAGATACGCCCAGATCCAATCGAGAATAACGATGGCCCGGTTGCGTCCGCCGACGAGGAAGGCGATGTGAATTGCACCCCAAAACCACCACGCGGGCTCCCCCCATACGCGAAGCTTGCCGATCTCGGCAACGGCCGCCTGACGCCCGATCGTGGCAAGACTGCCAAAATGCCGGTAGCGAAACGGCGGCGGTGGGCGCCGCCCGGCAAGATGGGCCGCAATCACGCCGGCCACATACAGGCCCTGCTGTTTGGCCGCTGGCGCAAGACCAGGAACAACTGCGCCGCGCCATCCCAGACAGGATGCGGTGTCGCCGATCGCATAGATCCGTTGCAGGTCCGGCACGGACAGGTCGGCGCCCACGGCAAGCCGCCCCGACGGATCAGTGGTCTGGTTCAACCATTGAGCCGCAGGCGACGCTGCAACGCCCGCTGCCCATAGAACGGTACGGGCGGCGATGCGCTGCCCCCCAATGTCGACGCCCTCGCTGTCCACTCCCAGCACCCGGGTGTCAAGCCGGACCTCGACCCCGAGCGCTCGCAGTGAGCGTTCTGCGGCGCCCGATAGCGTAGCGGCGAAAGTCGGCAAAATCCGCGGACCCGACTGCAACAGGATCACGCGAGCAACCGCAGGATCGATCATGCGGTACTCTTCCGCCATCCCGTGCCGGGCCAGTTCGGCGATGGCGCCTGCCAGTTCGATGCCAGTGGGACCGCCGCCGACGATCACGAAAGTCAGCCATGCGGCCCGCTCGGTCTCGCTCGGCGCACATTCGGCTTCCTCGAACGCCCGCAACAGACGACTGCGCACGTCGGTCGCATCTTCGATACTCTTGAGGCCCGGTGCGAAAGGCGCCCAACTGTCCTTGCCAAAATAGCTGTGGCGGGCACCCGTCGCCAGCACCAGATAGTCGAATTTCACGCGTACCACGCCGACTTGAACCTCGCGCGCGGCCGTATCTACCCCCGTCACCTGCCCTAGCCTGACCTGAACGTTGCGTTGACGCCGGAACAGGCTGCGGATCGGCGTGGCAATCTCGGCGGGCGACAGCGCGGCTGTAGCGACCTGGTAAAGTAGTGGCTGAAACAGATGATGGTTGCGCTGGTCGATCAACGTGACTCGACAGGGCACATCGCGCAATCCTTGCGCGGTAGCGACTCCACCAAAACCGCCCCCGACCACAACGACATGTGGCAGGCCATCCTGGGCAGAATCGTCTTCCTGCGACTCCCTGCACGTCCACCGGTCAAGCAGCCAATCGAGGGAGAATACGCCACTGCCTGCGGCAACAAGCACCAAAAGCAGAAGCAGGACTGCCAGCCGATCGTCGGTCGACATGGCGATACCAGCCACTGGCACCATCACCGCGATGAACAGCGCGGCGAACCGCGTCGCAAAGCCAGGCAGGAGCGCCAACGCGAGCGCCGCCGCACACCAGGCTGGATGGACAAGAGACGTCGCCGCGGCGCCCAACATCGCTTTCTGCAACCAGGAACCAGCTGGTAATGCGAAGTTAACGAGTGAAGCGGCAAGCCCTGCACGTATGACAAACTGAAGAAGCGGGCCGAGATAACGTTGGAGCCAGACGTAAAGCCCACGCGTGAGCCTTATTGGGCGAAACGGGATCCATGACAAACCGCGCCCCAGAAGGTTGTCCAGCGACATGGCCCCCGCCCCGCTCACGATAAGCCACGAAAGGAGCGCGAGTTTGGCTCCCTGTGCGCCCACCGCCAGCGCACCGTGACTGTCTGCGATTGTCTCGATGATCAGCACCAGTGCAACAGGACGAGTTAGCAGCCCCACGGTAAGCAGCAACGGCACCACACTGTGCAGCGCCGCATCAAGCCCGGATGGGACGCGCAGGCCGCCGGACAGTAGACCACCGTGAGGGCTTTCTGCCATCGTCATGATCTGATGCACGAAGACGACCTGTCCAAACCAGATCCGCGCAAGCAACAGCAACCAGGGCATGCATAGCACGCGCAGCGCGGGGCCGAAACCGCAGGCACGTTTGAGGGTCTTTCGTAACATAGGGATAGAAAGTCCAAATATCCATGAACGGCCCGGCGCTCCGAGACCATATCGTCCATATCCGGCTGATAGTTCGTCCCCGGCAGGCAGAAGGTTACGCTCACTGAAGAATTTCTCTTTTGCGCTCAGCTACCAGCCCGCAGGAGAAATCAAGCGGGCAAAATCGCGCTGTTCACTCAGCAGTACAAAATAATAATGCCAAGCTCATATCGTGAGATCTGTCCCGAACACGAGCGCCACTCATGCGGTCGGTTGGTCCCCCACGACCGTAACAGCTTCATCGCGTCTACGCAGTTGTGCGTGGCTGGCGCGGGCGCGGAAAGACTGGCGTCTAATGTCGGATTTGCACCGCTGCTAACGCGGCTGTTGCCTGCTGCACATGCACGCCGTCCTCAACCAAACGAACGGCAGATGTCATCGCTCCACAGGTCAAAAGCATAAAAAAGCGATTTCCTTGTAACCAGACATCTACAGCCCACGAACTAGATCACGTATCCATCACGGGTACCGTCTATCCCAACCACTGGAGAAAATTAATGTCCACAAAGATCACGGTCAGTTCCACGCTGCTCGCCGGCGTTGTCGCGAGCCTGCTTGCATCAGTCGCCCATGCAGCACCACTTACGCCTGCCGAAGGAGCCGCTGCCGTCGCCGCACACAAGGAGAAGTGCTACGGCGTTGCCCTGAAGGGGCAAAACGACTGCGCCGCCGGTCCCGGCACCACGTGTCAGGGCACTTCCGCGATGGATTTCCAGGGTAACTCGTGGAAGTTCGTTCAGGGTGGCACCTGCACGAGTATCGAAGTGCCGGGTGGCGGCCACGGCTCGCTCACCCCGTTGAAGTCCTGATTCGGCGAACGACGAGAGGAACGGGGCGGCCATGGGCAATCACGATGACAACGTCAGTTGGCCAGACAGACCGCCCCGTGATGTGAGCACAGTTACGACTACGTTTGAGGAAGCGCCGTCGTCCGATCTCCAGGCCGACCTGGCATGGACGATCCCAGCCGGCGTATTTGTCGCCGTCCAACTTGGAGATTCATAGAGATGTCGAACCAGCAGAACGTAAAACTGCCGATTCCGGACGTAGTCGTATCCGCGATTGGCACGGCGAGGCGCCTGATCCAGCAGCTCGCGCAACCGTGGCTCGTTCAACTCGTGCTGCGGCTTGCTCTGGCTGTGCCGTTCTGGAAGTCGGGCATTCTCAAATGGCACGGCTTCCTTCAACTGAACGATACGGCGATCGACCTGTTCACGGACGAGTTCAAGTTGCACCTCCCAGGCGGTCCGTATCCGTTTCCCGCCCCCGCTGTCTTTGCGTTTCTGTCGGGACTCGGCGAGGTGACATTCCCGGTGCTGCTCGTGCTTGGCCTCGGAACCCGGTTCGCCGCAGCCGGCCTGATATTTATGACGTGCATCGTCGAGCTGACCGTACCGGACGGCTGGCCCATCCATCTGACCTGGTTGGCGATGGCACTGGCAATTGCAGCCTGGGGGCCTGGCCTGATATCGATTGACTATCTGCTTGGCGACAGGTCGCCCAGGTCGTGAACTGGCGCTTTCATGGCGATGCACGACTGCGTGAGGGCGACGGAATCACGGCAACGATGCCACGATTCTTTGGCACTTCCGCTCACTGTACTCACGCATGCGTGTGTTCGCGAAGCTCACCCGGGATGAATCCGCGCTCAAGACCGCCTTCGTGCAACCATGCACGGGTCTTCTCGGCTGCACGCTCAATCAGACGGTCGCACTGCGTGTAGTCGTAAGGCGATACATCGAGCGGACACAATGGTGGCACGACAAAGATCTCTGCGTGGGATGAGTAGGATTCCAGATCGCGTACAAGCTGACGCGCAATGAGAAGTGTCAGCGCGTGCATGGCCTGCGCGATCGCGTTACTGGGCGGTTTGTGCATTGCGCACGCAAACCCGGCCGGAAGCACAATGACGCGTGTCGCACCGAGTGAGATGGCCACGGAGATCGGCGTATTGTTGGCCACACCGCCATCGACCAGATCCACCCCGCCAATGCGCACCGGCGGGAATACACCCGGAATCGCAGCGCTCGCGAGAACGGCATCCACCAGCGGCCCGGATGAAAGGATAATTTCTTTGCCGCTGTGCATGTCCGTCGCCACGATGTGAAGCGGTATGGCCGCACGCTCCACCCGGGAAAACGACAAATTCTTCTCCAGCAGCATGCGCAGCGCTGTGGCGTCGACAAGGTGGGAGCGGCGACTCAGCATCATCTCGAGCAACCCAAACATGGTGAGCGGCATGACGTCCCGTCGCCTGATCCGACACCACAGTAATTCCAGCATGGCGACGCCATCGCCGTCGGGCCGGCCAGCAAAATACGCCGCATTGATCGCTCCGACGGATGCGCCAATCACGCACCCCGGACGCACACCATGATCGAGCAACTCGCGCAGCATGCCCACTTCGATCGCGCCGAGGCTGCCGCCGCCGGCGAACACAAAAGCGGTCAAGCTGGGCGCAGCGGATAAATTCGGATAAGTGGACATGTCTGCCTCTGGGCCCGTGTAATGCCCGATCCATTCTCCATGACTCATCGAGCGAACTCGCACCAGATGACGGGTGGCCCGGTCAGAACTACGTCGCCCGAATCGAGCCTGCCGCCTGACATCCGGTTACCGTAACCGCTCCTTGCGGGAATGTCGAAATCAAACCCAAGGCAGAATTGGGACCGATGCTTCGGACAATATCAGTGCTCTTTGAACAAAGGTAGCAACTGGTTTTGCATTTGCATCATTTCGCGCGCTTCGTCGCCATCGTTTTCATTGGAACTGCAGTTTTATTCCTACCGCGAACGGATTGAACCTCGACGATCAGTTTCGGTTGCTATTTCCTGCCCTCCGTTAGTGCCGGGTGAAATTCGGTGTGCCGCCGGGCCCATAGGGATCGGGATTACCGAAACGCGGGATGGTACCGCTCATGCGAGCGTGAGCCAGTTCCTCACGCACCTGCTCGCGAGTCTTCGGACCTTGATTCGATCCTGCCGCCATTGAGTTTGCGTCGGCGGGCTGTACAGATTGAGCACTCGACAACGCCGACATGCCGAGAGTTGCCACGGCCACGATCACCGCCACCTTGTTCACTTTCATCATTGCTCTCCCAAACGGGTATTGATCGACCTGCCCAGATGCCAACTAATCATGGCGCTCCGGGTAGTCCGGAGTTCCCGGCGTCGATCGCTCAAGCACAGGCTAATGCCTGCGCTTCATAAGGTATTTCGCCTATTTGCCCGGATGGGTTACAGGACAGACAAAAGTTTTAGTTATGCGGCGTCAGGTCTTAAGCGCGCACCTCTGCGCAGCGCTGGCTGGACAGTTTGACCTTCCAGCGGTTCAACTCACCAGTTCAGCAGCCGGGGTCCCAGTGCCACGCCAGCGAGCGTGGGAATCAGCATGCCGAGGAGATACCAGACGGCCCAGAATGGCACACCCATTTCGGGGCAATGAAAACAGTAAGCAACCGCGGCAGTCGCTCCCGCCAGCAGGCCGCCTGCGGCACCGGCCAGCTTGAGACGCGTGGGCGCGAGACCTCGCATCGCCCAGAACACCGTGATGAACACTGGCACTGAAAGCAACGCGATATTACGTGGACATACGCGCCACGTATTGCCCATTACCAGGGGCAAGCGCGCGTCGGGAGGGGTCAACCACAACAGAACGAGCGTCGCAATCCACACGGCGAGCACAGGCGCAGCAAGCGCGGCCCACGCGCGGCCCACCACCATTCCTGGCCGGGACAGTCGCGCCGTCGCCAGCAACGCTGCGAATGCGAGGCACAGAGGCAGAGCCAGCTTGATCCAGAACAGCGGCGTCTTCATCGCCGCGCCGATATCGGGACGAACGCCATAAACGATTGCCATGAGCACCGTGGAACCTACACCGCCGCATAACATCGCCCAGCTGAATCGCTTTGCCGACACGTTATGATCGATAGCGGGCACCCCCGCGGCCAGCAGTGAAACAAGATCCTCTGTCTTCATGATGCGCCTTGGAACTTTAGTGCCAATGCTTTCAAACCGCGGTGCACGCCAACCTTGACCGCCGACTCCGACAGGCCGGTGAGCTTTGCGGTTTCAGTCACCGACAGCCCTTCCAGCTTGACGTGCAGAATCGGCAGGCGCTGGCAATCGGGCAACTGTTTAAGCAGCTTGCTTAGATCACGCCGGGCCTCCGCCGGTTCCACATCGCAGGTAGCGAATATCTCGAGCTCGTCGTCCAGCGGCATGTGCAAGGCTTCCCGGCGTGATCGTGCGCGAAAAAAGTCCGCCAGTTTGTAGCGGGCGATCGCATGCACCCAGGCCGTCAACGGCTGGTCCGGACGGTAAGTATGGCGTCCATTATGCACTGCCAGCAAAATCTCCTGGACCAGGTCCTCGATATCGTCTTGCAGATAGAAGAGACGCTTTCTCAGGAATCCGCGCAGATGCCCGGTCAGGTTGCTGAGAAATGCCTGATAAGCCGCCGCGTTCCCATCCAGACCACGCACGAATAGAGCCTTTAGTCGCTCTTCGACGGGACGCGCCAGTCCATCTTCGGTAGTTCGCTTCATTCCGCGTTCTGGTTACAGTTGGCGCGAAATAAACTGCGTGAAAAACATTTACGCGGATAGCAGAGAAATGTTCCCCTCCAGGAGGCGCGGCGCAAAAAGCTCATGCCCGGCCTCCAGCGGCAAGTCTGTCAAGAACAGGAAGTAACTCTCCGGGGTCGGGACGTTTCGTGCAGTCCGGACTGACCTCGGCGTAAGCGATGATGCCGTCCTTGTCGATTACGAATCTCGCCGGCATCGGCAGCGTCCACGAGGGGTCGTCGTTAAATGACGACAGGTCGGTCCCGAATGTGGTCAGGTACAGCTCGACAAGATAGTCCGGCAACGCGACGCGCAGTCCGTAGGCTGCCGAAAGTTCACCGCGTGGGTCTCCGAGTATCGGGAAACTGAGGCGGTTCTCATGGATCGTCCTGCGGCTATTGACCCCGTTCTGCGGCGAAATTGCCATCAGACTCGCTCCACGGGCGACGATATCGGGCAGTGCCGCCTGCAGCGCCTGAAGCTCCAGATTGCAATATGGGCTCCACACGCCGCGATAGAAAGTCAGGACCAGCGGACCGTCGGCAATCAGCTTGCGCGAACTGATCGGCCAGTGGTCAGGGTCCTTCAGGGTAAAACCCGGCGCAACGTCGCCGACCTTTTTTGCTCGCTCAGCAAGACCAGATTCGATCAGTTTGTCGGTCGCCCGCTGGATCGTATCGACGACCGAACGATGAACGTTGTAAGGAGGTAGCCCGGACTCGAATGTCGCCTTGAAGGCATCGAGACGTTTCTGCAATGTCATGGCAAGGTTCTCCGGGTCGACGTCTGCCCGCCGCTCGACCTATAGCGGAAAGGCAACGCTTCGCCTGAGTACAACGGACACTTGCCTTCCGTCCTTTGGTCGTGGCTCGCCATCAAAGATGACACAAGTCGTAACCGGAATCGTTCCCCCTTCCCGGTTTCGAATAACAACCGACGCCGCCCAAGAGGTTCCTCAGTTTGTTCTCGTCGGACTGTCATATCGCCTGCCCCACCGCGACCAATGCATGAACGATCCTCACCAGGAGTCAACTCATGCTATCCCGTCTGCTTGCTTCCATTTCCCTGCTTGTGGCCCTTCCTGTCGCCGCGGCAATGCCCCGACCGGTGGTTGTCGAGCTTTTTACGTCCGAAGGCTGTTCATCCTGTCCGCCGGCTGACGCTTATCTGTCGGAGTTAAGTCAGCAGCGAAGCGACATCCTCCCTTTGGCTTTTCACGTCACCTACTGGAACAACCTCGGATGGAAGGACCCTTTTTCCCTCGATATCGCTACCCAACGTCAGGCTGAATACGGGCGACGTTTCGGCGACGGCTCCTACACGCCCGAAATGGTCGTCGACGGAACAACGGCCTTCGTGGGTTCAGACCGCTCGTCCGCCGAGGTGGCAATTCAGAAAGCGAAGGGCGCGGATTCAGCGTCCGCGCCGTTGTCCGCGGTGCGCAAGGGCAACGCCATTATGGTTTCGGTCGGTGCCGGCTCCGGAAGCGCGCAGGTGATTCTGGTGGGTTACGACGCGCAGCACATGACCGCCGTCGGGCGTGGCGAAAACGGAGGGCGAACGCTGAAGGAGTCCAACATCGTTCGATCGTTCCAACAGCTTGGTCAATGGACCGGCAAACCGGCTATGTTCACCCCCCAGGTCCCTGCGGGTGAGAAGACCGCAGTATTGCTCGAGGCACCGGACGGACACATTGTCGGCGCTGCCCGCGTGACAGATGAGCCTTAGCGTGCGCGCCTTCCGTCTCGGGGGGGACGCCTTGTGAACACCCGATGTACTTACAATCTTCTCGATGAGGAGCAAGCGATGCCCCGATTCACTCGCGCTGGCGCCTTCTTGGTGCTCGTCGCAACGCTTGTTCTTGCTCCATCGTTCGAGGCTCGTGCGGCGTCCTCCAACTGGGCCGGCGATCAACGCGCCAGTGTGCGCATCATCACGGCAACCGACAACGTCCTAGGGAACACGCTGCAGATAGGCGTCGAGTTCCGGTATCCGAACGGTTGGCATGGTTACTGGCGCACGCCTGGCGATGCCGGCATCGCGCCGATTTTCGACTGGTCCCGGTCCCGGAATGTCGCATCGGCATCCGTTTCCTGGCCAGCGCCGTCCCGCCTCGTTATCTCGGGTCTGCAAAACAGTGTCTATACGGGCAATTTGATTCTGCCGGTGAGCCTTAACCTGGACCATCCGCGCGAGGCGACCCGCCTTGCGCTGACGCTCGACTATGCGAGTTGCGCGAATGTCTGCGTACCCGAACATGCGGAGGTGGCGCTCACACTGCCGCCTGGCGTTGACGGACCATCAAGCGAAGCCGCAGCTATCGCCGCAGCGGCGCGAAGGGTGCCGCAGACGCCCTCAGAGGCCGGAATCGACGTCGTGCATAGCACGCTGGAGCAAACCTCTGCCGGCCGGCGCCTGAAGGTCGATTTGCGAAGCGAGGGCACACCGTTTCGGTCGCCGGATCTGTTCGTCGAAGGAGCCGAGGCAGGCCTGCCCGCAGCGCCACACGTACACCTTTCAGATCACGGCCACCGGGCTGCACTGGAAGTCGAACTGCCGCCTGCCGCTGCAGCGAAAGAGCCGCTGCGCCTGACCGTGGTGGACGGATCCAGAGCGGCCGAATTCATGGCCGCACCGGTCAACTCCGCGCGAGACGACGATCACGGCATCGTCGTCATTCTGGCCTTGGCGCTGCTTGGCGGCCTGATTCTGAACCTCATGCCATGCGTGTTGCCCGTTCTTTCAATCAAGGTTTTCTCGGTGGTGAAAGCCGCAGGCACCGAACGCAAAAGGGCAAGGCGGGTGGCGCTCGCGACGGCCTTAGGAATTGTCACGTCTTTTGGATTGCTTGCGGCCGTGCTGTCAATCCTCAAACTCGCGGGTGCGTCGCTCGGATGGGGCATACAGTTCCAGCAACCGTGGTTCCTCGCAGGCATGGCCGTCGTCACGACGCTGTTTGCGGCAAGCTTCTTTGACTGGCTCCCGATCGGTCTTCCGCCGTTTCTTTCCGGAGGTGCGAGCGGCGCAACCAATCGGGGGGCGCTTGTCGAGGCGTTCCTCGGCGGCATGCTGTCTACGCTTCTTGCGACACCGTGCTCGGCTCCGCTCGTCGGCACTGTGGTCGGCTTTGCTCTGGCCCGCAGCCCGGTGGAGATTACGGCGGTGCTTCTCGCACTCGGAGTGGGAATGGCACTTCCCTTCCTGACATTGGCGCTCGCGCCGTCGCTCGCGACGCGGCTTCCGCGCCCCGGCCAGTGGATGATCCAGCTGCGCAAGATCATGGGCCTGCTGCTGCTCACGACTTCGATCTGGCTGATGGCGTCGTTGTGGAATATTGCGGGTATGGCCGTCGCGTCACTCGTCAGTATCGTGCTGATTGCCACGCTTGCCGTGCGGGCCGCCGTTACCAGATTGGGAAGCCTGCGGACCAACCGATGGTCGGGCGCCGTGACTGCGCTTCTTGCGTGCTGCGCCATCGCAATTGCCTCGCTTACCCCTTCCGGCGCAGGAGACCGAAGCGCTCCACCGTCCGAATGGCAAGCGTTCGATCCGAGTGCAATCAGCACGCTGGTCGCCAGCGGCAAGACCGTGCTCGTCGACGTAACGGCGAGCTGGTGTCTCACCTGCAAGGTCAATGAGCTGTCCGTTCTGGACACGGCTGCCGTGCGGACCCGGCTCAGACAGGACAATATCGTGCGCATGCGAGCCGACTGGAGCAGGTATAACCCCGGAGTGCTCGCCTACATTAAGGGTTTCGGTCGTTTCGGCATTCCGCTCGACGTCGTATACGGGCCCCGCATGCCACAAGGGCAATTGCTGCCGGAGGTCCTGCAAACTTCGACGCTCTTCCATGCGCTAGACAATGCCACGCCCCCGCAAACGGCGAAGAGCAATTCGTCCGGCGGTTGACTTGACACGATTTCTTCAGATAAGCGCAAGTCAGTACCTCGGTTGGGAACCGCGTCGCCGTCGCAAATAAATAAGCGTGTTCGTGTAACCCAAAGCACTTATGGGACGAATTAAGGGGCGAGGCCGAACCTGCGCAACACGTCGACCACATAAAACGAATTGGACAATCCGTCGTTTGTAGCGGCTTCCCGTTCGCCAGAAATGTCCCTGAGAAAACGCTTCCATTGCGACGATGACTCTAAAAACGATGCTCAGCCTCGCTTCACGTCTCTTCGGCCAGACGGAATCCGCTCATAGTGTGGATCGACCGCTTCTTGACAGTCTGCTCGCCCTTGCGTGGGTGGTTGAAGCCCGCGACCCATACACCGGCGGCCATTTGTGGCGAGTCTCCCGTTACGCCAGTCTGCTGGCACGACAGATTGGGCTTTCGGATCGCGACGCGGCGGACGTCTCGGTGGGTGGATTCCTGCATGATCTGGGCAAAATCGCCGTTCCCGATTCGGTCTTGCTCAAAACGGAGCGTCTGACCGATGCGGAGTATGCCGTCATTAAAACGCACCCTGAAGTCGGCAAACGACTGCTTGCGAAGCACCCTTTCGGCGAACGCATCGCGGACGCGGTGTACGCCCATCACGAGCGCCCCGACGGCAAAGGGTATCCGTTAGGCCTCGCTGGCAAAGAGATCACCCCCATGGCTGCAATCATCGGCATCTGCGACGCCTTTGACGCCATGACCAGCACACGCCCGTACCGTAAGGCAATGCCGATTGACGATGCCTTTGCTGTCGTACGCGACAATCTCGGCACGCAGTTCAATCGCGAATATGGAGAAAGATTTCTGGAACTGGGTGGAAGCGTCAACCTGTACCACATCGCAGGCCATAGCGATGAAGGAATACCACTTCAGCATTGCCAGACATGCGGTCCGACTGTGGTCGTCAGGTCGGATACATTTGAGGATACCGAAGTATATTGTCCAGCCTGCACAGCAGGCTACCGATTCAAAGGTATGTTCTCCGCCATGCTGCCGACGGGAAACAAGGCGAGTGCCGCCGACCTCGCTCCCTCACCAGACCTCGCACTTATTGCGCGCGTTACGGGTCAGCTACACACCTTGTCATGACACGGTTTTCCCTGGCGAGTCGTGCGAATGCAGCGGTGCTGGCTCCCGGCAGCAATTCCCTGCGCCGCGGTGCCGCAGACCCGTTCTCATAGGGATGTTGTCAGAGTAGTAAGCCAGGCGGGACTGACGGACAGGAGAAGGGTTTCCAACTGACGGTCGACGCCGGTGATGACAATCGTCCCCATGACAACGAAAAGGGCACCGAGCGTCCAGCGGGCCGCCTTACCCCACGCGGCAAGCGCGCCTCGCACCTTCATGAGCGAAACTCTCGAGATCGTTCCGAGCAAAACGAGCGGCAGTGCCGCACCCAAACCGAACAGCGCCATCACGATGGCGACATAGCCGAGGTCCTGACCTTGTGCCGCCAGCGACGTCGCCGCGCCCAGCGTCGGTCCGACACAGGGGGTCCAGACTAACCCGAGCAACAACCCGATCATCGTCTGCCCGAGCAATCCGTTTCCTTTCACATCGTCGAGCGCCTGCTGGCCCTTCGCACCGATAACGGAACTGAACCGGGAAAAAGCCCTTTGAAGGGTGCCCGATAACATGACGAGACCGAAAAACACCATCACGCTAGCAGTCCCGCGTCGAAGAATCTCAGGGTCCAGTCCCGCTGACGCCCCGAGCGTGGCGAGAAATATGCCGACGCCCGCGAACGAAATGGCCAAGCCTGTTGCCAGCGCGATGACACCGAACCGATGTTTAGTCAACGCTGACGTCGCGAGTATCGGGAGTAGCGGAAGGACACAGGGAGACAGCACCGATGCCGACCCGGCGACGAGACTTAACCCATACGTTGCAGCGGTGAATTGCATCACAGAGCCTGTTCAAACACGGCCCGGATCGTGGCCTCCTGGGTCTGCCCCGTCGAACGCGCCACTTCGTGGCCGTCCTTGAAGACAACGAAGGTCGACTGCTGGGTTACCTTGAGTTCTTTTTTCAGTTTCGTTTCCGCATCATAGTCCGCTATGAAAATCGTCAGCTGCTTCAGGCTGGGGTCGGCAGACAGACGGTCGACGATCGGTTTTTGAACCCGGCATGTCGGACACCAGCTTGCATGCAGATAGACAACCGCGGGCCGGCCCGATGAGACCGTCTGATCGAAGCTTGCCTGAGTAAATGGCACCTCACCCGCAAATGCAGTGGCTGACGCAGCCAGCAACGCTGTGCCTACGATGTGCTTAACGAATCGTATCCGGTTCATGACTAGGGCCTTTTGGCGGTTGGGAAAACGGGGAAACAGTCGATGCTCCAATCCTAGTTCGGATATTCGGCAATGTCGGTTACAGCGCGGCTCAAATCTGTTGACCCTGTTCGTAGCTCTCGACGGACTCAGAAGCGTCCGGTGAAGCGGAGGCCATTTTTACGTTCGGATGTAACCGGAACGAGTTTCAGATCGAACTAGCAAAGGATCGATTGCAACCAAGGTTAGGCTGCCTTTCGTTTCCCTTTGTGTGTACCTGTATTGCGCTTTCTGAAACCCGAGATCGACATGACCACGGATTTAAACTTCGCATGCACAATGTGCGGCGATTGTTGTCACAATCTTCGTCTGCCCCTGAGCGTCAACGAAGCCATATGCTGGTTAGAACGTGGCGGAGATATCCAAGTGTTTTGCGAAGCGATACCATGGCCTGTCGAGCCATCAACGGACGATGGCCAGGTGCAACACAGGCGAATGCGGTCGTTCGCCGGCGAAAGCGGTGAGCTTCCGATACGTGTGATGGTGACAGTCGCTGCCGCCTTCGACGGCGCCTGCCCGCACCTGCAACCCGATATGCGATGTGGCGCATACGAGGCAAGGCCCAACGTCTGCAGAATCTATCCGGCCGAAGTCAATCCCTTCATCGAACTTACGCCGGCACACAAGGCTTGCCTGCCTGAGGCGTGGGCCGCCGACAGGCCCTCATTCATCAAAGGCGGTCGAATCGTGGATTCCATCACGGCGGATCTCATCCAGAACTCGCGTGAGGCAGCGATCCATGATGTTCCTGTAAAGGAGCGTCTGTGTGCAAATGCTGGTTTTCGTACCGCATCTCTGGCCAATGAGGGATTTGTGACGTACACACTATCTCCTCAGGCAATGCTTGATCAGTTATACAGAGCGCTGGATCCTGCTTCGCCCGCTATGCAAGCGGTGCGGTGGCGCATCCTGTCAAATCGACGCACTACGGTAGACACCCTCAATTCGGTGGGCGCTCATGCGGAAATGCACACCGCTCTATTGCCAACAGAGGGGCACATCCCGCTTTTTGAACCAAATTAGTGTCCGTCCGGTTGGATTCCGAAGCGCAGCAAGCTAGTCCTTGTACGTGCGATGCCATGCGTCACCAATTTGGGCGACTTCGCCACAAGCGATGAAAACGCCTTGTCCGCCCGCGCCGACCGCTCAGTTGATGTCGGGCTCCAGAAGCGCCAGCGCTGGACGTACAACTCCCTCCAGCAGCGCACGCTCCGGTCTTGTCCGCGCAAGCACCCGTATGCCGAGATGCAGCCCAAGCAGTAACCGGGCAAGATCATCAGCAGGCTGGGCACTGGAAATCTCGCCAGTCTGCTGGCCCGCATTCACACAGCGCCGGAAAAACGCTTCGACCTCCACCAGTACGTTGGCGATCATCGCCTGAAAATCGGCGTCGTGTGGTGCAACCTCAAGCGCCGAATTTACCAGCAGGCATCCCTTACGGTCCCTGTCGCGGACCGACCGGTCGACAATCTCCGTAAAGAATGCCTTGATGGCTTGCAACGGTGGCAGGCTTCGCTCAAATCTCGATACCCGGTCACCGAAGCTTCTTTCAATGTAATGTGCCAATGCTCGTTCAAACAGCGACCGTTTGTCCCCGAACGCGTTGAACAGGCTTGCCCCCGTAATGCCCATCCCCTGCGCGAGGTCCCGGACGGAAGTAGCTGTATAACCATAGATCCAAAACTGGTGGGCGGCCGCATCAAGGACCGCGTTTTCATCAAATTCCCGTGGTCGGGCCATGTTAACTCCTGCCGTCGCGTAACGTTTTGCCGGCCGGCATTGCAACGTCACACTCGTTACGATATTCTAAATCAAGCGATCTAAAATGAAGCGATAGCAAGCCTCCTCTGATCTCCTACGAAGGCCATTACACCCGCATCAGGCAGTCTGAACGCAACGCACAGTTCATCATGATCGACTTCTATTTTCACCCTACGCCGAACCCTGCAAAGGTTGCCCTGATGCTTGAAGAAACGGGCCTCGAGTATGAACTTCGACCCGTCGACACCAAGAAGGGCGAACAGCACCTCGACGCTTTCCTCAAAGTCAACCCGAACGGCAAAGTTCCCGCAATCGTGGACAAGGCCGGGCCGGGCGGTAGGGAAACGAGGGTGTTCGATTCCAGTGCCATTTTGCTTTATCTGGCCGAGAAGACTGGACAGTATCTCGGCGCCGCAACTGATCGCCCCGAACTGCTCTCCTGGCTCTTCTTCGTCAGTTCAGGTATCGGACCGTTCTCGGGTCAGTCGGTACATTTCCAGCACGCGGCACCGGAGAAGCTGCCGTACGCGATCAACCGGTTCCGCCGTGAAGCAGAGCGGCACTATCGCGTACTCGACGACCAGCTCGCAGCCCGCGAGTTTCTCCTCGGAGAAACCTATACCATCGCCGACATGTCTGCGTGGGGTTGGATAGCACGCGCCGCTTTCGTCCGTCCCGGCACCGATGATCCGTTGGCGCCATTCGGCAATCTCAAGCGCTGGTTCACTGAAATCGACGCCCGCCCGGCTGCGATTCGCGCGAGAGCGGTCGGAACCGGCTACGCATTCAAACAGGAGATGGATGAGGAAGCGCGGCACGCCCTCTTCCCGTCCAACTACCCAGCCGCATGACGTACAGAAGCGCAGGGGAATTCATCTCCTGCGATAGGCGATCCATAGCTCCGAAGAATCAGATCAAACAAGGAACACGAGGAATGGAAATCAGGAACAGACGGGTGTTGATTACGGGCGGCTCCAGTGGCATTGGTCTGGCACTCGCCCAGGTGCTGGGCGCCAAAGGTGCGCATGTGGCAATTAGCGGCCGGCAGACCGACCGGCTCCATGCGGCGATCGCAAATCTGCGCGCGGCAGGCGTTGCAGCGAAAGCCATCGAGGCCGACGTTACAACGGAATCAGGACGTGATGCGACCGTCGCAGGGACACTCGAAGCCCTCGGCGGCGTCGACATTCTGGTGAACAACGCAGGCGGCGTGCGGGCCGGCAGGCTTGAAAATACCACCGAATCCGAAATCCGGGCGATGATCGAAGTTGGCCTTGTGGCCCCCATCCTTCTTACCAGAGCATTCCTGCCAAACCTGCGTGAGAGCGGCAACAGCGCCGTCGTGAACATCGCTTCGGGAATCGCGTTGATCGGTATGCCGTTCTATACAACCTACGCGGCAGTCAAGGCAGGACTCGCGCATTTTGGTGAGGCACTGCGACGCGAACTTTCGGGGGAAGACATCCACGTCCTGACGGTGTACCCCGGGGCGACGGAGACACCCATGATGCAGAGTTCACGAGCCGGGGCCGAACTGGGCTTCGTACGTGAACCGGCAATAGCTGTTGCCGATGCGATCTGCTCGGGGCTTGAAGAAAACGCCTTCGAGGTCATCCGGGGTGGTGAGGCGCGCACGCAGATGATCGCACTGAACCGCAACGATCCTGCTGCGCTCGACCGACGCTTTGCCGGCATGAAAGCCGTGCTTGAGGAAGCCGTTCGCGACCACTCCGCTCTTTGACACGGGAGTCAGAACCGTGTATTCCGCAGAGCGGCGTCTGAAAGCATTGTTTGTCGCGGGCCTCGCGGGCAACGCATCCGAATATCGCTCGTTCCTGTCTGAACTGACGCGCCACCTTCGGGGCTATCTTCGCAAGCGGATTCCACAGCTCCACGACGACGTCGAGGACCTCGTTCAGGAAATCCTGCTTGCCGTGCATAACGCACGTCATACATACCGCCCGGATGAACCTCTCACCGCGTGGGTCCACGCGATCGCGCGTTATAAGCTGATGGATTTCTTCAGGACGCGTGCGCGCCGCGAGTCACTGCACGAACCGCTTGACGAGCACGACGACATTTTCGCCGAGGCCGACGACGAGCCCGCAGATGCCCGTCGTGATGTCGGGAAACTGCTTGGTCATCTGCCAGACAAACAGAGACTCTCGATCCTGCACGTCAAGTTGCAGGGACTTTCGGTTGCAGAAGCCGCCCAGTTGACAGGGCTATCGGAGTCGGCCGTCAAGGTCAGTATCCATAGGGGACTCAAGGCTCTGGCCGCACATGTCCGGAGAATCGCATGAGAACAGATGATCTTGTCGGATTGCTCTCGACTGGCATAACACCTGTAAGAAGAAGCACCGCAGCCCGTCGGTTCGGCATCTCACTGCCTATCGCCGCTATTGGCGCAACGGCGTTGATGGCTACTGTGTTTGGCGTTCGCCCCGATCTAGGCGCCGTCGTCAACACCCCGATCTTCTGGGAGAAGCTCGCGTTACCGCTATGCCTCGCGATCGGTGCCCTGATTGCGACCGTTCGGCTGGCGCGCCCCGGCGCCAGGATAGGAGCTGGGTGGCCCGTCATGACGACACCGGTGCTAGTCGTTTGGGTCGCTGCGATTATGGTTGTCTTCACCGCAGCGCCAGAAGACCGGCTGCCTGCGATACTCGGGCACTCGTGGCGGTCATGTCCGTTCAATATTCTTCTGCTTGCCGTTCCAGGCTTCATCGCCACATTCTGGGCCGTCAAAGGTTTGGCGCCCACGAGTCTCCGGCTTGCCGGTGCGGCCTCCGGGTTGGTCGCAAGTTCGATCGCCACAGTCGCGTACTGCTTTCATTGCCCTGAGATGAGTCCGGCGTTCTGGAGCATTTGGTATATGGCTGGCATGTTGCTCCCAGCCGCGCTCGGCGCGGTGCTTGGTCCCAAATTCCTTCGCTGGTGAGCAACGCTCTGACGATTTGCACTGCAGTCCCGATCGAATGGCCGATGTCGACCACCACAGGCAAAAAAGTAAAATGCCCCTGTAACCAGACGTCTGTGACCCACGAATTAAATGACGTATCCATCACGGATACCTTCTAATCTCTGGAGAAATTCGATGTCCACAAAAGCCACTGTTACTTCCACCCTGCTCGCCGGCGTTGTTGCGAGCCTGCTTGCGTCGGTCGTCCACGCAGCACCGCTCACAAAAGCGGAAGAAGGCGCAGCCATGGCGGCCCATAAGGAAAAGTGCTACGGCGTCGCACTGAAGGGGCAGAACGATTGCGCCGCCGGTCCCGGCACAACCTGCCAGGGAACGTCGGCAATGGACTTCCAGGGCAACTCGTGGAAGTTCGTTCAAGGCGGCACCTGCACAAGTATCGAAGTGCCGGGCGGTGGCCATGGCTCGCTCACGCCGCTAAAGTCCTGAACCGGCCAACGGCTTGATGAACGGGAGCGGCCATGAACGATACCTCGAGGACAACGGCGATTTGCGAGCCTTGCTGTTCGGGCGGCGTGACGCGCCGCGCTCAAGCGCCTGTCGGAACCAGTTTCAAGCATGAACACCTGAGCGCGATTCTCGCGGACGGCCTGAAGGATGGCTTCTTCGAAGTTCACGCCGAGAACTATATGGGCGCCGGTGGTCCGCCCCACCGGGCACTTGCGACCATCCGCGAGGCCTATCCGCTTTCCCTTCACGGCGTGTGCATGTCGATCGGCGGACCTGGAGCACTGGACCTCACGCATCTTGCGCGCTTTCGCGACCTGGTGACGCGCTACGAACCCGTGCTGGTGTCTGAGCACCTCGCGTGGTCGTCACACGGCGGCACATTCTTCAATGATCTCCTGCCGTTGCCGTACACGAAGACAACGCTCGAGCACGTGTGCGAACACATCGGCCAGGTCCAGGACGCGATCAAACGTCCCCTCCTTCTTGAGAACCCGTCGACCTATGTCGCATTCGCGTCCTCGACATTGAGCGAAACCGAATTCATCCGCGCAGTCGTTCAACACACCGGTTGCGGCCTGTTGCTGGACCTTAATAACGTATTCGTTTCCGCGACCAATCATGGCTTTTCCGCCGAAGCGTACCTCGAAGAATTACCGCTTGAACAGGTGTGCGAAATACACCTGGCCGGACATAGCGAGCAGCGCGACGACGAAAACGAACTGCTGCTTATCGATAGCCACGACTGCCCCATTTCAGATCCCGTCTGGCATCTCTATCGGGATCTCGTTGCGCGAATCGGCCCAAGGCCGACGCTGATCGAATGGGATAGCAACCTTCCCGCGTGGCCTGTTTTGCGGGCTCAGGCGCTATCCGCGCGGCACGTCATGGCTGAAGAAGCGGTATCACTCGCTGAGGAGGTCAGCCATGCAGGCTGAACATCCTTCGGGCGGCCACGCCGCCGCGTTTGCACCGGGGTTGACGGACCCATCGATCACCGCGCCTGAAGACGTTATCGCCGCGCCGGGTAAGCGTGTGGTCAAGCGCTACAACGTTTATCGCAACAACGTCACGGTCAGCCTCATTGACGCGCTGGCAGCCGTCTATCCTGCTATTCAGCGCATCACGGGTGTCGACTTCTTCAGGGCAATGGCCCGTTTTCATCTCCGCGCGACGCCTCCCACTTCGCCGCTGCTGTTCGAGTACGGACGGGACTTTCCTGCCTTTATCGAATCTTACGAATTTGCGCGCGAGATGCCCTGGCTTGCGGATACCGCGCGCATCGAGCGCGCGTGGCTGGATGCCTATCACGCAGCCGACCTGCCTGTGCTCGCTGCCGAGGCGTTAGCCGGGATCGAACCGGCGTCTCTCGCTGAAGTCCGTTTCACGCCACACCCGGCCGCGCGAGTGGTGCGCTCACGCTATCCCGCTGTGGCCATCTTTGCGATGAACCGGAACGACGGCCCCGTTACGCCGCTCCGCTCGAGCGAAGCGGAGGACGCACTCGTGACACGACCCGAACATGAGGTGCTGGTATCGCGCCTGCCGGCCGGCGGTGCGGCCTTCCTGACCCATCTTCTCGAAGGCGCATCACTGGGCGAAGCGGTCGCGGCAGCGTTTCAGGAGGCGCCCTCTTTCGACATCCAGGCCAACCTGGCAGGGATGCTTTCAGCCGGCGTGTTTAGCAGCATTCAGCACGGAGATTGACCAGCATGTCGGACCCACAGAGCATGAAACTCCCCTTTCAGGCCGAACTCGCATCCACAATCGCCACAGCGAAGCGACTGATCAAAACGCTCGCGCAACCGCGGCTTGCTCAACTCGTGCTGCGGATTGCGCAGGCGGTTGTGTCCCGGAAATCGGGCATTCTGAAACGGCGCGGCTTCCTCCAGCTCAACGATCCGGCTGTCGACCTCTTCACGCAGGAGTTTCAGTTGCCTCTCCCCGACTGAGTGCTTGCGCAGCAGCCGGTGCCCGTATTGCATCACGCCTGCCATTTCAGAACGTCGGGACGTTTTTCGTTGGGGAACATGAGAACTTCAGATTTGATACTAAGGCTAACTAACAACCTGACGCCGGTTGCGTCGAATTTTGCTTCGAAGCGGCTCAATCGCGCGCTTAGTGTTGGAATGGCCAGCAGCACGGCATTGCTGGTAGTACTTTACGGCATCCGCAGCGACATGCCGGAATTGATACTGACGACGATGTTCTGGGTACGACTCGCGTTTCCGGTAACGACTCTCATCGCTGCATTGAATCTCGCCGGACGTCTCGGACGGCCCGGCGCACCCGTCAGGCTGGCATGGTTAGCGGTCACACTACCGTTCATTATCATGTTGCTAGTTGCGACGTTCATGGTATTCGCGACCCCACCAGGCTATCGCCTGCAACTGATGTTGGGCACAACATGGAGAGTCACCACAGCGAATATTGTTCTGCTCTCTCTACCATCGCTCGCCGCAATGATGCACGCCCTGAAAGGACTCGCTCCCATCCGCCCGATGTTGTCAGGTACAGGCGCCGGGCTGCTCGCTGGCGCGCAAGGACTGCTCGTATATTCGCTTTACTGTTCAGAGATGTCGATCCCGTTCTGGGGAGTCTGGTACGTGCTGGGCATCTGCATCACCGCCGGTATCGGTGCCCTGATTGGTCCGCTCTATTTGAGGTGGTAGTCCGGAAAGAGCACCAGGAGAAATCACGTCGCGGGAAAGCAGCTTTCCTGATCAATGCAGGTTGTCTGCCTTGATTCGACGCTGAGTCAACATTTGCAACCTACATGCGAAGGAAAAGTCGTGAAAACTATCGGCAGTCTACGGATAGGCGTTCGCCTTGGAATTGGATTTGGCGTGACGCTCGTTTTGCTATGTCTTGTAGGCACGCTAGGCCTCGCCCAGACTTCCCGCATTTATGCTCGTGCGCAAGACCTTGCAACCGATCTGCTTCCCAGTGTCCAGCGCCTGGGCAATATACGGGCGCTGGTTGACGAGTCGCGCCAGGCTTCCTTAAGTTACCTGATTGCAACCAGCTCCTCGGAACGTCAGTTTCAGCGGTCGAAACACGACGCTGCGCTAAATGAGTTATCGCGAGTGTGGCCACAATACGAAGCCGTGGTCGGCTCCGCTGAAGAACTGCAATTGTCGAACCAGATCAAGGCAGCATGGAACACCTATCTCTTCCTGGACAAACGGCTGAATGAGCTCGCCGACAGCGGGGATGAGCATTTCAGTGACGCCCGGTCTTTCGCTGGGGCTGAATCTTTGCGGGCGTTCACCAAAGTCACTGACCTCATCGCGCAGGACATCGCCCTGAATAGCCAGGGAGCGGACAACGCCAGTACCGAGGCAGCGACCGCCTTTCACAGCGCATTGCTTTTTACGTGCGTGCTGATCGGAATAGCCATCGCGTTGAGCCTGACGGTTGCGTTCATCATCACGCGCTCCATCACGGCCCCCATCCGTATGTCCGTGAAGATTGCCCAAACGGTCGCACAAGGAGACCTCACCTCGGAAATCGAAGCACGCGGCAAGGACGAAACGAGCCAGCTACTGCGCGCGCTCAAACACATGAACGAGAGACTCTCGGAACTGGTTGGAGAGGTACGATCCGGCAGCGAGACAATTGCCACGGGCGCTGCGCAGATCGCGGCGGGCAACGCCGACCTGAGTCAACGCACGGAAGAACAGGCTGCGTCGATTGAGCAAACCGCAGCGACCATGGAAGAGCTGACTTCCACCGTCAGGCAAAACACGGAAAGTGCCCGGCAAGGCAGCACGCTCGCGACCAATGCGTCCGATATTGCGCAGCGTGGCGGCAATGTCGTAGGACGGGTGATCGAGACCATGCGTGCAATATCGGAAAGTTCGGCCAAGGTGAGCGATATCATCGCCGTCATCGAAGGTATCGCTTTCCAAACCAATATTCTCGCGCTCAACGCAGCAGTCGAGGCGGCACGTGCGGGCAGTCAGGGACGCGGTTTCGCCGTTGTCGCGGCAGAAGTACGGACCCTTGCGCAACGAAGTGCCAGCGCCGCGAAAGAGATTAAAGAGCTCATCACACACTCGGTCGACCGCGTGAAGGCCGGTTCAGATCTGGTGAGCGAAGCAGGCGCGACCATGGATGAGGTAGTCCAGGCGGTCAAACGAGTTGCCGACCTGATGGAAGAGATTACGACAGCCTCGCTCGAACAGCATACTGGCATCGAACAGGTCAACACCGCCGTTGCGCAGATGGACCAGGTGACGCAGCAAAACGCCGCATTGGTTGAAGAAGCCTCGGCCGCAGCGCAATCGATGTCGGCTCAATCCGGCACGCTGCGCGAGGTCGTGTCGATTTTCAAGCTGGCAGTTGATCCTTTAAAGAGCGCCCCTGCGACGCCTCAAGCCGAAGTTGCTGACGTACAACCATTCAACCCAAACCAGAAGCGAAAGGCAGCGGACATGCGCACAGTATCAGCTTAATCCTAGCCGACGTTTGCTATCTACGCCTGACCCGCGACGGCGCGCCTGCCGTCGCGGCACCTGGGACGTAAGCGGCTCGGTCGGGCAGTTTCCCGATGAACGTGAAGTGACGCCCCTTGCCTTCGCCTGACAAACGCGGATGCGGGATCGCCCTCGCCAAACTAACATTCTCACGGTGTTGCGAACCTTGCGATGGTCGCATTTATGAGACGTGGCACATGGCAGGCCGGCGCATGCCGACTCAAGCCAATGCCGTTAACACGGGTTCGACAAACGCGCTGACCGGCCGCGTCAGCGCGTTCGTGAGGCACTGCACGAGGAGCAGGCCGAAACCCCGCGCAGGAAGGCCTACGTGCCACTCGCCTTCGAACCCGGCGAAGCCTTCCAGTTCGACTGGAGCTGCGAATGGGCCTTCATTGGCGGGCGCTGCGGCGGCGCCTTGAGGTCGCTCACGTCAAGCTCAATGCCAGCCGCGCGTTCTGGCTCGTCGCCTATCCCACCCAGAGTCACGAGATGCTGTTCGACGCGCATGCCCGCGCATTCGCCGCATTCAGCGGTGTGCCCCGGCGCGGCATCTATGACAACATGAAGACCGCCGTGGACAAGGTCGGCCACCGCAAGGAGCGTGCAGTCAACGCGCGCGTCGAAGCGATGTGCAGTCACTACCTGTTCGAGCCGGATTTCTGTAACCGGGCGGCAGGCTGGGAGAAAGGCATCGTCGAGAAGAACGTTCAGGACCGCCGACGGCAGATTTGGCACGAAGCCGCACTACAGCGCTGGGGACGCTCGATATCCTGAACGAATGGGTTGCCGGCCAGTGTCGCGAAGCCTGGCACATGCGGCACCCGCAATGGCCCGAGCTGACAGTCGAGGACGTGTTGCAGGACGAGCGCACCCGGCTGATGCCCAATCCACGGCCATTCGACGGCTATGTCGAGCAGACCCTGCGGGTCTCGTCGACCAGCCTGATCCACTTCCAGCGCAACCGCTACAGCGTGCCCACCGAATACACGAACCAGCTGGTGGGTGTGCGCTGCTATCCGGCCTATCTCAGCGTCGTCGCCGATAGTCTGGAGATCGCACGCCACGAACGCAGCTTCGAGCGGCACATGACCTTCTACGACTGGCGACACTACATCACGCTGGTCGAGCGCAAACCTGGCGCGCTACGCAACGGCGCGCCGTTCGTCACGATGCCGCAGCCGCTGCAGCTGTTGCAGCGGCACCTGCTCAACCACTCAGGAGTGCGATCGCGTCATGACACAGGTGCTTGCCGCAGTACGTGAACATGGACTCGATGCCGTGCTGCTCGCTGTGCAGGCTGCGTTGGATTCGGGAGTCCAAGTGGCGAGCACGTCCTAAACGTGCTGAGCCGGCTGAAGGCGCCCGTCACGAGTGCCAGCCTCGCCGATACGAAACTCCAGCTCAAGGAAGAGCCGGCGGCTGACGTGAGCCGCTACGAGACGTTACGCGCCCACCCACCGGAGGATCGTCATGTTTAACGACATCATTGCCCAGCTCAAGGGCCTCAAACTGCACGGCATGGCGAGCACCTGGCCGGAGCTGCTGGCACAGGCGCGTCACACTGACTTCGAGCCGGAGCGCTTCATGAAGCAGCTGTTGATGGCGGAGACCGCCGAACGGCAGATGCGCTCGATCGCCTGCCAGATGACTGCCGCACGCTTCTCGGCTCATCGCGACCTGAGAGGCTTCGACCTCGCACAGGCGCAAGTTGATGAAGCGCTGGTTCGTGAACTCAGCGAACTGTCGTTCCTTGCGAGCGCACACAACGTTGTGTTCATCGGCGGCCCCGGCACCGGCAAGACGCACCTCGCTTCGGCAATCGGAATCGAAGCCGTACAGCGCCACGGCAAGCGTGTGCGTTACCTCTCGACCGTCGAGCTGACCAACGCTCTGGAGCAGGAGAAATCCGCCGGCAAACAAGGCCAGATCGCTCACAAGCTGATGTACGTCGGCCTGGTGATTCTCGATGAACTGGGCTATTTGCCATTCAGCCAGACCGGTGGCGCCTTGCTGTTCCACCTGCTCTCAAAGCTGTACGAACATACGAGCGTCGCGATCACCACCAACCTCAGCTTCGACGAGTGGGCGACCGTGTTCGGGGATGCAAAGATGACGACAGCGCTGCTGGACCGGATTACGCATCACCGCCACATCGTCGAGACCGGCAATGAATCATGGCGCTTCAGGACCAGTTCTGCCGAGGCAGAGGCAACGAGAAAAAGAGCAGCAAAACCGGCCGGCTGGAAACGAAGAGTTATCCACACCGGAATCGATGTACTACGCTGCCCCTGGGTGGGTCAGATTTAGATGAAAACGGTGGGTTAAGACTGCGTGAAAATCAACAAGCGATCAGCAATAAGCGACTTGCCAGGCGCTGAGCGGAGGGCAACAGTAACATGGCTTCGTTGTTCTCAAAGGAAATCCGGATTTTTTGCGCCATCAACAAGCCAAAGTTCCGCCAGTACGCAGGGTGAACGCTAAGCAGGCTTTCCAATGCGGGACCGGGTACGTGAAGCACGAGAGTCTTGCTTATGGCTGACGCATCGTGCGGGCGAGGTAGCCCGTCGAACATCGAGACTTCCCCGATCCAGGCGGTCCGACCAAGTACGGCGAGCAACGCTTCTTTTCCATCCGCTCTGACGGTGCCGATCGACAATGCACCATCGAGAATCGCGTACAGGCCGAACGACTGTCGTTGCACCGGGACCCTCGTCTAGCCAATGATGGGCGACTGCCGCAGCCACGAGTCGCTTGTGAGTTGCTCGACCATCCATTCCGCCAGGTCGGCACGGGTAATACTGTGGCTTACCCCCGAGCCGTCAATTGATGCCCTGACACCGCCCCGCTGAGGTTTGTTCAACAGGCGACCCGGACAGACGTTTACATAATCGATGTCCGAAGCAAACAGTAGACCTTCGGCGCGTTTTTTGTCGGCAAAGATGTTTCGCAAGAGCACCCCTTGGAGGACGGTCTGCATTACGTTGATACGCTTATGCGATTCCTGCGCGCCCCATGCTGAAAGGTTCACAAACCGTCTGACACCGTACCGCTTCATCGAAGCCAGGATATTACGCATCAAGACTTCCTGAACGTTACTCACTTTTAGCGAACGCGGACCAAAGGAGGATATAACAGCATCTTGTCCCTGCATGACTTGATCCATCAAATCGGCATCGAGCACACTGCCTGCGACTATCCGCAGATTTTCGTGCACGATCCCAACGGCTTCTGGTCGTCGCGCCAGAGCTTGAACGCAATGGCCCGCCGCAAGCAACCGGGGAAGGATTTCTCCGCCTGTGCCCCCGGTGGCACCGATCAACAACACTTTCATGACTATCCTTGCTTGTGAAGAAATCGAGATTCGGCCTTACGTTCGCCGATCCAAAGCGCTGTTCCCCGCCACTCTCATCACTTTAAGTCAGCACTCCTTAGCAATGGCGTTAATAGTTTTAAGTGTGACGCAAGGTCCGACCGACACACCGGACGCGTAATTGCGCGCGTCCTTCTTACGTCTCAAATGACGTTCGCTTTCCTCGACGAGTCGGTATGCACACGCCTTGCCGCCTAAGCACGGCCCGTGTTTGCTCCTGCTCGATACGATAGGGTATCGTATCGTATTTGTGGCGATAATACAGCCTATCGTTTGGAGGTGCAAGTCATGAGAGCGTGGTCGACCGACCATCCGAAGGCAACGTTAATGACGCGGAAGCGCGCGGCCATTCTCGCGGCCGCGAAAACGTCGTTCCTGGAGAACGGCTATGCCGGCACAAGCATGGAGGCCATTGCAAAGTCAGCCAATGTCTCGATCATGACGCTGTACCGGCACGCGAAAAACAAAGAGGATCTGTTCCACGCTGTGATTTCCAATGCATGTGAGCCGGCTGATGACATAGAACGAGCCGCGCTCGAGGGCATTCTTGCAATGCCTATGGAACAGGCTCTCGTAGAATCGGCGCTGCACATGCAGGGGACTCTCATCGAAAAGGACAGCGTTGCGCTTTTACGAGTCGTTCTTGCCGAAGCTCCGCGCTTCCCCAGACTGGCCGAGTTGGCCTACCGTGGATTTGTAGGGCGCTTGGAGAGCGCGATCGCATGGGCGCTCTCCAGGATGGAAAAAACCGCGGGCTTGACCGAGGAGGAACGCTGCCGGCTAGGCAGCTTGTTCGTGGAAAGAATTGTCGGACCTGAACTGCTGCGCGCGCTGCTGGGGCTTGCTGGACCGACGGACGCAGATCAAAGGCTGCGCGCAGAAAGAGCGCGCGACGACTTGCTCCGGGAGATCACTAAGATTTGAACGGATGAAGCCGTTTGAGGTGACGATAGCGTAACGTCGAAGGCAGTCGTTGGGCGACCCGATGCTTCCACCATGAGGATTTCCTTCCAGAGCCACCCTACGTAGATCATAGCGTTGAAACCCTTGCTGTCGTGGCTGATTTGCCTCTGCGCCGGCGTCGCTGAGAGATCCATGGACTCGAGCGCACTGTCGCCGTACGGTTCGGCTGTAACCGCGCCTGGGCTCGACCAGCCGTAGCCGGCGGCGAAGTTGACTTGGTCGCAAGCGCAACACGATCGCCTTGGCGTCATCTCCCGAGCAGCGATTTCCCACCCGCATTGGATGCAGCAACTCGCGCCAAGGACCGTACGAACGCACTCCGCTTGACGCGAGCTATCTGCTTTGCCGCCTCCCTCGCGCTCCTTCCAGGCGCTTCCAGAGACTTCATGCAGTTGAATGGGTCAGGATGGCACTGACTATGACCTTGAAAATTCGGTCTGCGCGAGACGCGTGCGACGACTGCTCGCGCAGCCAGGCCAGGGCCGCGATGATATCGAAGAGTTCCGCGCCGTCTAGATCGGCGCGCGCCTTCCCATCTTTCTGTGCCCGAGCCAGAAGCGAGGCGCCCGCACTGCGCAAAGTGACACATAAGGCATGGAGCGCTAAGTCCGGCTCCTCAATCGCCCCCATCATCGGCGCGATGATGCCGCCGTGCTCATGGGTGAAGGCATTGAAAAAAACTATCATCATCTATCCACTACTAAGACATCGATGGCCGTTCATGTGTCCCTTTTCCGCATGCGCGGCAGCCCTCACAACACCGAAAACCTTTTCGCCTTTGGTGCTTTATCGCATAGTGCATTATTGAAATAATCGCACCGTAAAACCAAAGGCGGCTTAATCGATGGATAAAGCTCCCTAATGACCAGCGATATTGGAACCCGCGAGTTGCCTCGGTTTCGGCTGAAACGTTTCCGCAGATCGGTCTGTTTCCTTGCCAGTCGCATAATGACATCTCCTATGCGCAGGTACGCCCTGATGTGTCGTCCGCGGGCTCACTGCGCCGCTCTGCATAGGCGCACGACGGCCTTGCCCTTTCTACCGCGAGGGGCACATTCAAGCAAAATCCGAATTCATTCTTATCATTTATGCACTTTCTATGAAATATAAAATCGCTATCTTTTGGTATGCATTAATTCCAGTCCTGATAATACGACTTATCAGGATTAAGGACGTGCGCTAGAATGGGGGAACATCAATCAATGCCCCGCCCATGACTGTACGCGCCAGCCTTGCGAATCCGATACGCCGCCTCAAGTACGACGGCGCGGAGCCCGCCGTTTTCTGCCCCGTCAAAGTCGTACCGATGACGCTCGGGCACGCGTGGTATTGGCACCGACATGTCCAGCCGCTCGTGAACGACCAGTATGTGAGTGCGACAGCCGGTAATGTTCGGCTGGACCCGCATGCCGGCGTGAGGGCTGACGTAGGTTGGAACTGGCCGTTGTACTATGCGATGGCGGGAACGACGAACCGCCTTAAGCAGGGCGCTGAGCGAGCCGTTGCGTGGACCATTGTGGCTGAGGTTTCGGGGGGATCGGTCCCTGTCGGGATGCTGACTTCGGTACCCGCTTACGCGTCCCCCTATCCGGGAGATCACTCAAAGCTGGGTTTCGTCTGGTATCTGTCGAATGCCCCGCGCGAGCATCTAGATCGTGTCGGTCTGCCGCCTTTGCTGGGAGTAGCATATATGCTCGTAGACGTCGCGATCCAGACACGGCTTGCCCTCGGCGGGGACGCCTCCATCTTCTTGCATGCAGACCCCGCTGGAGGCGAAAAGCTAGTCGAGTTCTACGAGCGGAAGTGCAGGATGGCCCGGCTTTGGAACGAGAAACGCATATCGCTGGTCAGAAAAGTGGAGCCGGGGCAGTATTTCGCTATGGCCAACGAGCAGGCACGTGACTTTTGTGCGCGCTTTGACAAATATCGTGGCGATCAAACGTCGCAGGAAGGCTGAAAGATCATGTCAAATGTCAGTGTTACGGATGCGCAACCGATGTTTTCGGATGCCGAGATGGCAGCCCTCTTTAATGTGCTTGGCATCGTCGGTGATGTGCACAGTGAGGCCGACTGCCAGACGGCTTTGACTGCGCTTAATGCTGCTCTGACGGACCCTGAGCGCGAAAAGGCTGTGACCGATCTACTCGAGCGAGTTAATTCGGAAGTCGCTCAGGAGACCGGTCGCCTGCCTGAGGGCAAGGTTACTCCTATCCGGATGACGTCTCTGCAGGATGATGGCGAACTGGATGACGATCAGCTGTCCACCGGCCGCGTGTTGAACTGGCGGGCCGACACCCAAGGCAGCTTGGCTCATGCCAAGCATGTGGATCACTTCCTCCCGTCAGGTGGGACGAAGTCGACAACCTGGTTAAGTGCGAGGTGGGTGCGTCCGCGATGGAAAGAGCGAAATGCAACTTCTGCTTCGCTCGACAGTTTTATTGCCCGAGCCTACGAGTCACTCGAACACCAAAGACTGCCGATTTCCAAGCTCTGGTCGCTGCTCAGAGTCGACGAGTGGTTCAAGCGCAATGAAGTGAAATGGCGCACCGCTGAAGACGGTGTCAATGTGGCCGTGCGCCACGGCGAAAGTATCTGGGATGTCAAAGTCATGCTCATGCAGGAGACAGTATTTCTCCTAGTCATGAAGGATCACAAGACTGTCGTCAAGCGAGAAGTTGAGCGCTCCAGGCCGGAAGACTTTTCTAAGACTCTGCTTTCCGCGCTGGAGGGAGACGTGGACTCAGCTTATTTGACGCTAGATGCCGTTCACGAAGCGGCAGCCACACACCCGCTCGCCTTGCAATAGGGCCTCGGTGGAATGAGTGCAGATCCCCGCTCCACCGACGCGCGCCAGTGCCGACTAGCCATCACCGGTTTAGCCCGCGGCGCGGGGTGAGCGCTAAGCGCGGGTTTGCAGTATCTTTGGCCCGACCAATGTAAGACATTGGAGATAGCAGAGATTGCGTCGGCCTCCGCTATCAGCACCGCTGGCGAGACTAATCGTTCTCAACGACCGGCTTGTAATAGGAAAGGCTGGCCAGGTCTGCGCCCGGCTCGACAACGCGGACCTCGTCTTTGAGGATGGTCGTGCAGCCCTTTGCGGGGATCGGGACTTGTCTATGCTCGTTTCCTGACTGGTCAAGCGCGGCCGGGTGCGGGTCTGCCGGATCGTACGGGTCGACACATAGCAGCGTCACGTTTCCGAATTGAAACCGGATGGTTGCCGGAAAGAAGGGACTAGCGCCGATAAACTTGAACCCCAGCGCAGTCCAGACGGGACGTTCAGCTTCTTTTACCAGTTCAAATGTCCTTTGGTCTTTTTCCGCGATACTCATCGCCCGCATCGCAATGAGTGCTAGCGGTTCCAGCGATGCGCCGGAGATCATAAGACATAAGATCGGCGCAACCACCGCCGCGGACGCTCTGAAGGTAGACATCGCTACAGACTCTCCACGGCTTCGCTGGAGCACATAGGCCGCGCCCGGCAAGAGGCTGGCGAAGATAATCACGCCTCCAATGAGATAGGCCTGCCACCCTTCCTCGGCCAATTGATACGACCGGGCGAATGTGTAGATCGTAGAAACCGCGACGATCGTCCATGCGCCGCTTACGAGACCGATTAATGTCCGGATCAGAGACTTCGACAAACGCTCCTTGCGGTCCGCGCGCTGCGACGCTGTCAGCGTGCAAAGGTGGTTCGGGCTGGACCATGCAAGTGAGAAAAGCACCCCTGTGAGAAGGAAGGCCGCGGCTAATCCCACAAGCCATTTCAGCCAGTCTTGCCATGATGCGTCAAGTAGGTAAAAGACGAGCATATAGAACGGCGCCGCTAGCAGTGCCACCACCAGGATGTATGATGCCGCCCCCGACATTGGCCGCGAGTCCTTGCTGTACGTCTGGGTCATAAACGCTGCAAACCACGAAGGCCCAACGAAGCTCGAGAGAATCGCAAGGCATAGGGCGAAGGTAGCCTCAAGCAGGGCGACCAAGCCTGGTCCTGACAGGACGGCTGGCAAGAAAAGGTCCGTTCGATGGAGCGTCTTTAGATAAGAAAAGACAGCGAGCGCTGGCAGAGGCAGCAAAATGACTGAAAGTTTGATGACAACATCGAGTACGTCCTTGATAAAGCCAATGCCGGCTGGCCAGGTCCATTTTGGAAGGCGTTGCGATTTAGTGCGCGTAGTTCTTAATCGAGTTGAAAACATTAACGTGGGATTTGAGTAGAGAGGCGGAGGCGCCTTTGCGTCGCACTGCTACGGGCTAGTGGGTCCAGCAGAGCATGCGAAACTGGTATCGAGAAGAAAGACTAGGTTCGGCCCTCCCCAGAGTCACCTTCTAAGGGCTCCTCGCCGTGCACCGCATCGTACTGCCGGCGGGGGCGAATGGACGCCGGGCGCCCTTTCCATGCAACCGACGGTCGTCTGTCAAGCGAGAAAATACCGATGGAATACTTCTGAGGTGCAAGGTGAGCTCGCATGAGCACAGGCATCGGATGGCCAGCTGTCACGCGCCTTTTGAGAAGTTGCATGACCAACCGTTCGCTATCTCTCGAACAACGAGCGCCAAAGATGACCGACGCGAGCGAAGCTTGCGCGACTGCCAGTTTGTGAAAGGCGCTGTGGGCTAGAAGTATCCGGGACTCTTGTTCGTATTCCCATTCTTTGCTTTTTGTCAGCAGGGTCTGGATCGCGTTAGCTTTGTCGAATTCGGTCCATTCAACCGTAGGGTAATCTTCGCTGTATCGAACCGGAAGGGCGTGGGCGAAGACTTCCGGATCTGCGGGAACATAGAAGCCTAGGCATACGCCCGTGTGGCTTTCCGCGTAGTGAGCCCACATGAGCAGGCTCCGCGGCGTCTCCCCCATCGAGTAAATTCCGTACTCGCTCGCGTTCTTATCGTACGCCCGTTGAATACGTGCCTGTGCACGCTCCGGGTCTAGCATGTCCCGATGCAGTTCAAGACGATGCCGAATGCCGAGATTCATTTTGGCTCCTCCGGCTCTCGCATTGCGCTTCATCGCGGACAGCCGTTCGGCTCTTTTTCGCCAGTCGCCGTTCACCGTTACTATACAACTGGCGTCAAATGGGTCGTTGAACTGCTCACGCGATGACAGGTAAAACGTCGACTCCAAGAGGAGTGGTTCCAGATGCTGAGCGGTGGCCCTGCGGTACTTGTATAGAAATCGCGGATAATTGCTATCCCGATTCATCCTCTGCCGTGCGTCCGAATAGGCACAGGGCACCAGTTCGCTTTTTCGCATTTGGTCGTTCGCCGTCTTCTTTAAGCGTTGCCAGCCCGCGCTGCCCGAGGTTGGAGGATCGAAATACGCATGTTTGAATTCACAAGCTTGATTTGAGGATAGCCTTTCTGTCGTTTGGCATCTCATCAGCGCACATCCATATCTCGTGGAAGTCGCTTTCTGGGAGATGTCTGCGCACATTATCGGCGAGCGCATTCCAGTCATCGGAGAGATATAGGTGATTTAACGTGCACTGTACGATGAGCATATAGCCCGGCGAATATCCTTTTGCCGCCTTCGCCTCGATCGCGTTAAGAACAAATCTAGCCATGTCGTCAACGAAACTGCCGTTTGAGAAGACGACAGGCTCCGAAACTATCCGTCGGTCGGGGTTCCGCTTGGTCGCAGTCGCTCTCAGATTGTGCACGCTGAACAAGAAGCCCTCTGTAGCTAGTCGCTCGCGCGCGAGGTGCTCATCCGGATGTTGCGCGGTCGTTATCTCAAAGTAGCCCGATTGCGGTAATCGACCTTGCTCGACGTACTCTCCGCGTTGCCGAAACTCTGCATCGTAAGGTTGATTGCCACTGTGCCAGCAGACGTCGATGTAACGCCCTAGGGAATATGCGCTTTTCAGGTAATGAGCAAGCGGCAATATCTCCGTAATTAGCTTACGCTCGAAAGGTCCCGTGCGAGTTCGCAATCGCGTTGGGCCATCCGAATGCGCCATCAGTCGTTCAAACAGCCGGTATGCTTGTGAGCAGAACTGCAATCCGTCGAGCCACACGCCATCGACGCTGGTATATGCCAACTCTTCCATGAAAAGCGTTCCGTCGAACGGGTAAGTTAACCTCGCATCTGCCGGACGCCCGCATTCGTGAGGCATCCATCAATTATGCGGGAGAGCCAGTCGCATCGTTTCAATGTCCCTGCAGAAAAAAGCTAATCGGCTTGCGCGCTTCGGGGTGTAGAGAAGTGCTTGCAGCTGGGTACGCGTCGGCCATCTCTTGCGCTTGTCCTCCGAGGGCCCAAGACATACGCCGCACAAACGGTCCAAAATAATCCGACCCTCGACTGCGGATTTTTAATGGGTGACTTGCGCGCCAACCTTGCTTCGGCTAAAGAAAATCCGATTTTCGCCGTTAGCACGCAAAGGGCAATCAATTGGCTGCTTGCCATCCATCGTTTGTTAGCACGACGGGCAGTGTTGCTTGGCCCTTTCCGTCCATATCGGTGGCCAACTCCTGGTACGCGGCTTTCAACTGAGGGTTCTCGGCCCACTTGGGCGCGTCGACAATCTGATATGCGTAATAGATAGTGGTTCCGGTCGCGCTGCCCAAGGTTACAGGCGCGTCCCACTTAATCACCTTCGTCAGCTTGGCCTTCCCGTAACAAAAACGGCCGGTGCGTTGATTGGGATACGGCTGATACTGCTCAGGGAGCAAAATCTTTTTCCCCTCGTCCGTCAGGGAGAAAATCGCCTTCTTCCGGAAGTTGGTCGACGCGTTCGGACCTTCTTCTTTCACTGTTGCCAGTCCAGCATTCACGAACGCGACTCCGGCGTCATAGAAGGCGTATGGATTGCCGTGGTCCGTTGGCTCGGCCGAAGCGGGCCACGACGCGGCGGGCAGGCAGCGCTCTGCGCTCGAGCCGAGCTTCTTTGTGACGGCCGCTGCGAAGTTTTCTTCGTTAGGTGTTGACTTGTTCGAGCATGCGGCAAGCGACAAAACGGCCCCGATCGTGGCGGCCAAGGCAAGCGTAAATCTAGTTTGCATGAGATGGACGGATTCTTATGTCGTAGGAATGTTCGCGAATCTATCACGACCGGTCATACAGAGCATCAGTTTGCATGCCGAATTAAATACCGATCCATTGCTACTCGTAGAAGGTGCTCTTGGCAGACCCAGCTGATCGACTTGCACCGGTGCAATTGTGACTGGTCGGGCCCTTATTTGTGCGAGTTGCATTGTCGTTCGCCGGGTTATACTGTGTTTTTATACAGTATTTTTGGGGGCGGCCATGAACGCGGCGCTGCCGGAAGCCATCCACCCGGATCTGTGGAAGGGAAACCAACTGGGCCGAGGCGCTGCACGCGCCGTCGACTGTGGCAATACTGAGCTCGCGGCTCAGCTACCCGGCGGAGGCTGGCCGCTTGGCTCCTTGACCGATCTGCTCGTCCAGCAGAACGGATGTGGAGAGTTGCGCTTGCTGCGCCCCGCATTCGAGAAGCTTGCGGGAAAACCAATCATGTTGCTGCAGGCGCCGCATACCATTCAGCCGACAGCCTTTGCGTGGTGGGGCCTTGCTCCCGACAACATGTTGTCGGTGAAAGCGCCAAGGACCGCCGACGCGCTCTGGGCTGCCGAGCAGACTCTGCGGGCAGGCACGTGCGGGGCACTGCTGTTCTGGCAAAACCATGTACGTCCCGAGTCGTTGCGACGGCTGCACCTTGCCGCGCAGGCGTCGGAGTCACTCTTTTTCATGGTGCGGCCTCTGGCGACAGCACGCGATGCATCGCCCGCCCCCTTGCGGCTTGCCATCCGCGCCGCTAAGGACGGAGTTGATATCCAGTTCCTGAAGCGCCGCGGCCCCGCGCGCGACGAGCCGTTGTTCGTGGCATTGACGCCCTCTCCGATTCTGAACGTAAAACGCAATGCAACTGTGGATCGGCGTCCATCTCCCGTTGTTGTGCCTCGAAGTGTTCCGGCCGAAGTGGTCGCATGAGGCGCTCGACGCAGCTAAGGGCCTTGCCGTGCTCGAAAAGGAGCGTGTCATTGCCGCGGACCCGTACGCGCGCGCCGGGGGCGTCTGCATCGGCATGCGTCGTGGCGGTGTACTGACGCTTGCTCCGTCGACCCGGATGCATGAGCGCGATGGCGCGGCCGAAGTCAATGCCGTGCGCGACGTAGCGACGGGTTTGCTCAACCTGTCGCCGCAGGTCGTCATCGCTGAGGAGAGCACGGTGCTGGTCGACGTGTCCGCGAGCTTGCGGCTCTTTGGCGGCATCCGCTCGCTGCGCCGCATGGCGCGCCGCGTCGCTAACGCCATCGGGGTCACGGCCACCATCAGCGTGGCACCAACGGGACAGGCAGCTTGGCTACTCGCGCGACATAGCGGAGGCGTAGCCCTGTCTCACGATTCCCTCGCGCGCGGCTTGTCCGCCCTGCCCGTTAACCTGCCGCCGCCCGCGCGTCGCCATCTGGACTGGCTAACCGGCATTGGATGCGAGACGGTCGGACAACTTATGCGCCTGCCTCGCGCAGGACTAAAAAAGCGCTGCGGAACAGCATTGCTCGATCTGCTTGACCGCGCGAGTGGAGATGCACCGGAAGTGTACGAATGGTTTGAGACGCCGCCGACGTTCCAAGCGCGCGTAGAACTGCCCGATCGCATCGAGCATGCCGAAGCGTGTGTCTTTGCGGCGCGCCGGCTCATTGTGCAATTGACCGGCTGGCTGTCGCAGAAACAGCTTGCCGTGACGCGCATTGTCCTGCTGCTCGAACACGAACGCGGCCGGGACGCGATCGAGCCGACGACGATTGAAGTAGCACTCGCGGAGCCAACGTGGCGCGAGGACCACCTCGTGCGTCTGTGTAAAGAACGACTCACACGCGTTGAACTGTCGGGCGCCGTTATTGCGCTGCAACTCGTCGTGCAAGAGGTCAAAGAGGCCGAAGCTGCGTCCGACTCGCTGTTTCCCGAGCCGGGCGGCACGGCGTCCGATCACGCGCGCCTGCTCGAACTGCTGGTCGCACGCCTGGGCGCAGAAAACGTCCTGCGACCCGCGCCGCTCGCTGACCATCGGCCCGAGGTTGCCGCACGCTGGGTGTCCGTGACGGATAAGACAAAGTACGTCGCGCCGGCGACAGACACGCCTCGCCCTACGTGGCTGCTCGAAGCGCCGATCAAGCTGCTCATGCGTGGCGAGCGTCCCTTCTATGGCACCCCGTTGCGCACGGTCTCCTCCGGTGAGCGCGTCGAGGCCGGCTGGTTCCAGGGTGAGCCGGTGACACGCGATTACTTCGTTGCGGAAGCCGACGACCACATCTGCTACTGGATCTTTCGGGAGCGGATCGGCGCGGTTGATGACGACGAGCCTCGATGGTATCTGCATGGACTATTCGGGTAAGCCATGGCGTCCGGTTCTTTCGGCCTGCCCGGCTATGCCGAGTTGCAGTGCGCATCCAACTTCACCTTCCTTCAAGGTGCCTCACACGCTGAGGAGCTCGCCGCTCGTGCGGCTCAACTCGGCTACGAGGCGATCGCCATCACCGACGAGTGTTCGCTCGCGGGCATCGTGCGCGCACACGTCGCCGCAAAGGAAGCGGGCATCAAGCTGCTGGTCGGCGCACATTTCCGCCTGACCAATGCCGACGGCTCGCCGGCGCTTGCCTTCACCGCGATCGCACAAAACCGCGACGGATACGGCAACCTGTCCGAACTCATCACACTGGCGCGCACCCGCACAGCCAAGGGCACGTACCTGCTTTATCCGCATGACCTCGATCATCCGGATCCGCCATACGGGCATCTACGCGCCCTGCCCGATTGCCTGATCGTTCTGACGCCGGACTTCCCGGCGAAAGATGAACGTCTCGATATACAGGCGGAATGGGCAGCACGCACCTTTGGGGAAAACCGCTGCTGGATGGGCCTCACCTTGCACGCTCGCGCGCTCGATGACCTGCATCGCAATGTCGTGCTGGATGTCGCCGAGCGGCACGGACTGAACGTCGTGGCAACCGGACAGGTGCTCATGCACGTGCGATCGCGCAAGCCGTTGCAGGACACGCTGACCGCGATCCGCCTAAACCGTCCCGTCACGGAATGCGGCTTTGAGCTCGCCCCAAACGCGGAGCAACATTTGCGCTCGCGCCTGCGTCTTGCGAACGTCTATCCGGTCGAAGCTCTGGCCCAAACGCTGAACATCGCCTCGCGCTGTTCCTTCGTACTGGACGAACTGCGCTACGAGTACCCAGACGAACTGGTGCCGCCCGGCACGACGCCAACCGCCTACCTGCGCAGCGAAACCTATCAGGGGGCGCAACGCCGCTATCCGCGCGGCATTCCGCACAACGTGCAAGTGCAGATCGAGCACGAACTCGCGCTGATTTCGGACCTGAAATATGAGCCGTATTTCCTGACGGTGTACGACATCGTGCGCTTCGCGCGCAACGAGGGCATTCTGTGTCAGGGGCGTGGATCCGCCGCCAATAGCGCGGTCTGCTACGTTCTGGGCGTGACGGAAGTTGACCCTGCCCGCAGCAGCATGCTGTTCGAGCGGTTCATCTCAAAGGAGCGGGGCGAACCACCGGACATCGACGTGGACTTCGAGCACCAGCGCCGCGAAGAGGTCATCCAGTACATCTACCGGAAGTACTCCCGCACACGCGCGGCGCTCGCGGCCGCGGTGACGACCTACCGGCCTCGCTCCGCGATCCGCGATTCAGGTAAGGCGCTGGGCATCGACCCTGTCATCGTTGACCGCGTCGCGAAGGAACATCACTGGTTCGATTCGAGCGCGGATCTGATACTGCGGTTCGTGGACAGCGGCCTCGACCCCGAGACGCCGATGATCCAGCAGTGGGCGACGCTTGCCGCGCAGCTGCTCGGCTTTCCGCGTCATCTGTCGCAGCACACGGGCGGCTTCGTGATCGCGCGCGGCAAGCTGTCCCGTCTAGTGCCGGTCGAGAACGCGTCGATGCCAGATCGCACCGTGATCCAGTGGGACAAGGACGATTTGGAAGCGCTCGGCTTGCTGAAGATTGACGTGCTCGCACTTGGCATGCTGTCGGCGATCCGCCGCGCGCTTGAGCTCGTATCGCAGCAGCGCGGCGAGCCGTTCGAAATGCAGGACATCCCGCCCGAGGACGAAGCGACTTACGACATGATCTGCGCGGCTGACACTGTCGGCGTGTTCCAGATTGAGTCGCGCGCACAGATGAGCATGCTGCCGCGCCTGAAGCCGCGCGAGTTCTACGATCTTGTGATCGAGGTTGCGATCGTTCGGCCGGGCCCGGTTCAGGGCGGCATGGTGCATCCGTATCTGCGCCGGCGTCAGGGCATCGAGCCCGTCTCCTACCCGAGTCCCGACGTGGAGCAGGCGCTGAAACGCACCCTCGGCGTGCCGATCTTTCAGGAGCAGGTCATGCAGGTCGCGATGCTCGCGGCGGGTTTCAGCGCCGGCGAAGCCGATCAGCTGCGCCGCGCAATGGCGGCATGGA